>JABAOH010010878.1_pt1 | contig 31099 bp, 29 predicted proteins | sample 7062181 | NCBI WGS metagenome assembly JABAOH01 (sample SAMN14538630, study PRJNA623070) | marine sediment metagenome | biome: marine biome [ENVO:00000428]; feature: marine pelagic biome [ENVO:01000023]; material: deep marine sediment [ENVO:00002113]; isolation source: pool of 5 deep marine...
TATCGTTGGATAACACGTTGGCTCCGAGGCGTTTTATTTCAAGAACGGCGCGAGGTAATCCTCCGCAAACGCGACGAACTTCTCCGCCTGGGTCATTAAAAGTTCGACGTCCGCGGAGGTGAACTTCGCGTATTTATAATCGCCCTCGATACGGTCGCGGGCGAGCTTTTCCAGGAAATCGGATAATTCGGTCGACGCTAAACCTTCTTTAACGAATAATTTACGGAAGCCGATCAACGTACCTTTATGGGTTTGATACGCGGTCCCTTTGGTTAAAAGGATGGCCCGCAAATAATAAAAACAGGTATAATAAATATGGGACACCGAAAAACGGTACTTGCCTTCTTTAGCCGTGAGTCGGGCTTCCTCCCACGTTTCGCGGGCTAACTTTAGGTCCTCCAGTATATCTTTTTTTATGTCTTCGGTCACGCGGCCACCCCTTCCTCGCGAACGTTTATATAGAAAGCCCGGCCTTGCTTTTCGGTGTATTCCTCTTCCGTCACAACGATAGCGTAAAGTAGCTCTTCGTATTCGTCCAATGCAGCGGAAGCGAACGGGAATATCCGCTCGTCGGCCTCCTTCGCGTCGATACCCCTTACCACCACGAGGATGTCAACGTCCGAGTCGTCCGTGTAATCCCCCCGGGCCCGCGAGCCGTAGAGGATGATGTGGACGATGCGGTCGCCCAGCTCCGCGCGGGCGCGCCGGGCGAACGTCAACACCGCCCGCTGCCAGTTCTCCAAAGGGCCGCTTTCGTCCCAGTCAATTTTACGCATACACCCGCGCCCCCGCTAAGGCTTGCCTCGAGCCGCCTCCACCGCGGCCTTGACCGCCGCGTCCATATCCGAACCGGCCTCGACGCCGGCCTTCTTTAAAATTTCCTTCGCCTCCTCCTCGTTGGTGCCGGTAAGGCGGACGACGAGCGGGACCCTGACCGGGTGCTTCTCGAGCGCGGCGACCAGGCCGTTGGCAACGTCGTCGCAGCGCGTGATGCCGCCGAAGATGTTGACGAGTATGGCCTCCACGCCCGGCGACGACATGATGATGTCCATCGCCGTGAGTATCTTCTCGGGGGAGCTCGAGCCGCCGACGTCAAGGAAGTTCGCCGGCTCGCCGCCGTAAAGCTTGATGAGGTCCATCGTCGTCATCGCGAGGCCGGCGCCGTTTACGATGCAGGCGACGTTGCCCGTCATCGGGACGTAGCTTAGGTCCGCGGCCTTGGCGCGCAGCTCGGCCTCGGCAAGGTCGTCGCGGCCTTCGGCCAACTCGGCGTGGCGGTAGAGCGCGTTATCGTCGATATTTATCTTGGCGTCGAGCGCGACGAAGTCGCCCTCCTCCGTCTCGACGAAGGGGTTTATCTCCGCGAGCGAGCAGTCGTACGCGACGAAGGCCTTATAAATTTTCGACAGAACGCCGGCGACGACGCGGGCCTTCTTNNAGCACGGCTCGAGCGTGACCTTGACGATGGCCTCCGGGTTCGTGCGCGCGACCTCCTCTATCTCTACGCCGCCCTCGCTCGAGCCCATGAGCGTAACCGACTTGGCGTCGCGGTCGTTGACGAAGCCGAGGTAATACTCCTTCGCGATGCGCGACGCCTCCTCGACTAGGACCTTCTCGACCGTAAGGCCTTTGATGTCCATGCCGAGGATGCGCGCCGCGGCCTCCTTCGCCTCCGCGGGCGTCTGAGCCACTTTTATGCCGCCGGCCTTGCCGCGGCCGCCGACGTGCACCTGGGCCTTGACCGCCACCGGCCCGCCGACCTCCGTCGCGACGGCTTCCGCCTCCTCGGCCGTCGTCGCGACGCGGCCGCGGGGCGTCCTTATGCCAAACTCCTTAAAAATCTCCTTGGCTTGATACTCGTGTACCTTCATCGCCGAACTCCTTCCGAGGTTCTAAGCCAGGAGGGCGACTAGAAACGGCTTTTCCCGAGAGGCGCTAAAACTAGCTCAGGGCGCCGGCGGCCCTCGAGACGAACGTTATCACGATGACAGCCAAGGTAATTAGAGCGGCGATACATAAAACAACTACGCTGATAATGACGCAGATCTTGCCTACGCGCTTGTTGGCCTCGAGCCGGCACTTCTTGAGCGCTACGATGCCCAGAATCAAACCCAAGACTGGTTGAAGCACGGCCAGTATGTACAGGTAAGCGACGAACAACGGCTCGAGCAAGTCCACCAGCCGCCGCTTCCTTTCGTCCCAATCGACGCCGACAATTTCGTCCATCATAATCGATCCTCCTGACTGGTGGAAGCCCTATCCTCAACCGCCGCCCGACGGCGACGCGCGGGAAGCCCACAACCCGGCCGCGAACGCAATCATCAGGAAGCACGCCGCCACCAAGCAACCTATTAACACGAAGTTGACTATCGCCAAAATTATACATATCCCGCCGACGCGCTTGTTGGCCTCGAGCTTGCACCGCGTCAACGCGACGAGGCCGAAGACAAGCCCCCATAGCCACGATAGAACAGAATTGAAATAAAGGTAGGTTATCGCGAGCGGCTCGAGCAGGTCCAGCAGCCGACGTCCCCGTTCTTCCCATTCCGCGCTCGTTACGCTCTCCTCAGCCACGGCGTTTCCTTAACCCGTACGTTCCCAACGATCGTAACGGACGCGCCTTTCGTCGAAACGTTCCCCCGGCGGCTTTTCCTCCGCCGGCCACCCGACGGGGACCAACGCCAAAGGGATAACCTCAGGCGGTAAACCCAGAAGTTCGCGGAACCCGGCGACGCGCGCCTCGCGAGGATATACGCCGCACCACACGGCGCCCAGGCCGAGGGCGCGGGCGGCGATCAATACGTTTTGAACCGCGGCCGAGCAATCCTGTACCCAGAATCCCTTGTGCTTCTCGAGCCGCTCGTCGCCGCACACGAGGATCGCCACGGGCGCCTCCTGAACCATCTTAGCGTAGGGATGGATCCGAGGTATCTCGTCCAGCTTCCGCCGGTCCGTGATGACGACGAACTGCCACGGCCGCTCGTCGCCGGCGGAAGGCGCGCTCATCGCCGCCTCAAGTAACGTGCGGACGGCTTCCTCCGGGACCGGCTCGGCGGTATACTGGCGGATGCTCCGCCGCGATAGAATGGCGTCAAGAGCGTCCATAAATCAAATCCTTTTAGCGCGCGGACGTATTGAAGGAAAAACTGAAACTCGCTCTCCTGTCCCTGCCCGTTACCGCGGCAGCTCGCCGCCCCCGCCTCCCGCCATCGCGCGAAAGGCGACGTAATGAAAGACGTTGAGCAGAGAAAAAACGAGCAAGACGGTAAGGCCCGCGGCGACCAGCGTCCAGGGTCGCCGGCCCCAGCGCCCCGCCCGCTCGAGCGCCATCTCCCATATCACGAGCGACAAGGTGAAGAAAATGCCGACTAAGCCGAGGACCGCCAGAACGGATAAAGGGTAATATAGCCAAGGCCAAGAGGCGAGGACCAGCGCGCCGAACGCGGCGACGACCGCGAGCCAAAGCGGATAATCCAAAACGCGGCCGAAAGGACGCACCACCTTTTTACCCGGGCCTTCCAAGACAAGCTCCGGCGAGAGAAGCGGGAACGCGAATACGGGCAGGGCGGCGCCGGCGGCAAGGCCCGTCAGGAAACGTATTACGTTGGTGGTCTCGCGCAGGCCGGCGTACGAGGAAGCGCCGTCGACGGCCATCGGCAAAAGCATCGCCGCGACCGCGAACGAAACCGGCAGCGAAGGCAGCGCGTTTACTTTGAACCCGCGGCGAGCGATCAGGAAAATATAAGTTGCAGCGATACCCAAAAAGACGCCGGTGCAGCGCGAACAAAGGGGCATGTAGCGGCCGCCGAGGGCAAGCGTACGCGACGGCAGGCAGTGGCAGACGGCGAAACCAAAAAACCCGAGGACTTGGTCCAACCACGCCATCGTGCGAGCCTACATCACCTTGCCGCGGTAGTCGGGGAAAAGTATCGGCGCCGAGCGCTCGCTCTCTAAACCCGCGCGGGCGACCTCCTCGTCCCACTTCCTCACGTGCTCGAGCGAAAGCGCACCTAACTCTACGGTCGGTATCTTGGCCGCCGCCGAGGCCCCGGCGCGACGCCCGAAAACGCATACGTCCAACAGCGAGTTGCCCATCAAGCGGTTCTGGCCGTGGATGCCCCCGGCAACCTCGCCCGCGAAATACAGGCCCTCTACGTCTTGGCTCGAGGCGTCGGCGTTGATCGTGACGCCGCCGTTCTGGTAGTGGAGCGTCGGGTAAATGAGCATGGGTTCGCGCGAGATGTCGATGCCATGGTTGTCGTACATCCGGAATTTGCCGGGGAAATCGCTCCGGACCGTCCCCGGGCCGCGCAGGATGTCGATCATCGGCGAGTCCAGCCAGATGCCGACACGTCCCGAGGGGGTGATGACGCCTTTGCCGCGGCCGCCTTTCTCGGAGGGCGCGCACTCGCGTATTAGGGCCGAGGAGGCGACGTCGCGCGTCTCGAGGGGATAGACGAATTGCTCGCCCTCGACGTTCAAGAATTGCGCGCCGGCGCCGCGTATCTTCTCCGTGATGAGCAAGCCCACGATTTGCTCCGGGTAGATGGCGCCCGTGGGATGGAATTGGGAGGACTCCAGGAAAACCAGCTCGCAGCCGGCGTGGTAGGCCATCGCCAGGCCGTCGGCCGTGGCGCCGTAATGGTTGGTAGTGGGGAAGCCCATGAGGTGGAGGCGCCCGAAGCCGCCCGTCGAGATCACGGTGCACTTGGCTCGCACGACGACGTACTGCTCGCGGTCGAGGTCGTAGAGCACCGCTCCGGCGGCCTTCCCTTCCTGGTCCTTGATGATCTCAACCGCGGGCGCGAATTCTAAGATTTTAATGGAGGGCCGGCACTCGACTTCGTCGCGCAGCGTCCGCATAATCTCGGCGCCGGTTATATCGCCGCAGGAGTGCATCCGCTTGCGGCTCGTGCCGCCGCCGTGGAGCGTGCGCATCGTCCCGTCCGCCGTCTTGTCGAACATGACGCCGAGCTTCTCAAGCCAGGCGATTACGAGGGGCGCGTCTTGAACGAGTGCCTCGACCACGTCGGGCCTGTTGGCGAACCGGCCCCCGCCGACGACGTCCAGATAATGGATAACGGGAGAGTCGTTCTCCTTATCCGCGGCCTGGATGCCGCCCTCCGCCATCATAGTGTTCGCGTCGCCCAGGCGGAGTTTAGTCGCGATTAGGATGTCCTCAACGCCGGCGTCGGACGCGGCGAGGGCCGCGCTACAGCCGGCGCCGCCGCCGCCGACGATTAAAAGGTCCACGTCGTAGTCGACGCGCTCGAGGTCCACCGCCGCCACGTCGAGGCGGCTGCGGGACTCCAATAAGTCCACCAACTCGTTGGGATATACCGCGCCCTTGTTTAGACCCACGCGCAATTCCCGTTTGGCGTCCGCGCGGAAGTCGGGGTGAAACGCCTTGAGGAGTTCGTCTCGCTCCTCGAGCGTGAGGCTCCGGAAATGTTCGCCGCGCTTGACGGCCGCGACGCGCGCCGGCCTGCTCGCCTCAACTCTCGTTATCAATTTCTTTAGTCCGGGGTCGTAACCCATCGTCTTTTGCCTCCCGTCGTCCGGCCGGGACGGCTTAGCGGAACAGCGCGCGGACCCGCCCTAACGACGCCGGTGCGATGCCCATATTATTACTTTTGCCCGTTATTTCGAAGAACGCCACGTACTTCGCCATCAAGTCTTTCTTCTTACGTTTGCCGTCGGCCAAAGCGCCGAATATTAAAGACGAGACTATGACCCTATATCCCGGTTCGCCCTCGGCCTCGTATACTACTACGCGAGCGTTCGAGCGGTTCCCCGCGCGCGACGAGCGTACCGTAACCTCGCCGGCGGTCGCGGTCAACTCGTCCACGTAGGCGTCGGGTTTGTCGCTCCGGTAGGAGTAGTATTCGAAGCGTATGCCGGCCCACCGTCCTATCCCCTCCGCGACGTCAACGTTACCTTCCTTCATCGTGCGGCCGTCGTCCGCGAAGCCCGCGCCGAACTTTCTGAATAGCGTGGCCTGGCCGTAACGTCGCCCAACCTCGGTCCCCTCGACGTATAAGTTACCGCCGTCGCGGGAGAGGTAGTCTTCCAGTATTTGCTGCTCCGTATAGGACAACCGGCCGTCGTAAGGCCAAAAGCCGCAAAGGACGAAGACCGCGTCGAAGCCGGCGAGGTTATACGGCAAAACGAACTTCCTCTCGACGTTGGCTACGCCGTTGGCGGCGAGCGCGTTAATGACGGCCCGCTCGGTCCCCACGGCACCCCGGCCTTCCGGGTCGGCGAAAGTTTGGCCGCCGTCGTGGTCCCATACCAGGACCTTGGCGCCCGGGGCGCTCGAGCCCGCCAAACACAAAGCCAATATAGAGAACCAAACCCTCACGGCGTCACGTCGAACGCGAGCGACGCGGCCAGCGCCTCGCGCCACCAGGGCGCGAGGTAGGTCTGAGCCACGTACGCCGCCGCGAGCATCAAGAAACCTAATATCAAGCCGTCACGCATGTCGCGCGTGCGCGTCGGCCGCCCCAGCAGCCGCGACGCGGTTGGCTCCGCCGCGGCCAACAATATGTTCGCGAAGGCGAGCGCCCGAAAACCTTCCCACAGAGGCCAACCCAACATTACGACCTTCCAGGGTTCGGTCGCCCGCAAAAACAACGTGGCCAAGTAGTAACTTTGGCAGTTTAAAAGCGTCGTGGCGAACGCCAAGCCGCCGAGGCCGGCGGTTACGAAGCTCGTGCCGGCCACAACTAGCGTTTCCTCGAGCCGCCACGTTCCCCACGCGCCTACGCCCGCGACGTCCGCGCCCGAGCCGAGCCACGCCAACATACCGCCCGCGTACGCCGGACCCCACGCGACCGCCGCCGCGGCGCGAGCCGGGAAGAGTACCGTAAAAAAAGTGACCGCCGCCACCTTACAGAAAGACCAAAAAAGTATCGCCAAAACCGCACCCTGAAACCCGCGGCGCAAGCGGAGCCAAAAGTAAATGGGGAACAGCGCCAAAACGTCCAGGGCCGGCAATATGAACTTATTGCCCGTGAGAATCCCCCCACCCGAGGTGACGAAGGCGGCCGCGGCCAAATAGTACAACGCCCCCGGGAGCCGCAGGTTACGCCATAAATTCGCGGGCGCGGCTGCCAACCGTTGCTCTATGCCCGCCCACGCCAACTAGGTACGCTCCTCGCCGGGGCGCCGCTAAACCCGCTTAATATAGCAAACCGGTTCCTCAAACGCAAGCAGTATAATATAAACGTTAATAAAGCCCGGCCGCTTAGGCCGGGCGCTCGCCTCGGCGGCGCTAGGCGAGAACGGCGTCGCGCACGAGCTTCAGGGGCAACGAGCCTACGGCCAAAAGACGGTCGTGGAACTCGCGCAACGCGGCCTCGGGATGTAGCCTGAAATACTCGTCGCGTAGCGCCACGAGCTCGCGCTTGCCGGCCAAGTACGACATCGGCTGCGTGGGCGTGTAGATATAACGTTTGACCTCGGCCTCCGCGTTCACCGGCTCCAGCGAAACCTCGTCCACGAGGAACGCGACCGCTTCCTCGAAAGTCATCCGCCCCGTGTGGAGGGACGCGTCCAAGACGACCCGCGCCGCCCGCCATAACGTGTCTTTTTTCTGCCCCAATACGATTCGCGCGTCGTCGTAGAAGCCCTGCTCGCCCATCATCTCTTCGCAGTAGAGAGCCCAACCCTCGATGAAGGGCGTGCCGTGCGTCTCGCGGCGAATCCGGTTCGGCACGCGATTGGCCCAACACAACTGCAAGTGGTGCCCCGGGTAGCCCTCGTGGAGCGCCACCACCGGGACCTTGACGCGGTTGTGGCCCGCCAGCTTTTGCTCGATTTCCTCGGGCGGGGCCTCGGGGTCCACCGGCGTAACGTAGAAGAAGCCCTTCTGACGCGGCTCGTACGGCGCGGGGGACATATAGGCCGCGTACGGAATTACGGGGCGCTCGAACTCGGGCGTCGGTATGACCTCGAGCTCCTCGCCCTCGGGTATGCCGCAAATATCTTTATCGACGACGAACTGCCGGCTCCGCGCCATCCAATCCCGATAAAACTCCAAAACCTCGTCGGGCCGGGGGTGGTCCTTCTTGAACTCCTCGACGAGCTGGGCGGCGGTCGCGCCCGGTTTCAACTCGTCGGCCAAAGCGGCCATTTCCGCCCGCACTTGCGCGACCGACTCCTCGCCGAAAGCCAAAAGCGAATCGGCGTCGTAATCGAGCAAATGATACTCGCGGAGGAGGCGGTCGAACGCCTCCCGGCCCGCGGCGAAGTCCTCTCTCGCGGGGAGGCGTTTCACGAAGGCCACGAAGTCGGTCAACGCGCCGGCGGCTCGCTCCCCCGCGGCCTTTAGCCTTCGGGCGTTTTTACTTCCGGCCTTCTCGGCCGCGGCGGGAACGACCTGGGCCAAAAACGGCCCACCGTGGGCCACCATTTCGTCGGCCAACCCCACGAATCTCGCCACGGGCCGGTCGAAGGCCCGCCGGCCCCTCTCGCAGTAGTCGGGTACCTTCTCCAAACGCGCCCGTATCGCCGCGAGCCTTTCCTCCAGAGGAGCGTAGTCGCGGGCGAGCATGATAAAAATCGTCTGGACCACCGTCGCGGCTACGCCCAGCGGGTTGCGCCGCATATCGTCCATGACCCTTATCGCGACGTCGTAATTCGCGAGGCGCGAACGGGCCAGCGCGAGGTCGACGGCGTCCTCACCCCGCGCGGCCCGGGCGGCTTCCTCGACGGACGGCAGGTATTGGTCCACGAACGCCTCGAAAGCCGCTATGCCCTCGGGCCCGGGGTCGTCCCACTCCTCGTCGAACTCGTGGAGGCCCTTGAAAGTGGCCGTCGGCGGCGAAAGCTCGTTCTCGCGGTCGAGTATGCGGTCGATTAAATTAACAACTTCTTCGCTCACGTGAACAGCACCGTTCTTTTAAAATTTGCGGAAAAACTAACATAGCTCGCCGGGGGGGTCAAGTTTTTAGGCAGGGGTCACGCGGGACCTTCAAGAACGACGGTGCCGCGGCCGGCACCGCGCGGGGCCGGTGATTATGAACTCGAGCTGTTCCAAAATATGGGTTGACATATCGACTTAAGAATAATAAAATTGTTTTAAGGGTATTCAGAAAAGAGGTTGCGACGGATGAAAGTTACTAAGCCGTTGGCACTGCTGGTCGTGGTCGCGCTGGGCTGGTGGTCGGTCGTGCCGGCGCTCGCCGAGGAAGAGGGCGAAGAAGGTTCCTCGGAAACGACCGAGGAGAACGTCCGCTACTACTACGGCCGGGGAGACAACCCGTTCTACATCCCGCCCGGCGAAGAGCAGGAGGAAACTTTCTACTTCGGCGAGAGCGCGCAGGAGGACGTCGTAGAACTGAAGTGGTCGCGGTTCCAGGACACGTCCGGCAGGGCGTCGCGCGACATCAAAAAGATTATCGGCGTCTCGCTCATAACCACGGCGGTAATGATGACCGCGTGGGCGCTCTTCGCTCACAGCGAGGAGACGAGGCCCGACAACTGGCAGAAAATATACGAGGGGACGGGTATCCTGTTGGTATCGAAAGAGAAGACGGTCCACGTGCCGTCGGTAGTTGCCGGCATCTGCCTCGCGGGTGGCGGCGTATGGTTAATGCGGCGTAATTAAAGGAGGGTCGCACGTAGCTCACACCTAGTTCGAAATGCCGTTAATCACGCCGCCGGGAAAGGTTATAATGCCACCGGCCCGGGAAAGGGCAAGAAGCCGGCGCAGAGGCATTTTGGGAAGGCAAGACGGGAAGCACGCGCTCCAAAGACGGCGGTAGCCGCGTCTCGCGGAAACGCGTGTTTTAAATTTAACCGAAAGGAGGAAGCCGAGGAAAGTACCAAAAGGTCTATTCAGTTACCTCTATAAAACGAAAGGGGAAAGCCTTATGAAACGACGTTATAGAGGGACCGACGCCGCGGTTATGGTATGGGCGGTTGCCGCGGCGCTCGGGGTCGCGTCGTGCGGTACGGAAGAGCCCGGCACCAACGGCCCGAGCGAGGAGTACTTCCCGGCCAGCGTGGGCCACACGTGGCGATACGACACTTACAACTTGACGCGCGACGCGGGGAAGGCCCACCCGTTCTATACGCTCGTGTCGGTGCGGAACGTAGTCGCGGTACGTGGCCTGGCCCCCGAGCCCGTCTTCGTAACCAACTACGCCAAGAGCCCGGACGGCCAACGGCTCCGCCTTAACCAGGCCAGCTTCTATTGGCCCAACAAAGACCTCTTCTTCAAGTACGAATACTTCACCTACGGGACGGACCGCTTCCTCCTACGCGGGTACCACTACTTGAACGAGTGGGAGGAACCCATAATCGGGACCTTCTTCTACGACGGGCCGGAGGGGAAAACCCCCTTCACGCTTTTCAAAACCCCCTTCGAGCTGAACGCCAAGTGGGACGTCCTCAACTACGGCAATCCCGACCCGGAAAATAACCCGACCGTATTCCGCAACGTCGACCAAAAAGATTACTTCGGCCTCCCGCGCGACATGGACGGCGACGGCCAACTGGATACGATGGACATCTCGATAATAGGAACGGTGGCAGGCAACGCGTTGATCAAAACCGACCTGGAAACGTTAAATTGCTACGTCGTCGTCCTTACCCAAAACCTGGTCTTCCACCTATCGCGCCGGGGCGACGTGCAGGACGTCTCGAAAACGACGTACTGGATCGCGCCGAAATACGGCGCCGCGAAGATCGTCTGGTATCAGGGCAGCAAATACCTCGACAATATAGAGATGAACCTACGGACGTGGTGGTTCATTAAGTGACGGCCGCCGGAGAGCTCCGACCAAACGAAAGCGAGGCTCTACTATGAACGTTAAACGCATCTTACTCGTAAACCTCGGGGCAACGCTGGCCACGGCCGTTACCGTAAGCGCGGTCGGCACCAACGCCACGTACGGGACCGCGGGCCTTTTCCGCACGTGGTCGGCGGATACGATAAAAGTGCCCAGCCTCGACGTTACAATGTTCGCCGCCCAATACTGGAGCTACGATACGCCCGAAGGCGGGGATAAGTATATGTTGCCCTCCGCGGGCTTAACGCTATGTCCGCTGAAGTGGTTCGAAGTGGGTGGCCACTTCCGCGGCGCCTTCCACTACCGCGAGCCAGTGGTGGAGACGGGGACGTACCTGTTCGGTCTGGGGGACGCGGGCCTGGCCGGCAAGTTCCACGGCGTGGGCCAAGACCAATTCTGGTTATCGTTGGGCGGCCTGGTATACATCGACCTCCCCACCGCCACCGGCGAAGATTACACTACGGGCAAAGAGGAAGACACCGCCTGGCTCACCGACAGCCAGAATAACGTCGGCATCATGGCGCTCACGTCCAAAGACTTCCTGGGAAAAATGATCGGCATCAACGCCAACGTCGGCTACGTCATCCGCAGCGGCAAAGCCAACTACGAGACCACCAAGGGCATCTACGTGAAGATGGAGAGGCCGAATTGGTTCGCCTACGGCGTCGGCTTCGACATCAGGCCGATACCGGTTCTATCGGTCATCAACGAGTACACCGGCTTCGTCAGCCAAACCTACGAGGGCGGCGGTAAAGACAAGAACTTCGAGATAACGCTCGGCGCGCGGACCAACGGCTTCGACTTCTACCACTTCGGCCTGGGCGGCGCCTACCGCATATCCTCGGCCGCCGGGCCCGACTACCGCGGCTACGTCCAATCCAGCATGGACATCCCCCTCACGCCGTCCGACCGCGACAAGGACGGCATACCCGACTCCCGCGACAAGTGCCCCGACGACCCCGAGGACTACGACGGCTACATGGATAGCGACGGCTGCCCGGACACGGATAACGACAACGACGGCATCCCGGACGCGGTGGACAAGTGCCCCAACGAACCGGAAGATAAAGACGGCTTCCAGGACGAGGACGGTTGTCCCGACGTCGATAATGACGCGGACGGCATACTCGACGTCGACGATAAGTGCCCGAACGAACCCGAGGACTTCAACGGCTACGAGGACGAAGACGGTTGCCCCGAAGGCGGAAAACCGGTAGAGATACCGGAGGAAAGGGAATTCATTCTCGAAGGCCTAAGGTTCAACCCCGACAGCCCGGTTATGGTCCCCGGCTCTTACGCCTCGCTGGACAAAGCCGCCAAGGTAATGGAGAACTATCCCGACATCAACGTCGTCATCGAGGGCCACGCCGCCTCGACCGGCCGGCCCGATTTCGAGACGACGCTGTCGCAGCAGCGCGCCGAGACCGTTCGGAACGAGCTCATCAGAACGTACGGCATCGAACCGAGCCGGATCCGCGCCGTCGGTTACGGCAGCACTCGACCCATCGCGGACAACGCGACGCGCGACGGCCGTGCGCGCAACCGGCGAATCGAATTCAAGGTTGAGTAACCCCTATTTACCAAAACTAAAGAGGAGGGCCGCCGCGGCCCTCCTTTATTTTTCGGTCGAAACGGTTCACGCCCTCATACCCAAGAACAACTCCTCCAGCGTAAGGGCGACGTTGCAGTTATCGCGCAGGGCGGATGCAGCGCGGGCGAGCACTTCCCAAACCCGCTCGGGCGGCGCGAGGCGCCCACCCCCCGCGAGGCCGCGGAGCCGACCCTCGAGCGCCGGAAACCTCATTACGTCCGCCGTCTCCGCCGCCAACGCCGCCAGGTCGTGATTCAACTCGGCCCACGCGGCCACGAGCTCGAGCGCCTCGGCGCGGTCCCGCGTGACCCCGGCCGCGGCGAGCGCCTCGGCGACACCCCCCGCGGCCACCTCCTCTAAGATCGCGAGCGCGGCCTCGAACCCGGTTGCGTATTCCTCTTCCACCGCGGCCGCGGCGCCGACCAGCGTACCGTCGGCCTTGCGCGCCGCGTCGCCCGCCGCCGCGGCGCTTACGCCCCAGTCGCGGACCAGCGCCTCCTCGAGCGCCGCCGCCGTCAAACGCGGAAAGTGAACGTTCACGCACCTCGAGACGATCGTCGGCAAAAGTTGCCGGGGGTCGTGCGAGACCAAAACGAAAGTCGTCCGCCCCGGCGGCTCCTCGAGCGTCTTGAGGAAGGCGTTGGCGGGCGCGTCGCTGCGATAGGTCATCTTCTCGGGTTCTATTACCAGGAGCACTTTCCGCGCGCTCTCGCTCGGCGGCCGGCCCGCCTCGGCCAGAATTTCGCGCACCTTATCTATATCGAAGTGGGGGCCCGCGGCCTCGTAACGCCGGAAGTCGGGGTGCACGTCAACAAATACGCGCCGGCAGGTGTTGCACGCGCCACAGCCCTCGAGCGGTTTCTCGGGGCAAAGGGCCGCGGCGCCCAGCGCGTACGCGACCGCCTCCTTCCCCACGCCCCGCGGCCCGGCGAAGAGGTACGCGTGCGCGAGGCGGCCGCCCCGCAGCGCCCGCGCCAGCGCCGCCGCGACCTCGCGCTGATACGGGAGCGTCGCCAACGTCCAACGGCTTGGCTTCCCCTCTTCCACGGCGCCCATTCTACTAAAACGACCCGGATTCCGCAACACAAGCAGCGCACGACTCATCAAAAAACCCGCCCTCAGGCGGGTAGCAAGGTTCAACGGGCATTATTATATTACCTTCGCGAGTTCGGTGCGTACGGCCGAGAAAACCTCCTCCTCCGTCGCCGCGGCGTCCACTACCGCCGCCTCAGCCTCTCCCCGCGCGAGCGCCAAAAACCCCTCCCGTACGCGGCGGTGGAACTCGAGGTCGCGCGCCTCGACGCGGTCCGGTGCCTCGCCGGCGAGGCGCGCGAAGCCTCCCTCCGGCTCGAGGTCGAGAATTACAATTAAATCCGGCCAAGCCGCGCCGACCGCGGCCCGGCACAACTCGCGCAGGCGGGCGACGTTCTCCTCGAGCGAGGCGCCGCCCAAATCCACGCCCAGGCCGTACCCCTGGTAAGCCAGCGTCGAGTGCACGTAGCGGTCGAGAAGGACGAACTTGCCCGCGGCGAGGGCCGGCTCGACCACCTCGGCCACAAGCTGCGCCCGCGCCGCCAGATACAGGAAGAGCTCCGCGAGCGGGGCCATCGCCGCGTTCTCGCGGCTGAGCAGTACGCCGCGGACTTGCTCGCCGACGGCGGTGCCGCCCGGCTCGCGGGCCGTTACGACGTCGGCGCCCCCCAGGCGCAAGTACGCCGCGGCCCGCTCGAGCTGGGTCGTCTTGCCGGCGCCCTCGACGCCCTCGAAGGTTATGAGTTTTCCTCGCGGCATGGTTCCGCGGCCGCCCGGGCCGTTACTTCGCCGCGGTTCCGGCGGCCTCGCGCTTCTTCCGCCGCTTGACCTTGGGGCCGCGCTTCCGCTTGGCCGCCGCCACGCCCACGTCCGGCCTGGCCGCCTTTTCTTTCGCCCGCTCGTTGTCCGGGCCCTTGCCGACGATGAAGTCCTCCACCATCCGGCGGCACACGTCGTCCGGGAACTGCTCGGGCGGCGACTTCATGAAGTATGAGGACGGCGCGACGAGCGCGCCCGCGATGCCGCGGTCGAGCGCGAGCTTCGCGCAACGCACGGCGTCGATGACGATGCCGGCGGAGTTGGGGCTGTCCCACACCTCGAGCTTGAGCTCGGCGTTTAGCGGCACGTCGCCGAAGGTCCGCCCCTCGAGGCGGATGAAGGCCCACTTCCGATCCGTGAGCCAGGCGACGTAGTCGCTCGGGCCGATGTGGATATTGTCCGCGCCGATGTCGAACGGCAGCTGCGACGTCACCGCCTGCGTTTTCGACACCTTCTTGGACTCGAGGCGCTCGCGCTCGAGCATGTTGTAGAAGTCCATGTTGCCGCCGACGTTGAGCTGGTAGGTGCGCTCCAGCCGGACGCCGCGGTCGTTGTAGAGGTTGGTCAGGACGCGGTGCACGATGGTGGAACCCACCTGCGACTTGATGTCGTCGCCGATGACGGGAAGGCCGCGCTTCTCGAACTCCTTCTGCCAGTACCCCTCCTGGGCGATGAATACCGGGATGCAATTGACGAACGCGCACCCGGCGTCCAGTACTTTCTCGACGTACCACTTCGTCGCCATCTCGGCTCCCACGGGAAGGTACGAGACGACGACGTCGCACTTGGTTTTCTTGAGGATATCGACGATGTCCGCCGTCGACCCGGGCGCTTTCTTTATTATCTGCTTCAGGTATTTCCCGAGGCCATCGTGGGTCATGCCCCGCTCCACCTTGACGCCGAGTTTCGGAACGTCGCAGAAGCGGTACGTATTGTTCGGGTACGCGTAAATAGCCTCGGCGACATCTTTGCCTACTTTGTTCCGGTCGATATCGAACGCGGCGACGAATTCGATATCTTTTACGTGATAGCCGCCCAGGTTGACGTGCATCAACCCGGGAACCTTTTCGTCCTCGCGGGCGTTCTTGTAGTATTCTACGCCTTGCACGAAACTCGAGGCGCAGTTGCCCACCCCGATAATACCGACTCTAACCTTTGACATCCGAGACCTCCTTTGGCCTCCGGCCGCCGCGCGTCGACCCTATTTTTCGCCGCGACAATATTCGAAACGCCGTCCCTTAAACCAATTTTTATAACATTTTTCTCTTAAATTTTAAATTAATATAATCTTAATACTCACCTATAAGCCAAATAATACTTAATAAATATACCCCTATATAATTAATAACATATTGAAATGCGGATGTCAAACAATATAATTATGAAGACCCGGGGTTCACTACCCTCATTATAATACGGAAAAAATAAAAAATTAAGCCGGCCGGGGCCGGCTTCGGGTAAAAGACCCTTTCCCGTTTTTCGATCAAGCCTTAAAACGCTTCAAGCGGAGCGCGTTGGTGACGACGGACACCGACGACATCGCCATCGCGGCCGCGGCGATCATTGGGTTCAGCAACCCCAGCGCGGCAAGCGGTATAGCGGCGGTGTTGTAGAAGAACGCAAAGAACAAATTCTGTTTAATGTTGCGGAGGGTACGGCGGCTGAGCCTGTACGCGCGGTCTACGGCGGCAAGGTCGCCCGACATCAACGCGACGTCTGCGGCCTCGAGCGCAATATCGGTGCCGGTCCCGATGGCCACGCCCACGTCGGCGGCCGCCAGCGCCGGCGCGTCGTTGATGCCGTCCCCGACCATTGCTACGATTTCGCCTTTCTCCTTTAGGTCTTTTAAAACCTCGAGCTTGTCCGCCGGCAGGAGACGCGCCCGCACGTCCGAAATGCCGACCTGGCCGGCGATGGCCGCTGCCGTCGTCTCGTTATCTCCGGTAAGCATGATCGTCCGGAGGCCCACCTCGCCCAGCGCCGTAATAGCTGCGCGCGAGTCGGGTTTAAGTTCGTCGGCGATCCCGATCAGGCCGAGGAGATCTGCGCCGCGCGCCGCCGCGATCGCGGTGATGCCTTGGCCCTCTAATTGGGATAAGCGGCCCTCCAGGCCGTCGAGGGAAACGCCGTTCTCGTTAAGGAAGCGGATACTACCCACGAGCACGCGCCGGCCCCCTACCGTGGCCGCGACCCCCCCGCCGGTCGTCGAGTCGAAATCGGTTACTTCCTCCGGGAGGGCGCAGCCCCTCTTCTTGGCGCCCGCCACTACCGCCGCGGCGAGGGGGTGCTCGCTAAGTTGCTCGACGGCCGCGGCGTACGTCGCGAGCTCCTCTTCCGAGACGCCCTCCGCCGGCGCGTACGCCACCACCGCCGGCGCGCCCTTCGTTATGGTCCCGGTCTTGTCGAAGGCCACGACGGTGACGCGCCCCATAAGTTCCAGACTCTCGGCGTCGCGGAACAGCACGCCCAGCTCGGCGCCCTTCCCGGTGCCCACCGTGACGGCCGTCGGCGTAGCCAGCCCCAGCGCGCACGGGCACGCGATCACCAAAACCGCCACCGCGGCGATAATGGCCGGCTCGAGCGAGTAACCTGTAACAAGCCACGCGGTGAACGTCAAGGCCGCGACTGCGATAACAGCAGGCACGAAGACGCCCGCGACGCGGTCCGCCAACTTCTGGACCGGCGCCTTCGAGCCCTGCGCCTCCTCGACCATGCGGACGATCTGCGCCAGGACCGTATCCGCGCCGACCTTGGTGGCTATTACCGTAAGGGCGCCCGTTTGGTTCACGGTCCCGCCGATGACGGCTTCCCCCGCGGCCTTCCGGACCGGGATCGGCTCGCCGGTGAGCATCGACTCGTCCACCGCGGAGGTCCCTTCCAGAACCTCTCCATCCACCGGAACCCTTTCGCCGGGTTTTACGAGCAGCCGGTCGTCGACTACGACGTCCTCCACCGGGATATCCCGCGTTTCACCCTCCACAAGCTTATGGGCGGTAGGGGGAGTGAGCTCGAGAAGCTTCTGGATGGCCGCGGAGGCGCGGCCTTTAGCGCGGCTCTCGAGCCATCGCCCCAGTAGGATAAGCGTGATAATCACCGCCGCGGTCTCGAAGTAATAGTGGCCGCTTTTACTAAATAGCAACACGTAAGCGCTGTATACGTAAGCGGCGGTCGTACCGATTGCGATCAGCGCGTCCATCCCCAGGATCCCGCGCCGCATACCCCGCACCGTCTTAACGTAGAACTGCCACCCGGCGAAGAACTGGACGGGCGTCGCCAGCGCCAACATTACCCACCCGTCAAAACGAAAACTGAGAAACGTGGATACGACAAAGAGCGGCACCGTGAAGGTAGTCGCGAATATGACCCTCTTCAACGCCGGCGAAAGGCGCTCGGGCGGTGCAAGCGCCCGCTCCTCTTCGGCCTTGTATCCCAGGTCGCGGACCACGCCCTTGATTTCGGCGAGCGAAACGACCGACGGTACGTACTCGACGCGCGCTAAGCCGGCGGTAAGATTGACGGAAATAGCGGCCACGCCCGCCAAACCGCCGACGAAGTCCTCGATGTTGGCGACGCACGTGGCGCAAGTCATCTCGCCGATGCGCAAGACCGCCTTCTCGGTCGAAACGTCGTAGCCAGCGCCGCGGACGGCCTTCACGATATCGCCGAAGCGGCCGCGCGCGTCGTCGTAGGTTACGGTCCCCTTCTCCGCGGCCAGGTTGACCGAGACCTCTTTGACGAACGGCAGCGCCCGCAGCGCCCTCTCGTTCGTCGCGACGCACGTCGCGCACGTCATACCGGATATGGGGAAAGTTACCGTCTTCATACGTTTACCCCCCGACTTACGCGGCCGGGCAACAATTGACAGGATACTACGCCGAAAAGCTCTTTATTAAAATAATGCCCCATACGGGTACTTAGTATAATATAAGTGATTTAATAGGTCAAGATAAAATCGCGTCTGGCACTATTTATAAATAATAAGAGGCGAGCCGTAGGCGCGGCGTTTGGCCGCGCAACGTAAAAGGCGTTCCGTATCCGTCGGAGGCCGTGGGCGTTCGGTTATTATCATTAGAAATTGCGACCGCCGCCGTAACCCGCGGACCGAGAAAGATATCGAAAAAGGCAAGCCGGGCCTGCCTTTTCGGGATACGAGGCCGTTATTCCGGACCGGGTTTTTCTATCGCAGCCGGCGGCCCGGACCGCCTTCACCAGCTCGCCGAAGCGGCCGCGGCCGTCGTCGTACGTCACGGTCGCCTTTTCCGCGGCCAGATTGACCGAGACCTCTTTGACGAACGGCAGCGCCCGCAACGCCCTCTCGTTCGTCGCGACGCACGTCGCGCACGTCATGCCGGATATGGGAAAGGTTACGGTCTTCATGCGTACCTCTTTCGAAACTAGGCCCCGCGGGATTTGGGACCCGGTTAAGTATATACTATTCTACATCGCCGCGTCAATCCAACGTTCGTCGCACGGGCCAGAGAAAAAAGCGTAACGCACAAGGGCACTAACGTTTAACGCCCCAGCGTCGGGACCGGGTTTCGCTAACCGTAAAACTGTTACATAACGTAGATGTTGAAACCCGCCGCGATATCCAGGTACTTATAAGGCTCACCGGCAAATACGTAATTAAAGCGCGGATTTAAGTATATGGCGAAAGTGTCGTTAAACGGGTATTCCACCCCGCCGCGGACCCAGGCCGCACCACCCCCACTGAGATTTAGAAATACGCCATAACCTGGAACCGGTAAACGGGGTGCTGGTAGTAGAATTCGGTTCCGGCGGCGCCGTCGAAGAAGTCCGTTTCCACCTTCACGTCGACGTCCTCGAAGACGCTCCACGTAACGGAGGGATTCAGATAGTAGCTGCCGTCGTGGAGGTTAACCATCGTCGCCAGGCCGGCGAGCCACATCGGGTGGGGGTAATACGTGGCGACCAGACCGGCCATATCCCGCCCCAACGTAATTCGCCTCCCCAGGTAATAATCCTTCAAGTCGTAATCCGCGACCTTCGTTGCGCCGCGCCCGTCGCGGTAGTACTCCAGCGTGATATTCGGGCCCCGGCGCCAGCCGTAATTGACGCCGGCGGCCGCACGGGGATTAAGCTCGCCGCCGTGGACGTCGGCCGCCGCCTCCAGGTACATCCCCCAGTCGCCCGCCGAACCGGAGAGATCGAAACCCGCCGTCCCGAGGCGCTCGTACCCCGGCTCGATATAGGAGAGGCCGACGTCGAATTCGCCGAGCGTCGCGAACAGTCGTCCGGCCTTGGGCGAGGTCTCCCACGTATCCTCCGGCACCAGGAGGAGGCCCACGCCGGAGAAACCGGTGAAGTAGGCGCGGAGGCGGCCGCTCGTTACGCCCTCTCGTTCGCTCTTGGGTTCCGTGTAGTCGGGGGGGTTAAAAATGTCGAGCGGGCTGTAGAAGTACGCCGTACTCAGGTCGAGGCGTTGCTTGCCCAGCGTCACCTCCAGGCGGTCCCAGAAAAAATCCACCTGCGCCCGGGCCAGGCCGACGTCGTAGTCTTTTTCGAGCGGCAGGCCGAAGTACGGGTCGCGGGCCTCGTCGCCGGCCAGGTATACGAACTGCGGCGTGGCCGTAACCGACACGTGTTCGTTGAGCGAGGCCTCCAGGTCGAGGCGGAGGCGGAGGTAATTGCCGAGCCGGGTCCCGGTCACGAGGCCGAAGCGTCGGTCCGTCACCGTCACGTCGTCGCGGAAATACCCGCCCCAGCCGAACTCGGCGGCGCCGGCTACGCCGGACAACGCCATCGCCGAAAAGACCGTCGTAAATAATCGGCGGTAGCCCATAACCCGCCGGCCATTATTGGAACTTGATCGCCTCCACCGGCCTCATCGCTGCGGTCCGCAGCGCCGGGTACAACGTCGCCAGGAAGGACATCCCGAGGACGGAGGCGAAAGCCACGACGAAGAATTTCAAACTGAACTTCGCGAAGAAGAGCGTGTTGGCCATCCCCCAATCCGCCATCGACTCCTGCGCACCGAAAGGCTCCATGTCGAAACCGTACTCGGTGCTGAGCCACGTCGTGACGACCGCCAGGCTGAAGCCGATCGCCATCGCCACGAAAGCCATCAGCATCGTCTCGGTAACGACGAGGCGGGCGAGTTGGCCGGGTCTCAAGCCCAACGCCATCATGATCCCGAACTCGCGCACGCGCTCGAACACCGACATGACGACCGTGTTCATGATCCCCAGGAGCGCGACGGCGGTGAAGATCGCCATAATGAGGAGGAAGGAGGCCCAGTCGAGCTCGATCATCTCCTTCATCTCCGGCGCCGCCTCCGCCCAGGTCAGGACCTCGTACCTCTCCGGGTCGACCTGCTCCTCCAGGGCGCCGTGGACGCGCGCCACGTCGTACGAATCCTCCGCCATGACGACGATCTCGTTGACGGCGTCGCCGTAGGCCAAGAGCTCCTGGGCGTCGGCGAGGTTCATCATGATCAACGAATTGTTCATCGCGCTGATCCCCGGGTCCGCCAGGCCGACGACCGTAAACTTGTCCGCGCCCATCGAGCCGTCGGCCGCCTGGACCATGAGCGCGATTTGGTCGCCGAGCGCCAAGCCCAAGTTCTCGGCCAAGACGTAGCCGAGAACGACTTCCCCTCGGTTGCGAGCCTCCAAGCAACGTCCTTCCCGCAGCAAGCGGTGCATGTAGCTTACGCCGCGTTCCCGGCGGGGGTCGAACGCCAGGACGAAAGCCCCCGCCGAATCGCCGTGGGCCGCGGCGAGGGCGTACGTCTTGACGCGGAGGCTGTACGCCGCCACCTTCTCGGTACTCTCGATCGCCGCTACGATCGGCCCCGGCTCGCGGATCCGCTTCATCACGCTCATGTCGTCGCTGAACCCGCGCGCGTGGATCTGGACGTGGCCGGTGAGGATCCGGACGTAGTTGTCCATCATGCCGTCGTGGGCACCGTCCCAGAACCACAGAAACCACAACAGCATCCAGCTATAGAACGTCATGGCGCCGAGGGTCAAGATTGTCCGGCGCTTGTTGCGCCACAGGTTGCGCCACGCGAGTTTTAAGAAGGGTATCCGCACCGCCGCCACGCCTCGCTCCCCTCCCCTCAAGCCCTGCGCTCGTCCGAGACGACCTCGCCGTCCCGCAACATTACGTGCCGCTTCGCCCGCTCCATCACGCGCGGGTCGTGCGTCGAGAAGATAAAGGTGGCCTGCCGCTCCTCGTTGAGACGCTCCATAAGGTCGAGGAGGGCGAGCGCATTTTCGGTGTCGAGATTGGCGGTAGGCTCGTCGGCCAAAACCACCGCCGGCTCGCCGACGATGGCCCGGGCGACCGCGACGCGCTGCTGCTGGCCGCCGGAGAGGTCGAAGGGCCGCCTCTCCCTCATGCACTCGTCGAGGCCCACCTGCCCCAGGACTTTCTGGGGCAGCTCGCGCCGCCGGTTGGGCTCTACGCCGCGTAAGATCAACGCGAACTCGACGTTCTCGCGGGCCGTAAGTACCGGGATAAGGTTGAACGACTGGAAGACGAAGCCGAGGCGCCGTCGCCGCAGGTCGGCCAGCTCGCTCCGGCTCATGGCCGTTACCTCCTGGCCCTCTATGAATACGCGGCCCTCCGTCGGCCGGTCCAAGCCGCCGAGAATGTTGAGTAGCGTCGTCTTCCCCGAGCCGGAGGGGCCAGCGATCGTCATGAAGTCGCCGCGCGCGATGTCGAGGTCGACGCCCCGGAGGGCGTGGACGTCGAAGCCGTCGCGGTAAACCTTGTGGAGGTTCTGGATCTCTACTACTTTATCCATAACGCTATTCTCCGTGTAATCGTAACCGCGCCTCAGACCCGACGCATGGCCACGACGGGCCGCAGCCGGGCGGCTTTGACGCCCGGGTAAATCGCCGATACCGTAGCGATAAAAAATACCGTAACCGCGCCGAGGACGAAATGGGCGGGCCGCATTACGAACGGGACCACGGGGTCGATAAAACCCATCACGCCTACGCTCCCGGACCACGCGCCCAGGTCCGCGCCGTAGACGGTGTTAATCCAACTCGCGAGGCCTCCGCCCAGCAGGCCGACGGCGATACCTAACGCCGAGAGGACGGTAGCCTCGTACAGGATCACGCGGAAAACCTGGAAGGGCCGGAGGCCGAGCGCGGCCATCACGCCGAATTCGTTTACGCGCTCCAATACCGACATCAAGATCGTGTTCGTCATGCCGAAACTCGCCAGGACGATCAACAGCAACAGGATAAAAATCAACAGCCCCACCATAATCCCGTAATATTGAAACGCCTGGGGCGAGACCTCAAACCAGGCGAGCACGTCTACCCCGGGCGGGACCTCGGCGGCCAGGCCGTCGCGTATGGTCTCCACGTCGGCGCGGGATTCCGCCAGAATTACGATCTTGTTATAACCCTCCTCATATCCCAAGAGGTGTTGCGTTTGGCTCAACGGCAAGAGGACCGCGCCGTTGTCGAACGCCGGGTTGCCCATGCGGAGCAAGCCGACCAGCTCGTACGCCTCCGCCGCCACTTCGCCGTCCACGTTCTGCACCATGACGCCCACCATGTCGCCGAGCTCGACGCCGAGTACCTCCGCCATCTTGTAGCCGAGGATGACGCCCCTCTCTTCCCCCTCCCGGAAAAACTCGCCCTCCGCGAGGCGGCGAGGCAGGATGGAGATACGGGGCTCCCGCCGCGGGTCGACGCCGTAGATCACGGCGCCCATGGAATTTTCGGGGGAGGAGGCCAAGCCGCGCATCTCGACGCGGGGGGACCAGGCCTGGACCCGGGGCCGGCCCTCGACCAGCCGCTCCACCTCGCGCGGCGACCGGAGAAATTTCTCCACCTGGGGATTTTTCTCGAAGCCGGCGGGTTCGACGACGACGTGGCCCAAGCCGCTCCGGACGATATCCTCGGCCGTCTTCTCGCCGAAGCCCTCGCCGAAGGCCGAGAACCAGACGATGAACCCGGCGGCGGAGGCGAGTGCCGCGACGGTGATCGCGGTTCGGCGCTTGTTCCGCCACACGTTACGGCGCGCGATTTTGAACAGCGGCAGCCGCCTCACCGGCCGGCCCTCCGCAGGTTGGCTTTCGTGAACGTATTGCCGTCGACGGCCTTGTCGAACACGGCGTACGTCACGCGGACGGTCGTGACGCGGCCGGCCTTCCGCTTGTTCGTCATGGTCCACACCGTCGGGAAGTTGCGGCCGCCCATGCTCTTCACGGCAGAGTAGTCGAGCTGGCGCAGCAGACCCTTCTTGTCGTAGTACTTCACGTAGACCGGGATATAGGTCTTCTTTTTAACTTTGTAGAGGAGATACGTGTACGTTATGCCCGTGCCGCGCCGGGGCACCATCTTTATCTCCCAATACGCCGCGCCGTCTTCTTGGACCCGGGAGGCGTAGTCGTCGGCGAAGGAGTCTTCCCGGACCATGTCGTCGTACGTGAACTCGGAACCCATCATGCCCCGGTACATCATCGTCGGCATGATCTTCATCTCCTCGTCCACCTTTTTAATATACTGCCACAGGTTGCGGCCTACCTTGAGGAACGTGTTGCCCTTCTCCTTGGCCGGCGCGTCGACCAATAAAAAAGTCTCGTCGTCGCCTTGGGCCCACGACTCGAGCTTCATCGTCCGCTCGTAGTCGGGGTTGACGATTTCCATCGTAATCTTCATTTGGGAGGTCTTGCCGCGGACCAGGTCTTGCGACTTCTTCACGATATCGTAGGCGTCGTCGCCGACTGCGGCCCCGGCGACGGCCTGCGCGACAAACGTCCCGAGTATCGCGGCCGTAATCTTCCGGGTCATCATTCGCCACCTTCTCCGATTACTTTCAGCTCCGCCAACGCGGCCACCAGCCGTTGGAACAGCGCGAGGAGCGGTTCCTTCATGCTAACGTTGCGCTCGAGGCGGCGCCGGATTTCCTCCGCCTCCTCGCGGTTCGCCTCGTCAACGTCGCCGGCGAGGAGCGTAAGGCATCTCTCGATTCCGTCGAATGCCGGCTCGAGCTCAAGTTCGAGGCCTTTCTTGAAAAAGTCGTGATACAACCGGACGAGGGCGAATTCGACCTCGTAGTAGTCGCGGCGGTCGCCCTTTACCCATGCGCGCCGGACGAAACCCACGGCCTCCAACATCCGGATATTGACGCTTACGCCGGATTTCGCGACGTGGAGCGTGTCCGCAATTTCGCCCAGACTCTTCGGCCGCGGCGTAAACGCCAACAGGCCGTAAATCCGACCGCTCAACGCCGGTCGAGTTCATGCATAACACCTACGAGGACTTTGCCGCCGACGAGCCCGGCGCCGCCGCCTTCGTCTTCCAACGACAGGCTGTACCCGCCGGTAACTCCGACGCCGAGGCCGATGCCGTACGCCGAGGTAGCCGCCAAACCTAGGGCCAGGAATAACGTGAGCTTGCCCATTCTTTATCTCCTTCTTGAGTGAGAATTACGATACAGTTTGGAATACTCCCGTTTAGTATCTACGATACGCGCTACCTGTATACAGTATAATATAGTTGACCTAAAAAGTCAAGTAAAAAAAATCCCGGCCCCTTTTTTTCGAGCCCTCCTTATAGTAAGGGCGGACCCTGAGGCCAGGCATACAGCTTCTTACGTTACGCGCCCCCCCAACCGCGTAGGCACTCGTTTATTACATCGGGAACTTAACGGTACCCGCACTTCACGGATTACCTAAAGTAATAAAAAAGGGTAGGCCGTGCCTACCCTCTGAGGTCGGGGTTTAAGCTATTCGGTTTCCGGTTCTTCCGGGGCCGGCTCGGCCGGCTCCGCCATGCTGGGGTGGGGGGACTCGGCCATCATACCCTTCCCCATTCCGGGGCGATGGCCCGGGCCGAACGCCTTTCCGCAACACGGGCACATGCCTTCTTCCCACTCGCCCATCTTGTGCATCTTCATCATCATGTAGCAGCAGTGCCCCTTGCCCGCAAAGCCGCCCTTCCACTCGCCGGCGTACATAAACGCCCGCGTCACCGTGCATACCGCGAGAAGCACGGCGAAGATAATCACGACTATTGCCACGACCTTCGCCAGCTTCCGCGGGCCGGCTTCCGCTCTGGCCGCTTTGAACCATAATATGAAGCCGAAGGCGACGACCAAGATCTCGAGCCCCAACGCGATATCCCAACCGAACATGTCCTCACCACCTTTGCTTTATCGTTTTAATAATATTAACATAAAAAGGCCAGGCGGGGCAAGAAATCGAAACGGACGGCCCGGACGGCCCGCCGGCCGCCTAAACGCATAACGCTACACGGGCGCGGCGCGGCATTTCCTCCGCTTACGGGCGGGGGGCGCCTCCTCTTCCGCCTCGGCGACGTCTCCGCGAATTTGCGTTGCGTACCCGCCCCAACGCCGCCATTCGTCCATACGGCATGAATGTACGAATTGGCCCTTGTAGAGGGTAAGGTCCGGGCAGGCGTCGCACATGTCGACGCGGCCGTCGGGCAACACGTCCGGCGCCTGGATGATGCCGATGCTTTGGCCGTAAACCGGTTTGTAAAAGAAACGAAGAGGATTAGACAGAAAGCGCCGGGCGAGGCGGCGGACCTCCGGGTCGAAGAGGCCGGCTAGAAACACCTTCCGCCCCAGACCACACTTCCTCGAGTAGGCGAAATAGCTCCCGCGGAGGAGATGATACGCGGCCTGCGAGAACTCGACGGTCTTCGGGCCGACGGCGCCGTACCACCCGTCGTCGGAGCCAACCATAAAGCTGATGAGCCACTTGAACGAGTCGTGGCGCTCGGTGCCGCCCAGGTAGGCGGCAGCTCCGTACCCGGGGACGTTCCGCTTAATGAGATCGTAAACGTCGTTAGAGGTGATGTCGTATCGGTCCGGCTCCTCGGTCGTTGCGTAGCCGAGTTTGCCCTCGTCCATGTCGACTTCGCGCCCCTGCACGACGTAACGGACGCCCGGCTTCACGAGCGCGCCGCGGTACGTTATGAACGTCTGGCCTTGGACGTACTTAATATTCTTGATGCCCCAGCGCACCAGCTCGGGAATCTGCTCGAAGTTATCCTTGTAGACGGTGATGCCGAAGGACGTCGGGATGCCGCGGACCGAGGCCATAACGTCCACGTACTGGTCGCGGAGGGGCAAAAGCCCTATCTCGTCTTTACCCTCCCAGCCCGGGCGGTTCTGCATCATGTCGACGTGGAAGGCGACGCCGGCAAGGCCGCGCTTCTTCAGCTCGCGCATCCGCTCCTCCGTGACGGCCTTGCCGTTGGTCAAGAGGTACGGCTTGATTCCCCGTTTATGGATGAATTCAATGAGGTCGTCGATCCGGGGGTGGCAGAGCGGCTCGCCGCCGGCGATGGAGACGTTGTCGATGCTGCGGAACTCCTTCATCGTCAGGACCTCTTCCTCGAGGTCCTCCACCGGCCGGTGCCCTTCCAAATTCTGGCGATAACAACCCTTGCAGTGGATGTTACAGACGTCGGTGACCTCGAGCCACCCGATCGGGTTGTCGTTCTTCGACCACGGGAATCGATAAAGCTCGGACTTGCGCAATTTGTACATAGGACCTCCTAGCCGTAGTATTCAACCAGCCGGAGCCGGATTTTACTAATAAAAGACCTTTTAAGCAAGGTAAATTTTCCCGAGGGCGGTTCGAACGAATTTCTGTTTTTAAACGGGCGTTTATATTCTTATTGAAAACCTAATCGGGGCCGTAAACGCGCAAGAGCTATCGGCAAGACGCCACGGCTCGAGCGCCGCCGCGAAACGGCGCGTAAGGTATTTTTTTCTTGACGCTCCCGTTCGCGTATATTAGTTTGAGTTCTCGCCTGACGGTAACCTTTCGCCGAAAGCAATTATCGTAACGCGCAAAACGTCGTATTCGATAGCGCGCGGCAACTTGCGACTTCCATAACGCGCCGCGGTTCCCGCCGGAAAAATATGAATAAAGAAAACATTTTAGTAATTAACCCCGGTTCGACGAGCACAAAATTAGCTCTCTTCCGGGGCGAGACTTGCGCCGCCGAAGAAAACGTGCCCGCCCCGGCCGGCGCCGGCGCGCTGTGGGACCAACTACCGGGTCGCCTCGCGTCCGTAAACGAATTCATAAAACAACAGAGCGGCGGCGAGCTCGACGCCGTCGTAGGCCGCGGCGGCCTCATCCGGCCGGTCCCCTCCGGGACCATCCTCGTCAACGACGCCATGGTCGCGGACGCGCGCGCCGGTTACCAGGGCGAACACCCCAGCAACCTGGGCTGCGCGCTCGCCGACGCGGTCGCGAGGCCGCGCGGCATCCCGGCCTTCATCGTCGACCCGGTAGCCGTGGACGAGATGTCGCCGCTCGCCCGGTACTCCGGCACGCCGCTCATAACGCGGAAGTGCCTGTCGCACGCGCTAAACGTACACGCCGCGGCGCGTAAGGCGTGCGAGGAAACCGGGAAGAAACTGGCCGAGACCCGATGGGTGGTGGTCCACCTGGGCGGCGGCTTCTCGGTGGTCCCGCTGGACGGCGGCCGCATCGTCGACACCAACAACGCCAACTCGGAAGGCCCCTTCGCCCCCACCCGGACCGGCGGCCTGCCGACGCAGGGCCTTATTAAACTCTGCTTCTCGGGCGACCACGCCGCCGCGGACCTCAAGCGCATCACGACGCGCGAGGGCGGCCTTATAGCCTACCTCGGGACCGACGACGCGCTGGAGGTGGAGCGTCGCATAGCCGCGGGCGACGAGCGGGCGCGCGAGGTCTACGAGGCCATGGCCTACCAGGTCGCGAAGGAAATAGGCGCGATGGCGTGCGTTCTCCGCGGGGAACTCGACGGCGTCGTACTGACGGGCGGCCTCGCGCACTCGGACATGTTCTGCGGCTGGGTTACGGAACGGGTCGGCTTCCTTGGGCCGGTATTCCGCTTCCCGGGCGCGTTCGAGATGGAGGCGCTGGCGCTGGGCGCGCTGCGCGTCCTGCGCGGCGAGGAGGAGGCGCTGACGTACCCGCCCGAGGCGGCCTCGTAATTCCCCTTCGAGCGACAACGAGCGCAACGTAACGGAGCCCCTCGATGAAGCAATTGATGTTGGGAAATGAAGCGGTGGCGCGCGGCGCGTTCGAAGCGGGCGCCGCCTTCGCCTCCGGCTACCCCGGTACGCCCAGCACCGAAATTCTGGAATACCTCGCCCCCTACGAGGGCGTCGTCGTCCAGTGGGCGCCCAACGAAAAGGTGGGCCTGGAGGTCGCGATGGGCGCCTCGCTTGCGGGCGTCCGCGCGCTCGTCGCGATGAAGCACGTCGGCCTGAACGTCGCCGCGGACCCGTTCTTCTCCGCCTCCTACATGGGCGTAAACGGCGGCCTGGTCGTCATCTCGGCCGACGACCCGTCGATGCACTCGAGCCAGAACGAACAGGACAACCGGTGGCTGGCCAAGGCGGCGAAGGTCGTAATGGTGGAGCCGAGCGACGCGGAGGAGGCGCGGTGGATGACGCGCGAGGCCTTCGCCCTCTCCGAGCAATTCGACACGCCGGTCCTATTGCGGATGACGACGCGCGTGTGCCACCAGACGGGCGTCGTGAACCTGGAGGAGCCGCTCGAGGCGCCGGCGCGCGCGTATAAGAAGGACATCCTCAAGTACGTGCTGCTCCCCGGCCACGCCCGCCTGCGCCGGCCGCTCGTGGAGGAAAGGCTCGTCGCCGCGGCCGCCTTCGGCAACGAGAGCGACCGTTGGAACCCCGCCTTCGCCGGCGACGTCGACGTCGGCGTCATCACGTCCGGCGTATCGTACGCGTACGTTCGGGAGACGATGCCGGGGGCAAGTATCCTCAAGCTCGGCTTGACCAATCCGCTCCCCCTCGAGCGGATGCGCCGCTTCGCCGGCCAGGTTAAAAAGGTAATCGTAGTTGAAGAACTGGACCCTTACCTGGAGGAGGCGGCCCGGGCCGCGGGGATACGCGTCGAGGGGAAATCGCTCCGGCCTTACACCGGCGAGCTAAACCTGACGTTGGTGGAGAAAGCCCTCCTCGGCGAGGCGCGCGACAAGGTCACCGTCTCGCTGGCGGACGTCGAGATCCCGCGGCGGCCGCCGACGCTGTGCCCGGGCTGCGGCCACCGACCGCTATTCAGGGTCCTCCGCGATATGCGCGTCCACGTGATGGGCGACATCGGCTGTTACACGCTGGGGGCGCTGAAGCCGCTCGGCGCGATGGAGTCGTGTATGTGTATGGGCGCCTCCGTCGGCATGGCGGAGGGGCTCGCGCGCTTCGGCGGCCCGGACCTCGAGGGCCGGGTCGTCGGCGTCATCGGCGACTCGACCTTCTTCCACTCCGGCATAACCGGCCTCGTCGACATGGTGGTCAACGGCAGCAAGGCCACCTTGTTGATACTCGACAACGGCACAACCGCGATGACGGGCGCCCAGCCCCACCCCGGCTCCGGCGTCGACATCCGCGGCGGCCAGGTCCCCCGCCTCGACCTCGCCGACGTCTGCCGCGGCGTGGGCGTCAAACGCGTCGTCGTCGTCGAACCCTACGACATGGACAACCTGGAAAAGGTTCTCGCCGAAGAGCTCGCGGCGCCCGAGGTATCCGTCGTCATCGTACGGGCGCCGTGCGTCCTCAACGAGCGCGTGACCTTCGCCGAGCCGGTGGAACTCGAGCTCGAGCTGTGCAACAAGTGCGGCCTGTGCATCCGCGTGGGGTGTATGGCCATCCGCGAGAAGGACGGCTACCCCGAGGTCCTCGCGGACCTGTGCAACGGCTGCGGCGTGTGCGTCCAGGTCTGCGGCGAGGGCGCCTTGACGATACCGGAGAAAGTCGGCGCTTAACCGAAGAGCGGCGTTGAAGGCAGCCCCCCATGAGGTTTAAATGGAAAAAGACGGCATAACCAACGTTCTCTTGAGCGGCGTCGGCGGCCAGGGGATATTGACCGCGGGTAGGATTCTGGCGCTGGCCGCCCTCCACCGCGGCCTCGACGTCAAGATGAGCGAGGTCCACGGCATGTCGCAACGCGGCGGCAACGTCGACACGCACGTGCGCGTCGGCAACGTCGTTCCGTCGGCGTTGATTCCCAAGGGCCGCGCCCACTTCCTGGTCTCGTTCGAAAAGCTCGAGGCGCTCCGCTACCTCGACTACCTGCGCCCCGACGGCGTCGCCTTCGTCAACCGCCTCGAGATATCGCCCCTCACCATAGCGCTCAAGCAGCCGAACTACGTCGACGGCATCGATAAGATATTGGAAGATAAAATCCCCAACCTCGTCTGGGTCGACGGGACCGAGATGGCGCGCGAGCTGGGCGACGTCCGCATGGTGAACGTAATTTTGCTCGGCGCGATGTCGACGCCNNAAGAAGGCGAAGGTTCAGGAAGCGGTCCTGGCCGCGTTCCGGAAAGGGGCCGAGGCATGCCCGAGCCGCTGAGGACCTTCGAGGAGGTCGTCGCCGCGGCGCTAGCGAAGGGCGAGATAACGGTCGCCGTCGCCGCGGGCCACGACGCCGCGGCGCTGGAGGCGTGCGCGCTGGCCGAAGAGACGGGCCTGGGCCGCTCCATCCTGGTGGGCGAGGCGGCCCTCATCGAGAAGGCGGTGGCCGCGATGCCGAAGCCGCTCGCTCGAGCCGAGGTCGTCGCCGCCCAGGGCGAAGAAGACGCCGCGCAAAAAGCGGTCGCGCTCGTGCGCGAGGGCAAAGCCCACGTGGCGCTCAAGGGCAAGGTCGACACGGCCACTTTTATGAAAGCGGTGCTCGACGGCGACCGGGGCCTCCGGACGGAGCGGTTGATATCGGACCAGTTCGTCTTCGAGTATCCGGACCCGGCTGAGGGGACCCGCCTCGTCTGCATCACGGACGGCGGCGTCACCATCGCGCCGACGCTCGAGCAGAAGAAGCAGATAGTCGAGAACGCCGTCGCGCTCTACCACGCGCTAGGCTTCGAGCGGCCGC
>JABAOH010005546.1_pt4 | contig 31084 bp, 33 predicted proteins | sample 7062181 | NCBI WGS metagenome assembly JABAOH01 (sample SAMN14538630, study PRJNA623070) | marine sediment metagenome | biome: marine biome [ENVO:00000428]; feature: marine pelagic biome [ENVO:01000023]; material: deep marine sediment [ENVO:00002113]; isolation source: pool of 5 deep marine...
CTTTATTTCATAAAACATAATTATCTATTGCGCAACTATCCTCCCTCACGTATCGTATACCGTAATCCGTCTATGCACAAATCATTCCCCGCACTGGTTAACCTTTGATTTCTTCCTAATCTTTATGCTGTCTACCCTCTACCCCAGCTCTATCATTATGACGAACTATGCTGAATTCTGCACTGATTCTCATAGTTTGCACCCTGTATCCTTCATCATATATCATGTATCATAATCGGCAAGGACTATTGCCAATGTCAAAAACAATTAGAATGGTAATTTCTATAGGAACACTTATACTTGCAATGTTGGTCGGGCTGGTTGATGTGCTGACCGGTATACCCGATTTTGCCATTCTCTATCTTATCCCAATTATCCCTGCAACACTTTACATTGGCTTTGGATACGGATTTTTTATTGCCACTATTTCCGTCGTCGCAGAATTTTCTTACCACACTCTAAGGGTGGTAGGACCCTCTACATTAACTGTCGACATAGTTTTTCATTCCCTGGCATACATCTTCATTGCACTTCTCATTGGAGCATTATTTGGCCAGATCAGGAAAATTAGAGAGCTTGAACAGAAAAGGAGTTTGGATTTGAATATTGCCAAAGAAATTCAAAAATCAATTATCCTACCCTTTAGAGAGAGACATAAAGATCTAACCATAGCAACTAAAATTGCTTTCGTAAATGAACTAGGTGGAGATTACTATCGTTTCTCCATTGCTGAAGATAAATTATTCTTTTGTATAGCCGATATATCGGGAAAAAGCATTGCCGCTTCACTTTTTTCTGCTCTTCTAAGCCAGAATATAGTTGACTCGCTTGCAGAGTCTTCCGACTTGTCCGCTTTGATTCAGAAAATAAACCTGCGGATGCAGGGTTCACTCCCTGAAGATATGTTCGTAACTCTCTTTTGTTCTTTTATAGACGATAAAACAATCACTTACATAAATGCTGGTCATGAATCGCCCCTACTCTTCTCAAAACAAAATAACGCTGCCACGCTACTTAACACTCAAAAAGCGTTGCCTATCGGAATACAATTTGATTTAAAGATTGAATCAAAAATAGAGCCATTTGCTCCGGGGGACATTTTGCTTGCAGTAACGGATGGTGTAACTGGAAGTTCTGCTTTTAAAGACAGCACATTTGAAAAGCTTGAGAGTTTTATTTATGATAGCAAAGATTCCAGTCCACAAAAAATTGTAAATAGTCTTTATAAACAGGCTGGAGGAGATAATCCAAAAAATCAGCTTGATGACATAATTATTGTATGTATCAAAAGACAGCCCTAGTCTTGTCAATTATAGCTATTTCAGGCCGCAGTCAGAAAAATCTCCTAAAATGTCATTGTGAACTTAATGTAGACCTCATCCTCTTTCCTTTTATCAATAAAGTGTCTACATTTTTAGTAACTCCAACACTTTATACATCAGCACAGCAGGCCAAAAAAGGGCTTTGAAGAAACCAAGAACGCCCATCCAGAAAGTTGCCGCATTCTGGATGTAATATACAGCTGCTCCGATGAAAGCCAGACCATAAATACCACCTGAAATTCCACTGTCTTTCATTCCGTTCCTCCTTTGGTTTTTATAGCGTTTTTATATACACATCCGAGAATACTGAATTGCAGAACTATTCCTATCGCCCGTATATTTTCACAAAGTCGAACTTTGTATGAGAATCATCTCCCGTCCAACTTTTTTGTTAAAAGCAAACAGGCTGACCGAGAATAAGAATTTTTATGGTTCGAGTGAGTCCTTCGACTATGCTCAGGATACACTTCGTGAATCGAGAACTATATATAACCTATGGTTCGAGCCCTTGGACCTCGCTCAGAGCAGGCTTGTCGATAACTATATAATATCTCAGCTTATAAGCTTAAACATAGAGCGTGGAGCACCGCATATAGGACATTTATCGGGTGGTTCTTTTTCAACCGTATTTCCGCAGCCTCCGCAGACCCAGTAGTCAACAGTCTCATTCTTTCCCAAATTATCGAGGGCTTTTTGGTAAAGATCAGCGTGGATTGTCTCAACGGCTAACGCAAATTTAAAAGTTTCTGCTGCATCATCATTTCCTTCCGCTTCTGCTGCCGTGATAAACTCAGGATACATTACCTGTTTTTCATGCATTTCCCCATCTATGGCTGACTTAATATTATTCCGGGTCTCTTTAATCTGCGCCATTACCATAAGATGATTCCGGGCATGCACACTCTCAGCCGCAGCTGCAGCTCTGAATAGTTTAGCTACCTGACTGTAGCCTTCCTTGTCAGCTATCGTCGAAAAAGCCAGATACTTTTGATTTGCCTGCGACTCACCTGCAAAAGCTTCTTTTAAATTGCCTTCTGTTTTTCCAGCCATTTAAGCCTCCTCATTCTTGGTTTTATCAGTACCATCCTCTAGCCTATTCCGGATAGAGCTTGCGAGTATGCTAGATAGGTACCGTCGTCAAAAAGTACAAAATAAACTTCATCAATCCCGTTATTCTTTAAAAAATCTGCGACCGTCTCAATTGCTATCGTTGCAGCTTGATCTACCGGGTACCTATAGACCCCTGTGCTTATGGAAGGGAAGGATATAGTCTTTATTCCTTTCTCCTTTGCCTGAGTTAGACTGTTCTTGTAGCAGTTTGCCAGGAGCTCGGGCTCTTTTCTGGTTCCCGCTCCCCAGACAGGGCCAACGGTGTGAATTACATATTTAGCCACGAGATTTCCCCCTGTGGTTATTACCGCTTCTCCAGTGGGCAGGCTGCCGATCTTAGCTACTATCTTTTTACACTCTTCAAGAATTGCGGGACCTCCGGCTCGGTGGATAGCTCCATCTACTCCTCCCCCTCCCATCAGACTACTGTTGGCAGCATTCACAATTGCTTCTGTTTCCTGTTTGGTAATATCACCCTGGATTAAAATCAGTTTTGACTTTTTAATACTTTTGGTCTGCATATCTCCCCCTCTCATCCTGTCATTATTAGTTGGTGCAGAAACTGTATATCATATTAACACTGGATTGATAAGTGTTGCGAGTAAAGTATTATAAGCGACAGGACATAATTGCACAAACGAGATTGCTTCCCCTGCTATAGCGGGGTCGCAATGACATTTTGAGTATTAACGCGCTGCTCTACCAATTACGGATAAGAGCTGCGGGATAGACGGGAGAGATTCAAGTACGGTATCCCACTGCTGCCTATATTGATATCAATTTCTGTAAAATGATTATTCCAGTAACCTATTTCTCTCTGCCAGCATTTGATCCCGCAGTGTTTCGAGCCATGCTGCCCAGTTAATCGCTTTTTCAGGATGCATAAGGCTACATTCGCGGAAACCGTATGCAACCATTCATCAGAACTGCCAAAAATGCCAAAGTGCAGGAAATTTTGCAAGTTTCAGATTAACCGCAAATGACTTAATGACAGTAGAGGTCCCACCGTTAACAGAAACATCTTTATCCAGGGTTAAATACCGGCTGCTGGTCCGTCTGGCTAGATATAATAATATTCGAGGGACTTGGGATTACAATGACAAAAAAGAGGAGTTCCCAGTAACACCCCAAATCCGTCCTACATAAGTTTAAGTCTCTTGAGTTCGGTTTTGATAGTATTTCTGCAATTAGTTGTTGCGGGAACCAAAGGCAGCCTTACTTCATTTGAGGAGATTATTCCCAGCATGGCAAGGGCTGCTTTGATTGGAGCTGGATTGGCTTCAGAAAAGAAAGCCCGCACTAGAGGAAGTAGTTTGTAGTGAAGGTCTCTTGCTTCCTTAATCCTATTCTCCCCTACCATCTGCCACATATTTATAAATTCTGCCGTTGCCACGTGTGCACTTGCAGCAATTGCTCCTTGTCCTCCCAGGCAGCAGATTGGAAAGATAATGTGGTCTTCGCCACTTAGAACTGTAAAATTGTTTGTACCTTTAATGATATTCATTACCTGATTTATATCAGCACTTGCTTCTTTTATGCCTACTATATTTGGAATCTTCGAGAGCCTTATAACTGTATCTGTATCGATGTTCCGTCCTGTCCGTATAGGTATGTTATATATAACGATGGGGAGCTTGGTGTTCTTGGCAACCGCTTTAAAGTGTTCGTAGAGTCCAGCTTGAGTAGGTCTGTTGTAGTAAGGGCCTACTACCAGAGCTCCATCTGCCCCGACTTTTTCTGCATACCGGGTATATTCAATGGCTCTGTCAGTCTCATTTGAACCGGTTCCGGCCAGCACTGGAACTCTACCATTAGCTTCCTCAACTGTGAGGCGTATGACTTCCATATGTTCCTCATGACTTAAGGTTGGGGCTTCTCCAGTTGTACCGCAGGGAACCAGACCGCTTGCTCCTTCTTTTATAACCAGATTAATAAGGCGCTTAAGACTTCGTCTGTCCAGCTTATTGTTTTTAAAAGGTGTTACCAGGGGAATGTGTATGCCTTCAAACTCAAGCTTCCTTGCCATCTTATATCATCTCCTTTCAGATTCGTGTAGTGAGTTGTAAGTCATGAATTGGGAGTTTGTTCCGAATTATCCGTATAAAAATGATTTGAAAAATATAATAGCACAAAATCAAGAGTTTAGAAGCTGGTAACTACGGATTATGCACACTGGATGCTAGTTATACCCTGCACGATGCTTTCTAAGAAGCTTTCCGGACAGTTAAGCTGCTAGTAATTCTGAACTGCTATTAAGGAAAGAGTTTTTCAATTTCCTTTATTGCTCCCTCAACATCGGTAGGGACGGATATGTCAGGATGATTTTTTCTTAGTTTCAAGAATAGTTTTGTAAGAATGGGGGGTTCCAGATTGAAGCTAGCAAGTTCTTCAATGTTTTCGAAGATTTGCCTGGGTGTACCTCTTTTACTTATCTCTCCACCAAACCTTATGAGATATACTACGTCTGAAACATCGGGAACAATATTCACATCGTGCAGAGTAATCACCACTGCCATCTTTCTATCCCTACTAAGCTGGTTAATAATACTCACAAATTCGCTTCTTGAGTGTGGATCCATACCTTCAAATGGCTCGTCTAGAACAAGCAGCTCAGGATTAAGTACCAGAGCTGAAGCCAGGGCAACCTTTCTCTTCTCTCCTCCTGAAAGATAGTGTGGCACCTTTTCTTTGAGATGAAATATCTCCAGGTCTTCTAAAACCGTATCTACCATACCTGCCGTTTCTTTAAAACTATATCCGTAGTTTAGGGGAGCAAAAGCGATTTCATCAAAAACAGTAGGATTAACCAGCTGCTCTTCTACGTTTTGCATTACAAATCCTATTCTTTCCCGAATCTTGCTTCGTTCTTTAACCGGATTGACACCGAGAACGTGAACGGATCCCTCTGTGGGCTCCAAAAGCCCCAGAATATGTTTAAGCAGTGTAGTCTTACCGCTTCCACTTGGCCCCAAAATTGCCACCCTTTCCTGCTCATTTACAATCATATCCAGGCCGCAAAGATGAATTTCAGTCTTGTCAGGGTATATATGTTTTATGCATGAAACCTTTACAATCTCATTCATTTCTCATTTACCTCAAAGCCATTACCAGTAAAACGGTCAAACCCAGCTCAAAGCCCAGAACTATAATATTCGAATAGAAATCAAATTCAATTTGCGGACGGCGGTATCTAATTCTTCCCTCAAATCCTCTGAGTTCCATAATTTCATACATCCTCTCGCTGGTGTCAATAGCTTTTATTAAAAGATAGCCAAGGCTGCGAGTTAGAGTGCTTAAGCTTCTTACCGGTCTTCTCCAGGAGAATCCACCTCTGAGCTTGATAGTAGTCTGTAAACCCTCAAGAGTATCCAGAAGAATGAAAATTGAACGGTAAATTAGAAAGAGAGCTGCAGTTATGGCTACGGGAGCAACTCTTCCCATGCTCCCAAATATCCGGGGATAGGGAGTTGTAGAAATAAAAAGCAACATAGTCGATGAGGCAACAACTACTTTTAACATTACTGCAAAGAAAAATGCCCAATTTCCGTTAAACGAGCTAAAGGCAAAGATTAAAGCAAATATAATGGGGTAAAAAGACAGGAGCAATATTTTTAAAACCGGAAGTCTGGCAAGAGCAATTAGAACAAAAACTGCAACGTACCACACAAGAAGCCAATACACATTTGCAAACAAGATTACACCAGCAAAAAGCAAAAACACCAATATCCATTTTAAAGATAGAGGTGATCGGTGAAGAACGCTTGTACCAGAGTTCGCTAAATAATCCAGATAAGCGAGATCCGTATTTACTCCCTTCTCGCATATATAAGATTAGGTCTGATAGACATTATATATGAAATCAAGAATCCAATTGTGGTACTTTCAAGCAACCAACCAAAAAAGCCCAACCCAAGAGTCAATTCAGCATAGGTGATTATATTCATCCTACCCTGGGGTTCTCCTGGTTTCTCTGGCCCAGCCTCAAAACGCAGGATGTTTCCATCCTTCTCAACTTCCAGTGCTTTACTAAAATCACTGGTCCCTATAGCAACTATTCCTATAGTCAACACCGTAGAGATTATAAGAGCTATAAAGGTAGCTAAAAAGCCCTGAATAAACGGTCTCTTTATAGCCCTGGAAGTAAAGCTAAACAAAAGCCATCCGAGAACAACTTCTGAAGAAGCAGTTATAGTATTGAGACCAACCATAGTTATTCCTCCATGAGCAATAAGAGCAAGGATCAGATTTATACTGAACGCAGCAAGAATACCGAGAGCTGGACCTAGAATTATACCTGCAAGCACCATAAGATTTATATGGTAAGCTATGGGGACTATTTCAATGGACATAGACAGAAGAATCACTGCTGCTATAACTCCAAGAACGGGTAGTTTCTTTATGAAAGCAGGTCCCCTTATTCTCAATAAAATCAAGCTAAGCAAAATAAAGGTAAGTACGTAACCTGTGACCCAATACCACAAAGGCAGAAGACCGTCAGGAATGTGTATATGCGACATCCGCCCTCCAGCTAGCCGTTTAGTTATAAATCAGTTTCATAGATTAAACCGATATATTACTTTAATAGTGAATTATCAAGGTTTCTGTAAAGTTCTGCTACATCCTCGTAAACTTCGGCAGCACCTGCGCTCTTCAACAGTTCTTTTGAAGCTCCTCCAGTAAGTACCCCAATGGAATCAATACCCGCATTCCTGGCCGCTTCTATGTCCCAGATCGAATCCCCCACAACAATACTGTCTTCCGGAGTAGCAGGACCATCTGATACCAGATTCATGGCACTTATGAATATGTCCGGTGCAGGCTTCCCTTTTGAAACCTCCGAACCTGACACCCTTCCATCAATCAACTGCTCAATAGACAGTATTCTGATATGCTTCTCAACCGTTTCCGATAGAGCAGAGCTAGCCAATAGAATTATCTTCCTTCGTCTTTTAAGCTCTGTGCATAATTCCTTTACCATAGGAAACGGCTTGGCTTCCCCCAACCGGTCAAAATTTATCTGATGTTTCTCCGTAAGTTCTTTCCCTATTCTACGATAGCTCTGTGATCCTATTAAATCGGAAATCAGTCCTTGAGCTCCTCTTCCTATATGCACACTTAACTCGGCAATTTCAAATTTATAACCGAAATCGCTTAAGGCCTCTTTCCAGGCTTGAGCATGCATCCAGGTACTGTTTAGTAGTGTCCCATCTACATCAAAGATTGCTACTTTCTTCACTCAAAACTCTCCATCGCAATTTATCCTTATCGCTTATTGTGCATTGTTAATTGTGCATTATTAATTATCTCAGTCCCCTTCCGTCTATCTCAGTTCCACAGTTAATACATCTGGAGTTCTTCAAATTATTGGCGAGTATATTATAACCATAACGTTGAATTACCGGTCTCCCGCATTTATAGCACAGTGTTTCTTCCCCTTCTCCAGGCACATTTCCTACATATACATACCGCAGCCCCGCTTCAAAACCAATCTGGCGAGCTCTCTCCAGAGTCTCCAATGGTGTTCTTGGTCGATCAAGAAGATGATAGGTGGGATAGAATTGGCTTATATGCCAAGGTGTTTCTTCTCCCAGGCCTGCTATAAATTCTGCAATTTGGCGAAGCTCTGAATCGGAGTCATTGTAATTGGGTATTATCAGAGTAGTTACCTCTATCCAGATGCCCAAATTCTTGTATAGCTTTAATGCTTCAAGAACAGGTTCTAGTCTAGCGTGGCATACCTTTCTGTAAAACTCATCTTTAAAGGATTTTAGATCAACGTTTGCAGCATCAAGATATGGAGCTATAGTACGGAGTGCTTCTTCTGTGATATACCCGTTGGTTACAAAGACATTCTTAATTCCCTTTTCCGCCGCCAGTTTAGCTGTATCATAAGCATATTCCGCAAAGATAGTCGGTTCGGTATAGGTATATGATATACTCTCACATTTTGCCTCTCTTGCTTCATGTACAATTTGTTCTGGTGATAAATCTCTTCCTAAAATAGTCTTTTGATCCACCGGCATTTGCGAAATATCATAGTTCTGGCAATGATCACAGCGAAAATTGCATCCAACGGTAGCAATGGAAAACGATCTACTCCCAGGATAGAAATGAAAGAGTGGTTTCTTCTCAATAGGATCTATGTGTTCGGCTATTACCTTTCCGTACACCAGGCTGAAGAGAATTCCATCACGATTCTCACGGACAGCACAAAAACCCCTTCTTCCTTCCCGGATTACACACCAATGAGCACATAGACGGCATTTAACTTTCTTATCCTCTAACTTTTCATACCACATTGCTTCTTTCATAACTCATACTCATCCTTTTTATCGCCGGATTGCGGTTCAATGAAAATAAGCTTAGCTTCAGGTACTGCCTTTTTAACTTCCCTTTCGAGACCATCGATAGTATCTTCCACTTCCTTAGCGCTCTTTATGTTTTCCAACTCAATGTGCGTAGTCAGCAGTATTTCCGCAGGACTAAGATGCATCGTTAAAACATCTATAATCTTAGTAACCCTGTTTGAAGATGTAAGTGCTCTCCTGATCTTTTTCCTATCTTCTCGACTTGCCGCTGCTCCCAGAAGAAGCCCTCTTGATTGTAATGCAAGCATTACGGCGACTATTGCTAAAACTACTCCTATTAACATAGACGCAAGTCCATCCCACCATAGGCTTCCGGTAACTTCCACTAAATAAACTCCGGTTAGAGCAAAAATCAGTCCCAAAATAGCTGCTGTGTCTTCAAATAAAACAGTTTTTAGAGTGGTATCCCGGCTTGTTCTGAAAAATTGAAAGAAAGACTTGTTTTCCTTTCTCATCCCCTTGCTTGTTTCTATAACCCCGACTGATAATGTAAACGATTCGAAGATGATAGCTATTCCAAGCGCTACGAAGCTCCAGATGTGGGACCCAGAGACTAGCTCTCCTCTCAGAGCTTCGAGTATTTTATTAATTCCCTCGTAGATGGAGAAAAAAGCACCCACAAAGAAAAGCGTTATAGCAGTAATGAATGCCCAGAAAAAACGATCTTTTCCATGACCGTATGGATGCTGCTCATCAGGAGGTTTCTTCCCTAGGCTCAAACCAATTAGTAAAAAGACCTGGTTGAAAGTATCTGCAACTGAATGAGCTCCTTCTGAAAGAAGCGCAACGCTTCCGCTTATACCAGCAGCAATAAACTTTGCCAGAGCAATTAGTGCGTTTCCTATTAGTGCAGCCCATACTATTCTTGATACTTCCATGTCTTCCCCTTTAACCGTTACTTTGCATTCTTATCTTCCTGAACTTCCAAATCCTCCGCTGCCCCTTGCTGTTTCGTTGAGCTCGTTAACAACTTGAAACTTTGCATTTATTACTTTCTGAATTACCAGCTGTGCTATCTTGTCACCTCTTCTAATTTGAAAAGTTTCCTCTTTGTCTAAGTTTATTAATATAACCTTTACTTCGCCTCTATAATGACTGTCGATTAGACCGGGCGTATTTACAATACTTATACCGTGTTTTGTAGCAAGCCCCGATCTTGGTTGCACAAATCCTGCATATCCATCTGGTATTTCCATTGCTATACCTGTTGGAACCAACCTTCTTTCTCCCGGTTTCAAGAGTAAATCCATAGTGCTGTAGAGATCACATCCTGCATCCTTTTGATACGCATATTTAGGAACAGGCAAACCCTTGTCAATCTGCTTAATTCGAATTTCCATATATTACCTCTCCTTTGTTTGGAAATATTAGAATTATAAGGTATAATATCGAAACAAATAATATCGTCTTAGACTATATTGCTGTTTTGTCTAAACTTGGTATTCCACTGTGATCGTAGCACTAGTGAAGTTAATTAACAGACCTCATGCTATCCCACAATTCAATCCATTAAACCGCTCACCAGATACAGCTTTCTTGTCTTTGTTTTAGTCTCAGCAAAATTCGCCAGTTTACCCAATGTTTCCTTGAGCTGACGCCTCACCTGGCTATGTGAATAGCTCTGCTTAAGTAAATATGGCAGTTTTCAATCTAAACTGCAATGTACCAAAGGAGGTTGATATTGAGAAGAAGGTTTACAGTAATTTTTCTGACAATTTGGGTGTTAATCTTTACCCACAGTTTCATATCTCTTTCTGCTCAGGATGCAAAGCAAGGTTCCTTAAGAAGGCTCTACGATGAAAAGGTCCTAATTATAAAACGCAAACTTCAAGCCCGTATGTATCTAAGAAGAAGATCAAGCAAGGCAAAATACAAGCAGCGAAATAGAAGGGTTAGCCGTAGAGGACGTGGATATTTCTGGTTACCAGGTGAGGATCTCCCAAGGGGGCACATTGAAGGCGCAGCCAGTTACTACAGGTGGAAAGGTGGTATGCATGCCGCTTCTTTGGTGGCCCCAAAGGGATCAAAAGTCAGGGTTACTAATCTGGAGACGGGGAATTCTATTGTAGTAACAATAAATGATCATGGACCTTTTGTGCCCGGTAGAGTAATTGATTTGGATAAAGATGCCTTCATTGCACTTTTCGGCTCTACCAGACGGGGTGTTGGTCCCGTCGCACTCGACTGGTAAGGAGTCCGTTTCTACTGCAAAAAGCCCCTGGAGGGGCTTTTTGCTTTTCTATGTTCAAAATATCTTATAGCCGTTAGAAACAGGTTTATTTATGCAATTAGTATAGTGGTATTTATATAAATTAAACGCGCTCAAAAGAATATGGATCCAGCATAGCAAGGAAAACGCTGGAAATCAAAGAAGTAAATAATATCAAATATATTATTACCTATTAATTCAAGTTACAGCGCTCAAATTTTATAGGAGGGAAATATGCCACAGCAAGTTGACGTTGGTGAATTATCACTTGATATGTATGAGGATTTATTGCCAGCTGAGATCACAACATTACGTCAGGTTTCACAGAATCTTAAAGGAGCACGTGTACTTCATATCAACGCAACCCCTTATGGTGGAGGTGTTTCTGAACTTCTTCGTTCACTAGTCCCACTTGAGCGCTCACTTGGTATTGATGCCCACTGGCAAGTAATCTCGGGCGAAGAGTCTTTTTTTCGAGTAACTAAGGCTTTCCATAACGCTCTTCAGGGTGAATTATATCATCTCGATCGCAGAGATCCCCAGACATATCTTGCCTACAGCAGTCTCAACGCTCAGACAATGACTGATGAATACGACTTTATTATTGTGCATGATCCACAACCAGCTGCACTCCGTCACTTCCGTCCGGATATTAAAGCCCGCTGGATTTGGCGCTGCCACATTGACACTTCTAACCCAAACCATGAAGTATGGAGGTTTTTAACTACATTTATCAACGATTACGATGCCGCAGTTTTCACACTCGGTGAGTTTATACCACCCGGCTTAAAAATCCGCGCAGAAGTAATCCCTCCGGCGATAGATCCTCTTAGTCCCAAAAATATGACACTCCCTGATGATATGGCTTCCCGTTTGCTCAACTGGATCGGGGTGCCGCAAGACGGACCATTAATCTGCCAGATTTCCCGTTTTGACCCATGGAAAGATCCCCTCGGAGTAATCAAAGCCTATAATTTGGTCAGGCAGCAACGGCCCGATGTGCGTCTGGTTTTAGTGGGTTCCATGGCACTTGATGATCCGCAGGGATGGGAGATATACCAGAAGATAGTTGAGGCAACAGAGCAAGACCGACAGATTCACGTCTTTACCAACTTAGTCGGAGTAGGAGATCTACAAGTTAATGCTTTTCAATATATAGCTGAAGTGGTTATTCAAATGTCGATCCGCGAAGGTTTCGGCCTTGTTGTCGCGGAGACGTTGTGGAAAGAAACACCTGTGGTTGCAAGACGAGCCGGCGGTATTCCCATACAGATGGCCGGAGGTGGCGGTTTCCTGGTTGAGTCGATCGAGGAGACTGCTGATAAGGTCTTAGAACTCCTAAGTAATCCAGAAAAAGCTTCTAAGGAGGGCCGCAGAGGCAAAGTGTATATACAGAACAATTTCTTGATTACTCGTTTAATCCTTGACGAATTAAAGTTGCTGCATTCTTTAGCATAGTCAGAGTAATTAGACGTTAGATCCAGTATTAAACATTTTCCGCTAAGACAGCTACATACACATACTCTTCTTCTGCCAGTTCCTTACCCACTGGTATTCTTCATCCCAGACTTTTTTATATATATTCTCTACCTTTTGAGAGTACTTTTTGAGAGGTTCGTTGAGATGCGTTACCAGTATTTCTGCACCATGGTGGGTGGGCTGTGCCCTATACTTCTTCACAAGGTGGCGAATAATTTGAGGATGATCAATTAGCATACAGGGATGAAGGTCATTATGGCAGAAAGGCTGAAGCTTTCGTATACCTTGAAAAAAAGCTGAATTAACCGCTTCAATCAAACTTTTATCCTTCACATTATCAACAGCAAAATGACAGAATATGCAAGGCTCTACATCACCTGCGCTATTTATATGAAGATAGAGCTTTCCTCCTGCCAGACAACCATTAACGAAAGGCCCGTCTCCAAAGAAGTCTACAAGCAGTATTGGTTTTCTCCGGCGAATCTCTGAAATCTTCTTCCTTGCATAGTTCCTCTGGTGGGGAGAGGGCATCAGGTCGAGAGTTAGATCGCTCCCTACAGGCATATAATTGAAATACCATCCCAGAGCCGCTCCTTTCTTCACCATTAAATCGACAAACTCATCACTGGTTACTACAAGATAGTTTTTACTTGTCGTACATACCGAAAAAAGGTAGAGACCACCTGCTTCTCTTAGGTTATCCATGGCTTGTAGCGCTTTATCGAAGACTCCGGTTCCCCTCCGGCTATCTGTTTCTTCCTTAAAACCATCAATGCTTATTGCAACAGCCATATTACCTATTTCAACAATCTTCCTGGCAAGCTCCTTGTCCACCATCGTACCATTACTAAATACTTGAAATACCATATCGCTGTTTTTCTTGCATATCTCAAGCAAATAAGGATAAACAAAAGGTTCTCCGCCTAGCACAGTTATAAGATTGACTCCCATTCTACGGCAATCTTCCAATATCCTATCCATATACTTGGTATCTAGATCACTCTTCCTGGAGTACTGACCAGCATAACACCCACTACACCGCAAATTACACCGCATAGTTGGGCTAACAAGAACTGTAAAGGGCGGTTTTTCCCCATAGATTGAAAGATATTCTGCACGTTTCTGAGTATCGGCAAGCACTGATTTCACTATGAATCCAGATAGAAGACCCCGCTTACAGTTAGGATGCAGCTCTTTAAGAAGTCTCTTTGCGAGCTGCGTTGCTGGATGATTAGATTCAAAAGCTGATTTTACAGCTCTAATAGTCTGTCTCTTTTCCTCAGTACGCGCTACCTTTTCCAAGATGTTAATGCCTTTTAATAAGACCTCATCGAAACTTGGGGAAACAACTCGAGTAAATAATTTACAATCTGTTCGGCAGAAGAAATCTTGGCTTTCTTTAATATGCTGAATTGCCTTAATGTCCCTTTCTTCATTCTTCACACATCCTTTTTCTGACCATACATCTCTCTCTGGTGACCTTTAAGATAGCTCTTAGCCCTCAGCATATTGTTAAATACCCTTAATCCCTCACTGACATCTTTAAATGAGTATGAGAAAGGTGAACTAAAAAAGGACTTGATGTTGGGACCTAATGAAACACTCCTATAGAGCTTGCAGAACTGCCTGTAGAAATCCTTCAGAGGTATCTTAGTTGGAAGCACCGCGTGGAGAAAGTCAAATAATTCGTAATTTCGAGTAGTAAGTTCCTCCCATTTCTCCTTGAAAAAATCTGTGCCAGGGAGAGGAGTAAGAATAGTTATTTGTGGTGAAAACAATTTTAATCTCTTGATATAGTCCCTGAGCAATCTAAACTCACGCCTGCCATACCAGGGACTGACTATAAAGGCGCCCTGTACCTCTATGTTGTTTTTTCTGAGAATCTTAACTGCTTTTTCATTAGTTTGAATAGTGTTCTTTTTATTAAGTGCCTTTAACTCCTCTTCTAGAAAACTTTCAAAGCCAATCAGAACCCAGTTCAGTCCCACTTCCTTCCACTTTTCAACAATCTCAGGATGCTCGCTAATGGTATCGCTCCGAGCCTGAAAACCAAAGGTTTTTCCTAAACCTGCTTTTCTAATTTGCCGGCAAATTTCTTCTGCTCTCGATACACTATGCAAAAAATTATCGTCACTAAAAAAGACTGCCTTAGTTTTAACATTCTTAAGTTCATTAACCACCCGATCGGCAGTTTTTGCCCGATACCTTCCCTGATAAAATTTCCAAACTGAGCAGAATTTACAGCGATAAGGACATCCTCGTGCTGTCTCCAGCATTGTTAGTGGCTTATTTTTCTTGTAGAAATACTCAGATCTGTACTTCTCTACCAGGCTCCTCTCGGGTTCAGGAGTACCGTCAAGATTGGTCATAAGCTTTCGGGGAGCGGTGAAGGTGCTTACGCCTCTCTTCTTGAAAGCAATTCCTGCTACATTCTCCAGTTCCCCTTTTTCTTCAAAAGTTGCCAGTAACTCACTTACCGTTTCCTCTCCCTCACCAATTACAACCGCATCGGTATAACCATCCAGACAATCCTCTGGGCTCAGTGTTACATGGTGTCCTCCCACAAAGGTAAAAATTTTAGGATTATATTCCTTAATTTTTCGTACTGCTTCTCGAGCTTGATAAACAGCAGTGGTAAAGGGAACTGCGACTCCAACGGCCTGGGGTTTAAATTCATGGAGGGCACTTGTTATATTGGGATTTAGACGCATATCCAGGATTCGCACCTGGTGGTCATGCAAAATGCATCCTGCAACTGTTTCCAATCCCAACGGCTCAGTAAGAGCCATATGATTAAATCCGATATATTTTGCTGACTGGGGCTGAACCAAAAGAACACGCATTTGCCTATTTTACGAATACTCAAAAGGGTTATCTGCTAACAAATAAATCCTAAATACCAATTATGTTGGAATATTCCCAGTCATATTGTTTGCGTAAGTTCGAGCTTTCTCTCCTTATAGGGATATCAACTCAAAACTAATTGGTCGAGTTTTTCAATTAAGATTAAAGTTATAAATAATTGATAATAAGAGCCTAAATATTCAATTAAAAAATTCTGAAAACTATTGCGTTGATAACCTCTTAACGATATAAAAAAGTATTTCAATCCAATGCTATTATTTTACTAATATTGAAGCATACCCAACCACTGAATGATAATCCCCACTGGAATCTCCCGAGGTCTTATGGGTTAAAAGCTCGGCCTCTGTGGCTCCCAAATCCTTGGCAGCAAACAGCATAGCTGCAACAGGCCCTGGGCCACACATAGAGATATTATTGGTGCGTACTGTCTGCAAAAGAGCTTCGGGACTCAACTCCTGAATTGCCTTGATAGCATCACCGTCTTTTTTAATAGCGGTATCGTGGTCTTCATAGTGAGTAAAATCTGTGGACGCAATAATGACTGAAGAACCCCCTCCTTGTAGTGTACCCAAAGTTTTTGCTACTGCTAATCCTACATCCCGGCAAGTTTCCAGGCTTTGATCCAGAAAGCAAATAGGAACAAACTTGAAATCAGTGCCAAAGACATACTGGAGAAATGGCAGCTGCACCTCTATAGAATGCTCAAGAGCATGTGCTCTATGGTCTTCTTCTGCTTCGCTGCTATTTTCCAGAATGGCTCGTGCAACCGAAAAATCAATCTCTACCTTTCCAAATGGTGTTCTCCATAAACCTTCTGCCTGGATAGAGACATCTGCCCCCATACCGGTATGGTTGGGTCCCATTATCACAACTAAGGAAGGAATGAGGTCGTTTGCCAAAAAACTGATACCATAAGAAGCAACTGACCCTGAGTAAATATAACCGGCATGCGGGCTAATAAGCCCCAACACTTCTTTTTTGCCCCTAGGGTTAATCTTAGGAAGTTCTCCGGGGCCTAAAGGACCGAGAAAACATTCCTCGATTTGATTCTTTAACTTTTCCGCATCTGCCGGATAAAAAGTTCCTGCAACTACTGGTTCTCTTACCATTATTCTTGTCTCAAGTCTCGAGTTTCAAGTTGCACGTTTCGGTCGACAAAATTCCTGAATTATTACTGAATCTGGCTGACAGGCAGAGGGATTATAATCTTCTCCTCCTGACCCTCTACTGAAATTTCCACTATATATCCCCCTGGTGTCTGAAAATTTATCCGATTGAGCTCAGAAATCATATTTGCTTTACTTCCACCTTTATGAATATTTACCCTTAACTTAAGAGGTTGAATCGTATCTTTACCATTAGGATTTATCAATCTTAGAGATATGCTATAATTTCCTTCATCTCCCTGCCAATTGACAAAAATAACCATTCGGTTATGAGTAACTGGGAATTTACGAGCACTAATACTATCAAAAATCCCCAGTACGCTAATCTTTCCATCTGAACTTACATGGGCAACGTCACAAAAGAACCCGTAGTTATATTTGAGCATNNTCTTTGGTAAAAGTACCTTTATCCCATCTATGCCGCAATTACAGCGAAAATTCATCCGTACAGGCTTCATTTAATACTATTGCTTTTTTGTAAAGCATCTTCAATAATTCGCCAACCAGCCTCTACCATTGCATCTACAATATAACACTCTCTATGCATAAGCAGCCCTAAAGCATCATCTTCAGTTATGTCTATGTTGAATTGACCAGCATTTTCTATCACATCCTGCGCTGTCCACTCAACTGTTGCATATTTTTTATCTTTCACGCAATACTCCTTTTGATCTATTCTCTAAAGACAACAACCCCTTCTCTATATATCCACACTTCCTTATCCTATTTGATTAAGGATTGCTTTTTATAAACTTAATCTCTAAGTAAACAGCTTATAAACTTACTTGCTTGTGCTTCCATATTATGTAATATTTCTTGTGCATATGGTTCAGTTTGCGATATTTCACTTGCAATAGTTTTTCTGGGATTAAACTGCTGCAAGGTATATTTTTTAGCTCCTTTAATGGTATTGGCAATTTCCAGGATATCCGATTCATCTACAAAGCCCGGTACTACAGTGGTGCGAAATTCATGGTCAATGCTAGAGCTCAAGATTATGTTTATGCTTTGCATTATTTGCTTAATATCTACAGAAACACCGCAAGCCTTATTGTAGTTATTAAAACCAGTCTTTATATCCATAGCAAAATAATCAACCAAACTCTTTTCAACAAGCGTTTTAAGCATATCTGGCCTTGAACCATTAGTGTCCAGCTTTACCGGATAATCTAGTGACTTGATTGTACCTAGAAGTTCGGGCAGAGAATTATGTACTGTTGGTTCCCCCCCGGTTACCACCACACCATCAAGCCATTCTTTTTTTTCTTTTAAATGTTTTTCAATCTCCTCCCACTCATAGTTTGCCAGTTTCTCCGGTTTTAAAACCAGATCGGGATTTTGGCACCAGGGGCAGCGAAAATTACAGCCACCAACAAAAAGCGTGGCGGCCAATTTCCCTTCCCAGTCTAGCATAGTAGTAGGAATAAAACCTTTTATAGCTGTATCCACTTTAATATTTCTTCCCGGTCAGGTACTCTACCGTGCCAGGAATATACCTCCTTCTCGCCCTCGTCAACAACTACAATGGAAGGTGTAGTCATTACCCCATAATAACTTGCCTGCGCTAATCCATCGGCTTCTTCAACATTTAGCAGTTCAACATTATTGATACATGAAACAGCCTCTTTAGCAGCTGGGCACCTTCGACAGGTTGGGCTCCAGAACAGTTTCACCTTCATGGATTTCCCCTCCCAAATTTGTCCTCACGCGGTCGTTAAGTTCCGCTGCTTTTCCCTTATTCCAACCGCTTATATTAGAATAGTAACCGACAATTCTCGTCATTGAGTCTACATTGTTGCTCCCGCATTTTGGGCAACTATCATGCAGACCCCTTACAGTCTGGCTGCAGTCACAACAGAAGGTAAATTCTGGAGAAAATGCAATCTGCTCAGCAGCTGTTTGCTTATAGACCTTCATCACAAAATTTTTAATCGATTCCGGACAAGGCTCACTCTCCCCTAACCAGATATGGATAATACTACCAGCCTCAATGAGAGGATGGAATTTAGCCTGCATCTGCACTCTATCAATGTAATCAACAGCTGCATCATAAGCTAGGTGAATCGAGTTTGTGTAGTAATAAAAATCATTATCCGGATTTCCTTTTATTACCTTCCTCGCTTCATCTGGATAGTATTTCAAATCCAGCTTTGCCAAACGATAACCACTGGACTCTGCCGGTGATTCCTCTAAAATGAGTTTAATCCCATACTTTTGGTTTATTTTGTCACACTCAAGCTTCATATGGCTTACAACTTGCAGTCCAAATCTTAATGCCTCCTGCGACTCATGCAGCTGATAACCAGTATGGTATTGAACCATTTCATTCAACCCAAACAGGCCTGCGAGGAAAGTAAGCCTGCCAGCTTTTAAATAAGCTTCCCCGTCATCATCTTTTAGGAAAAGAGCAAGCGGTCCCTCTTTTCCAAAGGCGAGCAGTTTCTTAATAAATTCAAGCTTCTTTAAGTGAGCTTGTGCAACAATCTCCAGCATTGCATCCAGTTCCTGGAAGAGGTGCTCAGTGCTACATTTTGCCTTATATGCTATACGCGGGAGATTTATGGTGACATTCTGTAATGCAGAAAACCGCATTTTTTCGGGAGTCTTAGCTTCTTCCAGATCGGTTTCGTTTAGTTTTAATTTTAGACGACAGCACTGGCTTATTGTCGTAGAATCACCTCTGTCAAATACGAAATAGGTAATCCCCATTTTGCTGGCTACTCTACAAGCTAGTGCGAAGAATTCATCCCATCCTTTAGATTTCATACCGTCTTCATTAATATGTAGTAGAGGTTTAGGAAAATAAAAAGTTCTCCCTTTAGCATCACCTGCAAGGTATATCTCAAAAAGTGCTTTTATAAACAAGTTTGATTCTCTCTCAAAGTCTTTATACTTAAGACAGCCTTCAACTGGTTCATCATGATATACGAACTCTTCATTGATTCCCTTGGTAATATACTTCCCGCCTGGTCCAATGGCTGGCGACTCTCTAAAATGTTTAGGAATACCGTAATAGAGGTTAAGGTCTGAGAATACTAGCTGAGATCCTCTAGCTCCTGCAAGTTCAGAAAATTCCCATACTAACATCTGTGCAATCTGCTTAATCTCTTTGTAAGATAAATCCGTTAGAAATGGTGCAAAAAACACATTTACAGCTTCCCAGCCAATGGCACCAGCATAATGGGATTGCAATGTTGACGCCATTTTTACCATATGACCGATCAGAGTCTCTGGATGCTTAGCTGGTTTGGATGCACTGGGTATATTTGGTAAATCCAACCCGAATTTCTTTATGTAGTCTAGAGAATGGCCACCGCAATAGGGTCGCACTATGAATCCTAAATCGTGGCAGTGAATATCGCCCATAAGATGCGCCTGGGCGACGTTTTCTGAAAAGACTTTACGTAATGCATATTCCTTAAGAATAGTTTCAGCAATCGTAAGATTAATAGATTCCGGATTATGTGTGGTATTACTGTTCTCTTTGTTCGCATTTAATATTATTTGCTCTACATCATACATAGGAAGGCCCAAATGAGAGTGCTTCTTGTGCATGATAGTGAGATTTCGCTCTATTAGTTCTGTGTCAACAAGTTCACGTATGATGCTGGTTGTAATGGTGTTAAAATTGCTTTCAAGAATCTTTGTCTCTACGGCGTCTGCTATTTCTTGTGCTAATTCTGGGCTGGCGGCGGTTTCTTTTACAAGAGAATTAACAATTTTGCTCTTATCCCATGGATTTATCTCTTGCTGTGAGGCGGTGGTAACCATAAGTGCAATATCTGTTGAGTCGTTCTTTATACTGCCTTTTTTGATAACATTAATAGTGCGATGATTGTTCATTGCTACACTCATTTGGGCCTCCTTTACACTATATATTGTGGCATCAAAATTAATTGCCACTATTTATTGTGTTCAGTATACACTATACTTTCCATCTGTCAAGGAATATTTATGAAATTCATTATTCTTTTTTTCTTTGACTATCATTTACAGGAATTATAAGTATCTCTCCTGGATAAATGAGAGCTGACTTTACTTCATTGATCTCCTCTAATTTCGAAATATAGACTAAATAGTTTGAACCAGGTGGTGCATATCTCTTGGCAATACTCCAAAGAGTATCTCCCGTTTTGACTTTGATTTCCTTAAATTGGATATGCGAATCATTCGAAACTGCACTTAAATTCGCAGCCCGCATAAACAAAATTAGTATAACCAGCAAACAAAATCTGATAAATGGCTTCATATTTTCACCCTATAAAAAACGAACACATGTTTGCTTTAATATTATAACGAACTAATGTTCTTGTCAATATATTTTTCTGCATATTTTCATTGCTATTAAAAATGTGCCACGTTTACTCCTTTTTCTAAGCTGAATCGAAATATGTAGCCATCATGATCTATATACGAACTAACGTTTGCTTTTTATAGCCATTTGTGGTATAACAAAAGAAAGAAAAAGCCGGAAAGGAAGGGATCTAATTGAAGAAAATTTCTCTCAGCTCCAGACAGGAAGAAATATTGAATTTTATCAAGACTGAAATCCAAAAAAAGGGCTACCCACCCTCTGTCCGGGAAATAGGCAAGGCTGTGGGCTTGAGTTCGAGTTCAACGGTTCATAGCCACCTTACCGCTTTAGAAAAGAAGGGTTTTATACGAAGAGATCCCACTAAACCAAGAGCTCTCGAAGTTTTGGACTACCGGCCTACCGAACTTCCTACCATATCCAAAAGAATACGAAACATTCCACTCGTTGGAAGAATTGCAGCTGGTGTCCCATTATTAGCACAAGAAAACATTGAAGATACCTTCCCTCTTCCGTATGAATTCGCACAGGATGAAAGTTGCTTTATGTTAAAAGTGGAAGGGGAAAGTATGATCGAAGCTGGAATCATGCCAGGTGATTATGTAATAGTAAAACGGCAGTCTGCTGCAGAAAATGGTGACATAGTCGTAGCTATGCTGGGAGACGAAGCGACCGTAAAAAGGTTTTTCAGAGAGATTGATACTGTTCGTTTACAACCCGAAAACCCTTTCATGGAGCCCATAAGAGCAAAAGAAGTTAAGGTCCTGGGAAAGGTGATTGGGGTAATAAGACGCTTATAATCTTTTTATCCTGTTCTTGCTATTTGTTGGTAAAAACTTGGATAACAACCTCAGTTTTTTCCCCTGATTTTTTCCGCATTGTAACAATCCCCGTACGCTCGTCCTTCGTGCCCGTTATTATCGCTCCCTCTTCACCGGCTCGTGCCGTAGTAGCAGTTTGGCTTATCGTCCATCCTTCAGCCGGAAGATTTTTCTCGTAATAACTCTTCACCTTTTCGACTCCATCTGATGTCTCTACAGCTACATTCAGACTGGCAGCTCCCTGCTCTGCATTTATTGAACTGGAGCTAATGATTTTAGCATTTTTATATACCGGCATATCTGCTGGCCAATTTTCAGGGAGTTTCTTTCCCGCTTCAATCTGTGCCTCACCTTCCTCGGTTTTCACAGTAACCTTGCCGCTTTCTCCCTTTTGTTCTACAGTTACGCTTCCTTCCTTGTCCTTGTAAACAGTCTTTTTTGTGCAACTGGATGAACCTAAGAACAAGAGAACTACCATTATAAGAATAATTCCATAACGAATAGTCATCGTATCTCCTTTCTAATACACATTAAGACCGGCAAAATAAAGAGAATCTGCAGACTAACAACAAGACAAGCTACATCGATAAGACAATTTATAGCCGGTAAGCATGTAAACAACTTTGGTTTGCCGATAAGTACGATTTCAGTAGTATCTGTATTTTGGAAATTTAAATTTATATCTTAATTTCAACCTTAAGCGTTTCTTTCAGCAATGTCGCCTATAATAGGGAGCTTATAACGCTCACCCGTATAGGCTTTTATCATTAATATTATCCAAATTACTAAAGCTCCTAGGGCCAGAACTGCAAAAGCAATTCCAATTAAGATCCTAAAGATTAACCCCAGTACAGGAATAAACCCAAGCACTTGAAGCAGTATTGTCAAGATTATATAGATTATTACATAAGCGCCAAAAAACAGAATGGATTGCATGGCATGGAAACGTACATATTTGTTCTCTCTCTCAATCAGGTAAAACACTATGCCTGTTACTATACCAAGAATATATGAAAGTAAAGCCGCAAGGTTGGGCTCCAGTCCTGTGCTTGTTTTTTTATCATTGTTAGGTTCCGCCATTGTTTCTGGTTTATCTTCTGCCAAAATAATCACCCCCATTGACAATTCTTTTAAGTATTCCGCCTGTCCCCAAAAATACCTTTAAGTTTTTATAATAAATTTTTTTACCTGTAATGATAAAGAGTGTGGGATTTCAGCTACAATCCTTGTGCCCGCCTCTGAGTATTTTTCTGATATAACGGTGCCCTTTTGGTGTATTTTTTGGACTAGATCACCGCGGCTGAAAGGAATTTCTAAAGACACTCTAGTAGTTGATGGAACTTTCTTCTCGATTCTCTCTAAAAGCTTCTGCAGTCCGTATCCGGTTTTTGCTGATATCAGAACGCCATCGGGATTACTTTTTTGCAGGATCTGACGGCTCTCCTCATCAATAAGATCAGCTTTATTGAACGCATTTAGCACAGGGCTACCGGCTACACCAAGTTCCCCCAGTACTCTGTTTACGGCTTCTATTTGCCCCTTCATGCGTGGATGACTGGCATCTATTACATGAATGAGAAGATCAGCCTGACGGACCTCTTCCAAAGTTGAATGAAAAGCAACAACCAGTTGGTGAGGTAATTTGTGAATAAAGCCGACAGTGTCGCTTAAAATCACAGCTTGTTTGTTGGGAAGAATCAAACGCCTTGCTGTCGAATCCAGCGTTGCGAAAAGCTTATCTTCTACAATTACATTAGCTTCGGTCAAAGAATTTAAAAGGGTAGATTTACCTGCATTGGTATATCCTACTAAAGAAATTAAATATACCTCTGCCTTCTTTCGTTTCTTGCGTTGTAGTGCTCTATTTTGAGCAATATGCTTCAGTTCCCTCTTGAGGTAGGTTATCCGGTGCCTGATTCTCCGCCTATCAACCTCCAGTTTGGTCTCACCGGGTCCTCTGGTTCCAATCCCACCACCTAAACGCGATAGCTCTATACCTTTTCCTGTCAAACGGGGCAACAAATAATCTAACTGGGCTAGTTCAACCTGAAGTTTACCTTCACTTGAATGCGCATGCTGCGCGAAAATATCTAGAATTATGGCGGTGCGGTCTATTATCTTGCGATTGATAATATCTTCCAAATTATGCTGTTGAGAAGCAGAAAGATCATTATCAAAGATTATAAGATCGGCATCAAAACTCTCTGCCAAGGTTTTTATTTCATCAACCTTACCGGGACCTATATAGGTGCGTGCATCCGGTTTCTCTTTTACCTGGCTCACCCTGGCTACAACCTCTGCTCCTGCAGTCAGCGCCAATTGCTGTAACTCATTTAGTGATTCTTCTATATCTCTTTCTTTTGAGGAGTGGAAGTTAAGCCCCACCAGGATGGCTTTCTCTTTATCTCTCGCCACAACTATCTTTCTATTTCTATTGATTTCCAGATCTCTCCCTTTTGCTCTTAACTGGGACTATTAACAAGTAAAAGTAACGTTTTATATAGGGTGAGGCCCATTTGCCTTAACATTAAAATTAGTCGAGTCGGTGTTTCTTAGTTGACAGTCGGGAGTATAATTTTCACTCACCATTACCGACTCCCCACCGACCACTTTCCCGCGTGTCTTTGACTGCTTTGCCTGAGCAAAATGTGTCAACCTATCTCCTTTAAAATACACCTTAACAATACATTAAACATAATAGCTTTAAGTATGTAGTATAAGATTTAGAAAAATCCCCTATCATCCTGCTCTATTCTCTAACCTATCAACTATCCTCGCTTCAATACCTTCTCAATTCTTCTTAAAGCTTCAATTAGTTTCTTATCATCAATAGTAAGAGAAATTCTCACATATCCTTCGCCGCTAGGACCATAAGCATTACCGGGAGAAAGCACTACTCCAGCCTCATTCAGCATATACGTAGCAAAACTTGCTGAAGTAAATTGTTCAGGTACGGGAACCCAGATATAGATGGAAGCTCTGGTTTTGGGAAGGTTCCAGCCCATACGGTTTAACGCATCTATTACCAGATCTCTGCGCTTTTGATATATTTGGCACATCCTGGTAACTGACTCCTGTGGGCCACTTAATGCCTCTATCCCAGCTAGCTGAATAGCATTAAATATACCGGAATCGATATTTGTTTTTACTCTTCCCAACGCTTCTATTACCTCAGCACTTCCTACTGCAAAGCCAACTCTCCATCCGGTCATATTATAGGTCTTGGAAAGCGAGTGAAACTCTACGCCTACTTCTTTGCTTCCCTCTACCTGTAAAAAACTGGGTGCTTTGTATCCCTCAAATGTTATCTCTGAATAGGGATTATCATGACAAACAATTATTTCATATTCACTGGCAAATTTAACAATTCTTTCAAAAAATGCCAAATCAGCAGTAGCGGCTGTAGGATTATTTGGATAACTTATAAACATCATCTTGGCCGCTTTTGCCATCCTTAAATCTATACCGTCTAGATCAGGCAGAAAATTGTTTTCAACCTTTAGGGGCATTAAACACCTATTCCCGCCTGCAAGAATAGTACCCGTATTATAGACTGGATAACCTGGATCAGGCACAAGAACAGTATCACCGGGGTCGACTATGGCAAAGCAAATGTGAGCAAGCCCTTCCTTAGAGCCTATTAACGGGAGCACTTCTGTATCAGGATCCAGTTCTACTCCAAATCTTTTCTCATACCACTGTTTTATGGTCCTTCTAAACTCCGGGTGTCCGTAATAGGAAGGATAGCGATGATTTTCAGGATTTCTTACCTGCTTACACATCTTCTCAACAATATTTTTTGGCGTAGGTTGATCTGGGTCACCTATGCCTAGACTTATAACATCCACACCTTCTTTTCTTTTCTCTTTTATCTTTTTATCAATCTCTGCAAAAAGATACGGAGGTAGATTTTCAATTCTCTTGGCAAAACCCATTCACATTCTCCTTTCTGGATTAGTTGTTAGTGCTCAGTCAACAATTGGCAGTTAACTATTCGTCCGCGGCTAACATTTTTGCTTATGAGAGCTCTAAGACTTTACATATACATCTTTACAGCATTGTGGCCTTTCTACTTCACCACTCCAATTACTCGATTATTTTACCGTTTTAAACTTCAATAGTACCCGTGAATACCTTTTCCGCTGGTCCTGTAAGATAAATGTGATTATTCTCCGACCATTCAACCTCCAAATCTCCCCCCTGGAGATGAACCATAACCTTCCTTCCAGTTAATTTGTTACGAAATGCTGCTATGACCGCTGCTGATGCTCCAGTGCCGCAGGCAAGAGTCTCTCCTGCTCCCCGTTCCCAAACCCTTACTTTTATCTCTCTTGGTCCCAGGATTTGAACAAACTCGACATTTATTTTTCGGGGAAATACAGGTAGATTCTCAATTATTGGTCCAACTTTATTAACTGCTACATTTCCCGTATCTTCAACAAATATGATGCAGTGAGGATTTCCAATGGATAGGCAGGTTACCTGCAATTTAGTCTCTTTTATATTAAGAGGCTCATTGATTACCTCACCTTTACCACCAAGCATGGGAATCTGCATCCTGTCAAATTCAGGTATTCCCAAATCGGCTTTGACTCCCACAACCACATTCCCCTCTTTTAACAATGATACTTCTTTGATTCCTGCCGCTGTTTCAATTAACAGGTCGGAATGCGGTGAGAGGCTGAAATCATATATGTACTTGCTCATACATCTTATACCGTTTCCACATATCTCAGCCTTGCTGCCGTCAGAATTATAATAATCCATGGCAAAATGGCACTTTTCCGAAGTCCGAATGAAGATAATACCATCAGCTCCTACTCCAAAATTGCGGTTACAGAGCCTGGCCAGTACTTTAGGTTCGAAGCTATGGTTATCTTTAAGAGCATTCACCATTATGAAATCATTTCCCTGCGCCTGATACTTTGCAAACTGCAGTTCTCTCATGCATCATTCCTTTCGTTATCGCCCCATTTTGGTTTGCTACATTCTATTTCCCATTTCTTCTCTATCTCACTGCAAATTATGGAAACTGGTGCTTCTTTTTCCATATTAATCCACTTGATACGCGGATCCGCTCTGAACCACGTAAGCTGCCTTTTGGCATATTGCCTACTTCGGGTTTTTATCAGGCTTACTGTTTCGTTCCAGCTTATTTCCCCGCGTAAATAATCAACGATTTGTCTGTACCCTAACGCCTGTATGGCAGTCGCGGTATTTCCCAACCCTTTGCTATAGAGGTCCTTTGTCTCTTGCAATAGTCCCGCAGAAAGCATTCTATCAACTCTTTTGTTTATTTTGTAATAAAGCTCTCTTCTGGATAGCTGCAGTCCAAAAAAAAGTAAATCATATATGGACTCCCTCTTTTTCCATTCTTTTTGGTAATAGGAAAAGGGTTTGCCTGTAAGCTTAATAACCTCTAAAGCTCTTGCTACTCTTCTGCTGTTTCTAGGATCGATCCTCTTAGCTGACTCAGGATCCAGATTCTCCAGCTCCTGGTATAAAATCTTATTATTCACTTCTGCTAAGTCTTTCTTTTGCCCATAGGGTTTAGTCTCGGAAGGAAATTGTAGTTTATCAATTACTGCTCTAATATAAAGACCTGTGCCACCTACCAGGATTGGTATTTTACCGCGCATATTTATATCAGATATTGTATTTCTTGCCATCTTCTGATAGGCAGCTACACTAAATTCTTCTTGTATGTCAACAATATCAATTAAATGATGCCTTACGCGTTCCCTTTCCTCCGCAGCCAGTTTATCAGTGCCGATATCCATGCCCCTGTAGACTTGCATAGAATCTGCAACAACAATCTCGGAATCAAGAAGCGTGGCTAATTTTAAAGCAACTCTGCTTTTTCCTGCTGCAGTAGGCCCAACTATCGCCAGAACACGTTCTTTCCTTTTGTCTCCAGAACTATGCTGCTTTATCCTTGCCGTTGGCACCTCCTGATTAAAAAATCCTAAATCCCAAATGGTTCGACAAAACCTATCCTGAGCCTGTCGAAGGGTTCATCATCCTAAGCCTGCCGAAGTAGAAAATCCAAAATCCCTACCTACTGCCCAGCAAATACTCAAAACCAGTAATTGCCGGTTTTGGTATATTGATTTCAATTATTCATGCTTGCATACAACTTAGGGTTCTACCACCCAAAAACATAACCCTTCTGAGATTACCTGTATCTCTCTACTCTAAACCTAAATAACTGGTAGTCTTCATCCTCTGCAATGCCGCCCTTTTGTCTTGCAATCGAGACTTGTTGTCCTACTGAATCAACACCATCGATATCTGGAAGCAGAAGTCCGCATCGGCCACCGCACATAACATATACACCATACATCTTATGGTCTAATTGACTTTCATCAGACACTTCTTCAAGATCTCCAAGTATGTCAACTGAATATTCCAGGTAAGACAGCTCTGAAACCTTAACGGGAAAAAAGCGTGGATCTTGCATCGCTGAATGGATAGCATTCTGAATAATCTCTTCCGCAGCACTTGCAGTTGTAGGTTTAGTCGTTCCAATGCACCCGCGCAAGGCTTTTCCCTTCTTCAAAGATACAAACACAGCAGCGGGCTTTTTTAAATAGTCTGGAAGATTTTTAGGTGGCTTTATAGCCTTATGTTCTTTTACGTAAGTTTCCACAGCCTTCCTGGCAATATGTACTGGTGTACTCACCCTCTTTCGTTTTCTCTCCCTTTTAGAGCTCTGTAGATAAGGAATTTCCTCGAAAAGCCTCATTCTCTCATCCCTTCGCACCGGTTTTACCAGAGCAACTAAATAGCCATCCCCGAAGGGACTGCTATAGGTAACAATCTCTGTAGCAACTTTATAACCATCAAAAGAGCCAGCCAAGACTACAAGTGGTAAGAAACCGCATCCTCTAACATCGTCAATTTGTGAAGAGTCCATATCAATAATTCTCCTGAAGTCTTCTTCACTTATTGCATCTATGACTTGCTGATCAAGCTCTCTGGCCTCCTCAAAGCTATTACGATCCTCAATCTGGGAACTTGAGAGGCTTCCGCTTGCAACAACGGCAATCCTTCTCCCTAAACCACCGCTTGCCCTTTCCAGAGCGACCCCAAGTCTATAGTGATCAAAAATCCCAAGATCACATATGGAAATACTAACGATTGGCAGATTAATCTTGTCCTGGAATAAAGTAAGAGGAATAAAGACCCCGTGGTCAAGATAAGCTGATGCTTCGTCCTCGAATCTGCTTTTTTCCAGCCCCACGGCTGGAATCCCCAAAAACTTTGATTCATGCAATATCTGATCAGCTAATTCCTGATCGCAAGGAACCTCAAGATATTTTTCTTCACCTGCTGCCAGCCCTTTGAGGACAGGTTCCTTCTTTATGGCGAAAGCATCTGCAAAGCAACTTCCGTGAGGAGAAATAAATACAAGAGTCTCAGGACTGTTAGCAAATATTTTTTTCCTGATATCCTGCATTCCCTGTCTAATTACTTCGAGCTTATTAACCTCATCATTATTTCTTTTCTTGTCAATTAAAACTGTCGGATGAGGAACAATAGCCCCACAAAGAATGTTCATAGAGTTCCTTATTGCTTAACTGGAGTTCCCTCTAAATACCAGGTGCGAGCATTAGTAATATAAACATTAACAAACTTAGAGATAAGCTCCTGCCCGCCCCTAAAATTGACCACGTTGTTATTTCTGGAGCGCCCGCTCAAGACCGATTGATCCTTTTTGCTAGGCCCTTCTACCAATACCTCCAGACATCTCCCAATCTTTTTTTGGTTTCTTTTATAAGTAATAGGATACTGAGTCTCAAGCAGACGGTTAAATCTCTCTAGCTTAATAACCCTCTCAACCTGACCTTCCATAGAAACAGCCAGCGTTCCTGGTCTGGGGGAGAACATAAACGTAAATACCTGATCAAACTCGACTTCTTTTACCACCTTCAGAGTTTCCTGAAAATCCTCTTCTTCTTCACCTGGAAATCCTACGATAATGTCTGTGCTCAAACTTACTCCGGGTATTATCTTTTTTATTTTCTCAACCAGTGAAATATATTCCTGTTGAGTATACCCTCTGTTCATCAAGTGAAGTATCCGGTCTGAACCAGCCTGGATGGGAAGATGAATATGCTCGCATACTTTGGAAATTTCAGCAATAGCTTTTATTATCGAATCGCTGAAGTCTTTTGGATGAGAAGTTATGAATCGTATACGTTTAATTCCATCAATCTCATTGATAAGGTAAAACAGCGTATGCAGCTTAATCTCCCCGTAAAGATCGCAGCCATAGGAATTAACATTCTGTCCAAGCAAAGTAATTTCTTTTACTCCTTCTAAAGCGAGCTTTTCTATCTCCCCTAAAATTTCTTCCTCTGTCCTGCTTTTTTCTGGGCCTCGAACATAGGGAACAACGCAATATGAACAGAAATTGTTGCACCCTATACTTATAGGAACCCAAGCCTTGCACGAACTTTCGCGTAACGTCGGAAGGTCACTGCAGAACCCGTCGGATTCTTCCCATAGTTCGCATGATGGTGTTCCTTCTTCCCTTACTTCCTTAACGAGCTCCCCCAGTCTTGAAATATTGTGGGTTCCGAATACCAGATCAACATAGGGCATCTTCTCTTGAATCCTCATCCCTTCCTTTTGTGCTAAACATCCGCCAACAGCAATGGTCAGGTTTTTCTTTTTGCGCTTAAGAGATTTTAGGGCTGACACTTGTCCGTAGAGTTTACTTTCTGCATGCTCTCTTACACAGCACGTATTGAATACGATGATATCAGCTTCTTCTAACCTTTGAACAGCTTCAAAACCGCAATTCCTAAGAATTCCAGCCATACGTTCCGAATCATGTTTATTCATCTGACAGCCAAGGGTTCTAACCGTAAACTTTAGCAAACTCATCACCATCTAAAGTATAGCATAGAGCTTAGAGCACAGAGCATAAAGAAGATTTTGAAAAATCTCTAGTCCATAAAGTTTTCCAGCCTCACGTGCTTCAGATATTCCTTCCACACTATCGTGATCAGTTAATGCTATCGCTTTCAAATCTAATCTTTGGCTCGTAATACAAGCTCAGTTGGTGATAACGATCCATCTGAGACAGTTGAAAGGAGATGTAGGTTTATCGGTATATAAAACCAGATGCTCCTTCACTTATAAGAATACTTGGCCAAAACAAAAACACTACCAACCCCAAAAACTCTAGAGTAAGTAGTGCTTTCTGTTAACCTAATAACTAGTTTACTTATCTAGGCTCTACTGCCAATTTTATAGCCGTTCTTTCCTCCCCGTTTATCTGAATGTCTGTGAAGGCGGGTATACAGACCAAATCCAGTCCTGATGGTGCGACAAAACCGCGCGCAATAGCAATGGCCTTTATTGCTTGATTGAGGGCTCCTGCACCAACAACTTGAATCTCTACGCCTCCTTGTTCGCGTAATA
>JABAOH010002896.1_pt2 | contig 31082 bp, 28 predicted proteins | sample 7062181 | NCBI WGS metagenome assembly JABAOH01 (sample SAMN14538630, study PRJNA623070) | marine sediment metagenome | biome: marine biome [ENVO:00000428]; feature: marine pelagic biome [ENVO:01000023]; material: deep marine sediment [ENVO:00002113]; isolation source: pool of 5 deep marine...
CCGATAATTCGTGGATTGCAAGAGCGCAATCGATATCTGTTCGTTTTTGCCTGGGATCGCTTGGATTTATTCCCGGCGATACAGTAAAAACATTGAATATAGCAATCCATAGAAACGAAACTGTCTTGGCAGATATGCCATCGTCAGAAGTGTTTTCACCAATGGAAGTGGATACACTCAGGGATGATGCCGAAGGTGATGTTACCCAAATTCCACCTTCTGAGCCTGAAATTGGATATTATCCCAGGTTTCCTGAATTCGATCCATCCGACCAGATTACGCCAGTTGAATTCCGAGGATGTCGGGTACCAAATATCGACCTGGATGATTCGACCTATCCCGATACCGATGATTATGCAGGTGACCGTAATGCCTGTGGACCCGCTTCAGCAGCCAATAGTCTGGAATGGCTCGATTCTACTGATGCTGAAATAGACATCCCCATACCTTTACGAAAGATTATGAAAGAGCTAAGTGCACACATGAATCGTCTTCGCAACGGTGGCGTGACGATTGATAATTTCATTCGTAGCAAGCTGGATTTTATTGAAAATTATAACCTACCAATCAATGTGAAATTCCAATCGAATTTTCTTTCGGAAGATGTTATGAGTTCCAGCGGTATGACCTTAGCCCGAAATGATAATGTTGGCGCTTACCCAACATGGGATTGGTTAAAGCAACAGATGGCAGACAGCGAAGATGTGGAAATGATGTATTACTGGAACGATGGTGATACCTGGCGGGGACATGCTGTTGTTGTCACAGGAGTAGAGGAAAGTCAGGATGGCAGTAAAAAATCGGTAAAGTTCAAACATGATGTACTGCAGGGACGATCTGGTGGTACAAAACAGGAGGATGAAAGCATTTATACAGACAGCTATGTCAGAATGATACTTCGTTCACGGAATGCTTTCATCGGCAATCTAGTTGCTGAAAGCCCAGGTGATCCACATCCGACACCTGTGGAACTCGGTCTGTTTAACGCTAAAGTTGAAAATAGCGATGTCCATTTATCATGGAAAACAGAGTCAGAATCCAACAACTACGGCTTTGAGATTTTCCGAAATGATGAAAGGATAGCTCTTATAACCGGTCATGGGACAACCTCTGAACCGCAAACTTATTCCTATATCGATGCAGGATTAAGCGCTGGTTCATATCACTATGAATTATTTCAAATTGATTTTAATGGTACAAGAGAAATGGTTGGAAGTACAAATATTGTTGTGTTGAATAATCCGACTGAATTTGTATTGTCTCAAAATTACCCGAATCCATTTAATGCCAAGACAAAAATTACATACTCTATTCCAGAAAATGGTTTCGTATCCATTAAGATTTATAATTCACTTGGGAAACAAGTTGCCAAGCTGGTTAATGAACAAAAAGAGGCTGGTGTTCATACGATTTATTTTAATGCAAGTCATTTAGTGAATGGAATTTATTTTTATCGAATGGAAGCATCAGGCTTTAGTCAAATAAGAAAATTTCTCCTGTTGAAGTAGAATCTGTCGTATTTAAAATAAAAAACTCCAACTAATAGAAATAACTCAACGGATGAGAATTTCATAATATTTTATATCTGTTGGGTTGTTTCAATCTGTTGGTGATAATTTTTTTGCTTTTCATAATTCTATTTAAAAAGTCTTTGTATAAGCACATAAATGACGGTCCCTTTTTATTCTTAAACAATCCTGCTCTTTCTTCATAATTTGAGTATGCTACATTTTTAACTTGAAATTCTATTTTATCTTTCATATATTAGCCTTTGAAAAAATTAAATTAAAACAGCACTAAATAAACATCATCGGGGATAAATTTTAAAGGAAAGGAATTTGACTTAGAACTCTGCCTCTCGATTATCCTGTAGATTTACAAGTATTTGGAGTACACAAAAAACGATCAATTCGTTCGTAATGAGCTAATGCGAGTTTTGCGTGCAATTGACCGTACTTCTATCGAAGAAACAAGGCCCGTCCTTTATCAGATGATGGAGAATATAGGGAGGAATTTGGCTTTTCTTTCGATGGAACTTTTAGATGAGAATTGGAGTAAAGCAAACATTGTTGTATTAGCTGGAACTGGCGATAATGGTGGTGGTATCTATGCAGCCCGTCATATGGCGAATCGCAATGCACATGTGAAACTTAGTCTGTCCAATCTTGAAACGCTTACCGATATGACAGCATTTCAGATTAAGGTTTTTAAGTCCATACCTGGTGAGATAATAGACATAAAAAAATTGCAGGATGAACCTGTGGATTTTATTTTCGATTCGATTATTGGTTATAGTTTGAAAAGAGCTCCTCGGGGAAGGGCTTTAAAATTTATTCGCTGGCTACATAATGCAGAAGTATCGATTTTATCCCTTGATGTTAATTCAGGAGTGGATTCAACAACAGGCAAAACATCAGGAGAATTTATCCATCCGAATTGGACAATGACACTGGCATTGCCTAAGACTGGAGTTCGCCCTGAAACAGGTAGGGAACTTCATTCAGCTGATATTGGTATTCCTCAGAAAACATTTGATCGACTCGGATTGAATTATATTTCTCCATTCAGAAAAGACTATTTTATTCGAATGAAGACTGACCCTTAAAAATGAGTTCTTTTTTCAACATAACTTTGAAAAGATGAGAATGTTTCATTTCAAACGAAAAGAAAAACTCGACAAATACAGTACTAGAGGAATGGTTTACACCGGAATTGCACTATTAGGAATAGGATACGAACTTTTATTCTCCAAAGAAATACGCATTTTATTAATCATCGCATACGGCATTGTGGTCGCCATTGGAATGATGTATATCTGGTATATTAAACCGTATGATTAAGGTTAAAATAATTTGAAAATGAAAATCTTCTCACTTTTAATCAAAGTCCGAAAATCCCATCCTTTAAAATTTTGTTTGACAAGTCGTCTTTATGAATTTAAGTTAAGAGCATAGTGAATTTAAGCAATTATTTAATTCTTTGTTCCAATGATCATCAGAAGTATTAAACTCAAAAACTATCGCCGTTTTCGAGAACTGGAGCTCGAACTACCGGAGGACCTTATCGGAATTATTGGCAACAATGGAACAGGAAAAACAACAATCGTTGAGGCAATCGGATGGTGTTTATATGGGAACCGAATTCGTCGAACGGATAAACAGGATATCCGTTCTCAATTTTGTGATGCTCCAGATACCTGTTCGGTGGAATTGATTTTTATTTGTGGAGATCATGAATATCGTGTTGTCAGGCAATTAAAAGGCAAGGCAGCTACTGTTGAAGCAGCGATTTATTTGAACGTCAATTCCGAGCCAGTTGCTGTTCAGGAACGTGGTGTTAATGAATATGTCGAACAATTACTCAATCTTGATTATAAATCTTTTTTCATTTCGGTATTCGCGAAACAACGGGATCTGGCAGCGCTTTCTACCTTGCAACCGGAAGAGCGACGCAAAAGTATAGCTCGTCTGATTAACATTGAATCGATTGACAGAGCACGTAATGAAATCAGATCCGACCGAGCCAATCAAGAGGCGAGATTGAGTGGGATTGAAGCCAGTTTAAAAGATGAACAGGAGTTAAAGGAGCAGCAGAAACAGCTTAAGCTCAAATTAGAGGCGGTTGTTCAGTCAAAAGAAGAACTGGGTAAACAATTAAAGGAAACACAGGAAGAACTACTTCTTTTAAAAAAAGATTTTGAGAACTGGAACCAATTGCGGGATCAATTCCAGCAAATCCAGGCTCGAATCGAAAAGTGGAAGTCCCGTGAAAATGACTTCGAGATCAGAAAGAAAAAAACTCGACTGCAGATTGAAGCAATCCAAAAAGCCGAACAAGAGCTAATCCGCCTTAAACCTCAACTGGTTGACTATCAAAAAGTTCAGAGAGAAAAAGAACATCTCGATAAAGAGAGTAGTAAATTTTTCTTTTTGAAAGGAAAAGATGAAGAAAAGCAGCGGCTGTCCCAACGGATCACTAAGGAGCAATTTAACCTTACCAAACTTGACGAAGAACTAAAGGCGTTGGCAGGAATCGATCAAAAAATTGCTGACCAGGATGATAAAATTACTCAACTGGAAAATAGGCGGGAGTCGTTGAGAAAAGAGTTATCTCAAGTTCAGGGACATAAAGAGAACGTTAGAGATAAAGGCTTGGAGATTAAAGATAAACGATCCAGAATTGAAAATTTAGGTCCAGAAAGTCCCTGTCCCGTGTGTACTCGACCTCTTCAGAATCATTATGATCAGGTGATTTCGCTGTTCGAGAAGGAATTAAATCAATTGCGTCAGGAATATATTAAACTAGGTGAAACAGAAAAATCATTGATTAAAAAAATACATGAGATCGATGAACAACTGAAAAGCGAGAAGCAGACACGAGATGGTTTGCTTCAAAATCAGGAACAGTTTAAAGAACGTGAAAGGCAAAGAAATCAAACCAAAGAGCGACTCGATGATTTTATTCAAAATTTAAAAAATTTGAAGGCTGAAATTTCGGCGATTGGAAAGGTAGAATATGACGAAGCGGTTCATCAAGAATTAAAGAAAAAATTAAAACATTTGACTGAATTGAGAGATCAGTTGCTTAAGTATGAGGAGCAGGTTAAACGTCTGCCGGATGAACAGCAAGAATTGGAACAAATCAATATCACTTTGAAGGATCTTGAAGCAGAAATTGAACAGGAGAATGAGCGGCTTCAATCTTTAGGTTATGATGAACAGCAATTTCAGATGATCAAGCAACAAGTAGAGAAACGGCAACATCAGGTAGATCTGGTTAGGGAAAAAATCCATGAGACTGAACAAGAAATTGTAAAAATCCAAAAGGATAAGGATTATATAAAAAATGAATTGAATATCATTCAGAAACTGCGCCAGGAAATCGATCAAATCAAAGAAGACATCGTCTATCTTAAGGCTCTGGATCAGCATCTGGGAATTTTCAGGCAGGAGTTGTCTGGCAGAATCCGTCCTTTAATCGCCAGTCGGGCTTCGGAACTGTTGCATTTGACGACGCAGGGACGATATTCCATAATGGAATTAGATGAGGATTACAACATTTATCTTTATGACCAGACGACAAGATTTCCTCTAGTGCGCTTTTCTGGTGGCGAGCAGGATTTAGCCAATCTATGTCTTCGAATTGCCGTCAGCCAGGTCGTTGCCGAACGAGCAGGCAGATCGCAGATCAATTTCATTGTTTTGGACGAAATTTTTGGTTCCCAGGATGAACAACGGAAAGAATTAATTTTGAGTGCATTACAGCACCTCTCGACTCAATTTCGACAGATTTTTATCATCACCCATGTGGAAGGGATTAAGGATGCGTTGCCTGTGATTGTTTCTGTGGAGGAGAAATCAATTGAGGAGAGTGTGGCGAAGTTAATGTAATTTTAACCAATTTAAGATTTTCTACAACCGATTTTGGAGCTTTAGTTAAAGTTATAATTCCGAAATCAATATAATTCTATGGGAGCTCATTATCTATGGGCGAAAACAATAAAGACAAAAAGTTGGGTCAAGATTCTGAAAATTCAGAAGATTGGGATGCCGTAGAAAATTTTCCCCAATACATCGAAGTGACTGATGTGCTGGATCTTCACGGATTCTTTCCCGAACAGGTGCCTGAAATGGTGAAGGAATTTATCAAAAATGCGCTAAAATTGAAACTATATCGGCTTCGTATTATTCATGGAAAAGGAAAAAGTAAGTTAAAGTGGACAGTATATCAGGTATTAAAACAAAATCCCCACGTCTCATGGTTCGGAGATGCCCCACCCGAAATTGGCGGTTGGGGAGCAACGGTGGTTGAATTGAAACCATCTGAATAAGTACCTGTTTCTGTTATTTAAATATTGTGCAGATCATTCCCTTCCTGAGCAATTTTTTCCCATCATTGTTCATATTGATACAATTCGCTTAAGTTAATAAATTTCATCAAATTTCTACATCTTTAATTTTTACAAGCAACTATATAATTAATTTAATTTCAATATATTTAGTTAACTATGGAATATTATTTGCTAATTATTAGTTATATTAATATTTAATTATAAATTGAGGGAGACTTTTCATTTTAATAATCGATAATTCATCATATAAATAGAATTAATAATAAACAACTTTGGGCTGGAATTTGAAGGGGTAGTTGTGATGCGTATCCTACTAGATCATGAACTGCTGCCGGTGAGAGAGGCGCAACGAATTTTACAAGTAAGCCGATGTGCGATCAATGAAATGATTGAGTCTGGAAGATTAAGCGCGATAAAAATCGGATCTCAGTGGAAAATTGAGGGATGGAGTTTAAAAAATTTGCTGTCGAACAATTATCAACTGAATGCTTTCGACGATAACTATAATAATAATGATGAAGATTGTTTCGTTGATGCTTCCGATTCTGAAATAATGATGATTGCTGAATGGACATGATCAAACCAACTGATAATACTTGAACATTTTAATCAAAAGAGTAAAATTTTTTCTCAGATTAACTTTCCCACAGAGTGAATAACTAAGATTATAAATTATGGCTGTGGGATTTCTGTTTCTGTGGGAGAAAAATTTTTCATTTTATCAATTTGTAAAATTATTAATTTTGCTGAAAATTGAAATTAACCTCGTACATGAATCAGACAATTGATCTTCAATGACAGCATCACAATCCAATTTGAATTTATATAAAACTGCAATTTCATCTTAAAACAAATCTTCTTTTCTTAACTCTCAAATATTTTAAAATATATCTATTACAAAAAACTAAAAAACACCTTGATTTTGTATTTATTTTAAACTATATTCATTACAATTGTAAAATCATTACTGATTAAAGTAAGTTAAAAACATTACACTAAATAGGGAATAACAATGAAAGAAAAAGTAGAACAAGCCTTGAACAAAATAAGACCTGCATTGCAGGCGAATGGTGGGGAGTTCAGTTGATTTCAGTTTCAGATGGAGTGGTGAAAGTTAAATATCGAGGAGCATGTTATGGCTGCCCCATGTCGCAGTTGACGCTACAGCATGGAATTGCGAGATACTTAAAAGATATTGTGCCTGGAGTAAAGGAAGTTGTGGCGAGTTGAACATTAGCGATTAATCATTATTTGTTTGGAAATATATACTAACTTTTAAATATACATTAGCAGTTTGTTGTTCAGTTTTTACTGATTGTCTGAACGATTAAGAAGTTAAACTGTTGAAAATTAAATTTTCATTGTGCCATTGCGATTAGTAATTTTGCCGTTCATGGCATTTTTCTAATTAGAGAGATCATTAATGCAAATTTCAAATGAGATAACCCATGACATAATTATTATTGGTGCTGGCCTGGCGGGACAGAGCGCTGCGCTGGAGGTATTGGAGCGGGATGAAAAAGCCGATGTATCGATTGTGACAAAGGTACATCCAGTGCGGTCGCATTCGGGGGCTGCCCAGGGCGGAATTAATGCAGCGCTGCGATTGGACGATAGCTGGCATTCACACATGTACGATACAGTTAAAGGGTCGTGGTTCCTTTCAGATCAGGATGCTGTTTGCATATTATGCAGTGAAGCAAAAGAAGTTATCGCTCGATTTGATAAATATGGTGCTCTCTTTAATCGCAATGAAGATGGAACAATTGCACAGCGGGCATTCGGTGGGCAGAGCCGAAATCGAACCTGCTATATTGCAGATAAGACAGGGCATAATTTATTGCATACGCTTTATGAACAGGCAATGAAACGGGATGTGAAAATTTATTGGGAATCGTTCGTCACAGCAATCATTATCGAAGACGGAAAATTTAAAGGGATTACAGCGTTTGATTTGCTCACTGGGAAATTTTCTTTTGTTCGTGGAAAGTCTCTCATCATTGCAACCGGTGGGGCAGGGAGGATCTATGGACAAAGCAGTAACGCATTGATCAATACGGGTGATGGCACGGCACTTGCTTATCGAGTTGGAATCTCTATCAAAGATATGGAATTTTTCCAGATTCATCCGACAGGTTTATTGAATGGTATCCTAATCACCGAAGGTGCACGGGGAGAAGGCGGTTACTTGATCAATAAAGATGGCGAAAGGTTTATGCAGCGTTATGCGCCGAAATTTATGGAATTGGCTCCCAGGGATTTCGTAGCACGGTCGATTCATTTCGAAATCCGAGAAGGGCGAGGAATTAATAACGAATATGTTTATCTTGATCTGCGCCATCTTGGTGAAGAAAAGATCAAGACTCGATTACCGCAGATCCGGGAAATTGCCATTCACTTCGCAGGTGTCGATCCTGTTCATGAGCCAATTCCTATTCGACCGACTGTACACTACACGATGGGCGGGATTGATGTGAATGTGAAAACCAAAACCGTGATTCCTGGCATTTATAGCGCTGGAGAATGTAGTTGTGTGAGTGTGCATGGTGCGAATCGTTTAGGGGGCAATTCGCTGTTGGAAACAGTGGTATTTGGACCGATTGCTGGCAGGCAGGCATATAAATTTTCGAAAGATAATAAATTGTTGGATTATTCAAAAGCATCGTTACAGGCAGAAGAAAAAGAGCTTAATACTTTGATCAACCGATCTAAGGGCGAGAAAGTGGCGGATATCCGGAATGAGATGGAAAGGACGATGGTCAACAGCTTTGGGATTTTCAGAAACGAAAAATTAATGCAGGAAGGTTTGGCTAAACTTGTTGAACTGAAGAAGCGGTATAAAAATGTAATTATTGATGATAAAGGCAATGTTTATAATCTGGATCTAGTCAGAGCATTGGAACTGGGCTACATGCTCGATCTGGCACATGTCATTGCCGTGGGAGCGATTGCCAGAAAAGAGAGTCGAGGCGCTCATTATCGAGAAGATTTCCCAATGATGGATAATGCAAATTTCCTTAAGCATACGATGGTGACGAGAGATGGCGATGGCAATCCTCAATTGAGCTATAAACCTGTGGTGATTGAGGATATCGAGCCGTTGGAGGAGATTAAATATTGATTTTCGATTTCGGGTTTTAGATTTTTAATACTTGGGGCTTTAAAAATATCGATAACACAAGAGAAAATTGATCAGTGTATCGGTTTGATTAAAAAGTATGGTAGTACAAAATTGATTCTTTTTAGCAGTGCTCTGGAAGACCCTGAAAATGCTAATGATCTGGATTTAGCGTGTGATGGTATTGATGGATGGAAATTTTTTAAACTTGGGGCATTTTTAGAAGAAATCGTCTCGGCACCTGTTGACCTGATCCCGCTAAATCCACCAACAAGCTTTACGAAATATGTGGAAAACAAGGTAAGGTCATTTTAATGGTAGAAAATATAAATTTTCCTTATCTCACTTGGCTCCAAATGATGCTCTCACTATGGCTCAATTTGATGTTGGGCAAAATTGGGAACGTTATCGAGAAGATTTCTTGAAGGAGATTAAATAATGAACGAGAAAGAACTTTTTTATAAGAATAATATGTTAAATTTGGAGTTCAACAAATACCTGATTGAACATCCTGCATTTGCTGCCCGAATCCCAACAGGCGCTCGAATCGTATTACTTCCTCTTTATGATCCCGATTTATATCAGGAAAATTTGAGACTGTCGAAGAAATATCTGGAATCGAATCAAAAGGTTATTTATATCAAAATCGCTGAATTGGCGCCGACGCCAAAATCAAAGATTAAGAAATCGATTTTAGAGAGATCAGTTGATTAGAGGAATCGGATGGGAGCGAAAGCAAATGAATATCACTGCCAAAATATATCGATACAATCCCGAAAAAGAAAAGAAAGGCCGTTTAGTCGATTATTCAGTGAAACTGGAAGAAGGCATGTCTGTTCTGGCGTTATTGCATCAAGTTCATGACGAACAGGACGGGACATTGGCTTATCGATATTCCTGCCGTGGATCCATTTGTGGTACCTGTGCGATCATGATTAATGGAACACCTCGGTTAGCTTGCAAAACTCAGGTCAGCGATTTGCTCAAGGTGGGCGATTCGATTATGCTTGAACCTTTATCTCATTATATAGTTATAAAAGATCTGGTTGTGGATAAACAACCTTTCTGGCAGGCAGTGAAGGTGACCATGCCATGGCTATTTCGTGAAAAAGAAATACCTGATGAAAGATTTGCTTATGAGGCGCATTTAAATAAAATGGATTTGGATCAATTGAATAGATCATCTGATTGCATAAAATGTTCCTGTTGTCAAGCGGGCTGCCCCAAAATTGATGAAATGCCAAAGTTCATTGGGCCCGCCATCTCGATCCAAATTCACAAGCAAATGTTTGATCCCAGGGATAGAAATTTTGACGAACGGAAGAGGATCGGCATAGCGCAAGGCGGTATTCTCGATTGCGACAAACATGCGGTATGTGTGAAGGTATGTCCCAAAGATTGTCGACCGTTGCGGGCGATCACTTTCATGCAAAATAGACTTCGATGAGTTGGTATGGTTTGGATTGATGATATGACAAAATAATTTTTGGGCAAAATAATTTTTATGTTAGCATTTAATTATTTTACCAAATGGATAAAGTGTACATGAGGAAATTATGGGTATACTAATAAATTTTGATCATGCATCGGCGACGCAGCCATTGCCTGAAGTTGTTGAAAGCATGATGCCTTTCTTGAGAGATAACTATGGCAACCCATCCAGCATGCATATGCTGGGACAGCAGGCAAAAGAGAAGCTTGATAAAGCTCGTGAACAACTCGCAACGCTTATTAATGCGAATCCAGAAGAAGTTGTGTTTACCGCATCGGGAAGCGAATCGAATAACTTTGCGTTAAAAGGCGTGGCTTTTGGCAACCGAAAAAAGGGTAATCATATTATTGTTTCCGCCATTGAACATTTTTCAGTGCTTCAGGCGGCGAAATCTCTGGAAAAATTGGGTTATCAGGTCACTCAAATTCCCGTCGATACGGATGGACTAGTTGATCCTAATGATGTGAAAAATGAGATAACTGATAAAACAATCCTTGTTTCCATTATGCACGCCAATCCTGAAATCGGGACTATTGAACCGATTGAGGAGATCGGGAAGATAACCAGGGAAAAAGACGTACTTTTTCATTCGGATGCCATTCAAACGGTTGGTGCTATTCCTGTCGATGTGAAGAAATTGAACGTGGATTTTCTGAGTTTTGCAGCCCCAACTTTTTACGGACTTAAAGGCGTGGCTGGATTTTACATCAGAAAAGGTTCCAGAATAAATCCGCTAATCGATGGTGGAACCCAGGAAAGCGGACGACGTGCTGGAACAGAAAATATGATCGGTATTATTGGGATGGGCACCGCTGCCGAAATCGCAGCAAAAGAAATGGACAAAAGAATGGCTCATCTTCGATCATTAAGAGATTTGATGATCAAATCGATTGAGGAAAAAATCGATCATGTCTATTTACATGGACATCGCACACAGCGATTACCGAACAATATCAATTTCGGTTTTGAATTCATTGAAGGCGAATCGATTCTGCTGTTTTTAGGGATGAGTAATATTATCGCTTCCAGCGGATCTGCCTGTACGTCGAAAGCGTTAAAAGCATCTCATGTGCTTCTAGCTATAGGGGTGTCTCATGCGATTGCAAATGGGACGATTCTATTTACACTCGGGATTGATAATACAGAAGACGATGTGAAGTTTTTGGGAGAGAAATTACCGCCGATCGTCGAAAGACTTCGTGCAATGTCTCCTCTCTACAAAAAGTGAAAAGTAAGTTTGGACTATAGTTTTTATTGTGATTGAATATTAACCAGTCATGTGCAATACTGGAATAATGGAATAATGGACTCTTTAATCTTGGCTCCATCATTCCCCCATTCCTTTATTCATCTCCCTTTATATATAAGCCAATTAAGTTCGGTAAATTGACGAAATGAATTTTATAGAGAAAGGATAAAATAACGATGACAGGTCCTTATAGTGAGAAAGTAATGGATCATTTCATGAATCCAAGAAATGTCGGAGAATTAGATGATGCGGATGGTGTGGGCACTGTTGGGAATCCCACCTGTGGGGATATTATGCAGATGTTTTTAAAAATTAAAGATGATACAATTGTTGATGCAAAATTTAAGACTTTTGGATGTGGTGCTGCTATTGCCACAAGCAGTATGGCAACCGAGCTTATTAAGGGGAAGAAGATCGAAGATGCGTTAAAAATCACCAATGAAGAAGTTACCAAAGAACTCGGTGGGCTACCAAAGGTGAAACGACATTGTTCAGTTCTGGCAGAGCAAGCCTTGCATAGTGCGCTCAGTGATTATTATGATAAAAAAGGGATTCCAGCGCCTGTTAAACTGAAAACCGCGGAAGAACTCCACGAAGAAGTGGACGAGTGAGTGAGTCATGGATAAAAAAGATTCAGTTACCATTGTTGCCTTTAGTGGTGATTTAGATAAATTATTAGCAGCGTTTATTATTGCTACAGGCGCAGCGGCATCGGGGAAGCAGGTGAATATGTTTTTTACATTTTGGGGCTTAAAGCTGCTCCAGCAGACAAAATCGAAACCAAAAGGATTAAATTTGATTCAGAAGATGTTTACTTTTATGGTAAAGCCTGGGACTGAGAAGCGATCCATTTCAAAAATGAACATGCTGGGTATGGGGACAATGATGCTAAAAAAGCTGATGAAACGATCAAAAGTTCCATCACTAGCAGAAATGATTGCCATATCTAAAGCACTGGGAGTTAAATTTACCGCCTGCACTACAAGTATGGGTGTGATGGGAATTTCCAAAGATTCGCTGATTCCAGAAGTGGATAATATCGCAGGTGTGGCATCTTTCCTGGCAGATGCGGAGAAAAGTAGTGTTACATTATTTATATAATTTAATAGGGACACTGATCGAACGGATTAAATTGAAATGAATCAGTGTTCAAATGAAAAAAATTTAATAGGAAATACCTCAATATGAAAGCTGATGTGACCATAGATTGTTTAGGGCTCTATTGTCCGATGCCAATCATAAAAACAGCAGAAGAAATGAAAGAGCTTGCTGCTGGACAGGTACTTGAAGTTATTTCTGATGATCCAGGCTTCCTGGAAGATATGCCCAATTGGTGCAGAATGACAGGACATGAGTTTCTTGAGATGAAACAAGACGATGATGTATATAGAGCTTACGTCAAGAAGATTAAATAAAAAAATGACTTTTATTCATAAGGATTATTTTGGCAATTTTATCCAATTACGGGGAGGGAAAGCCGACCAAAGAGATAAGAAAAAGAATGACTGAATATAAATTTACCAATAGATTAATCAATGAAACCAGTCCATACTTACTTCAACACGTCCACAATCCAGTGAACTGGTATCCGTGGGGCGAGGAGGCATTAGCATTAGCCAGAAAACTGGATAAACCCATTTTTCTATCCATCGGATATTCTGCCTGTCATTGGTGTCATGTGATGGAACATGAATCATTTGAAAATGAAGAAATTGCGGAAATATTGAATACGCATTTTATCAGTATCAAGGTGGACCGTGAAGAGCGACCAGATATTGATGAAATTTATATGACCGCTGTTCAACTCATGACAGGCAGCGGTGGTTGGCCTCTGTCGGTCTGGCTGACGCCTGATTTAGAACCGTTTTTTGGCGGTACTTATTTCCCACCAGAGGATCGAAGGGGTAGAATTGGCTTCCGAAAAATACTTCTTCAAATTGCACAACTCTGGCAACAACGAAGGGGCGATGTGCTGAAGAGTGCCAATCAATTGACCGCCAGTCTCAACCAGATCAATCAAGTTCAGACGACAAATTTCCAATTGGATCAAGCCCTTTGGAAAAATGCACTCAAATCGGCTGAGCAAAATTTTGATAAACGCCACGGAGGCTTCGGAGGAGCGCCAAAATTTCCACACGCAATGGAACTATCCTTTCTGTTACGTTTTTATTTTCATACGGGAGAAAAACGTGCCTTAGAAATGGTGGAGAAATCACTGCAGGGAATGGCAAGTGGCGGAATTTACGATCATCTGGGAGGAGGATTCCATCGCTATTCCACGGATGAACGCTGGTTGGTGCCTCATTTCGAAAAAATGCTTTACGATAATGCCCTATTAGCCGTTTCTTATTTAGAAGCTTATCAAATTACGAAGCATAAAAATTATGCAGAAACTGCCAGAGCAACGCTCGATTATGTCTTACGAGAAATGACTTCTCCAGAAGGTGGTTTCTACTCTTCCCAGGATGCCGATAGCGAAGGTGAAGAAGGTAAGTTTTATGTCTGGCAGAAAAAAGAGATCGAAGATATTTTGGGCAAAACAGAATCTCGACTGTTTTGTGATGCTTATGGTGTTTCTGAAAAAGGAAACTGGGAAGGTGAAAATATTTTATTTCTGCGAAGAAATCTGCAAGGTTTTGCCGAAGAATTTGACCTAACTCTATCAGAATTGAAAGAACGATTGGCAGTTGAACGGCAGAAACTATTTAATGCGAGGTTAAAGCGGATTCCGCCAGGTAAAGATGATAAAATCCTGACTGCCTGGAATGGTTCGATGGTTTCCGCAATGTGCAAAGGCTTTCAAGTGCTTAACAGTAAAAAATATTTATTTACTGCCCAAAAAGCTATTGATTTTTTGCTTAAAAAACTTTATATTGATGGACTAATTTTACGAACTTATCGCAACGGCAAAAGCCATATAAACGGTTATCTTTCGGATTATGCTTTTTTGGTGGCTGCTCTAATTGATTGTTATGAATCATGTTTTCAATGGGAATATCTTGAAAAAGCGATTGAAATCAATGACCTGATGATCCAGAAATTTTGGGACGAGGAGTCAGGCGGATTTTATTTTACACCTGCAGATCATGAGCAACTGATTGTCCGAACAAGAAATCCTTATGACAATGCGATTCCCTCGGGAAACTCAGTAGCGGTGCATAATTTGTTAAGGCTCAGTCAATTTACGGGAGATTTTCGACTCAAAGAAAAAGCCGAACAGGTGCTGAAATTATATACGAAAGAAATGCAGCGGTCGCCATCTGGATTTGTAGTTCTGTTAAGTTCGTTGGATTATTTCTGGGATAAACCGAAAGAGATTGTCATTGCTGGTGATTTAAAAGTAGAATCGACATCTGAAATAATTTCCATTGTTCAGGCTCATTATTTACCGAACAAAATATTAGCCTATGCTGATCCACTGCTGATAAGCGTGGATGAGTCATCAATAAAGCTACCAGTCATAGAGGGTAAAGTCTCTCAGGATGGTCAGGCGAAGATTTTTGTGTGTGAAAATTATGCGTGCCAGAGTCCGTTTTTAAAAAAAGAAGATTTTAAAAATTTTTATAGATCTTTAGCTCCATCGAAAAAATAAAAATGGAGTTAAACATGAGTTTAACCATTCCAGATGAAATCATCAGATCGACTCGAATGTCAATCCCAGAATTAACTCAAGAAATAACTGTATTACTTGTTCAAAAAGAGAAGCTTACTTTAGGGCAGGCGAGCGGATTGGCGAATTTGAGTCAGTTCCATTTCAAACTCTCCTGTCAAATCGTCAAATTCCCATTCATTATGGCGAACAAGATTTTGAGGATGATTTGAAAATAGTAGAGGAACACCCATGAAAAAAATCGCCCTATTTGCTTTTAACGGAGAAGCAATGTGGTTCGTCCATGTATTATTAAATGCACTGGATATGAAAGAAAAAGGATACGATGTGAAGGTCATTATTGAAGGATCGCCGACGAAATTGGTGGAAGAACTGGCTGATGAGACAAAACCGTTCGCCAATCTCTATAAGAAGGTAAAAGATCAGGGATTGATTGACTGTGTCTGTAAAGCTTGTGCCAATAAAATGAATGCGTTAACTTCGGCGGTTGATCAGAAGCTTCCGTTATGTGATGAACTTTCGGGGCATCCGAGTATGGCGAAGTATATGGAGCGGGGATTTAAGAGTATTACTTTTTGATTATTATATGATAAAATAATTTAGGACAAAATCATTTTTGAATTAAAAATTTCTAATGCATTAATTTCATTGTCTAATAAATTACTATTGAGACGGTCAAAAAAATGTTAGATTTTGATCGTATTACTTTTGATCCAAAAGTAATGGGCGAGCGAGCCTGTATTCGAGGAATGCGGGTAACCGTCTCCTTGATTGTAAATTTGGTATCAAATGGCATGACTATAAAAGAGATTCTTGGAGATTATCCGTATCTTGAAAAAGCAGATATTGAATAAGCGGTGAAATTTTTTGCCATAAATTTTTAACATCCTTTGATTAAGAGAAGGAGTTAGAAATGAGAATGCTATCAATTATTTTAGTGATTATTTTTTCAGCTATTCCATTTGTATTTGCCCAAAACATCAGCGAAGGTACTCAATTTTGCATCGACTGCCATAACAGCATCAATCCTGGCATTGTCCAGGACTGGATGAGCAGTCGTCATGCGAAAACATCTCCTATTGAAGCTTTAAAGAGGGAAAAGGTCGAGCGAAGAATTTCCAATGAAGACGTACCAGCTAATCTGGCGAATACTATCGTTGGCTGCTATGAATGTCACGGTCTTAATACCGACAATCACAAAGACAGTTTTGATCATTTCGATTACAAAATAAACGTGGTTGTTTCGCCCAATGACTGTAAGACCTGTCACTCGGTAGAAGTGGATCAGTATTCAGTGAGCACCAAAGCTCATGCGGTAGGTAATTTAACCCAAAATCCGGTATTCGATCTATTAGTTGAAACAACGATTAGCCCCAAAACAATCGAAGGTGAGAAAATCATTCAGGCAAAAGCTTCTCACTTTACCAGACGAGAGACCTGTTTTGGCTGTCATGGCACAGTAGTCGATGTAAAAGGAACAAAAACGATCGATTCAGATCTCGGCAAGGTGGAAGTGCCCGATCTGGCTGGTTGGCCCAATCAAGGTGTTGGCAGAATTAATCCCGATGGCGGTATGGGCGCCTGTACCTCTTGCCATTCGAGACATGCATTTTCTTTGATTGATGCTAGAAAACCGTACACCTGCAGCCAATGCCACATCGAGCCTGATGTTCCAGCGTATAATGTCTACAAAGAGAGCAAGCATGGCAACATCTTTTTCGCTCATGGCAATTCCTGGAACTTTGACCAGGTACCATGGGTTATAGGTAAAGATTTTAAAGCACCGACCTGCACGGTTTGTCATAGCTCATTAATCACCGATCTAGAGGGAAATATGGTCGCCGAAAGAACGCACAACTTTGATGCCAGAATCTGGGTGAGAATTTTTGGATTGATTTACAGTCATCCCCAACCGAAAGACGGTGCGACCCATACCATGAAAAATGCCGATGGATTGCCTTTACCGACAACTTTTACCAATGCACAGGCTGCGGATTTCTTAATCAACAAAGAAGAAGCCCAATCCCGTCAGGCGCAAATGGAAAAGATCTGCAAGAGCTGTCATTCAACGGATTGGGTGGAAAAACATTTCGAGAAATTTGATAATACCAATAAAGAAACGGACGGGATAGTGCTGTCAACTACGCGATTGCTGCAAAAGGCCTGGGACAAAAAGATTGTTGACAATAAAAATCCGTTTGACGAAGAAATCGAGATGAAATGGGTGCAGCAATGGCTGTTTTATGCGAATTCGATCCGCTATTCGTCAGCCATGACGGGCGCTCCTGATTATGCGACATTTAAGAATGGCTGGTGGTATCTGACCAAAACGTTGCAAGAAATGAAAAAAGATATAAAGAAATAATTAGACAATGAACAGGATTTATACTGATTTCGGAATAAGAAATCTTTTAAATTTAAATAAGATAGATAACTAATTTATAGAAAACTAATCCTTAATTAAAAATTAAATCTTGTAAAATCATATCAAAAAAAAATTTAATTAACAGTATTGAATATATTACTGAAAATTCGATTAAGCAACTTGTGATAAATCATGAAAGGATGAAGTATGACTGCACAAAAAGCAGATCTTGAAGCCTTGCAACTGGCTTTGAAGATGGAGACTGATGGATATAACTTTTTCAAAGACGCCAGTACCAGGGCAAAGAACCTTCTGACCAAAGAGGCATTTCAGTATTTTGCCGAATGGGAACTGGAGCATGTTGAATTTATCAAGAAGATGTATAAGAAGTTAAATGCCACAGGCGAATGGATCTCCGTTGATGAAATGAATCAGAAAGCCGGTGATGCTGCTGTTGCGATTAAAACAATCTTTAAAGAAAAACATGAACAGATTGATAAAAATGTGAAAGTCGACTCCAGCGATCTCGATGCCTATAAATTGGCGAGAGATATTGAGGACAAAGCGACAGTTTTTTATCAGAAAAAGGCTAAGACTGCCATAGATGTATCAGCGAAACGATTTTTTGAATTTATGATTGATCTCGAACGGGAACATTATAATATTTTGAGCAATTCGTTACGCTTCTTAGAAGATCCAGCACTCTACAATTTAGAAGAAGAAAATTGGATGTTTGATGGAGGCTAAAATTAAATTCCAATAACGCAAAAGTAAGAAACAAGTTCCAAAATTTTGAAAATTGGAACTTGAAATTTATTTAGGATTTGGAGCTTGTGAATTGGAATTTAAGTTTAATTAACATCCTGAAGATTAAAATAACAAAACTAAAACTCAATTGATTTAATTCCTAAAAAATTAACATTAAATTTGAGGAGATGTAAATATGAAAGCTGTCGTCGATCCCGATCTCTGTACAGGTTGTGAACTTTGTGTAAGCACTTGCCCTGAAGTTTTTGAAATGGATGATGACGTGGCTAAAGTTATTGTAGACGTTGTTCCTGCGGATTCAGAAGATTGTGCTCGTGAATCTGCAGAAGATTGCCCAGCAGAAGCGATTTCCATTGAAGAGTAAGATCACAAAGCATCAAGAATAAGTAAAGTACTGAAACACATTCAGATGCTGGGAGAGAATAATCTGCCAGCATCTAAACTATTTCAATGAGACGAAGTTGCTCATAATCATTTGGGCTGCCTTTATTAATACGGCGTCAAAATTGAGCTAATCCTCTGCTGCATCTTTTTCCCACTTATGGATCATTTACAATCAATTTCACAAATAAGGTCGTAATTAAAGTTTAATATTTAATATCCAAAATTTACAATAAAAAATAAGTTAGAGGAAAATTATTAAAATGAAAATTAAAATAGATGGAATGTCCTGTAATCATTGTAAAATGACAGTCGAGAAGACACTTTCAAAGATTAAAGGTATTGAATCATTTTCAGTCGATTTAGTAATAGGTGAGGCGATCATATCAGGAAATCCAGATCAGAATCTTGTGGTAGATGAAATTAACAAATTGGGATATAGAGCGACACTGGCGGAATAAATTCGGGAAGAGGTATGGCATTTAAAATACAGTTTATGAAGCAAAAGGTAATGCGGACAGTTGTTTTTACGCTGATTCCCGCAACTGTTGCCGCAATTTACTTTTTCGGCTGGAGAAGTCTGGCAATCGTTGCGTTATCGGTAATCAGTTGTGTAATTACGGAATGGCTGTTCGTTAGAGGAGGGACGAACAAAATATCAGAAGCCGTATTTGTAACCGCCTTCCTGTTCGCATTATCGTTACCTCCGAGTATACCATTGTATATGGTTGTTATTGGGGCCATGTTTGGGATAATATTTGGAAAAATGGCTTTTGGGGGATTTGGGAATAATGTATTTAATCCGGCAATGGTTGGTAGAGCCTTTGTCTATATTACTTTCCCCATTCAAATGACTAACAGGTGGATACCGGCAGCTAATTTTTCAGATTTTCCTGCTGGTTTTGCTGCATGGCAGTTCTATAAAACACCCGATATCATGTCTGCCATTACCGCCGCAACGCCCCAAATTGCATTCAAAGATGGAACAACGAGTTTACCGAGCTATTTACAGCTTTTATTAGGCAATATTAATGGTCAATATGAGAGACTTGGTGAAATCTCGCTCATTGGGGGTGGTTCGCTCGGTGAAGTTTCTGCAATTCTATTATTGATTGGTGGACTTTATCTCGTTTCTAAAAAAATCGCCAGTTGGCGACTTGTAGTGAGCTTTTTTGTTACCTATCTTGTTTTTGATACGATTCTACATTTGATCATTCCGACGAAAGTACCTGATCCTCTTTTTGGATTATTAGCAGGAACAGCAATGCTCGGTGGTTTCTATATCGTAACCGATCCCGTGTCGGCAACGAAGACCGAACCTGGTCGGTTAATCTATGGATCAATTATTGCTATTTTTACAATTATTATCAAATCATTTTCTTTATTTGCTGGAGGACTATCATTCGGAATATTACTGGGCAATATGTTTGGTCCCATTATTGATTACTCTGTTAGAGGCTATCAAAAAAGGAGAAAGACAACATGACAAGAGGGCTAACTACTATAATTTTTATGGTCATTATCACAATCATTTTTATTTCAGCTCTGGCATCGATCAATGAGTTTTCAAGAGAACGAGTTCTTCAAAATATGAAGATCGATCAATACAAATCAATCCTTTATGCGTTCAATATATTTCCTCAAGATGTGAAAGAGCAGGAGTTGGGACTCACTAGCACAACTGATGATATCCCCTGGCAAGAGGAAATAATCCTGAAAAATATAAAAAATCAGATAAAAAGCGTTAAAATCGCTATAATCCCTGAGGAACAGCAACTATTAAAGAATAGCTTTTTAACATGGAAGGACTCTGTTGAAATTTATGTCCAATTGAACGATGCTAATGAAATTATGGCGTATGGTTTTCCATTGAGAGGAAAAGGTTTGTGGGGCACCATTACAGCATTCGGCGTGATATCCGAAGATTTGAATAAGATGGTCGGGATTGATTTCACAGAACAAGTCGAGACGCCAGGCTTGGGCGCTCGAATTACTGAATCAGAATTCAAATATTTTTTTCGCAATCTTGATTTAAGTAAATTTCATGGAGAAAAATCAGGAATGCAACCGATAATCCTCGTCAAAAAGAAAGATAAGACTAATGTAGAAGACTCAACAAATAGCATTCAAGCCATCACTGGTGCAACGCAGACTGTAAATGGGGTGTTAAAAATGGTCAATACAGATTTAAAGTTTTATATCGATGTTATTCGGGTGAATGAGGAAGTGATTAAACAGATAGTTAAGTGAGTAACCGGAAATACAACTTGGGCGAATATGGCAAAAATTAAAGCAATAGATGTTATCAAGGAAGATCTATGGAAAAATAATCCAGTGACGGTTCAAATATTAGGTATCTGTTCAACGCTTGCAGTGACTAATATTTTTTTGAATACTTTTATTATGGGATTGGGATTAACCTTTGTTACTGCATTTTCATCTCTGACAATATCGTTGATGCGGAATATTATTCCCCAGAGAGTACGGATGATGGTTCAAACATTGGTTATCGCCAGCTATGTCGTCATTGTCGATATCGTTTTGAAAGCTTATGTACCCGATATTAGCAAAGCACTTGGACCCTATGTTGGTTTAATTATTACAAACTGCATCATTATGGGACGTCTCGAAGCATTTGCCTCGTCCAATAAACCTGGGATGGCATTTTTAGATGGGTTTATGTCTGGCATTGGATATTCCTATGTCTTGTTGGTGATTGCATTTTTCAGAGAAATTCTCGGATTTGGAACGATATTGGGTTATCAAATTATGGATCCACTCATGAAATCTATCGGATATTCCGAAGGATGGATACAATGGGCGTTCATGATTATGGCGCCTGGCGGCTTTTTTATGCTGGCACTTTTCATCTGGATAGCTAATAATATTTCGACAATGAAAATTTTTCATCAAGAATAACAGGAGATTTGGGATATGGAAAGCTTGTCACCTTGGGTGATATTTTTTGCATCGATTTTTACGGGAAATATTTTATTAGTTTATTTTCTGGGAATGTGTTCTTTCCTTTCCGTTTCAAAGCAGGTAAAGACATCGATTGGGCTCGGCCTGGCGGTTACTTTTGTACTGACGTTTACATCTGCTTTAAATTATATAGTTTATTTTTATGTCCTGGAACCATTAGGAATCGAATACTTGAGATACATTGCTTTTATTATAGTTATTGCCTCTGCAGTCCAATTAATAGAAATGATTATTGAGAGATTTTCTGAGGTATTGTACATCAATCTGGGAATATTTCTTCCACTCATTACGGTAAATTGTGCTATTTTAGGCGTCTCTCTTTTTATGGTCATTCGAAACTACACTTTCATTCAAAGTGTTTTATTTGGCGCAGGTAGCGGATTGGGCTGGCTGCTGGCAATTCTGGCGATGGCTGGAATCCGTCAGAGGATCAACGAACAGAAAATTCCTCCTGCTTTGCGTGGCCCAGGAATTGTGCTGATTATTTCTGGGCTGATGGCAATGGCGTTTATTGGATTTTCAGGGATTGTACAGATTCAATAGAAAATATCAATGAAATAAACATACTTTTTCGCTCAAATTATGCAAGGGCTAAGGAGAATTACTAATGTTCACGATTAAGATTACCATATTTCTCATTTTTGTTTATGCGAATATGTTTGCCCAGGAACAAAAATCGAGTCCAATTCAGCTTCGTCAGGGTGATTTTCTTACCGAAGAACAGGCAAAAGAAGAATTAGCAAGTTTTGCGCAGAGCTATTCTATTTTAGATGAATGGAAATTCCGAGCAAAACGTATTCGAGAAGGCATTCTTCGTGGTGCTGAACTTTTACCTCTACCACAGAAATGCCCACTTAATCCGATCATTCATAGCAAAAGAAAATATAAAGGTTATGCCGTTGAAAATGTGGCGTTTGAAAGCCTGCCTGGCTTCTTTGTCACTGGGAATTTATATCGTCCTGAAAGTATTGAACCACCTTATGCTGCACTTCTATGTCCACACGGGCATTTTACAGAACCGAATGGTGGAGGCAGATTTCGTCCGGATCATCAACTGCGATGTGCGACACTGGCACGAATGGGTGCTATTGTTTTGTCTTATGATATGGTCGGTTGGGGTNNATAATCAATGCGACAAAGCAGTTGCGCTGCAAACCTGGAATGCCATTCGAGCTGTTGATTTTCTTAGTTCACTACCCGATATTGATCCCAATCGTATCGGTGTCACAGGCGCTTCAGGTGGCGGTACGCAGACAATTCTCGTTACCGCGGTAGATGATCGCATTGCTGTTTCAGTTCCAGTAGTCATGGTCTCAGCGCATTTCTTTGGTGGCTGCATTTGCGAGAGCGGCATGCCGATTCATCAAAGCGAGAATCATGTGACCAATAACGCTGAAATTGCTGCGCTGGCAGCTCCTCGCCCGCAATTGATAATATCTTGCAGCAAAGATTGGACAAAGAACACGCCTGAAGTTGAATTTCCTTATATTAAAAATGTTTACAGTCTCTTTGACTCTGAAGATAAGGTCGAAAATCTGCACTTAGCTGACGAGGGTCATGACTATGGATACTCCAAGCGGGTCTATACTTATCAATTTTTTGCCAAACATCTTGGACTTTATCTCGAAAAAGTCATGAGAGTAGATGGCTCTATTGATGAGAGTAACGTTGTTATTGAAGAAAAGGATATCATGCTCGTTTTTGCTAAGGAACATCCCCGACCTTCGTACACTGTGAAATCAGTCAAATGGTGAGAATAAAATTTGTCCCGCACAGATTAAGGAATCATACTGATAATTTTTTTCTTAAAATCCGTGATTTCTTTCAAATTATTTTTCTGAATTCAGAAATTGAACAAGGCGGCGACCAAGCGCTGGGCTGGAAAACGACTTAAAAATTCATCAGGATTTTATTAGGTAGATTTTAATGCATCCAAACTGATTGGGAGTTCAAGTCCAATAAAAATCTAACTTGCGATAAGTTGTAATGACGTAAACTGGAACGTTATCCACGGCTGATTTATATTGGTATCGGAAGACATGGCAATCATTGTATTCATCAATTGTGCCTGGCGTATGGTATGGTAAAGCGTGGGGAAGAAATCTGGCAGTATTTTTTTGGTGAAACCTGTTATCAGTCGTCTTGGTTGAAGACTAAGTAATTATAATAAATGTAATTTTTTTCTTGACTTTTTCAATTATTATTAATATGATTATAGAGTAAAAGATGCAATAAATAACTAGAAAAATAATAGTTGAGAATTTACTTCCTTTAGGTTAAGCATCATAAAACGTTTATAATATTTCTCCTTTTCTCTTCCATATCAAGGACGATCCCTGTACAAAGAGAAGAATGCCATAGGATTGGATTTGAAAATATATGTGATTTAAAAGATTATAATTCTACAATGATAACAATTATGTAATGAATTATAAGATTTTCAAGTTATAAATACATTTCTTTTGGAAAATGTTATATTAAGTAACTTGATTTTGGATTCAAATCTGATAATTACAGGGAAAAGATTGTGTATTGAGTTTTAAATAAAAAAAACCGACTTCGTCGGTAACCTTCTTGTGAAGTTCTGATTAAATTATGGAAATCTATCCCAATGGATCTACTCTGAAAAACCTATTCAGGTCATAATTATATACTCTATTGGCCATTTTAGCTATGTACCCTTTTGGACCCAAATAACGCTTAGTACGAATAATTCCATCTTTAAAATAATTTATCGAATAAAGGATCAATTCTACGCCTCAATTTTTACATATGAGCGGATCATAGCCAAAATATTTCTTTATACTTTCTTTATAACTCATTAATTGAACTTTCTTGACAACATATTTACCGAATCGCATGAGTAAAGTTTTCATATGAGGAATACAATGTTCTACAAATTTTTTCTTTGGTATAATTTGATGAATATTGTTAAACCACCATAGAGTTTGAGTATTTTTTAGTGTAAACTCGCAGATAGGTGAGTAAAGTTTAATTGAACATGTGATTCTAGAAAGGGAGGTGATTCACAAAAGTAGATCAAATCTTTCAATAGCTTTTAAAATAAAGCCAGCCAGCAAAAATAATTAGCTTTATTAGAGATTAAAAGGCTGCATAATTCTAATCCCATCTTTATAAAACGGAAACACTCGATTAAGATACTGAATCTATCGGGATTAGACATACGGATTTGCTTAGGGAGATGATTTCTTTTAATCGGTATAAATGCTAACTAAAAATTTTCATGGAGGCAAAAATGCTAAACAAAAACTTTTTTTTCAGAAGAAGGATTATTTGGCTTGTAATAATGATCGGGTTTACTTATCTTTTTTTTAATTCTAGTATCGTAATTTCTCAAGATATTCCAAAATTTAATAATTCGATTTCCAAAGAGGAGGTATTAGAACTGGCGTATAAATTTATCAAGGAAAATCAGGGTAAAACTTCATTTTTAACATCCGCAACAATAGGAGAACCCAAACTGATCTACAATCAGGATCAAAAGCCCCTTCGATGGAGTATTCCTATTCTTAAGGAGAATACCCAAGTGGGCTTTTTCTGCACCGTGCCCTTTAGAAGCCCAGATGGTGCTTTAGCCTATTGGTTTTATGGACCCGGTGATGGTAAGAATCAAGAGAAAGGGGAAGGATATGCACCTCAGCTTTATTACAAGACAAAACCAAAAGCCCCTATTCCAGCAAACGAGGTGGGGGTGAAGGGTACCTCTAAAGTAAAAAAAGTGGAAAGTACTCTTAGGAAAAAAACAGCCATACTGAGACCCACTGAAGTCGAAAAAGAAAAATCTGTCGATACCAAAAAGGGTGGAGAACAAGGTACCTCTAAAGGAAACGCCAAGAGAAAAGCTATCGATGCCAAGGTCGGTACCGCGAAAGGAATGATAAAAAGTGGCACTGATTTTTATAAGAAGAATCCACAACAAGAGACAAAAAAAGATCCTCCTGAGGTAAAGCAGAGTACAATGCAACAGCCCGTGCTCCTTAATGATTTTATGTGCAGCGATCCGTATGATCCTTGGAATACTCAAACGACTACCTTCTACACCAATGATGCCGAGGCCTGGAAATGGACACAATGGAATACTGTTGCTTGCACTCGAAGTTATGGAGTCAAGATTATTTTTTATGATAACAACGATAATTACTATTGGGAAGGGAATGGTGATCTCCCGCCAGGCCATTCCTCCACTGTTTTTGCGGCTGGAATCTATATCGCTGGCTATCCTGCAGAAAATCAACCGGGTACCTGGCATGCCTCAGTTTTTATTGAGGGCACTTTTTTTGCGACAAACTATTTTGATATCCTCCCGAGTGGGGGGGGCGAGCCCGTGCTCACGGCTGATTTTATGTGTAGCGATGAGAATGATCCCTATAATACGCAGACCACCACCTTCTACACCAATGATCCAATCGCTGTAAAATATACGGAATGGAATACTATGGCTTGCACTCGAGACTGGGGGATCACGATCACTTTTTATGATCAAAATGGCACTTACTATGGTGAAGGTTCAGCTGATGCGCCGACGGGCTGGACCGACTGGTACTTCTGGTACGGGATATATATCGCTGGCTGGTATCCAGAGAATAATCCGGGTAGTTGGCATGCCTCGGTTACTGTGGAGGGTGCCTGGAAATCGGACAACTATTTTGATATCCTCCCAGCTGCTGGGGGCGAGCCCGTGCTCACGGCTGATTTTATGTGTAGCGATGAGAATGATCCCTATAATACGCAGACCACCACCTTCTACACCAATGATCCAATCGCTGTAAAATATACGGAATGGAATACTATGGCTTGCACTCGAGACTGGGGGATCACGATCACTTTTTATGATCAAAATGGCACTTACTATGGTGAAGGTTCAGCTGATGCGCCGACGGGCTGGACTGACTGGTACTTCTGGTACGGGATATATGTCGCTGGATGGTATCCAGAGAATAATCCGGGTAGTTGGCATGCCTCGGTTTTTCTTGAGGGGAATTGGAAGGCGGACAACTGGTTTGATATCCTTCCTTCAACTACAGAAACGATTGCAGTAGTTTCCCCCAATGGTGGGGAATTCTGGCAGGTCGGAACGAGTCAGACTATTACCTGGACTTCTTCGGGTACTAGTGGCAACATAAAGATCGAGCTTTCGAGAAATGGTGGTTCTACCTGGGAGACCCTCTTTCCCAGCACACTGGATGATAACTCTGAATCTTGGTTGGTCACAGGTCCAGCCTCTTCTAATTGCAAGGTAAAGATTACTGATATAGATGGCAGCCCTTCAGATCAAAGTAACGCACCATTTACAATTGATGGAGGAGCCGAATGGAAGGTACCTATTACTATTAGTGGAGGTGGCACAACCATCATCAGAACCTTCGGCGGAGATCCCAATGCTACAGATGGCTATGATTCTGGACTGGATGTTCAAGCTGCTCCCCCAGGCATGACTTATTATACTTACTTTCAAATCTCCCAATTTCCTAATTATCTGGATACGGATATCCGTCGCTGGGTTTCACCCTATGACTCTGATATTGATTGGACGTTAAAGATCATAAATGCAGTAGGACAGACATCCGGATTGTCCTGGAATCCATCAGATTTACCTCCTGAAGATACCTTCACATTGACGGGAGTAGGTCTCAATGTGAATATGCGAAATCAGAGTTCTGTTCAGGTAAATGGCGATGCCACTTTAATCATCGAATATCGCCATGGCGCTGAGGTGACCTATAATTTCCCAAACCAGGGATGGTATCTGATCTCGTTGCCACTATATCCAGATAACAATAGCCTTGGCTCCCTGTTCCCCACAGCTATGTCAGCCTTTGCTTACAACCCCAATACTATGTCTTATTATTCGGTGATCACACTGGAACCCAAGAAAGGTTATTGGCTGTCCATTCCAGGGCCGACAAATAGCACAATCGCAGGAGCACCGCTGAACAGTTATACTGAACATTACAACACTGGTTGGCACCTTATTGGTTCTGTGTTGGGTACGACTAATTTCACGGATCCCAATGACAATCCCAATGGTTCGATCATGTCTGCCTGGGGCTGGGGTCCCAACACGAGTCAATATTTTGCGGTCTATCCTCCAGGTACTGGGGTATTAAATGAGAAAGAGGGTTATTGGTTAGCTGTTGCTCAGCCCTGTGACTTAACAATAGGAAGTGGACCGATGTTTGAAAATGCAGTTCCAGCTAATGCTGATATAGCGTCCTTTTACAAACAATATGGGGCTAAGCCACCTATTCCGCCGGTTGTCGATGATCCCAGCGTGGATCAATCTATAACATCAGAGGATGTGGCCTTACGAAGTTATCCCAATCCTTTCAATCTTGAGACAATGATTGAATATTCAATATTGAAATCGGGATTAACAAAAGTTTACATTTTCAATACCTTAGGGCAAAGAATTCGGACTTTATTGGAGATTGAGCAACAGGCTGGTACACATCAGGTTGTATGGAATGGTCGAAATGACAATGGCGACTCGGTTAATAGTGGTATTTATTTCTGTAAGATTTTTACTTCAAATCTAGTGGAAACCAGAAAATTGGTTCTAATTAAATAAGTAAATGTCATAATCTTGCAGCTTTAAGACTACTCTGAATAAAAGTGAATATTTAGTGGTTGACCTTTTATTTGAGGCGTGAAGAATGAAGAATTATGGGATAAAAGGGGCTACTCATAAAAGTTGTTTCATAGGCAGCCACTATCTTTTAAATCTTCTTGTAAAGCAATTTAATTGTTTAATACAGAGATGTTATCGAAAATTCAAATTTTTAAATATTAAATCCAGGTTGCTCATTGTTTTTTTATTTAATTCTTCGTAAAAGTCAACCTTAAAAGTTATCATTTCGAATTTTAAACGACTGTTATCGTTTTTTCATTAAGGAAAGAAGTCATTGCGATGAGTGAAGCAAATTAGCAATCCTGTTCTAATGCAAATAACCATTAAACTGAAAGGGATTGCTTCGGTTGTCGTCTTCTCAGAAACGCTCGAACCCACCCTTTCAAAGGTTTTAAACCTTTGAAAGGATTTCTGCAAGATTTAATTACGATAGTAGTTGGGAGCTTCTAAGGATAATGAACGCCAATACCGATTCCATCGCTTAGAGCGATGGAATCGGTTCTGTTCCTTACAGATAAAATGGTGATAACTATAAATGCCTCGCAATGACTTGAATTCGTCATTTCTTAGAAACAGGAGGCAAACATGTATAGAATAATTTTAAGAGCCTTGGTATTCGCCCTTATCGTTATAGTAACTTTTTTCAGCACTAAGACTATAAACGCATACATCAACTCTTCATCAGAGGGCACTAAAACTACTGAATTAGCAACATGGGCAGTTCCTTTAACAATTACAAGGGATGGTATAACAGTTACCCGTACATTTGGAGGTGATCCTAATGCCTCGGATGGTTACGACACTGGGCTGGATGTTCCAGCTGCTCCCCCCGGTATGACTTACTATACCTATTTCGAGATTATTCAATTTCCTAATTATTTGGAAAAAGATATTCGAGCTTGGGTCACACCTTATGAGTCAGATATTGATTGGACATTGAAAATCATAAATGCCCCAGCAATAACGTCTACAATGACTTGGGATCCCAACAATTTACCTGCCGAGGGTACTTTCACCCTGGAAGGTGCCGATGGTTCGATAGATATGCGAACCCAAAATTCTGTCACCTTCAGTGGCGATAAAGTGCTCACCATTAAATATCGATATGTCCCTCCAGTTGGAGGTTGGGCTGTTCCGCTGACCATTACAGGGAACGGAGTGAATTTTATCCGTACGTTTGGGGGGCATCCCAGTGGTACGGACGGGTACGACACCGGGATAGATGTTCCATCAGCTCCCCCTGGCTTCAACTACTATGCCTGTTTTGAGATTCCTCTGTTCCCTAATTATTTAGACACCGATATTCGCGCCTGGATTGAACCATATGAGACGCCCATTGATTGGACATTGAAAGTGATCAATGCGACAGGGAAGACTACTTCTTTGAGTTGGGATCCAACAAATTTGCCATCCGAAGGGACATTTATACTTGAGGGAGCAAACGGAAGTGTGGACATGAGGACTCAGAATTCGATTACGTTCAGCGGGGCTAAAACACTAACTATTAAGTATCGAGATATTTCATCTATTACTGTTACTTCACCTAATGGTGGTGAACTTTGGATAGTGGGAGGTAGTTACGATATTACCTGGACAAGTACAAATTTTACTGATCCAGTGAAAATCGAATATTCCATCGATGGCGGGGTAACCTGGATTTCACCGGCTATTGCGGCAAATACCCCAAATGATGGTTTCCATACCTGGACAGTCCCCAATACACTGTCCAATAACTGCAAAGTGCGAATTTCCGATTCAGTTGATGGTGATCCATCAGATGTAAGTGATAATGTATTTACAATAGCCATACCACCAATTAAACCAGTGGTTACTTCTCCTCAGAATGCAGGTCAGGAATTCTGGGTAGAGGTAAAAGTAGGAAGTGTCGACATACCTGTGACTAGTCTTTTTGGATTGAACTTTGACTTAAATTTTNNGACTAGTCTTTTTGGATTGAACTTTGACTTAAATTTTACCCATACTAATTATATCGATGTATTACCTCCTTACGAAACCTCAGTGATTGCGGGAGATTTCCTTGGTCCAGATATACTCTTCTTCTCCAACGTCGATGAGACAGGCGGAAAAGTCAGTGTTGGTTTAACTCGAAAAGCCGGAGCAGGAGGTGTCAATGGTGAAGGCGTAGCCGCCAAAATAAAATTAATCTCAGATTTTGAAACTCCTGATAAGACCACGATTGACTTTAGCATTTCGAATGTGACAGCGATTGATCCTCTTGGTAATCCAATCAATCTAGATCCTGAGGCAGTGAGTCTGGTAATTCAAACCGGTCCCGCTCCCGTAGTCGTTTGGCCTGGAGATACAAATAATGATGGAATTGTTAACACCGCTGATGTTCTGCCTATAGGTTTATATTTTGGTAGTACAGGTCCTGCAAGACCGGATGCCTCCATAGATTGGGTGGGCCAACGATGTATTCCATGGACGCCAGTGAATGCTACATACGCCAATGCTGATGGTAATAGTATTATAGAAACTGTGGATATTGTGCCCATTAGTTCCAATTTTGGCAAAACTCATTCGGGTAATCTCATGACATCTAAAACGTTAACAGCTAATGGTAATAACATGTCGTTAACTTCGTTAATAAAACCAG
>JABAOH010004121.1_pt1 | contig 31078 bp, 28 predicted proteins | sample 7062181 | NCBI WGS metagenome assembly JABAOH01 (sample SAMN14538630, study PRJNA623070) | marine sediment metagenome | biome: marine biome [ENVO:00000428]; feature: marine pelagic biome [ENVO:01000023]; material: deep marine sediment [ENVO:00002113]; isolation source: pool of 5 deep marine...
CTGAGTTGATAAAATGTCGAGAAAAAGGTATACATCTCTGAAAGAAGAGGTGGCGCATTGGCCACCTCTTCTTGCTTTTTGCAAGAAAGGAGAAGCCCATTATCGCACAGGAAAGGCTTTCGTCCTTGGATGCGTTCCGCGGTTTGACAATCGCGGGAATGATCCTGGTCAACAATCCTGGAAGCTGGAACCATGTCTGGGCTCCTCTGAAGCATGCGGAATGGCACGGGTGGACTCTGACTGACCTGGTTTTCCCGTTTTTTCTTTTTATTGTTGGGGTTTCTATCTCCTTGTCTTTTTCCCGCAGACTCGAACAGGATAGAGAAAAATCTGGCCTGTATTCTAAAATCTTTCTGAGAACATTCATCCTTTTTGTCTTGGGATTGCTGTTGGCTCTTATCCCTCGTTTTAACTTCGCCACGCTCAGGATCCCGGGCGTTCTCCAGCGAATCGCCCTCTGCTACCTTATATCCGCACTGCTCTTTCTCAAGACAGGAACGAAAGGAAGGACTCTCATCGCTGTTACTCTGCTGGCTTTTTACTGGTTAATGATGAAGCTTGTCCCAGTGCCGGGATACGGCCCTGGAATCTTGGAATACGAAGGCAACCTCTGCGCTTACATCGACAGCAAGCTTCTTGCCGGGCATCTGTATAAACCCGGGTTTGATCCGGAAGGAATCTTGAGCACGCTACCTGCGATTTCAACTTCACTGCTCGGAACTTTGACCGGTGACTGGCTCCGCTCCTCTCAGTCTGTTCTTCAGAAGACCGGAGGCCTTTTTATCGGGGGGATTGTTTTGACTTTGACCGGCCTTCTGCTTCATCCTCTTTTTCCGATAAACAAGCAGCTCTGGACAAGCACATATGTGATTTTCACTGCGGGCGCGGCTTTGTTCCTTCTGGGAATCTGTTACTGGCTGATAGAGGGATTAAGATTCAAGAAGTGGGCTTTTCCGTTGCTCGTCTTTGGTACGAACGCCATCGCCGTTTATGTGGGTTCGGGTTTGATGGTCAAATTGATGAGCCTGATTCGAGTCTCCTCGAATGGGGAAGCTGTCCCATTAAAAGCTTTGATATACAGCCGGCTTCTTGTCCCCTGGGCGGGAAACCTCAATGGTTCCCTTATCTACCCGCTGATTCTGATTCTCATCTGGATAGTAATCATGATCCCTCTGTACAGAAAAAAGATATTCATAAAGATTTAACCTCAGAAAACGTCCCACACCTTTTTTCTGGAAAATCGGACTTGAGACGGTTTATAATAAGAGAGGGCTGTTTGTTTGTACTGACCAATAAAAAAATGAAACTTTTTGAGCCATTCCGTTGTTTAAGAGAAGTCTGCAAGAAAAGTATGACAGGAAAATCCGGAGAGGAGTCATGAAGCGTAAGCTTGGATATAGATCCATGGTGTTTGCCCTACTCCTGACTCTGGCAGTGGGGAGCGCGGTGATCCCGTTAGATGCCCAGTACTTTGGCCGGAACAAGGTCCAGTACAAGAAATTCGACTTTAAGGTCATGCACACTGAGCATTTCGACATCTATTTTTATCCTGAAAAGAGGGAGGCCGCGATTCAGGCCGCGCAAATCGCGGAGCGATGGTATGCGCGTCTCTCCCGTATTTTCAATCACCAGCTCAAGGGCCGTCAGCCGCTGATCCTCTACGCCAGCGCGTCTGAATTCCAGCAGACATCGGCTATCCCGGGCACTATAGGAGAAGGGACCGGTGGAGTGACCGAGATCTTCAAGAGGAGGATCATACTTCCGCTGGGAGTTTCTCTGGCGGAGTCCGACCATGTGATCGGACATGAACTTGTTCACGCATTCCAGTTTGATCTGGCCTCTGAGTACTCTCCGAAATATGCCGGAGCTTCAACAACGACTTTCCGGATTCCGTTGTGGATGATCGAGGGCCTCGCCGAGTATCTGTCTATCGGCCCGGTCGATCCTCATACAGCCATGTGGATGCGTGATGCCACACAGAAAGACAATCTCCCGACGTACCGGCAGCTGAACAGTTCCCGGTATTTCCCTTATCGATACGGTCAATCTCTCTGGGCGTATATCACAGGAAAATGGGGAGACGGGGCAGTGCCGAGACTGATGAAATCTTTCAGCCGAACAGGAGAATATGAAGGAGCGATCAAAAGATTACTGGGAGTCTCTGTGGAAGAACTTATCCAGGAATGGCAGGAATCGCTGAAAGAGACGTACTTCCCCTTGGCTGAAATGACTCAAATCACGGATCAGTCCAGCCGCCTGCTGATTCGAGGTACAGAAGACAAAAGATTGAATGTGTCTCCCTCTCTCAGCCCTGACGGTCAGCAGATTGTTTTTCTCTCTTCGCGTGATCTGTTCTCTGTGGATATGTATCTGGCCGAAACGGAATCAGGGAAGGTCAAGCGGAGGCTCATCAAAACAGCTGTCGATCCCCATTTCGAGAGTTTGGAATTCATCAAATCCTCGGGTTGCTGGGACGCAGAAGGAGAGCGTTTTCTCTTCAGTGCTGTGAGCAAGGGACGGCCTGTCCTGACTCTGATCAACGTGAAAAAGAGAGTGACCGAGAAAGAGGTGGCCTTTCCAGAACTTGGAGAAATTTTGACTCCGACATGGTCCCCGGAAGGACGGTTCGTGGCTTTTTCCGCTCTTGCCGGCGGGTTCACAGATATATTTGTTTATGACCTTGAGAACGAAGAGCTGCAGAAGATGACGGACGATCCCTTTGCAGACCTTTATCCGACATGGTCCCCGGACGGGCAGACCATCGCTTTTGTCACGGACCGGTTCTCCACCGACCTCTCCGTCCTGAGCGCTGGCAGTTACGGTCTTGCACTTCTCAATCCTGAGTCTGGAGATGTACAGGAGATCCAGGCTTTCAGCGGAGCGAAACATATCAATCCCCAGTGGGCTCCAGATTCAAAGAGCTTGTACTTTCTGTCTGATCCGGGCGGGATCACGAACATATACAGGATCGACGTTGAAACACGAGAAATTCGCCAGATCACGAACCTGTATACAGGCGTGAGCGGAATTCTTCCTGTCAGTCCCGCCCTGTCTATTGCGCAGGAGAGCGGTCAACTTGTCTACTGTGTTTTTGAGAACAACTACTTTAACATTTACTCCATAGATGAAGAAGAGAGTTTGGCCGGAAGAGAGCCCCAAAATCAGTTCGGGCACATCCAGCCCTCTGTCCTTCCTCCCAGGGAGGAGCCAGAAGGTGAAGTTCTTGAATTGCTGCAGAATCCTGTGTTCGGACTTCCAGAGGCTCCGGCCTATCCGGTCGTGGATTACAAGCCAAAATTGCAGCTGGACTATATCAGCCAACCTCAAATGGCCATCGGAGTGGACAGGTTCGGAACTTATGCTGGCGGAGGTGCCGCGCTGTTTTTCAGTGATATGCTCGGATACCACAGCCTGGCCGGGATGTTCCAGGTCAACAACCGGCTCCAGGATACTGCGGCGCTTGTCGGGTACCAGAATTCCACTCGCCGCTTGAATTGGGGCGCGGTTGTCCAGCGCATTCCTTACATCTCCGGAGGTTATGCCGTTTATGGAAGTGAGATGTATGGGGAGCCGGTTCTCGTAGAGGAAGAAATAATTTTTCGCCAGATATACTATCAAGCCTCTGGGTTTGCGGCGTATCCGTTCAATCGGGCACAGCGCGTGGAACTTTCTGGAGGCTATCGGCTGATCGATTATCAACAGGAAGCGTACACTCGAGTCTTTTCTTTAATTGATGGGTATATGATTTACAGGCAGAAAGAAAAGTTGCCAGCTCCGGATAGCCTTCAGTTTGGATTCGCCTCGCTTGCCTTTGTGTATGACACAGCTTATTTTGGAGCCACAAGTCCCATCCTCGGACAGAGTTACCGCTTACAGTTCGAGTCTCTGAATGGGACGGTCGATCTGTACACGTGGCTCGCTGACTTTCGCCATTACTTCATGCCGGTCAAGCCCTTCACCCTGGCGTTCCGTTTACTGCATTACGGCCGGTATGGGGGAGGAGCTGAAGATCCTCGCTTCTACCCCCTTTTTCTCGGATACGAAACCCTTGTGCGCGGTTACAGTTCGAGGTCATTCAGCTCGAGCGAGATTTATTCGTCTGTAGATCCGTTTGATTACGGCCAGTTATTCGGGAGCAAAATTCTGGTGGCCAATGTGGAGCTCAGATTTCCTCTATTCAAGATTCTCGGACTCGGAAAGGGATATTACGGGATCTTTCCGGTTGACTTTATTTCCTTCTTTGATGCGGGAGTTGCATGGATGGAAAGCGATTATGATTCAGACGGCGTGGACGATCGCGCCTGGTTTTTAGGAGGAGAACGCAGATTCCTCAGGAGTGTGGGAGTCGGCCTCCGCACCAATCTCTTCGGGTTTATGATCTTAGGATTGAATTATGTTCATCCTCTTGATAGGCCCCATAAGGACTGGTACTTCCAGTTCACCTTAACCCCCGGTTTTTAATTAAATGGGGACGTTCCCAAACTGCATTTCATTGACTTTCAAGCACGGCTCTGCTATAGGTAGAAAAATACTGCGACAGCTATGATGATTAAAACCAGCAAAATTCTGATGAGGCATTCGACACTCAAAAAAGAGTCTACGTCTATTCTTGCCTTAGAGGATCAGGATGATTGATCTCGCAATCTTATCGGGTTCGGGTTTTTATGATTTTCCAGGGCTGAAAGGGGGAGAAGACAGGATTTTAAAAACTCGATTCGGGGATGTATCCATCAGAACAGGTCAATTGGAGGAACGAGCGATCGCCTTTCTTGCCCGGCATGGAAAGCACCACAGAATTTTGCCGAACATGATCAATCATAGGGCGAACCTGATGGCTTTAAAAGCGCTGGAAACCCAGGCGCTCGTCGCCACAACAGTGTGCGGCGTGTTGAACCCGGACATTCCTCTCGCCAGATTGGTTGTGTTTGACGACCTGTATTTTCCAGAAAATCGCCTTCCGAATGGAGAAATGTGCTCGATATACGATGAGGAAGGAAACAAATCAAAAGGGCATTATATATTCGATAAACCTTTTTCTGAAGACCTCAGACAGCAACTCATCAACGCAGCAGAAGATCCGATCATAAACGCTGTTTACGCTCATGCCAACGGTCCTCGATTCAATACACAGGCAGAGATCCGGATGATGAGCCATTATGCTTCTTTTGTCAGCCAGACTGCCGGACCAGAAGCTGTACTCGCCGGAGAGCTGGAAATTCCGTATGCACTGCTCGGATTTGGAGTGGATTATGCCAACGGAGTCAAAGAAGAGCCGACGCCGGTCGATGTCCTGGATGAAAACCTGAAGAACAGTAAAGAGGTTTTTATGTCAGTTATCCGAAAAGTCCTCAAATCTTTCAAGGTGCCTCAATTCACGGGCTTCATTTTCCGGTTTGAATAACTTAAGTTGAATTGACAAACGAATTTTTTTTCATCTTGTTTTATTAATACTAAAAAGAAAAAGAGAAAAAAGGCTTCCCGGACGGAATAAAACAGCAGTTATCGCCGAAATATCGGTATTCATATTCTTCTGACCGCCTGTCATCATTTGCCATACATAATTATCGGCTAGAAAATAAAGAAGTTACAAGTTTTTTTGATTTATGTTCCGTTTGGCACAGAAATTGAAATTCAAAAAGACCAAGAGGAAAACTTGAAGGAATTTAAATTTCCAGGACAAGGATAAAAAAATGAAAGTCGTTATTGCTTCTGACCATGCCGGTTTCAAGCTCAAAGAAAAAATTAAAGTGTACTTAAAAAGAAAAGAGATAGAAACCATCGACCTGGGAACAGACAGTCTTGATTCAGTGGATTACCCCGATTACGCCATTCAAGTCGCCGAGAAAGTAGCGGAAAATAAAAATTTACGCGGCATCCTGGTCTGCGGCACAGGGACCGGAATGACGATCGCCGCGAACAAAGTCAAAGGAGTCAGAGCTGCGGCGGCCTATGATGCGTATTCAGCAAGAATGTCCAGGATCGATAACGATACCAATGTATTGGGGTTGAGGGGAAGATTCTTCCCGTTCCGCAGAGTGAAAAAGATCATCCGCGTCTGGTTGGAAACTCCGTTCAGCGGAAAAGACAGGCACAAAAGAAGAATCCAGAAAATAGCGGAATATGAGGACCGGGGATGAATAAGATCATTGTCCCTTCTCTTATCGCTGAAACACAGGAAGAGCTGGATATTCTTTTTTCGAAGGTGAAAGATACGGCAGGACTCTTCCAGCTGGATGTCATGGACGGTCAGTTTGTTCCGAGCCGTTCCCTGGATTTTGAGCTTCGGTTGCCTCAGGGAAAATGGCGCTTCGAAGCCCAATTGATGGTTGAAGACCCGGTGGAGTGGGTCGAGAAGAACGGGGAAAGCGTGGATACTGTACTCGCTCAAATCGAATCTGTGAAAAATCCGGAGAACTTTTTGAAACTCATGCAGAATAGGGATAAAAGAGTCGGGTTCGCCCTCAGGCCTGAAACAAATATTGAAGAGATCAAAGACTATTTGAACGATATTGACCAGGTATTGGTGATGACCGTGCATCCGGGCTATTACGGAGGGAAATTTTTACCTGAAAAACTGGATAAAGTCAGAAGCCTTCGAGACCGGATGCCGGATTTGGACATCGAGGTGGACGGAGGGATCAAGCCGGATACGATCGTGAAAGCGCATAAGGCAGGAGCGAATATGTTTGTGTGCGGTTCCTACCTTGTTCAGGCCGATACTGTCGAAGAACGGATGAATAGAATGGATCTTCTACAAAGTTTAGTAGAGGAGGATTGAAGAGGATACCGACGGAGTTCCACGCTTTGAGTTCATTCATCTGAGGAAAGAGGAAATCATGAGTATAAAACAGAAAATGCCAATGATGTTGGGAGTCGACCTGGGGGGGACAAAGGTGGAGACCGCTCTTGTGGATTCTCAAGGAAACATAGTCTCTTCTCACCGCCATCCGACACACCCGGAAAAGGGAGCGGACAGAGTCATAGAGGATATTTCCATCTGTGTCGATCAATGCTTGAGTAAGGCAAAAGGAAACGCCCGGGCGCTGGGGATCGGGATTGCTGCCCAGGTGGACGAGTCGGGTGTTGTCCTCTCTTCGCCCAATCTTGGGTGGGAAGATTTTCCGTTGAGAGAAAAGCTGGAGGAGAGGTTGAAACTTCCTGTCGTCGTCGCTAACGATGTCCGCGCAGCGGCCATGGGGGAGTGGCGTTTTGGGGCAGGAAAAGGTGCAGATGACCTGGTTGTTGTTTTCGTCGGAACCGGAATCGGCGGCGGCGTGATCAGCGGCGGGAACCTGCTTCATGGGTGCAGCCACACGGCTGGGGAGCTGGGGCACACGACGCTGATCGTGGACGGCCGGAAATGTCATTGCCCGAACCGCGGCTGCTTGGAGGCTTATGCGGGCGGCTGGGCCATCGCTGAACGCGCTCAGGAAGCCGTTCGGGCGAAGCCGAGAGCCGGGAAAAAATTGATTTCTCTGGCCGGAAGTGTGGAAAAAATTACGGCTGCCGTAGTCAGTCAGGCCTACCATGATGAAGATCCTATGGCTCTTCAATTGTTCATGGAAACCGCGCACTATTTGTCTTCGGGCCTTGTGAGTATCGTGAATGCGTTTAATCCCTGTCTGCTTATTCTCGGAGGCGGAGTCATTGAAGGATTGCCGGAACTCATAAAGATCGCAGAGGAAGAAATCCGGAGGAGAGCCTTGAGAACCTCTGTGGATAATTTGAGCATAGTCAAAGCCGCGCTCGGGAAGGAATCTGGGATTATGGGTGCGGCTGCATTAGCCCAGGAGATCATAAAGTAATTCATCATGAGAGCAAGAAAAGGAACAAAGAAATGAATCCTTTAAAAAAATTGAACACACACGGTCAGTCTGTTTGGCTGGATTACATCCGGAGGAATCTGATCACCAGTGGAGAGCTTGAACGACTGGTGAAAGAGGATGGACTGAGAGGTGTGACCAGCAACCCGACGATATTCCAGAAGGCCATTGCGGGAAGCTCTGACTACGATGACAAACTGCGAGAACTCATCGATGCTGATCCCCACGCGGATGCCCGGTCTTTATTCGAGAAACTGGCAATCGAGGACATTCAACTGGCTGCGGATATCCTGAAAGGAGTGTACGACGAGACAGATGGCGCGGATGGTTTTGTCTGCATCGAATTGCCTCCTGAGCTGTCCCACAACACCAAGCAGAGTATCGAAGAAGCTCAACGGATCTGGAAAGAAATCAGCCGGCCGAATATCATGATAAAAGTCCCTGCCACACCAGAAGGAATCCCGGTCATTGAGACTCTCATCTCGGCAGGAATAAATGTGAACATCACCCTGATGTTTTCTCTGTCCCATTATGAAGCAGTCGTTCGGTCTTTCCTAAAGGGCTTGGGAAAGTGTTCGGAGCCGCATAAGGTGGCTTCGGTCGCCTCCTTCTTCGTGAGCCGTGTGGATAATGTGGTGGACCAAGCTCTCGATGATACAGGTACTCCGGAAGCTCTTGAGCTCAAAGGGAAAATTGCTGTAGCCAACGCGAAAATGGCGTATAAGCGGTTTAAAGAGGTATTCAGCGGAGATAAATGGAAAGAGCTGGAAAAAAAGGGTGCGAGAGTCCAGCGTCCGCTCTGGGCGAGCACGGGCACTAAGAATCCGACATATTCGGATGTTCTCTACATCGAGGAATTGATCGGGCCGGATACAGTCAACACAATGCCTCCCGCGACCATGAACGCTTTCCGGGACCATGGGACTGTCCGCCCTTCCCTCGATGAAGGATGGGAAGAAGCGGAGAAAGCACTCGAGCAACTGGCCGAACTGGAGATTGACCTGGCTGCGATCACCGGGAAACTCCAAGAGGATGGAGTCAAATCTTTTGCGGAATCCTTTGATTCGCTGCTTTCGACTCTAAAAGAAAAGCGTCATGCCATGCTGCACGATGTGAAAGATTATCAATCCCTCGAACTCGGAAATAAAAAAAAGCAGGTGGACGCGCGGTTAAAACTCTGGAAAGAACAGGATTTTTCCAGAAGGCTTTGGTCCAAAGATTCCACGCTGTGGTTTCCCGAGCCTCAACCTGAGATCACAGATAGACTGGGCTGGCTGGTTCTCCCAGAGATGATGCACGACAACCTGGAAATGCTGGACGCGTTTGCCGAAGAAATCAAGGATGAGGGAATATCTGATGTGGTTCTCTTCGGAATGGGAGGTTCGAGCCTGGCGCCGGATGTTTTTCAGAAAGTTTTCGGGAATGCGCCCGGATATCCCAGATTGATTGTCCTGGACAGCACGCATCCTGGAGCCGTGCGTTCTCTGGAGAATGGGTTGGATTTGAGCCGCGCTCTTTGCCTTGTTTCGAGCAAATCAGGAACCACGCTGGAAACCCTTTCACTTTTTCGTTATTTCTGGGATAAAGCCCGGCAGGTCGTGGAGAATCCCGGAAAGCATTTTGTCGCCATCACCGATTCCGGGACGCCTCTCCACCAGCTGGCTCAAGACAGGAGTTTTCGGCGGATTTTCGAAGCGAATCCGGATGTGGGGGGCCGTTACTCGGCCTTCACGTACTTCGGGATGGTCCCGGCCGTGCTGATCGGAATGGACGTCCACGCGCTTCTGGACAGGGCATGGACTGCCTCTGAAAACTGCGCGTCGTGTGTTTCGGAAGATAAGGTAGCGGGCCTGAGACTTGGAGCCTCTCTCGGAGAAATCGCCAAAGACCGCAACAAACTGACGTTTTTCGCCTCTGAATCAATCCAAAGCTTTCCCGACTGGCTGGAGCAGCTCATCGCAGAGAGCACGGGAAAGGACGGCAAGGGGATACTGCCGGTGGCAGGTGAAACGCCTGTTTCTCCGAGCGAGTACGGTGAGGACAGGTTTTTTGTATTCTTGAGTCATGAAGGAGGAGATGATCAAGAATTGCAGAACCGGATGAATGATCTGAAGCAGGCCGGTCATCCTTGTGTTTGGATTGAACTCAAGGATCATTATGACCTGGGACGTGAGATTTACTCCTGGGAGATCGCGGTGGCCTCTGCGGGTTCCGTGCTCGGGATACATCCTTTCAATCAGCCCGACGTCCAGCTGGCTAAAGATTTCACCAAGACGGCCATGGAGGAGGGCGGAAAAATGGAAGAGGAGAACGATGTAGAGACGTGGTCGACCGATGAACCGGAAGCTCTTGCCAGAGCTTTGAAAGACTGGCTTGGACAGGCCAAGACAGGAGACTATTTCGCACTCCAGGCCTATCTTCCTGTCTCACAGTCGACGACAGATGCCCTCCAGGACATCAGGTTAGAGCTTCTCAAACGCACTCGGTCAGCCACGACACTGGGCTATGGACCTCGTTTTCTCCATTCCACTGGCCAGCTCCACAAAGGAGGGCAGAACACCGGTCTCTTTCTCCAGATAATCGATGAGCCGGACGTTGATCTGCCTGTTCCTGAGACGGATTACAGTTTTAAGAAGTTGATCAAGGCGCAGGCTCTGGGAGATTACAGAGCTCTCAAGCAGAGAGGCCGTCGAGTTCTTCGAGTGAATCTGGGAGCCGATATTGCCAGCGGACTGAGAACTCTTCAAGAATTATTCGGAAGACAAAACTGATAAATGGAGTCATAGATACAGCAAATCCATAAGGAGGGTTTATAAATGGAATTAGGAATGATAGGACTCGGGCGGATGGGAGCCAATATGATCGAGAGGCTTGTGAAGGGAGGCCACCGCGTGGTGGGTCATGCGCGGCGACCCGAAAGCGTGAACCGTGTCGTCGAAAAGGGAGCCGAGGGAGCCTTTTCCCTGAAAGAGCTTGTGTCAAAATTAAAGCCTCCTCGAGTCATCTGGCTGATGATCCCAGCCGGTGAGCCGGTGGATAAAACTATTCAAGCGCTCATCCCGATTCTTGACGCCGATGACGTGATTATTGACGGAGGAAATTCATTTTATAAAGATACAGTGCGCCGGGCCGAGCTGCTCAAGTCCAAAAACATACATTATGTCGATGCCGGAACGAGCGGAGGAATTTGGGGGTTGAGCGAGGGCTACAGCCTGATGGTCGGAGGAGAGAAAAAGATAGTGGAGTATCTTGGCCCGATTTTCGAAACCCTGGCCCCTGCACAGGATAAAGGTTGGGGACATGTGGGTCCGAACGGAGCCGGCCATTTTGTGAAGATGGTCCATAACGGGATTGAATACGGCATGATGCAGGCGTATGCCGAAGGTTTTGCGTTGATGAAAGGGAAAGAGGAGTTCAGTCTGGACCTTCATCAAGTCGCCGAAGTCTGGCGGTACGGAAGCGTGGTTCGCTCCTGGCTCCTCGACCTAGCTGCAGAAGCCCTGGAGGAAAATCCGGAATTGCAAGGGATTGCCCCTCATGTCTCTGAGTCCGGAGAAGGCCGGTGGACAGTCCTCGAGAGTGTGGAGCAGAATAGGGCAGCTCCGGTGATCACTCTGTCGCTTCTTCAGCGCTTCCTTTCCCAGGATGAAGAGGGATTCTCCAATAAACTTCTGGCTGTTCTCAGGAATAAATTCGGAGGGCATGACATCAAGCCTAAGGGAGGCTCATGATGGAGCATCCCTTGGAGAGGCATATCTTTGTCATTTTCGGCGCAACCGGAAATCTCTCCTTTCTCAAACTCCTTCCCGGTTTATACCGACTGCTCGCTCATGAAAAACAGCAGGACCGCTGCCATGTTCTGGGAGTGGGAACAAAGGAGCTGGGGGATAAAGGCTTTAGGGAGAGAGCCAGAGAGGCTTTGAAAAATGCCGGAATTTCCTCAAAAGATAGGGATAAGTGGTGTGACACCTGCCTCCACTACCATTCTCTCGGGAAGTCTTCGGATGGCTATTCCAAGCTTGTGGAGCGTGTCGAATCCCTCGAAAAGGAATTCGATATCCCCGGCAACCGGGTGTTTTACATGGCTATCCCGCCCGCGATTTTTCCGAAAGCGATCACCGGAATAGGGGAGTCCGGGCTGAACTCGAGTAACGGCTGGGTTAGGATTGTTATCGAGAAGCCTTTTGGCAGCGACCTGAACACGGCTCAAGAGCTGAATCGCCTGCTCCATCAGTATTTTAATGAATCTCAGGTCTACAGGATCGATCATTACCTCGGTAAAGAGACTGTCCAGAATCTGCTGATTTTCCGTTTCGCCAACACGATTTTTGAATCTCTGTGGAACAGAGACCGGATCGATAATATCCAGATCACTGTGGCCGAGAGCATCGGAATCGCGGAGCGCGCGAGATACTATGACAAAGCCGGAGCTCTCAGGGACATCGTCCAGAATCATCTCACACAGCTTCTCACCTTGATTGCGATGGAGGTTCCTGCGGTTTTTGCAGCGGATGATATACGGGATGAGAAAGTCAAGGTCCTCCGGTCCATTCCTCTGATTCGACCGGATTATGTCGTGTTCGGACAGTATGGAAAGGGATCCATCGAAGGGAAAAAAGTCAAAGGCTACAGGGAGGAGTCAGGAGTGGCGGATGATTCTTCCACCGAGACCTATGTGGCCATGAAAGTCGAGATCGATAACTGGAGATGGCAGGGTGTTCCGTTTTACGTCCGGACAGGAAAGCGTCTGACCCGCCGTGTGACTCAGATTGTGATCACCTTCCGACATGAGCCTGTCTGCATATTCCGGCCTTATAGCTCCTGTCAGATCACGTCCAACAGGCTCGTCATCACCCTTCAGCCCGACGAAGGATTTTATCTGTATTTTGACGTGAAAAGGCCCGGAGAACCGTTATGGTTGAAAACAGAGAGTCTTCATTTCCATTATAAAGATGCGTTTGGCCCTCTTCCTGAAGCGTACCAGACGTTGATCCTGGACATCCTTCAGGGCGACCAGACGCTCTTCGTGAGAGGAGATGAAATCGAAGCCTCGTGGAAGCTTTTCGACCCTCTTCTGGAACAAAATTTCCCTGCCCATTCTTATGAAGCGGGCGCGATGGGACCTGAGGAGGCGGACAAGCTTTTGATAGGGGACGGGAAGAAATGGGAGAATCCGTGATCCCAGGAGTTCATTCCTTCAAGACTCTCGGGGAGGCAAGTCTGGCATTGGCGGAGAGGATTGTGGAGGCCGCTGGAGTCGCTATCGAGGACCATGGACGGTACACGATGGCCCTCTCCGGAGGAAAAACCCCAGTGCTTCTGTACAATCTTCTCGCCAGCGAATTCGCGGGAAGGCTGGGATGGAATTCTGTTCACTTGTTTTGGGGGGACGAACGTTTCGTTCCTCAAGACCATCCGGATAACAATTTTCGCATGGCTTATGACGCATGGATATCTAAAATCCCGATTCCCCACCAGAATATTCACCGCATTCCCACAGAGACCGCAACCCCTGAAGAGGCGGCTCGATCTTATGAGCAGACCTTGAAAGAGTTTTTTGATTCCCCAGGGAAAAAATCTTTTCCGGTATTCGATGCGATGCTTCTCGGAGTGGGAGCAGACGGCCATACAGCTTCGCTTTTCCCGGGAAGCCGGATCCTTGGCGAGAAAAGCCGGTGGGTGGTATCTGCTGAAGCTCCACCGTCTGTTTTTCCGAAAGAAAGGATCACACTGACTCTTCCACTGATCAACAGTTCAAGAGAAGTTCTTTTTCTCGCTTTTGGAGAAGAAAAGAAGAATGTTCTCAAAGAGATTTTCGAGGTACCCGAAAAGGCAAAAAAGGTTTATCCCGCAGCCATGGTGAAGCCCAGAGAAAGATTGCAGTGGTATCTTGAAAAAGAAGTTTAATATGGTATATCTATAACACACACATTTTTATCAGAAGGATATTTTAAAGATCCGATTGAATTTTTCTGGGACCAAAACATACGGGAACGGAAAGGAGATCACAATGAATAATTTCGAAATCCGTCTTGAAAAAGACTGCGGATCTCGCCTCAATGGATCGGAGATCAAGGTCATTCAAGTGAATGTTGGCTTGAAGTGCAACCAGATATGCAAACACTGCCATCTCCAGTGTGGTCCAGAGCGCGCGGAGATGATGGATTGGGAAACGATGAGGGAGGTCATCAGAGTTGCCAAAGATGTCCAGCCGGAATTAGTGGATATCACGGGAGGATCTCCTGAACTGAATCTTCATTTCAGAAAATTTATACGAGCGCTCCGACAAGATGGCCATACTGTTCAGGTAAGAACCAACCTCACAGCTCTCCATGAGCCGGGAATGGAAGATTTGCCCGAGTTTTTCAAGACGAATGAAATCCATATCGTTGCTTCCATGCCCTGCTATCTTGAAGAAAACGTCAAAGCCCAAAGAGGGAACGGGGTCTATGAAAAAAGCGTTCAAATGCTTCGGAAGCTCAACGCATTGGGATACGGAAAGAATCCCGATCTTCCTTTGTTCTTGGTCTATAATCCAGGCGGTCCATTCCTTCCCCCTGACCAGGCGCAGCTTGAGTCGGACTATAAACGGGAACTCTTCCAGCGCTTCGGGATCGAGTTTTCGCATCTTTACACCATCGCCAACATGCCCATCGGGCGTTTCTGGGAAGATCTCAAGCGCCAAAAAAAGGACGATGAGTACATGGAACTTCTTCTCAACGGTTTTAATTGTCAGACTGTTGAAGATTTGATGTGCAGGCACCAGATCTGCGTGGCGTGGGATGGAACACTCTTCGATTGTGACTTCAACATCGCTCTGGACATGCCTGTGGATAAAGGGCTCCCGAGGTACATTCGAGATTTTGATCCTCGGAAACTCAAGAACAGAAAGATCGTCACAGGCCAGCATTGTTTCGGCTGCACTGCTGGCTTCGGCTCTTCCTGCGGGGGAGCATTAGTCTCCGAACCATCCGGTGAAAACGAGGCGGCCTTCTCTTGAAGCCAGTCATCGGATGGACAAGAAGACATGCTGGGAAGAGTTTTAATGGATAGATACAGCCCGATATTTCAGATTGAGTGAAATTTGCACAAATGGATGAACCAATGAGTGATTCTGCGCGCAACGAAACGCCTTCGTCTTCAGCTCCACCAAAAAAACAGAGCCTCTGGCGGCCCATAATCCTGGGAATCCTCCTGATTTCCTTCATGGTTTTGGCGAGGATTTTCAACCTGGGAAGCCGGCTGGGGGAACTCAGAGAGTGGATCCTCTCTCTGGGTACGTTTGGACCTCTTGTGTACATAGTGATCTATATCGTCGCAGTGGTATTCGCTATCCCCGGTTCTGTGATCACTGTTATGGGTGGTGTTCTTTTTGGCTCGGTTATCGGAGTGCTTTCAGTCAGTGTGGCTTCAACAATCGGAGCGAGCCTGGCCTTTCTTGTCTCTCGGCATTTTGCGCGAGATGCAATATCTCGAAAGTTTGCCAATAATAAAAAATTTCTCCACCTCGACCAACTGACAAAGGAGCACGGCGCTATCATTGTGGCCATCACGCGACTGGTTCCGCTGTTTCCGTTCAACCTTCTCAATTATGGATTCGGGCTCACACGTGTTCCTTTCTGGACCTATGTCTTCTGGTCATGGATATGCATGCTTCCAGGGACAATCCTGTACGTGGTGGGTGCGGATGCTGTGGCCACAGCGATCTCGGAAAAACGGGTTCCCTGGCTTTTAGTCGTAATTCTTGTAGTGATCGGAGTAATCATCACCGTCCTGGTCAGGCAGGCCAGAAAAAAATTAAAAAAAGATGAAGGACAACCCGAAAATGAGTGAAAAAATAAAAATTGTGCCTGACGATGAAAATAATAAAATTCTTGTTTCAAGAGTTCATCCTCCTGAGTGGAAGAATCCTGAGCCGGCTTCCAGGTATAACCTTGTGGTCATCGGCGCCGGGACCGCGGGATTGGTTACGGCCATGGGGGCTGCGACCATGGGCGCGCGCGTCGCGCTTGTGGAGAAGCATCTCATGGGAGGAGATTGCTTGAATACGGGATGTGTTCCTTCCAAAGCTGTCATCCGGTCCTCTCGCGTGGTCGGAGAGATATGGCATGCGGCGGATTTCGGAGTCCAGGCAGATAAGAGTGCTCAGATTGATTTCCCGAAGGTGATGGAACGCATGAGGCGTTTGCGGGCCCAGATCAGCCAGAATGACTCTGCCCAAAGATACAGGGACGCGGGTGTGGATGTTTTTTTGGGTGAGGGCCGGTTCATGGACGGTCACAGTCTGGAAGTGGAGGGGAAGATCTTGAGATTCAAGAAAGCGGTGATCGCCACGGGCGCCCGACCCTTCCGTCCTCCGATTGAAGGCCTGGAAGAAGCGGGATTTGTGACCAGTGAAACCGTTTTTTCCCTGACGGAGAGGCCCGACCGCCTGGCTGTCATCGGCGGAGGTCCGATCGGCTGTGAGCTTTCCCAGGCATTCAGACGCCTGGGCTCTGAGGTGACAATCATGCAGAGAGGCTCCCAGTTCTTGCCGCGGGAGGATCCGGAAGCGGCGATGCTGCTGGGGAAAGCGTTGGAGAAAGAAGGTATCCGCTGCCTGCTGGGTTCAGAAATCCAAAAAGTCACGGTTAAAAACGGGATAAAACTGGTTCATCTTGTCTACAAAGGGAAAGAAGAAATAGTCGAGGCGGATGAGATACTGGTCGGCACGGGAAGGGTGCCGAATGTTGATGGATTGGACCTGGAGGCTGCAGGAATCGAGTATGACAGCCGGAAAGGTGTGAACATCAATAAATACTTCCAGACGACCAACCGGAGGATTTATGCGGCAGGAGATATCTGTTTTCCTTATCAATTCACTCATATCGCCGAAGCGTCGGCCCGGATCGTCATACAGAATGCCCTGTTTCTCAAGAGCAAAAAGCACAACTCCATGATCATTCCCTGGTGCACATACACAGACCCGGAGATTGCCCATGTCGGGATGTATGAGAAGGATGCCAAGGAAAAAGGGATTCCTGTGGATACGTTTGTGCATTATTTTAAAGATGTGGACAGGGCCATCCTGGACGGCGAAAACTCAGGATTCATCAAGGTCCATGTGAAAAAAGGAAAGGACAAAATCCTCGGAGCCACGATCGTGGCCAGTCATGCGGGAGAAATGATCAGCGAGTTCACGCTGGCCATGACAGCCGGGAAGGGATTGAAAACCCTTGTCAACGTCATCCATCCGTATCCCACTCAAACAGATGCCATCAAAAGAGTCTCTTCGCAGTATTACACTCAGAAATTCTCGCCGCTTCTCAAGAAAATATTGAATCGCTGGTTTGCCTGGAGAAGATAAAAAATCGGAATGGGACGCCGCAGGCTCGTCATTTTAACCCGGTATCCCGATCCGGGCCAGGTCAAAACCCGCCTTATCCCTGCGCTCAGCCCCGAAAAAGCCGCTGCTCTGCATAAACAGATGACGGAGCACGCATTGAACTGGGCTTCATTCCTGGCGAAGAAATCTTCAGGTCTTCTGGAGATTCGTTTTGATGGAGGAAACCGGGATGAAATGGCAGAATGGCTGGGAACTGAATGGGATTATGTCTCTCAGGACGAAGGAGACCTGGGAGACCGGATGGCGGGAGCGTTCCGGGAGAATTTCCAAAAGGGTCGAAAAAAAGTGGTGGTCGTCGGAACAGACTGTCCTCAACTGACCGCCTTCCATGTGGAAAAAGCGTTCGACGCTTTGAAAAGCCATGATCTGGTTCTCGGACCGACTGTGGATGGAGGTTACTGCTTGATCGGGCTTAAGCGGTTGGTGCCTGATCTTTTCACCTCGATGGCCTGGGGAACCGAGACTGTTTTTCAAGATACACTCGAGAGAGCGAAGAATGCGGGTCTGTCTGTAAAAAGCCTTGAGCCTCTACGGGATGTGGATGTTCCCGAAGACCTTCCCGTTTGGGAAAAGGCCTCCAATCAGTTCCTCTCCATCGTCATTCCCACATTGGACGAGGAAGTTCATCTGGGACAGACTCTCGAGAGAATCGGACAACTGTCTGATGGAGAAGTGATTGTCGTCGATGGCGGCAGCAAGGAAGACACGGTGTCTATTGCCGAAAAGTGGGGAGCCAAAGTAATTCGGACGCGACCGAACCGCGGAGAGCAGATGAATAAGGGGGCCCGTGAAGCCTCGGGGGATATTCTCCTGTTTTTGCATGCGGATACTCTTCTTCCTGGGGATTATCCGAGACTCATTCGTGAGGCCATGACTGAGCCCGGAGTCGTGGGCGGAGCGTTTTCCTGGAAGGTCGAACCCTCAACTCCTGTCCTCAGATACCTGGAATGGAACGTAGCCTGGCGGACCAGGATTTTCCGCATGCCCTACGGCGACCAGGCCTATTTTATCAAGGCAGCCGTGTTCCGAGAAATCGGCGGTTACGCGAATATTCCTCTAATGGAGGATGTGGAATTTATCCGTCGTCTCCGAAAGATCGGGAAACTGTTTTTTATTCCGAAACCCGTCGTGACCTCTCCGCGTCGTTATGAAAAACTCGGTCCAGTGAGGACCGCTCTGAGAAACAAGCTCACATTGTTCGGGTATTATCTCGGGATTCCTGCTGACCGTCTGGCAAAATTTTATTACAAAAAATAAAAAAGTAAAAAAGGGGGACAGGTGTACTCGCTCAGTAATTCGGTAACATTTGTATTATGTCATTGCGAACGGAGTGAAGCAATCCCGTAAAAAGAAAAGCAATTTTCTCTAAGAGATTGCCACGCTTCGCTCGCAATGACACCTTTATCCTCATTATCATCAATACAAGTGTTACCTAATTACTGAGCATAAAAACCTGTCCCTTTTTTCTCTTGCGGCTAGCCGCGGGAAGGGGGGGCAAGAGCACACCTTTTCCGATGAATAAAAATCATTACTCAAATCATCTCAAAAGGCGATTGTCTGAACAGAGGCCTCTTGTTAGTATGAAAAAGGATCGCAAGGATTGAGGTCAGGGAGCATGCAGAACGATTTTGACCGCGCCTTTCCTTCAGATGCCAAAAACAAGGATTGAAAAAGGACATGGGAAAGTGAAAAAAGCCAGGAGAGCGGCCGTTTATAATGCCGTATGGATTATTTTGCTGTGTATCTTCTTGACGGGGCTGCTTTTCTCCGATACGAAGAAACTCCGAGTCACGGCCGAAAAGGCTCACATCTACCTCGAACCAAGGGAGGGGAGCCCGATTGTTGTCACCGTGGAAAAAGGGACGATTCTCACTCTGCGGAATATCAGAAAAATCAAAAAAATTTGGAACCATGTCTACTTTGGGCCCGATAAATCAGGAGTCACGAAGTCCGGGTATATCCAGGATTCGGCTGTGGAAAGGTTATTTGTAGTCACGAACATACAGACTCTGGATGAGGGAAAGGAGACTGAAAAACACTTTCGTGATGCGCATTGGGGAATGAGGCAGGACCAGGTCTTGCGTTTGGAAGGCGCTCCATCGGCTCATGATCAAACGGGTGAGTTTGAGGTGATGAGGTACTGGGATAGCATTAAAGATATGGGCTGCTGGGTTGATTATATATTCAAAGGCGATACATTAGTGAAAGCCAGATACATTTTCCTGGTGAAACACGAACATAAGACTCAGTATTTCGGGGATTATAAAAAGGCCAAAGATTATTTGACTGAAGTCCATGGGCAATCGCCGCTCACAAATATGAACTGGTTGAATACCGAGCATAAAGACGATTATTCCAAATGGGGACTGGCTGTCAGTCTCGGGCACTTGGAGTACAGTGCCATCTGGGATGCTCCGGAGTCAGAAATAGTGCTCAGACTTTATGGGGAAAACAACGAGGTTAAGCTGGTGGCCGAATACACGGGGAAGTTGGAAAAGAAATAAGGAAAAAGACCGGCTCAAGAGAGAAATCGCAAGAACTATCCTAGCAAGCCCGATCGCTCAAAAACAACGTTTTTTCATCAGAAGGGAAAATTCCCGAGTCTCTCATTTCAATTCAAACCCATCCCAACAGTAAGTGCATACCTTTTCTTTAGGAAGCCCGATGGCTTTGACGAGGTCCTCCAATCTTTGATATTTCAACGTCGTCAACTTCAATCTTTTTCGAATTTGATCAACCATGGCCTTGTATTTTTCAGAACCGGTTCGAGAATATTCTTCCAAATCCTTGCTGCCATCGCCTTCGATCTCTTTGATGGCTGTGCGGGCCGCCAGATCCAGTTCTGACCTTGACCTTGAGAAATTCAGGAATTTGCATCCGTAAGTGAGAGGGGGACAAGCGGGCCGCATGTGCACTTCCACGGCGCCAAAGTCGTACAGCCTCTGGATAGTATCTTTGAGCTGGGTTCCTCTGACGATCGAGTCTTCACAAAACAGCACTCTTTGCCCTTCGATCAATTCCTTGATAGGGATGAGTTTCATTTTAGCCACGAGGTCCCGAACGGTTTGGTCCTGGGGCATAAAACTCCGCGGCCATGTGGGCGTGTATTTGACGAATGGTCTTTTAAAGGGGATGCTGGCCTCGGCGGCGTATCCCAGGCCGTGTCCGATACCCGAATCCGGAATTCCAGCGACCATGTCGATTTCGATGCTGTCATTTTTCGCCAGAGTGGCCCCGCATTTGTTTCTCACGTGTTCGACATTGATCCCTTCGTAGCTTGAAGCCGGATACCCGTAATACACCCACAGGAAGCCGCAGATCTGCATTTTTTCTTCGGGTGGCTTTTTCTGTTCGATGCCCTCTTCTGTAATGAAAACGATTTCTCCGGGGCCGAGGTATTGTGCAATTTCAAAACCGAGGTTGGGGAAGGCACAGGTTTCAAGGGTAGCCGCGAGACTCCCTTTCTTTTCTCCGAATACGACCGGTGTTCTGCCGAGCCTGTCTCGAGCGGCATACACGCCGGCTTCAGTCAGCAGAAGCAGAGAGCATGAACCTTCGATCACTTCCTGAGCCCTCCGAATCCCCTCTTCAAAGGTCCGTTCCTGGTTGATCAAAGCCGCTGTCAGCTCTGTCGGGTTGACCTCTCCGCCTCTCATCTCGGAAAAGTGGATCATTTTTTTGTCGAAGACTTTTTTCACAAGTTCGTCTGCGTTCTTTATGACACCGACTGTCACGAGCGTGTATTTCCCCAGATGAGACCGGATGAACAGCGGCTGGTCCTCGTAGTCGCTTATGACTCCGATACCTTTATTCCCCTTCATCTTCGGAATATCCAGTTCAAATTTGGAGCGGAACTGAGCATTCTCGATGTTGTGGATGTACCTTATGAATCCGTCTGGATTATAAACGGCCAGGCCTCCCCGCCGTGTTCCGAGATGGGAATGATAGTCTGTTCCGAAAAACAGGTCATTCACGCAGTCATTTGTGGAGACGACTCCGAATAATCCACCCATCATGACCTCCTTGGAAAGGGGCAGTCTTTTTGATCATCGTAAGGGATGTGAACATCAAAAATTCGTCTCGAACGGAAAATGATAGGCGATAAAAAGCTATAAATGAATTCATTCGATTGGGTTTAGGAGAGGTGATGTGATAGTCATTTATCGCTCGAGGATAGAATATGCCAGATTTCTGCTTTGGATTCAAGAAGAAAGTCGCTAAACAGGAAAATTTTCTTCAAGTCCCCAAAAAAAGCGTATATTTTCTCGGATGCTCCGTTAGTCATACATAAACGAGGCTTCAATTTATCGAAAAAATTGGGCATTTTTCGCGCACTTCACGTTGGGATTCCTGAAAAAATGTCCCAATCGAATGATAAGGAGGTGACAAAAACCAGATATTTATGGTTGTAGATTCTTTTTCCTGTATATATAATTGTGTCTGATTCGTTCAAGTTTCGAGAGCGAGAGGCGAAAAGGAGAATCCATTCGCTCGGCTGATCAAGGGAGAAGAGGATGGAAGAACAGAAAAAAGTCATGCTGACCGGAAGTCTCGTCATCCTTTTCGTGGCGTTGGTCGTGGTGGTTTATTATTTTTTCATCCGGGAGAAGGCTAAAAAAGCGCTTCCCGTCCAGGAAATTGTTGAAGAAAAGGCTATCCCGGTTCAATCGGAAGAGTCGCTCGGTGTGGAAGCGGTGGAATCTCTTCAAGCGGAGCTCAATCAGAGTGACGGAGTCCTCAGAGAATTGGCGGGAGAGTTATCGTCCCATCAAGAATTGGAATCATGGCTCAAGAGCAAGGATTTGATACGCAGGTTTGTAGCGGCGGTCGACAACATCGCCAATGGTCTGAGCCCTCGTCCTCAGATTGATTTTTTTACTCCCAAGGGAGAGTTCAGAGTCAAAAGGAAAAGCGGCCGGTATTATACCGATCCTGCGGGTTACAGACGGTATGATCTCGTCGGGAATGTTTTTTCCTCTTTGGATGCCACTCAGACCGTGGAACTGTACAGGCGGACGAAGCCTCTTATCCAGGAGGCGTATGCAGAATTGGGATATCCGGATGAGGATTTCGATGGGGCTCTGGTTGAGGCCATTGTCGAGATGCTGAAAGTCCCGGTTGTCCAGGGAGACATGCTTCTGGAGAGAAAAGTGATATCCTATGGTATCGCTGATCCCGGACTTGAAAACCTGAGCGAGGCGCAGAAGTATCTTCTCCGCATGGGACCTGAGAATACACGAAAGATTCAGAAGAAGCTGCGTGAATTGAGTGCGGCTCTGGACATCCCGGAATCTCTTCTGCCGAGAGCAAAAGTCTATATACCAGTCAACAGAATTCCTTAAATCATTCATAAAATCTGCCGACACCTAATCCATCGGGAAGCCGAGCGGGCCGCCCGCTTCCTGTCTTACCCTCTTGGACGAGAAGTGTTCCATCAGGTTTTTCCAGTTTTTTTGCAGGCGGATGAGGTTCTCGAAAGGATTGACTTCAGGAGGAATTGCTGTTTTGGCAATATGGATGTTTTCCATGCATTCTGCAGCTCCCTTTTTGTCGCCCTTGCTCGTGTAATCCATCGCCAGCATCTTGTTCGAGCGGATAATCCGCTCTTCTTGGTCTTCTTTCAGGAATTCTCCCGGATATATGCCAAGGTCTTCGGCGCTTATTCTCACCATGCCCGGAAGAGTTTCCTGTGTCTCTAACTTTCTTTTTTCAAAAACGAATCGATAGATGTCCTCCCTCACTTTCCGCCATTCGGGATGAGGTTTGGGAGGGGCCTCATGCCTGATCGAAAGTTGGTTATCCAGGAAAAATTTAAACCCGAACATTCTGGCGTTGATCAGGAAATCGATATCCTCTCCTCGGGTGATCATGGGATCAAAAGGGACCTGCATGAAGAGGTTGCGATGGATGACCGCGTTGCCACCAAACACAAACGGCGTCTCCTTGAGCCTGGGGGCCTGTCCGATGATCTCCTGGAAAGCTCTGTTCATGCCGTCAATCTTGTTCCAGTGTTCCATCCAGGATTGAATCTCTTTGTTGATCAAGTAATCGCCATCCGGGTTGATGTAGTAGCCTGCAACAGCCAGCACATCCATTTCCTGGTGTTTTTGGCCGATGAACTCCAGTGCCTTTTTCATGAAAAGAGGATCTTCGAATATCTCGTCATCATCGATGAGGACGGCCACATCGGAGCCTGAGAGATGGGCCGAGAAGAGGCAGAGGTTCCGGACATTGGAATAGCCGTCGAGCTGGAGAAATGGGAGTAAGGATTCCTTATTGTTTTGGATGAGGTGCTGATGAATTTTGGCCAGATGGGAGTAGGAAAAAAGAAGCGTTTCCGCATCTGGAGCCGTATCCTTTATGATCGAAGAGATTTTCGATTCCACCTCCTCCCGGATATCCGGGGCCGTGGAAACACCGAGAATGACTAGGTTGAAATCCTTGTTCTTCAGAATCGAGAGGCTCTCTAAAGCCCGTGCCAATGTTCCTTCTTGATCGAGCGGAGTCGGGTGGTCATAGATGGAGTCAGTTTCTCTGGCGTCCTCAGATTTTTTCCGTCCCCAGTAGGTGGGAATCACCATGGTGACTTTCATTTTACACTCCTTGATTTTGGAGGGAAGGTGTGTTTGTCATCATTTTCTCGAGAACCTGCTCCATCACTTCTACGCCCTTTTCCCAGGAATATTTCTCCTCAACGAGCTTTCGGGCATTTGTCCGGATTCGCTCGAACAATCTATCGTCAGTCATCAGTTCCACAACACCCCGGGCGAAGTCTTCAGGATTATCGGCCAGGATGATGTTTTCCCTTTGATGAGCGGGAACGCCCTCTGCGCCCAGGGATGTCGAGACGACCGGGCGGCCGATGGACATGGCCTCCAAGATTTTCCCGCGGAATCCTCCTCCGAGTCTGACCGGGCAGATGAAAGCCCGGCCTTTCTTCAGGAAAGGGCGGACATCGTCCACTCGGCCTGTAACTGTGATCGCTTTATCCTGGGAGAGGTTCTGGACTTCGGGCGGAGGACCCTGGCCGACCACATAGAATTTGATCTCCGGGAGGCGGGATTTCAGAAGGGGCCAGATATCGCTGTGAAAGTGAAGTACAGCGTCCACGTTGGGATAGTGCAGGTAGTTTCCCACAAACACGATGGCTTTTTGCATTTCTTCGTGGCCCGAAAAAGAAAAATTCTCCACGTCGACTCCGTGGGGGACGACTGCGATATCCAGCTCAGGGCAGATTTCAAGGAGTTCTTCCTTGCCTTGTGGAGTCAGTACGAGGACTTTATCCGCATTCCTGTACATGTCGAATTCATATTTTTTCAGTCCCTTGAGGTTGATGGCTTCTCTCAGCTTTTCGAACCCGATTCTGTTATGACGGTACGCCTTGCGCCGGGCCAAGTAGTAACATTCGTGGACAGACATGACCCGCCGGATCGGCGAAAGGAGAGGATTCTTATGGATGAATTGACCCATGACCGAGTACTCCGCAATCACAAAGTCATACCTGTCTTTCCGGACCATGTCCGCAATGGTTTCAGCCATCTTTCGGGAGCCGTGGGTTCTGAGGAAATAGGGGGGGACAGGAGATGTGAAAAGATCCCACGAGACTTTCAATGCAGAGCGTTTAGGTGGAAGGGAGACAAGCCGGAGGTCGTGACAGAAGGGCTCTACAGAACGGATGTGTTTTTTCTCCTCGTCTTTAAAGAATGAAGCCAGAGAGACCGTGTGGTTCCTGGAAAAATACTTCAAGCGGTTGTAGATGATGATCGGCCCGCCGATGATTTTTGAATGAGGGAACTCTTTACAGGTGAACAGGATTTTCATAATCTTCCCAATTGCCTTTTACAAAATAAATTTCACGACCAGAAATCCCCCGAAAAGGAGGATGAAGAACAGAAGGGCAAGGAGGTTGAAGTATTTATCGATAAAGTTCTTTATTCCTGGTCCGAATTTCCGGATCAAACCGGCCACTATAAAGAAACGGAGTGACCGGCTGATGGTCGAGGCGATGAGGAAAAGACCAAAGTTGAGTTTGAAGACTCCGGAAGCGATAGTGAAGACTTTATACGGGATCGGAGTGAAGCCGGCCGCAAAAACATACCAGAATCCGTACTCGCTGAAATTTGCCATCACGCGGTTGAAAAGGCTTTCCGTGAATCCGGGCACATAAGTGAAAAAGAAGGAATCCACAAGCTCCCATATTCCGAAACCGATGAAGTAGCCGATGATACCGCCCACCACGGAGGCTACGGATGTGATGAAGGCAAAACGCCAGGATTTCTTTATGGAACCCAAACAGAGAGCGATGAGCAGAGCGTCGACTGGTATGGGGAATACAGAACTCTCAGCCATTGCGAGGAGAAAAAGCGCCGAGGGGCCGTACGGGGTTTCGGCCCAGTGAAGCATCCAGTCATACAGTTTTCTGAATAATTTCATCGGCAATGGCTGTCAGAAAATTTTTAAATGTGCGATGCTGAAGTGCATCGTGATCCGTTGAATCGGTATGAAGCGGAGTGACAGTGATGTATCCCTTTTTAATCACCATCACATCACTGTTCCTGTCGCCCAGGGCCTTCGGGTTCCCCGTGCCGATCCAGTAGTAGGTTCTTTTTCTGGGATCCTGTTTTTCGATGATTTCCGGATTGTATCTTTTTTGTCCCAGCTTGACGATTTTGATTCCCCGGAATGGCGGAGGAGGAATGTTGATGTTGAGCATCAATCTTTCGGGAATCTCTTTTTCCAGCAGTTTCCTGACCATCGCGGATACGATCTCTGCAGCAAAATCAAAATGATACTGATGATCCTTATCCGGAAGAAGCGAGACGGCCAGGGACGGGATCTGAAGGAATGCTCCCTGGATCGCGCCGGCCACCGTGCCCGAATAGGATATATCCTGCTGGCCCAGGTTGGGCCCTCTGTTGATGCCGGAGATGAGCAGCGAGGGCTTTCGGGGCAAAAGCTTCTGTGTGGCCAGATAGACACAGTCAGCAGGGGTCCCGTCCACCGCAAAAACCCGGGGCTTAATTTTCTTGACCCGCAGCGGATGGTGGAGGGTGAGGGCAAGAGACGTGGCGCTTTTTTCTCTGTCTGGAGCGATGATGTGGATTTCCCCCTGGCCTTTCAAACGGCGGGAAAGGGACTCTATCCCTTCAGCGAAATGGCCATCATCGTTTGTCAGAAGGATCAGCGGTTTCATATCTCTCACTTAATATTTCAGCATGGCGCCTCGAGCTGGATAGAGTCACAGCGTCCGCAAAGACGGGAAACTGAGAAGAAGCATTTTAACATGGGAAGAAACGGATTGAAACAATTGTATTTAAGTCTGTGAGATTTTTTATCAGGATTTCGTTTTTTTCTGGAGAGCCTTGGTTCCGATGGACTGGAGCATCGTATCCATATCTGTCGTCGGTTTCTGACAGGTGAAATTCTGACAGACATAGGCCGTGGCCTTGTTGTGGAGGCTTGTCATCCGGGCTGTGAAAGGAGCGATGCGGAAGATGACTGACGGGTCCTTATCTTCGGGGATGAAAAGCAAAACCTTATTGGGAATAAATTCAGCCTGCAGAGTTTTGAGCATGGCTTTCGTGTCCTTTTTATCTGAATGGCCGACAATCACGACTTCATAAGAAGGTCCCACACCAAAATCCACAGCCGCCATCATCTGGGTGAATGCGGAAGGCGAGGACTCAACCTTTTTGGAGAAGATGCGCCCGGCTTGTGCGGCTTTTTCTTCAAGAGCCGGATTGGAGGTCATTCGTCCCAGTCGAAGAAGGTTGAGCATTTCAACAGAGTTTCCGGAGGGAATTGCCCCGTCGTAGACCTCTTTCTGGCGGAGGAGGAGCGTTTCTCCGTCATCAGGAGTGAAGTAAAATCCTCCTTCCTTTCCATCCCAGAAATGTTTAAGAAGGAGATCATTCAGCTCCAGAGCTTCCTTCAAGAAGCGGGCGTCAAGGCTTGCCTCATAAAGTTCCAGGAGACCCCAGATCAGAAAGGCATAGTCGTCCAGGAACCCGGTGATCAAAGACTGTCCTTCCCGGGAGCGATGGAACAGCCTCCCGTCCGGACTGCGCATGTGATTCAGTATAAAATCGGCGGCCTTTCGCGCTGCGGTCTCATAAGCCGGCTCATCGAATGCCTGGGCGCCTTTGGCCAGTGCGGCGATCATCAGGCCGTTCCAATCGGAAAGGATTTTATCATCTTTGAGAGGACGGATGCGTTTTTCTCTTGTTTTGAAGAGAGACATCCGGACGCTTTCCAGATTTTCTCTTAAGACGTTCGGGCTCAGCTTCAGCTCCGAAGCGATTTCAGTCAAAGATTGTTTGAGGTGAAGGATGTTCGCGCCTGTCTTTTTCCCCGTCGCCTCTTCTTTGAAATTCCCTTCCGACTCGACATTGAACACCCGAAGTGCAAGCTCAGCCTCTGCCTTTTTGAGTGTCTTCTGAAGCGCAGCGCTCGTCCAGAGATAGAATTTGCCCTCCTCGCCCTCGCTGTCTGCATCCTCGGCAGAGTAAAAGGCTCCTTCCGGGGATGTCATATCCCGGAGCACGTAGGTGAAAATTTCCTTGGCTGTGTCCTTATACTCATCATTCCGAGTGACTTGAAAAGCTTCGGTGTACGCCATGGCCAGAAGAGCCTGGTCATACAGCATTTTCTCGAAATGAGGCACCAGCCATCGAGAATCCGTGGAGTATCGGTGAAAGCCGTAGCCGATATGGTCAAACAGGCCACCGTGGCGCATGGACTGGAGTGTCTTCTCAACCATCTGGAGAGCCTTGGAATTTCCGGTTCTCTTCCAGTAACGGAGCAGAAAAAGGAGGTTATGCGGAGCAGGGAATTTCGGGGAAAGACCGAATCCGCCGTTCTTGGCGTCGTGCTGCCCCTCAAGCTGCTGATAGACCGCATCAAGCATGTTTTGATTTATGATTTCACCTGGAACATCCGCTGGTAGTTCCTGAAGAGCGGCGATGATCTTTTCAGAAGAAGCCTCGAGATCTGTGGGGCTGTTTTCCCAGAGATCTTGGACACGGGGGATGAGCTCCCGCATGCCAAGCCGGCCGAACCGGTTTTCTTTGGGGATATACGTGGCAGCGAAGAATGGTTTTTTATCCGGAGTCATGATGATCGTCAAAGGCCAGCCTCCGTGTCCAGTCAAAAGCTGGCAGACTCTCATGTGAACCGAATCTATGTCGGGACGTTCTTCCCGGTCGACTTTGACAGAAATAAACGCTTCGTTCATCAACCGGGCCACTTCAATATCTTCGAAGGATTCCTTTTCCATCACATGGCACCAGTGACAGGTGGCGTATCCGATCGAGAGAAACACGGGCCTGTTGTCTTTTCTCGCGCGTTCGAAGGCGTCTTTTCCCCAGGGATACCATTCCACAGGATTATGGGCGTGCTGGAGAAGGTAAGGGCTTTTCTCGTGGATCAGGCGGTTTGTGAATTTTTTCTTTTGGGGAGTCACAGTTCACGTACGGATCATGACCAGAAGCATTTTGAATTTCTTTAGCGCTTTGAGGGCGTGAGGCTGGTCGGCGGGCATGATCACCATTTCTCCTTCTTTCAATCGGATGGGACTGCCGGAGATAGTGACCTCCACCTCACCGTCCAAACAGAAAACCAGGGCATCGAAAGGGGCGGTGTGCTCGCTCAGCCCCTGATCTTTATCGAAGGCGAACAGCGTCACGGTTCCGGTCTTTTTGGAAATGATCTCACGGCTGACCACGGAGCCTTCCTGGTAACCGATGAGGTTTTTGAGCTGGATTGCCTGACCCTTGAGTTTATCTGCGTTTCCTTTTTTATCTGAGTTCATTTTTTCTCCTTTGCGTGCAGCCTTTTTTGGACCGGCTGGTTTTTCAGTCCTCGGCTTGTGTTCGCGGCCCCTCATGGCGCTGCTGAGGGTGTTTCTTATTCGGATGAACCTGCCTGAATCGATTCTTTTATTCTCACCTTCTTGTAGAAAAAATGGTCGGGACGAGCGGATTTGAACCGCCGACCCCACGCACCCCAAGCGTGTGCGCTACCAGGCTGCGCCACGTCCCGACCAGAAAGAGTTATTATAGCAAATCAGGGAGGATTTTTTATACTTTTTCCGATTTTTTATCTAACGATGAAGCAATTTCCTGAAGTTGATCCCTGACACGGTAGAGTACCTTTTTTAAGCGGTCAGGATGAACCGGGGCAGATGTCTTTATCCCGAATTCTTCCTCGATCTTTCTCTTGGCTCCGGCCAGAGTCAGTCCCTCCTTGTCCAGCAGCTCCTTCAGACGAAGAATGATTTCCAAGTCCTTTTTGCGGAATATTTTTTCTCCGGAGCCCGTCTGGCCGGCATGAAGAAAGTAAAGTTCGTTTTCCCATGCATCAAGGACTTCTGGAGCGATTTTTGTGATTCGGCTGACCTCTTCGAGTTTGTAGGCCATCTTTTCCGGGATTTTTTGGCTTTTCATCCTGCGTCCGTAAACTTAGCATGGAATCCCCTGTTCGTCAAGAATCCTAAGAGCCTGACCCCGATGGTTTTTTCTGATATAATTCAACTAAACGGATATAAATCATGGCGGCCAAAGCTGATGAAAAACATGTTCCGTTGGCCGAGAGGATGCGTCCCAAGTCTCTGGACCGGTTTTACGGACAGGAACATATCATCGGAAAAGGGAAGATCCTGTCTCAGTTGATCAAGGCAGACCGCCTGGTGTCCCTCATATTCTGGGGACCTCCGGGCTCTGGAAAGACCACTCTGGGGTATATCCTGGCAGAACATTTTAACCTGCCCTGCATGTTTTTCAGTGCGGTTCTCTCAGGGATTAAAGAAGTCAAACAGGTCATGGCCAGAGCCGAGAGCCACAGAAAGATCTACAAACAGCCCACGGTCATTTTTATCGATGAGATCCACCGATTTAATAAAGCCCAGCAGGGCGCTTTTCTGCCCTATGTGGAAAAAGGGGACATCATCCTGTTTGGTTCGACGACAGAAAATCCCTCTTTCGAAGTCATCGCTCCTCTTCTNNATCCAGGAGGCTCTGACAGATGAGGAATACGGGTTGGGTCAACTCCACCTCAAGCTCGAAGGCCAGGCGCCTCAGATGATCATTGATTATGCGAACGGCGATGCCCGCCGGGCTTTGAATACCCTTGAAATTGCTTCCAGCCTGGTCAAAGGAAAAAAGATCTCCATCAAAGAAGTCAAAGAAGCCCTTCAGAAGAGGATCCTTCTTTACGACAAGAAGGGAGAGGAGCACTTCAACCTGATTTCCGCTCTCCATAAGAGCCTGAGGAACAGCGATGTGGATGCATCTCTGTATTGGCTGGCCCGGATGATCGCCGCTGGAGAAGATGCTCTCTACATTGCCCGGAGACTGGTGAGGTTTGCGTCGGAGGATATCGGGCTCGCCGACCCTCAGGCATTGGCCATCGCACTCAACGCCAAGGAGGCTTATGATTTTATCGGCTCTCCCGAAGGGGAGCTGGCTTTGGCCGAAGCTGTGATTTACATGGCTTCAGCTCCCAAAAGCAACCGCGCCTATGTGGCCTTCGGCAAAGCCATGAAGGATGTCGAGGCCAGCCCTTTTGAACCTGTTCCACTCCAGCTCAGAAACCCAGTGACTCGTTTGATGAAAGACGTGGGGTACGGAAAGGATTATGCCTATGCCCATGATTTCGCGTTCTCGACAACTGATATGGAGACCTTTCCCAAAAAATTAAAGGGCCGGAAGTACTATGAACCCGGGAACTTGGGCCTGGAAAAAGATATTCAAAAAAGAATAGACTGGTGGAATTCGATAAAAGATAAGATGAGAAAAGAGGGGGCGGAGAACCAGAGCCGAACGAAAAAAGAAAAAGAAGAAAAAAAAGAGAATAAAAATAAGAAATTGAAAAA
>JABAOH010240298.1_pt1 | contig 31066 bp, 27 predicted proteins | sample 7062181 | NCBI WGS metagenome assembly JABAOH01 (sample SAMN14538630, study PRJNA623070) | marine sediment metagenome | biome: marine biome [ENVO:00000428]; feature: marine pelagic biome [ENVO:01000023]; material: deep marine sediment [ENVO:00002113]; isolation source: pool of 5 deep marine...
GTTTTAACATTTCGGTAAGCAAGGCTGTCTGTGTTAAAGGGCCACTGTAATTCGGCAAGTTGTGCCCGTTACGAATAATATTAATAGCAGTTTGTGCATCGGTCAAAGCATTACTTTGAATTTTTGCTTCAGCATAAATTAATATCAATTCTTCATTACGAATGATTGAAACCGGATCTATATTTGTTTTGAATATAGCCAAATCGTAATTGCTGGTTAAACCACTTTGTGTAGCAGGTGCTGATCGTAAAGCTACTTTATGAATTCTGTCATCACCAGGCTCAATATCAGTAACATAGGATGGTTGCGCCAGGCGATTTTCACCGGTATTGTTTAAAGGCAGGTACAGTGGATTTAACTGATCACCGGATGCAGTAGAAAAAACATGATAAATACCTGTATTAAAATTTCCATTCAAATTAAAGAATGATGCATTTAAGTCAGTTAAAGCTGCCGTCCAGTTTTGTTGATAAACATCTACTCTTGCAGCCAGAGCTCTGTTAAACTGAACCAAACCGCTGGCTGTTGTAAAGCCGCTAAACCCAGATGACAAATTAAAAATAACATTACTTCCGTTTAAATCTGCCTGGCCCTGATTCAACAAGTTAGTGATTGCCGTTAATGCTTCATTCAAACTAACTATCGGTCCCATCTTATTATAATCAGCCACATCAACTCTGATACCATTTTCATAGGTTAAATTTAAATTCAATAACAGTTGATACGCAATAATGGTTTTGGCCCATCCGGTATAAGCCTTTCTTTGTGCATCAGTTAAATAAGATGAATTCGTTGCTGCCTGAATTAAGATATAAGCATTACGAATGGTATTGTAACGAGAACCCCAGGGATTGGTTAAATAAAATGTATTGTTATCCAAAATTGCACTCCCTGCGCCCAGTAAGTCGGATGTATAACGCGGTTCAGAACCGGAAAAACGATATCCTTCTCGTCCAATCATGCTTACCACATCCAAATATATAGAAACATTATTGCGCAAAGACGATTCAGTACCGGTTACCAGATTATTCAATTCGCTAATCGTAGCATCTGTGGTTATTTGTTGTGAAGTAGGGCCATTCAAATAAGGGATGGGTTCTTTTTTACAGGCAGTATTCATTAGAATAAATATACTAATGATGCCGATTCGTACAAGATATTTTTTCATATATAAATATTTTTATTTATAAAATTAGAATGCAATGGATACATGAAACTGAACACGTTTAGATGTTGGAAATGGTGTTACATCAACTCCGGATGAGAAACCCACACCAAAATTTGAGACTTCCGGATCGTAACCAACATATGGCGTAATTACAATAAGATTATTACCGGATACACCTAACTGAATTCTGTCAATATTTTTTATTTTATATGGTAGCGTATAATACAAACCAATTTCTCTGAATTTTACAAAACTTGCATTTTGCACAAATGGTCTGGATGAAACACCTAAAGCTGCAATTCTGTTTGCTCCTGCAGTTTTGCCATTGCTTTGCAGTACATCAAAATCAGGACTGGTACCACCTAAATCTGTTAACAACTGTGTTAAGTTAATCACATCGCCACCTTGTTTCCAATGTATTAAAAAGCGCAATGACCAGTTTTTGTGAATGGTAAAATCATTCAGAAAATTCATTTGAAAATAGGGCTCAGCATCGCCAAGTTTACCAACTCCACCATTCCCATTCAGCCCTACAATTTGGGTAGCAGTGGCACCTTGCTGGATGAAATAGGTACCCAGAGTGGTTCCAAATGCACCTAACGGAAAGGCAGGTATATTTAACTGTGTAATCAATGAACGGTTCATCCAAAAATTAGTAGTTGAACTCCATCTGAAATTTTTATTATCTACCGGTATGGCTTTTAAACTTAGTTCAACACCTCTGTTTCTTAAACTGCCTGCATTCAAATAGCGGGTACTAAAACCGGTTGATGCAGGTACCTGACCTTGTAACAGTAAGTCTTTCACTACTTTATTGTAGAAAGTTGCTTCCAAACTTAGTTTACCTTCTAAAACACTTACATCCACACCAGCCTCTAATTCTGTTTGCCGCTCTGAACCAATGTTGCCATCTCCTAAAACAGTAGTTACCAACGAGCCTGCATAACCTCCTATATTAGCAGAATTCAGTGGTGTAAATCTGCTGATGTAAGCAGGAAAATTACTTGACTCACCATAAGCAACTCTTAATTTCAAATCATTAATGGTATTGCTTTTCCAAAAATTCATTTTAGATAAATTCCAGGCCACATTGGCTTTGGGATAAGTAAAGTATTTTTTATAATCCCCATTGTTGGTTGACTGGTCAAACCGAACACCGGCAGTGATGTTCAAATAATTATTCAAAGCAAATTCTTCCTGCACAAATGCACCATCGTTTTTATATTTTATTCTAAACTGCGATACATTGATGGCGCCTGCCTGATCAAGATTTGTTTGTATACCAATTAATTGCGTTGCAACATTCAGAATATTATCATACTTGCCAAATTCATGCGTAATACCGGCAGTAGTTACAAATGAAAGTTTATCTGAAGGCTTATAAGAATTTACCAAAAAGCCAGCCCAATTGGTATTTACATTATTGGTATTTCCCTGAATACTATGTCCCTTTGTAGTGTTCACCTCAAATTGTAATGAAGATGGAAATAAGGCTGTTGTTTTTAAATTATAGTAATCTAAACCGCCACGTGCAATGAGTTTTGTTGTCATTTTTGCTGACTCCTGCAAAATGGCTTCTACATTTACTCCACCAATATACCGATTGGTTAATTCATTATTCGTCATCAAATCTCTTGTTTGCAAAGGATTGGAAGCCGCAAAAGGATTATTGGGATAAATACCATTGGCATCTGGAAACAATTGCGCAAAAGAAGGGGTAGAAGATAATGCCACTCCAAATGAAACACCGGCATTATCATTATTGGTTAGCCCTCGGTTTGCAGATGAATTTATATAAGTTGAACTATAACTTAGTTTAATTTTATCACTAATATGATGGTCAATATTTACCCGCAATGAATTATTAGCATATCCGGTACCTTTAATAATTCCATCTTCATTTCGTAAACCACCAGCCATATAAAAAGTGGTTTTATCATTTCCGCCACTAATAGATAAGCGGGAGTCGCGAATAAAGCCTTTTTGTCCATACATTTCTTTTTCATAATCATATAATTTTCCTGCTGCTTTGGCTGCATCATAAGCTGCAACATCCCAACCCTGATCCTGCACTATTTTATCGGTTAATGGTCGCTGACCTAAGTATTTAATAATTGAGTTGAATCCAACATCCTGTGAAAGATTAAAACGCGTTTTACCTGCACGACCTCTTTTTGTGGTGATAATGACCACACCGGCAGCAGCCTGTGCACCATAAATACTGGCAGCAGAAGCACCTTTTAATACCTCCACAGTTTGTATGTCTTCAGGATTTAAATCAGCAATTCGATTCGATGCATTATCCTGATTGGATGAATTCCCGGCGGTAGCAGCAGCAGTTACTGCATTCAAACCGGCAGAAGTGGCTGAATTGTTCACAATTACTCCATCTACCACAAACAAGGGCTGCGAATTTCCAAAAATGGTAGTAACTCCACGTAATTTAATAGATGTACCCCCACCGGGCGCACCTGAATTGGCAATAATATTTGCCCCCACTACTTTACCGTTCAAAGCAGCATCAAAAGTTTGAGCCGGTGCCGTACCTGCTAACTCACGGGCACCAATTACAGCAACTGCATTGGCAGCATTGCTTCTTTTAACTGTAGTTGCCAAACCCGTAACAACTACTTCATCTAAACGAGCATAGTCTTCCTTTAAAGCAATATTAAAGGAATTGGTTTCATTCGTAATTTTTAAAGTTTGTGTTCTAAAACCGGTAAAACTAATTTCAATGGTTGCACCAACAGATACTTTCAATGAAAAATTACCCTGCGCATCACTCATAGTACCACCTGTACTGCCTTTTACTGCAATGTTGGCGCCCGCTACAGGACTTGCATTTTGGTCTGTAATTTTTCCGCTAATGTTTTTTTGTTGTGCAAATGCTATTGCGGGCAAAAGCAACAATAGCCAACACAATAGCAACATACTTGATTTGTTTTGCATAAGTGTAGTTTTGGTGAAAAATCTGAATCTTAAAAATAGCTTATTATTATTGAATTTAAAACCGTTTTTAAATATTTTTATCATAATTAAATAATTTAGCAATTGATATAAAATATCATCCATATTTACGATCTCTGGCAGCTAAAAAAACATTGTAAAAATGTATTCAAAACAGAATTTGCAGACTACATACAATATCCCCAATTTTGCGCCATGCATTTACAAAAGAAAGATGTGGTTTTAATGGCCATTTGCACCGGATTAATTGTTGCCAATATTTATTACATACAACCCCTGATTGTTTTAATTGCACAAAGTTTTCATGTGCCGGAAAATGTAGCCGGAAGCACAACCTATTTAACACAGGCCGGCTACGCAACAGGGCTCCTGATTTTAGTACCCTTAGGTGATATGATGGAGCGTCGTAAACAAATTATTGCCACCACAGTATTGGCAATTGTTGCTTTGATAGGTGTAGCCAAAGCGCCCAATTTTTTAACCTTGCAGATTTGCTGTTTTTTTGTTGGCGCAGGCTCTATTGTACCACAACTTATTCTGCCATTGGCAGCTACCCTCTCCGATCCCACTCAAAGAGGTAAAGTAGTGGGAACCGTTATGAGTGGGCTTTTGGTGGGCATTTTACTTTCGAGAACATTAAGTGGAGCTGTTGCAGAATGGCTGGGTTGGCGAAGTATGTTTTGGATAGCAGCCATACTGTGCATTTTTTTAGCCTTTTTCATGCAAAAAAGATTTCCTCAAAATCAGGTTGTTTTTGAAGGCCACTATGGCCACCTGATGCAATCTTTAATTCATCTGATTAAAGAGCAACCTATTTTAAGAGAAGCTACTGCCATTAATATGTGTTGTTTTGCCGTGTTTGGCAGTTTTTGGACAACCATGGTTTTACTGCTTTCCAAANNGCTTTCCAAAGCTCCCTTTCATTTTGCTACTCATCAAATTGGTTTATTTGGTATTGCCGGTGCGGCCGGTGCCATAACTGCACCTTTTGTTGGTAAATTAAGCGATAAGGGCACACCACGTAACACTTTAAAAGTAGGGTTATTGCTGTTTCTCATAAGTTTATCGGTTTTATATTTTGGCCGAAGCAGTGTTATACTGATGATTATTGGCACCATTTTGATTGATATTGCACAGCAATCCGTTCACGTTACCAACCAAACAAGGGTTTATGCATTGATGCCCGAAGCCCGAAATAGATTAAATACTATTTTCATGAGTCTTAGTTTTGTAGGCACCACATTGGGTTCTGCAATGGGGCTGTTGCTTTGGAAATGGGCATTGTGGCCTGGTGCAATAGCCGGATCCGTTAGTTTAATTATTTTAGGTTGGATTATATTTTTGCTAACAGGCAAAAAATAAATCATCGGTTTTTATATAGTATATAAATTGGCTTCTCCATTTTCTTGCATCAATGCCAGCTCAATAAAATAATAATACCGGCATTTGTTTTACATGGCATCGCCTGTTGCGTCGCAATCACTTCATCGTTCCGAAAATTTGGCAGCAGGCATACATGTATACATGTTCATCACATCCAAAATTTATGATTACGCGTTTCCCGTTCATCCAGTTACCTGTTGTATATAAAAAACCCTCTTCAAACAAAATTTAAAAAGGGTTTGCAATACCAAAGGAATAGAAATGGTTAGTAATTATTGCTTCTTCAATTTTACAAAGTAAATAATAGTATTATGCATTAAATCGTTCGAAATACTTACTTCAGTGCGTTTTCCCTGATCATCTGTAATTACCAGCAATGCAGAGTTAGGTGGTATATCGCCTAAATTCTCAGCAAAGAATATCATCTCATTCTTTTTCTCATTCGGCTCTACTGGCACTTTAAAAGTAATGGCTCTATCAGTTTTCAATTCCTGTTTGTACACCACTATTTCTGAATTGTAAATTACAGATACACTATCGTGATCAAAAGTCCCATTGTCATACAAATCAACATGTACAGAATCGGAGGTAGTATAAACCGTAAACACCTGATTGATGGATCTGTGATTAATGGCAGTTAACAACAATCTGCTCTTGATTTGTGAAATAGAATCGAGTGTGGCAATTTTTTTGTCTTTTTGTAACAACTCGTTTCCAATATGCGGTGGTATATTATTTTTAGTAATAGCTGCATTATTGTTAACTTTTGATGGTTTTGCAGTTACATACGGATTAGTATCCGCAACAGTTTGTTGATTTTTTTGTTTGTATGCTTCTGCACGTTTGGCTTTTCTTTCTGCCTGTAATCTGGCTTTGTGTTCAGCTGCTTCCCTTACCTTTTTTGCTCTTCTTAAGCGTGCAGCTTCTTCCTGCTTATGTTGTTTTAATTTTTTTTCTGCTCTCACCTCAGCTAAATGTTCTGCTCTGGCTCGTGCTTTTTCTTCCCGTAGTAATTGTCTTTCTGCTTTTAAATTGTTGTTGGATTTAGTTGTGGGTTCATCCGGCTCAAATCTGTACGGACGCCTTCCATTTCTAATATCATCTAAAATTTGGTCAATATCCAACTCCTTACCTGATGGAACCCATTTGGGATTTTTAGATCTGGTTACAATTACATCCGATCTGCGATTTACAATTTGTTGTGCAGTATCGTAAGTATCATCATCTTTACAAGGCAATATTAAATGCTGTTCACCATAAAAATCAACATTAATTCTGGATGCATTAATATGATGTTTAATCAGGTACATTTTTACTGCCAATGAACGGGCTTTCGATAAACGCAGGTTCAATTCAAATTTGCCTTTGCAATCGGTAAACGAACCAATTACTACATTTAATTCCGAATTTTCTTTCAATAATTGTATAATGGTATCTAAACTATTCCTGTCTTCCGAACGTACTTTCGCTTTGTAGAAATCAAAATTAACAGATACTCTTTTTACAGTTGCGTTGTTTAATGAATCGAGTATATGCCTGCGCATTTGTTCTTCATCACTTAACTTATTTACCGGCACTGTAATAACAGGGGGTGCATTTTGTACAGTAGTATTATCTGTTTGATTAGCTTTTGATGTATCAATAGCTGACTCTTTTGAAGTATCTGGTAATGGTGGTAATTTAATAGACTGAAAAACTTCTAAACAACAGGGTGATTCACGATCGGAAGTAAAATAAGCAGTATCGGCATCGCCAATGCTGTTGTAATAAATATCATCTTTTACAGAGTTAATGGGTAATCCCAAATTTTGAGCAGTATTCCACTGGTTGGTAACGATGTTGCCTTTACTTTTATAAATATCCATACCACCTAAACCAACTCTTCCATTCGAACTAAAATACAAAAGGGCACTATCCGCAATAAAAACTGGCGCAACATCATCTTCACTGGTATTAATGGCGGCACCTAAATTATCAGGTGTACCGGTTGGTAAACCATCTTCTAAAGCAATTTTCCAGATATCATATTTTCCCATGCCGCCGGGCCTGTCTGAAGCAAAAAATAAAAATTTACCATCTCTTGTAACAAATGGATGACGTGCATTGTGGCCTTTTGCATTCACCAAAGTATCTAAAGGATAAGGCGCATCCCACGGAGCATCCAAACCTGAACGTGTTGCGGCATATATGATGTATTTATTGGCTTCGTTTTGCTGATCTTCATTCCATCCGGTAAAATAAATATGCAATCCATCTGCCGAAAACTGTGCTGCGGCAGCATCATAAGCTAAACCTTGCGGAAAAGCTTTACTAATATTGTTTTGATTGGTATTAAACTGATACAGTGTTGATCGGTAGACTACCTGTTTATTTTTTCCAACAGTATCTGGTCTGGAACTGCTAAAAACAAAAATGCTGTCATTTAATTTAGTATACGCATAATTAGACCCTAACGCATTCACAGGTGCAGGCATTTTTTGTATTGAAAAACGTTGCAGGTTTTGTTGTTGTTCAATATTAAAACGACAATCTGCCATTTCTTTTAAAGCCAAAGCTGAGTAAGCATCTTCCTGTGTATGTTCTGCCGTAAATTTCGATAATGCTTTAATCGCTTTATCCGGTTCGTTCATGGCACGCAGTGATATTCCATACCATAAATAGGCCATGATATCCGGTTTTTTTTCAAGACTTAGGTATCGTTCATAGTTTGGCAAAGCATCCTGATAATCGTGGTATAACCGGTATGATTCAGCTAATTGATGGGTAATATAAATTTCTTTTGCCCCTTTTGGCTTTCTGCCGCTTTTATGCACTCCAGGTATATAAGGCAATACTCCATTCCCATTAGCAATGTTACCATTAAGTGCTTTATGATACAACTGTGCAGCTCCATAATAATTTTTTTCCTTGAACAACTGGTCTGCTCTTTTCGTGTAAGCTCTGACAGATTGACCATTTACAACAGATACGCAAAAAAACACCACTAAAAATATAGTAATGCGTTTAAATAAAAAACAGGTTAGTAATGTAACTCTATACAGCATGCTAATGTTATAAAAGAGATTTTCTATGTATGAATATAGGCACACTTTACAGGAAGGATGTAAAAACAGCCCAATAAGTTTTTAACATTATGTGGGTAACATTTATTGCATATTTGAAAATTTATTAGAAATTATACCGACGAAGCATGCAAAGTGTGCAGTATTAAAATAAAAAAGTTATTCTGTAATGCAACAGAATAACAATTCACTAACCTGAATAGCAGTTGGATTAAAGACGGGGACAAATAAACTTAGTAGCCGGTATTTTTTTGCGATGTACATAACTGATTGAAATTTCATAACCGCCCCGGTAAGCCGACGCACTGTTTAGGGTTGAAATATTGATATCATAACTAAGCCCCACAATAAAACCATTTAAATTAATTCCAATATTAGGCGCAATGGCATCATTGTTTCTGTACATAACCCCTGCAATAAGATCTTTGGTATAATCAAGTGTATAATTTAGATATAATCCACCGGCAATTTCAGATGCAGCACCCTGTCTTTCATAAATAACATGTGGCGTTAATTGCAATAAATCGTTCACTGCAATTCTGGTACCTGCATGAATGGAATAACGTACCGGTATAAAACTATTACTGGCTTGTAAAAATTTATCAGTTGGTTGTGTGGGATGGTATAAACTTACTCCAATAAATGGATTTACTTTTTTATTAGGATCACCATCATAATACATTACGCCAACGCTTCCATCCAAAGTATATGCTGATGTTTTTGAAAAAATTTCATTCGACGGAAAGGTGGGATCGTAACCTACCAATGGATTAAACTGGTTGCCAAATTTTAGTTTGGAAGGATCAACACCCCGATAAATAAATCCGAATTGAAATCCACCACTTAATCTTTTATATTCACTTAAATGAACTTGATAAGAAAGTGATAAATAACTATTGGTGTAATTATAACCACCATCGCCCGCTGATTGATTTAAAACCATTAAACCAACTCCAAAACTATTCGGTAATGCTGCATCTAAACTAATCCCTTTCGTTAATAATGGTGTAGCAACAGATGCCCATTGATTACGAATATTAGCTGTAGTTCGATAATCTCCGTCTATTACCCCTGTCATTGCAGGATTTAACCACATAGGGCTTGCATAATACTGTGTAAAATGAGGGTCTATTTGCGCTTCTGCAATAGAAACGCAAAATAATAAACCAATCATTAAGTATCTCATTTTAATCATACAATCCTGATTTCCTTAACGAATAAGTGTTATTGAACCCCTTCGTTTTACTTTTTCATTACTCTGTAATGTTGCTTCGAAGGAATAATAATATACACCTACCGGCATTTTTGTACCATTATAACTTCCATCCCATCCTTGAGATTGTGTGGAAGTATAAAAAATTAATTGCCCCCACTGATTGTATATAGACAATTTCATTGTCTTTATAGTATTCCCATAAACAAAGAATAAATCATTATTACCATCTCCATTGGGCGTAAATGAATTAGGAATAAAAATGGCATCACCAATAGGGTTTAAAGTTGTAACTGTAATACTGCCCGGTGCACTTTCCTGACAAGCCAACTTACCTAAGGCTTTTACTTTAAAATTGATAGTTTGGTTGGGTACTAATCCGGTTACCAATTCTTCTAAGGCAGTGAGGCCGGCAGCGGGTAACTGAAAGGTGGCACCGTTGTCTAAACTGATTAAATAACTCACTGCTCCTGGAACCGGTAACCAACTAAACAAAACACTGTTTGCGGTTATGGTGTCTGCCTGAACAACGGGTGTGCTTAATGCAGAAGCTACCTGAATGCCAATAGATGCATTTGTAGCTGCACAAATAGGTGGATTTGTGTTGGCTAATACAACATAATTGGTAGCCTGACTAATGGGTTGTGTTGTATATGAAGTACCAGTAAATAAAAGTGTATTGTTACCCACTTTATACCAATTATAATTTACGCCTGTTTCAGGATTCACTATGGATAATGTATCGGCTGTACCCGGGCAAACTGTATCTGATGTTGCCTGAATGGTAAAAGGTTTCGGACTTGTTGCAAATTGAACTTTTGTACTATCGGTAACCGTACAAATACTATCTGTTACTTTAACTTTATATACTCCATTTGAATCAACAGTAGTAGATGCCGTTGTATCGCCGGTTGACCATAAGTAACTGGTGAAGCCTGTACCGGCATTCAATACTTTAGAAGTGTCATTACAAACAGTTGTGGTAGCAGCTAACAAAGTTTTTAGCGCATCCACCTTTATTGTAACCTGATCTTTACAAACATAAGGACTGTCGGTATAGGTAACAGAATATGTGGTAGTTTGTGAAGGATAAACTTTGATGGTAGTAGTAGTATCACCGGTAGACCATACTAATGTTGGTTTGGGTTGTTTTATAAGAGAAGAATCAGGATAATATGCCCAAATTCCATCGATTCTAGCCCATATCACTCTTTTATCAACCGGATCATAATATGCATAACCGTTGGATGCATTTAAAGGAGCAGCAGGTGGTACTGCACCTGTTCCTACAAACTCACTGAATCCATTATCAGTTCCCCAGTTAAACCGAAAAGTTTTTTTGGTATTCACTAAATATTGATTCAATGGGTAATCGCCTGTTGGTTGAAATCCACCGAATAAATAAAATCTATTCTTGTCATAATCGTAAGTCATAGCACCTTCATATTGAATAGTGCTGTTATTAGTGGGCAAAATATTGGTAAAGGTATACGTATTTAAATCCAATGCATATAAATCTTTCAACCAGCAAAACATACCATTGGCTGTAGCCCAAGGACTTCCTAAAGAACAGGTGCCGCTTAATTCATTCCCATCGCAACTACCCTGCCCCGAAAATAAAAATAAAGTTTTCCCATCAGCAGATGTGCCCATTAAATTTCCACCTTTTGGTGGATTACAATCACTTAAATTGGGGCGTTTTTGTATCCAGGATAAATTATTTTCATAAATCCAGTTCTTAACAGTAAACCCACCATAACCTCCATAAAAACCGGGACTATTTGTTATGGGATTCCAGTATGAGCTGGCGTTATAGTCAGCATTATCAAAAGCACCGTTGCCTATTTGTGTCCATGCACCACCGGTAGCCGGTACTGCATAAACATTGTCTTTTCCTGCACGCCATAAAATCAGCCTGTTGTTGGTATAGTCATACGTAAATTCGGTATAGTTACCAGGCCATCCCGGCCAGTTATTGGCAAAAATTTCGGTACTGGTTTTGTTCTTTAAATCGTACCGAATAATTCTTTTGTTAATGATTGAATACAAATACTGATTTACCTTATCATAACCATATGCCTTGAGGTTAAAAGCAGTTTGGTCAATATTATTTCCACTAATTAATAATACCCAAACCCCGGGTGGTTCACTGTCAACATGTACCGGTTTAATGGCAGTAAGGGTAACGGTATCTCCTTTACAAATTGTGGTATCTTTTTGTACAATTAACTTAGCCGGACAAGAAAAAGGAGCAATTGCACTATCAAATGAAATGGATATAGGATTATGTTCGTTTGAAAATGCAGGTTTTATTTTGACAGATGTATTCCTTTCAAAGGAAGGGAATGTTATTTCCCCTAATGAACTGTTTGCATTATGTAAAGAATGTACATGAAAAAACCACCAGGTGCAAAACCCAGTAAACCAGTGCTAAAAACTACCAATAAGAACGATAAAGTAAAATACTTATTCATGCGTTCAAAATAAAAGTGATACTCCCGTTTTATATTCAAAAAAATTATTCTGAAACTGGGAGTCGTAATTGTTTTTTTTATTTTTCATGAATTATCACCCAGATAAGCATCAATGAAAAACCATTATATAATTACTTAATTTCATTAAACGGCAGAGGGAATAAAATATTGTATAAGCATGTTAAAATACACATTATTTTCAATAAAACCGGTATTCTATCGATAAATTCTAAGCAAATTATTATTTTTTTTAATTATATTTTATTTTAAATACTTGCATTACAGCCGGTAATAACTTTCTTCCACATTTTACAATTGTAATAAAGAAGATTCAATTTTTGCAAAACATGCTGCTTTTTTATAAACTTTTGGCGAAAAAGTGAAAATTCAGACATTATAAAACAATTAAAATAGCATAGTGTTGGTTAAAAGAAAAAAATAAATTTTAAATTTATATATTAGTATACTGGAAATATTTTTTCCGATTTTAATCATATTTACAAGACTAACACTATGCTTCCATTCAAATGCTTTTCTAAAAAAATCTGTTTAGGTATTTTATTGATAGGCACATTGCTGCAAGTATCTGCTCAGGATCAAAGCACTTCAAAAAACAAACCCGTCTATGACCTTCATTTATACAATGGGATGCATTGGCGTAATATTGGCCCATGGCGTTCAGGCCGGTGTTTGGCGGTAATGGGTATACCCAATGATCCACACACCTACTATGCCGGACAAACCGGAGGCGGCGTATGGAAAACAACAGATGGGGGTAATTCCTGGAAATGTGTATCTGATTCTTTTTTTACCTCAAGTTCAGTGGGTGCCATTGCTGTAGCACATATCAATCAAAATATAGTTTATGCCGGTACCGGTGAGGTAGAAATGCGTAACAATATTTCTTTTGGAGATGGTATCTACAAATCTACCGATGCTGGTAAAAGCTGGAAGCATATTGGCTTAGAAAAAACTTATGCCATTGGAACCATTGCCATTAATCCTGAAAATGATAATCAGGTTTATGCGGCTGCCATGGGTAAAGTATATGGAGCCAATAAAGAACGCGGATTATATCGTTCCAATGATGGGGGCAATACCTGGCAACAAATTTTGTATGTGAATGATAGTACCGGTTGTGTGGATGTGAAAATAGATCCGGTAAACCCATTCATTGTTTATGCTTCCATGTGGCAGGCTTATCGAACTCCTTATTCATTAAGCAGCGGTGGCAGGGGCTCGGGTTTATATAAGTCGCTGGATGGGGGCAATACCTGGCAGTTGCTTTCCGAAAATCCGGGTATGCCCAAGGGATTAAAAGGAAAAATGATTTGCACCATCTCTCCGGTGCAGCATGAAAGAATTTGGGCCATTGTTGAAAATGAACACAGTGGTGTATTTCGTTCAGAGGATGGTGGTGCTACCTGGCAATTGGTAAGTACCAAAAACGATTTAACCCAACGCCCATGGTACTTTAGCCAGATTTTTGCCGATACCAAAAACCCCAATACAGTTTATGTGTTGAATGTAGAATTTTGGAAATCGATTGATGGTGGCAGTAACTGGGAAAAAATTACCAATAGGCATGGCGATAACCATGATATGTGGATAAATCCTCAAAACCCATCTAACTGGATAATGGGCGATGATGGTGGCCCACAAATTACTTTTGATGGTGGTAAAAATTTTACTGCACCTGATTTACCTACTGCTCAGTTTTACCATGTAAACTTAGATAATGAATTTCCATATCATGTATATGGTGCACAACAAGACAATACAAGTGTTAGAATTGCCAGCCGAACTGCCAATGAAGCAATTGGTATACGTGACTGGTACCCGGTGGCAGGTGGAGAAGCCGGTTATATTGTACCTGACCCCCTGAATGCACAAATCACTTATGGAGGAGAATATGACGGACAACTTAGTACCTACAATAAATCAACCGATCAAAACAGAAATATATCCGTTTATCCCGAACAGCACAGTGGAGAAGGGGCTATTGTAATGAAATATCGCTTTAATTGGACCTATCCCATCGTTTTTTCTCCGCACAATAATAAAATGATGTATGTTACTTCTAATCATGTACACAGAACAACCGATGGCGGACAAACTTGGGAAACCATTAGCCCGGATTTAACCAAAAATGATCCGGCAACCCTTCAGCCCAGTGGCGGACCCATTACTTTAGATAACAGTTTAGCCGAAGTATACGGAACCATTTTTGCATTTGCAGAATCGCCTGTGCAATCAGGTGTTTTATGGGCCGGTTCAGATGATGGGTTGGTGCATGTAAGTAAAGATGATGGCAAAACATGGCAAAACGTTACACCATCGGCCCTACCAAAATGGGCACTCATTAGTTATGTGGAACCCTCTCATTTTGATGCAGCTACCTGTTATGTTGCTGCTACACGCTATCAAAGTGATGATATCAAACCCTATTTATTTAAAACACATGATTATGGCAAAACCTGGACATCTATTTCTGAAGGTGTTCAAAGCTATAACCGCTGTATTCGACAAGACCCAACCCACCAAAACATTTTGTATTGCGGCACAGAAACCGGTATTCTTGTTTCGTTTGATGAGGGAGAACATTGGCAAAGCCTGCAACTCAATTTACCCAACACACCGATAAGAGACATACAGGTACAAACCCGCGATAATGATTTGGTGGTTGCAACACATGGCCGGTCATTTTGGGTATTAGATGACATTACACCGCTTTACCAGTTAAATGAGCAAATGGCAATGAATAAGGCTTTTTTATTTAAACCAAAATGTACATACAGAACTCCTTTAGGGAATAATAACCCAACCCCACCCGTGCATGAGGGGCAAAATGCCCCTGCTGGTGCTATTGTGCATTATTATTTCAAAAATAAACCATCCGGTGAAGTTCGTTTAGCAATTCAAACTGAAAAGGGCGACAGTGTTATTACCTATTCTTCTCAAAAAAATTATTTTGGCGAACCCATCACCCCCACTCAAAATTTTATTGAAAATCGCAAGAAAAAACAATCCGGTATTTTAACAGCAGATAGCGGAATGAATACATTTATCTGGGATTTGCGTTACCCGGATGCAAAAGCTGATACTTCTGCCACTTTTGAAGGTGCTTTAACCGGCCCAATGGCAGTGCCAGGAAATTATACCATTGCATTGTATGTTAGTGATAAATTGATTCAGAAACAACCCCTTACCATTGTAAACGACCCAAGAAATACATTTGGAACAAATGATCTGGCAAAGCAATTTGAATTAGCCCAACAAATTCACAATACACTCAATGCAATTGGAACTACAACAAAAAACATACGGCAGATCAGGAAAAAAATTCAGGATTTTGCCGGCACACTTTCCCATTCAGATTCTATTCAACAATTCAATGCACTAACAAAACCATTATTAGATAGTTTAACGATAGTTGAAACAACTTTAATGAATCCTAAAATTTTAGCAAGTGAGGATGATTTACGTTTTTCGGTTCGGTTAGAAGAAAAATTGTCGGCACTCAATGTAGCCGTTCAGCAAGCAGATGCCCCTCCCACTGCTTCTATGTACAGCAGCTATCAAAATCTAAAAGAGCAAATTGACATACAATTCAACAATTTTAGAAACCTGCTGCAAAAAAATGTTCCTGCCATTAATCAATGGATTGCGAATCAGAAACAACCATTTATTGCTTTATAAAACTAAAATTGAGTAAAAACCAGATGAAACTCACAGCCATACCAGTGATAGGTAAACCGTTACGACCATTCTTTGAAAATGTTTGTTATACAGTCTGATCTGGCTATCATAAAATGATTGCAAAAAATATTATGGACTAATTTTGCTAAATATGTTTATTTATACCTACCTTTGCACTCCAAAATTTTCCCGTAAGGTTCAACAAGTGTATCCCCGTGGATACCACCAGCAGGGTGTAATCTGAATAAAAGATTATTTATGCCAAAAGTTAAAACAAACTCAAGCGCAAAAAAACGCTTTAAAGTTACCGGAACAGGTGAAATAACCTTCCAAAAAGCTTTTAAACGACACATTCTTACCAAGAAAACCAAGAAAAGAAAAAGAACGCTCAACAAAAAAGGTCTTGTTGGTCCTACCAACAAAGATTTTGTAATGCGCTTATTACGTTTAAAATAAAATTATTACACCATCTCTTTTAAAAGAGTTAAAATATTAAAATATGCCACGTTCCGTTAATGCAGTTGCTTCAAGAGCAAGAAGAAAAAAAATATTAGATCAGGCTAAAGGCTACTATGGTAAACGTAAAAACGTTTATACCGTAGCTAAAAACATTGTTGAGAAAGGGATGACCTACAGTTATGTTGGTCGTAAACTGAAAAAAAGAGAATATCGCCAATTGTGGATTGCACGTATTAATGCTGCCGTAAGAGAAGAAGGATTAACGTATAGCCAGTTTATTCACAAATTGTCTGTGAAAGGCATAGATTTAGACAGAAAAGTATTGGCTGACTTAGCCATGAATAATCCTGAAAGCTTTAAATCTTTAGTAGCTTCTGTGAAGTAAGAAAAAACAGACAGAATGAATCATTACCGGGCTTGTCCCGGTTTTTTTGTTTTAACACCCTCCCATACAAAGCAACCCATCAAAATTTTCACAAGCGTTCATTCAAAATTATTGTATATAAATTTTTTAACATATAAAACCATAAAAAAAATTCAGTGTTTCAATTGGCACTGAACTTTTTCTATGAGTAATTTACTTTACAACTAAATATCAATTGCTTCACCATAAGCAGCAGCAGTAGCTTCTTTCAAGCCTTCACTCATGGTTGGATGCGGATGAATGGCATTTAAAATTTCATGGGCAGTTGTTTCTAATTTTCTGGCAACAACGGCTTCTGCTATCATTTCTGTTACATTGGCACCAATCATGTGGCAACCCAGAAACTCACCATATTTTGCATCGAAAATTACTTTTACAAAACCTTCTGTAGCACCTGCAGCGCTGGCTTTACCGCTGGCAATAAAAGGGAATTTACCAACCTTAATATCATACCCTGCTTCTTTTGCTGCTTTTTCAGTATAACCAACACTGGCAATTTCGGGTGTACAATAGGTACAACCTGGAACATTGTTATAATCAATTACATCGGGCAAATGTGCTATTTTTTTTTCTAAATAAGCCATATGCTCTGCTGCATTAATTCCTTCTTTTGAGGCAACATGTGCCAAAGCCTGACCGGGCGTACAGTCGCCTATTGCATAAACACCGGGTATGGTAGTTTGCTGATATTTATCAACAATAATTTTACCTTTTTCGGTTTTAATGCCATTTTCTTCCAGCCCTATATTTTCTATATTGGCTACAACACCTACGGCACTTAAAACAATATCTGCTTCTAAAGTCATCATACTGCCATCCTGTTTCTTCACCTGTGCTTTAACGCCATTACCTGNNTGTTTTTTGTATTGTTTTTCCAATTCTTTTGAAATTTCTTCATCTTCTACCGGCACAATTCGAGGCATAAATTCAACAATGGTAACTTTTGTACCCATGCTGTTGTAAACATAAGCAAACTCTACACCTATTGCACCACTGCCTACAATAATCATGCTTTTGGGCTGACCCGGTAATACCATTGCTTCACGATAACCAATTACTTTTTTACCGTCCTGTTTTAAATTCGGCAATTCACGGCTTCTGCCACCGGTTGCAACCACAATATATTTTGATTCGATGATTTGTTTGGTACCATCCGCAGCAATTACTTCAACTTTACCTTTGCCTTTTACTTTACCGGTGCCCATAATTACGTCAATTTTATTTTTCTTCATCAAAAATTGAACGCCTTTACTCATTTTATCTGCNNTCCTGCGTACCGGTTGCATTAATACCATAGTTAGCACTATGTTTTATGTAATCGTACACATTCGCACTTTTAATTAATGCTTTAGTGGGTATACAGCCCCAGTTTAAACAAATACCACCTAAACTTTCTTTTTCTATAATCGCTACTTTAAAACCTAATTGTGAAGCTCTGATTGCAGCGGGATACCCTCCTGGTCCGCTTCCAATTACAATAACATCGTATGCCATAATTTAAATAATTAAGATGAGTGGTTGAAAACAATATTGTACAACCAAAAAATAACAGATGCAAAAATACTGGCTAATCTGCAAATGGAAAAAAGAGAGTTCAAAAAGGAATAAGATTTCATTGCAAAAAATTCTTTATACCAATCAAATCATGATATTTTAAGAAAATAAATTCTTATAGTTTGATAAAATAAGGCATTGGCATGCAGACTGCCCGGTGCATTTTTATTGGCTACAAAACTGCGTAGACCAAATAATGCAGCCATTTTACCATTATTAACAGCCAGTTCTAAATATCCTGCAGCATTAAACATAGCCAGCACCTCGCCCCTGGGTACATCAGCATAACTTTTACTGATTTTATTGATGGCAACATTATTTGGGATGCTAATTTCAAATGGCCGGTTGACTGCTGCTTCCTGAAATTGCTGATTTGAAATATTGATAATTACGTTATCAAATTTATCAATAAATAATACCTGACCTTCTATCCAATCATTACCCATAGAGGGTTGTAAAGAAATTTTTTGTTGAAAAGTAATAGCTGTATCAGCAAGCCGGGTTAAGGGCTCTCCCTGCAATAATCTTCCAATAATGCCTGCCAATATTTGTGTAATTTCTAAAATAGTAGCAGCTGAATGAACTGAAATAGAAAATGGCTGAATATGTTGTTTATCAGCAATCATGGTTAGGAGGCCATTGTCAGGACATATAATAATTTGTCCATTTACTTCAGCTAAAATAAATTGTTCGTTATTTCCTTCAAAACAATCTACCAAAATTAAGTGAATGGTGCCTTTTGGAAAATATTTGAATGCATGATTACATATATATGCTACATGCGGATAATTATTAGCATTTAAATCGTGATTGATATCGACAATATTGGCTTGTGCAAATTGCGTAATTATCTGACCCTTAATAGCCCCTAAAATATAATCCTGAACACCAATATCGGATGATAAAGTAACAATTGACATGCTTGTGGAACGTTGGATGCAATAATATTATTTTACCAACTCACCTTGTTTATAAAAAAACTTTTTGATAAGTCGATCTGCCAGTGCTGGAAAAAATTTATTCAACCATACGGTTTGTTTTCCCTGCGAAGTAAGCACCAATGTACGTTTTCGTTTTTCAATTGCTTTCATGATATATATGGCACAGGTTTCTGCCGTCATTAATTTCGATTCATCCATCGGACTTTCACCTTGTGGTTGCGCATCTTTGTTTAACGCTGCATTGCGAATATTAGATGCAGTAAAGCCAGGGCAAACCCACATTACATTCACACCCTCATCCATTAATTCTGTTCTTAATGCTTCCAGCCAGCCATTCATGGCAAATTTTGAAGCAGAATAACCGCTTCGTCCCGGTAAACCCCTGTATCCTGCAATGGACGAAACACCCAGAACACTTCCCTTGTTTTGAATAATGTAGGGTAATGCATATTTTGTACAATAAACAGCACCCCAAAAATTTACGTCCATTAAACGTTTCAGCGTTTCTAAATTGGTTTCTTTAAAAAGCGAACGCATGGAAATGCCCGCATTATTAATTAAAATATCGATGGTGCCATACAATTTAATTACCGCATTTATAAAATTTTTACAATCAGTTTCATTGCTAACATCTGCAGCCTGAACCATTAAAGGTTTGCCTGCATGGATCGATTGTAAAACATATAATTTATCGTAATTACGGCCACAGGTAGCCACTTTAGCACCCTGCGCAATAAAAGCCTCTACCAGTGCCTTTCCAATGCCTTCAGAGCCACCGGTAATTACAACAACTTTATTATTAAATACCATGATTCAAATTATTATTTGCAAAAATAAGGTTCTGTTGTTGTAGGTTGTGAATAAATATCTTTACAATAGATTTGAAAAAAATTTGGACAGAAAAACTTTTCGCCTATTTTTGCACTCCCAAAAACAAACGGGATGATTCCGTAGCTCAGTTGGTAGAGCAATACACTTTTAATGTATGGGCCCTGGGTTCGAGTCCCAGCGGGATCACAAACAACAAAAAAGCCTTATCAATAAAATTGATTAGGCTTTTTTAATTTTGAATTATTGCCAGAAAGTATTGAATCACTCATCTGTAAAGTTTAAGTGGTAATACCTTAGTTTGTGCCTTAACATGCTTTCTTATAACCTTTTCAGTAATTCAGTAATTTTTAATAAAGCCTTCTTAAAACGGAACGTCATTGACGAAAAAAGCAAATAAGCACTACAAAAAAAAGAGGCTAAAGCCTCTTTTAGTAGATATTGGAACATGGGGGTAATAAGCACTTTCATTGCCATTCATAAATTTTCAGAACCGCATCCTGCAAACTATCATTAATGAATATCTGACAGGATAATCGAATATTTTTTTTCAACATAGCTGCTTTTTTCAATGTAGTCATTTCATTTCGTTGCAAGCCCTCCAACAAATTGGGTGCAGCTATTACTTCAATCATACAGGTACCGCATTTACCCATTCCCCTGCATTCTCCAAAATCTTCTACAATAAATTGATCTTCTAACAAATGCATCAGGTTTCTGTAAGCATTGGTATAGGTATGCACCTGCTTTGTTTCATTACCAAAATTTATATGAAAAGAAATGATATCGTTATGCATGAAAAGGTTTAAGCAATTCCTAACAATTTTTTACCCGTGTCTGTCATCATTTCAAAAGCCCACTTGGGTTCCCACACCAAATGAACCGTTACTTCATGATTTGGAAAGTCAACAGATAATACATTTTTTACGCCGAAAGTAATGGCATCACCCAAAGGACAATGCGGAGTAGATAAAGTCATTTCAATGGTAATATTGTTTTCGGAAAATGCAATATCATATATCAAACCCAAATCAACTATATTAATGAATAGTTCTGGATCAATTACCTGATATAATGCCTGCAATATTTTTGATTTTTCAGTATAAAATTGATCATTTATCGAAATTGTAATCATAATTTTTTTGTTTTATGTAATAAAATCGTGAATACATTCCACACAAATACAATAGCCATCAATAACCAAAGAATACTACCCGCCAACATCAAAATTTTTTCATTTAGCAATAGTCCGGCGCATAGCATTACCAGTGCAGCGATAAAAAAATAAAAATTTAGTTTTACAAAATTTTCATGATACAAATGTTTCGGCAATGGAACCTTTACTTTCCCATTCAAAGCTTTATAATGATCGTTCCATACAATAAACGGTAATGTTTTAAATGTTTGGCCTAAAATAATACCCGATAACCAACCCATTAAAATAAGTAACCCATATAATTGAATGCATGGCATACCCCAACCATGCATCAAAAAAGGGAGCAGAATTAGCGCTAGAAAAAGAAATAGAAATGAAAGTAAAGTAAACCGCATTTGAAAATCGAGTGGCTTTCGCACCCTACTTTTATAAGTAGCTAGAATATAAAATAACCAGCATAAAATACCTACAACAACCAATATGTAACTTATCCAAATGAAACCATTCCATAAACCCAATAGGGCTGCAATAATCAAAATAAGCAATCCGACATTTTGAAACCAAAATGCACCTTGCAAAAAACCATTGGGCCTATTTCTGCTCAATAAAAACATGGGTACCAGTTTAGAAGATACACCGGTAATTAATTGTAAAAACCAGCCTGCAAATCCAATATGCGCATGCATGGCAATCAATTTCAACTGACTTGAATTAAAAATTGGAAATACTAAATGGATAGCCAATAATAATCCGAAAATAGTGGTAACCAATAGCCAAAAAGCAGCACTTAGAACAAAACATTTTTGAATGGAATGCTTATTGCATGTTTTAGCAGTGCCCGTTGCGTTAATTGCATATAAAATTGCAGCTATTACAACCAATGAGCCGCCGGTAATCATCCAAAAACCGGTTAAAAAAAACCAAAAGGAAATGATGAGAATGATAACGCCGGGTAATAAAATAAAAAATGACAACAATGCCAGTACGTTACTAAATAAATTTCTTTCGCAAATTACAGGCAGTAACTGATACGAAGCGCCAAAAATTACCATAGTAACCCAACCCAAAGTTGTGGCATGAACAATTGCCAGAATATGCGGATGTAAAAATTGTACAATAACAATTTGATGAGAAAAAACAAGCAGGGCTGATAAGGTTAAGAAAAACAAACTCCCTACAGCATAAAATGGCAATACTGCATAACCTTTGGGTGCTTTAGCAATATTAATATCGGCCATAATTTTATTTTTTATGAATCAACATATTCACCTCAGTATCACTAATGCTGTGAATATGCACTATCCAGGATTGATCGGCCAGCGACTCCAACAAATACACAGGAATTCGCTTGTGATGTACCAATAAAATTTCATCATTCTTTAATTGTTCTAATTGAGAAAGTATTGCTTCCATAGGGCCGGGCATAGGTATTGAACGCACATCAATGGTAACAATTCTATGGGCAGTGTATTTATTGATGATTTGTTGAAAAGAATCAGTATCTTCCATAATAACAAAATCTTGTTGAGCTACTGCAACGTCTTTTTGCTTATCTACCTTCAGAAAATAAGTACGATACTCTGTATCAGATATAGTTTCGGTAAAAGACAATGCCTGATCTTTTTCTAATAAACGAATGAGTGGTACCGGAATAAATGAATTAATAATACAGAGAATGCTTTGCGGTGCCATACCTTTTAAACGTTGCATAATTTCTTTTAAAGGGTCGTTACCTGATTGTAGCATTGGCCGTACATCAAAAAAATGAATCTGCTCAATGGGTGTATGGATCAACCACTGGGGTTTTTCAACAGCGCTATTATTTGCAAGCGCATCAGTTGTTGATTCTTCAAAAACAAATCCGAGTGGTTGCAATGCTTTTTTAAAATCGTCAATGGTACAACCGCCCATTTTAGCAGCCTCAGCAATAGTAACTCTGGATGCCATTATTTTTCGCATCAATGGATTTCTTAATTTTTCCAAAGGCTTTGCCAAACTGGCAATGGCTTCGATTGCTGCTTTATTTTCTTGCAGAATTTTTGAAATTTTTGTATGTGAATCAATGGTATTCATAAATAATTTTTTTTATACACAGCTTGTTAGCAACTATCATTTTTGCTTCAGCCAGAAAACATCTGCATAATCATCTTCTGAATGCGCATTATGGAACGACGCCAATTTAATGTCTGCATTTGCCCAATCAGTTTCATTCATTTGTTGTTCAATTAAAGGAAATAAAATTCTTTCTTCAAATCGGGTATGTTGTTCAATCATTCAACAAGACTTTTGATGTGTTGAAATGATGTTTTCGTTGGACTAAAACATTGTTCAATTTGCATTTCAATATTTTTATGGTGCTAATAAGCAAACTTAATTTCAGGCATTGAAATATGACTAAACAATGTAACTTCCTCTTCACCAAAATGAAGTTTAAGATGGGTTTTCCGGAAATAATCAATATACTTTGCAAGACGCTCAACTGAAGTATGATTCTTTATGCCCTCTTTTAATTTTCAGCAAAACAAAAGAACAAAGTGATGCTCTTTAGACAATGGCACTAAATACTTTTTTAGTTGAATAGGTTTATTTGTCATATAGCATCACTTTAAATGGTTGAATAAATTAAGCTTGTTCTAATGCCAATGCTTTTGGAAAAAGAATATTATTTTCTAAATGAATGTGTAATAACAGATCAGATTCAAATTCCTTCATTTTATCAAACAAATAAGCATAGCTGTTGCAGGCATCTGTGGGAAGTGAATACTCATTGGTTAATTTTCTGAAAAACTTTAAATCTTCACCGGACACTTCATGTTCTGTAATCATCATTTTTATGGCTGCGGAAATTAAACCATCGGAAACGGTTACATTTTGATGATCTCTTTTTTTCTGAACCAATAATTTAATTTGAGGGAATAAAATTTTCTCTTCCTTTAACATGTGGCTATTCATATCACTTAAAAAAGCATGTGTTTTTTGAGAAAGTTCAAACAGCTCAGGATGATTAGTGCCATGGTGTTGGGCAACTTTATCGGCTAACTGGTCTATAATAGCAGATGCATCTTTTACATAACGGTGATGCGCTTGTACAATATAATCGGTCAAAAAATCAATTTCCCAGCTATTAAAATCCTGCGATGCTTTTTGAGTTTGATTTTCAACGGCCTCTAAAGCAGCTTTTACATCTACTTCAGCTACACCGGCCTCGGCAGCAGCTTCCTGAATTGTTTTATTCCCACCACAACAAAAATCAATTCCCATTTTTTTAAATACTTCTGCTTTACGCAGGTCTTTTGCTGCAATGGCGCCTACGGTATCTGATGGTGCAGCAGCAGGCTTTTTGGCTATTTTAACCTGCCACCATTGCGGGCCAGCTTCCAAATAATCCCAGGTAAAAATATTACCTCTTTCGCCTAATAACTGATAATAGAGCGGCTTGGGATCATGATCATTTAAAATTAAAAACGCCTCTCCTGCATTGAGTGCATCAAAATGCTGAAAAATGGTGGGATGTTTTAACCTTGGTGGTATTTGTGTTACATCTAAAGTTTGAATAGTACTCATAGTTGTGTTTTTAAAAAATGAATAATTATGGATGTTTAAAAAGAAAAACCTGAATGGAGAAATAAATCAACAAACCAATTTTAATGCATTCGGCACCAATGAAATAAATATGAAGTGATGAAGCGGGTAAACTATTTCCGGCAATAATAGCAGAAGCCCTTTTATCTAATTTTGGCAATAACCAAAAAGTTTCTAAAACTAAAATAACCAGTACAATAACAAAAGTGAAACACAGGTCGATTATAGCATGTAAATTGTTTTCGTTTACTGCAACGAACTGATAAATGAATACAACGGCAATAATGAAAGCCAGCGCCCATTCCACTTTATTAAGTGCGCTAAAAACCAATCGTCCAATCCCTAAACCAATAGGAAGTGTTACCCCCGGCGCCTTAAATTTAATCCAGGCCTCCATAAAACTGATGGCTCCGGTAAAACCAATCCAAATCAGTGCAGCAGATACCATTATATCATTTAACTTAGTCATTTTAAATATTTTAACTGTTTCAATCTCGAATTTGTGTAATGCATACACTTCTGAAACATTACATTAAAGGCTTTAATGTGTTTTTAGATAGATAATTGATCTTGCTTTCAAACATAACAGCCATTTTACCTGCCCGCCATTTAGCTTCGTCTGCTTTTATTCCTTCAAAATGAGTATCAATAGTTTCCATAAATAATGCTATCCAATGCTCAAAATGTTCGTGCTGCACCGGCAGGTTGGCATGCGGTAAAAATGGTGCACCGAAATAAGTATTTGCATCCAACAGAACTGTTTCCCAAAAGCGATACATCTTTTCTAAATGTTCGGGCCAATGGTTTTGAATAACGTTGTTAAAAATGGGTGCCAATAGTTCATCTTTTTGAACCTTATCGTAAAAACTATTTACTAAAACTTGAATATCCTGAAATGTTACTATGTCTTTTTTGGTGTGCATTGTGTAGTTATTAAAATGCCTTTTTATCTTTTATGATTGTAATTTTTTTAATGCGGTTTATTGCCGAATTGTTAAGTAACGTGCCAAATAAAATATTGCCCAGGCAATAAATGAGATGGTGATTACCCATACCCATGATGGTATACTTTTGGGAGATTCGCTGCCCACAATTAAAAATTCTTTTTGATTTCCTTTTCCATAGGCATTAATCATTAAGGGTAAAATACCATCTACTACAGCATTTTCCTTAATTCCTTCTACTTCAATGGCGGGGCCATTCCGTACAACAAAGGGCATAATTCGTATACCCTCCTTACCTGTAGGATCTTTACTTACAATACGAAGTACGTGATCCCCATCTACCAGTTTTCTGGTATCCAGTTCAAACCGTACAGGCGATTCAAAAGTTGCAATGGGCTGCACTTCATCATCAAGGAATACCGTAATAGTGCTTTTATCTTTCATGAATCATGCGTTTAAAATGATATAAATTGGCTGCAATAGATACTAAACATTTTTAATTTCAACAATTACAAATGTTTCAAAATCCATCTTTTTTAAATATCGTTTGTTTAATATGATTGGCATTGGTTTCTCCCGGTTTAATTAACCATTTTACCGAGTAATACAATGTAGCCAACACAATTATCATAGCAATGCTTACAATGAAATAATCCAAATTACCATCCGGACCCGGGCCATGGGTAATTCCTTTTAAAAATGCGGGCTGCTGTTCCTCACAGGCAGCGCATGCCCATACCTTACCGGTAAAATTGAGGAGAAGCAGAATAACGAAAAATATTTTTTTTATCATAACAAATAAATTTTGGTTATTACTTATTTTCAGTAGCAGAAGCTTTTGCCAAATCCACTAATTTTTTCACCTCATCGGCAGTTACGGTTTTGGCATTATTACCCCAGCTTGTTTTTTCATGATTCATGATGGCAGCAATTTCATCGGCAGAAAGATTATTATTAGTACCCACTGCAGGCATTGGGCCAAACCCCTCTTTTTCCCTTCCTGTATAACCATTCATAATAATATTGACCATTAAGGCAGCATTATCATCCAGCACTACTTTACTTCCCTTCAATGCAGGAAAAGCGCCGGGCAATCCCTCACCGTTAGCCTGATGGCAACTTTGACAATTGGCTGTATACAAGGTTTCTCCATTCAATACGGTAGCGCCGGTACTGGTACCTGTTTTTGCTTCAGATGCAGCCACTTGTTGCTTGTATAAAAAATCGGGAGAAGGGCTTCCATCGGGTAATTTAGTCTGTTTTAATGATTCGAGATAAGCCACCAATTGTAAAGCTTTGGGCGTAGCTACCACTTTACCTTTTCGACCATATAAAAAAGCATCCGGAACATTAACCACTACATCATTTTTAGCGGGTTGTTCTTTTATTTCAAATAACCAGGAATAAGTAGGCATTACAGATTCTTTTACTACAATTCTTGGATTATACAAATGCACCAGATTCCATTCTTTGCTGGGCTGGCGTAAGCCAATATTGGTTAAATCGGGCCCGGTTCGTTCAGTACCCATTAAAGTAGCAGTATTTACCCAAATACTCTGGCGATGTATTCCTGCATAATCAGCAGCAATGCTGGGGCGTTCACCCCAAACTTTATCCATAGCAATGTTTCGTACCTGTTGTGTATGGCAGGCAACACATCCGTTTGAAATAAATACTTCTTTGCCTTTAATGGCATCTTCAGACATCGGCGTGGCATTAGGCAATGGGGCATTGTTGTATTGATTGCGCCAGGCCGGCAAAATAGCAACCAATATTGTAAGGCCAATAAAGAATAAAGCCGCAGCTGAAAATAATTTCTTATGATTATCAAACAGTTCCATAATTGTATAGAATAAATAAATTAAATAATTGCTTGTGCTCCACTTTCACTTGAATTGTTTACAACTAACTTTTCCAAGGCCACCTCCGTTACATTCAATTCAACATTTCCTGAAAACATTTTATATAAGTTGTACGCAAACAGCAGATGTGAAAACCACATTAAACTTCCGCCAATAGCCCTCCACAACCAATAAGGCGCCATCATGACTACCGAATCAATAAATGGTTTTCCTTCTATCCACATATTCCCTTTTAATGTAGCCCCAATCATTAATGGTATGGTATAAAATAATAACCCCACCAAAGCAAACCAGAAATGTGCACCAATGGTAAGCTGTGGCGCCTCTTTTCCTGTTAGTCGCGGTACAACTGCATAAATACCAGCCCAAAGAAAAAAAGAAATGATACCATACATGGTTAAATGTGAATGTGCAACAGTAAAATCGGTAAAATGCCAGATTAGGTTAGAAGAACGAAAAGCCTCGGCCGTTCCCTGCATAGAACCCGAAAAATAAAAGATGATGCCTACCAGAAAGAAAGGCAAAGTATAACTATCAGATACCTTATACCATGCTCTTTTAAATGTCATTAAAAAGTTGGTGGTACCTGCAATTACCGGAATGGCCATACCTGCACTACCCACTATAGCAACAGTTTGCAACCACCAGGGTATAGCACTGAAAACAAAATGGTGTGTGCCAATTAACGTATAAAATAAAATCTGAGTCCAAAAAGCCAATATACCAAGGCTATAAGAATAGATGGGTCTATTCAGTTGTTGTGGCAAAAAATAATACACAATACCTAAAGTAAACAGCATAAACCACATACCCACGCCCTGGTGCATATAATAACCTTGTATGATGGTTTCGCCTAATGCATCCTGCCAAAAAGGAAGATATGCAACCATTGCAATGACCAACCCAAACATAATAGCGGAAACAATGTACCAGTTAGAAATATAAATTTCTTTGGTGGTGCGCCTGGCAATAGTTTGTAAAAAATTAATGAGGGTTAACACCAATCCTATTCCGAACAATGCCATTACCGGCCAAATATATTCACGATACTCGCCACCGGCATTATTAATGCCAGCCATTAAACAGAGTGAACCTAAAATAACTGCAGCATTAATAAAATAGAGCGTATACCATCCTTTTTTAAAACTGGCTAATGGTGCATTACTCACTTTTGGAACAATATAGTATCCTAAACCCAACATACCTAAAGAAGCCCATCCCCAAAATACCGAATTGGTGTGAACAGGTCTTAAACGCCCGAAACTTAACCAACTGATATGATCTGCATCTGGTGCTACAAATTTTATTCCGATGTACTCCCCTATTGTTGTTCCAAAAATTAGCCAAAAAGCGGCACAACCAATATACCATAATACCAATTTAGATAAAGCAGGGTCAATATTAGGGCGTTTCAAAGCACGTTTCTTTGCTGCGGCAATTGGCAATTCAGTCTGATCAGGATCAGTTTGTATCAATCCACGTTTATCTAACGGCGGGGCATTGCCTGATAATTCATTATTATGAAGTGAAAAATCTAAAGCAGCTTTTCTTTGCATCAATGCTGCATCTAAATTCACATCATCTTTTTCCTGCAAATACTCCGCCAGTTTTTCAGCTTCTGTAATTTTTAAATTATTTCGATATCGCTTTAAAACATTCATCACTTTTACAATCATAATAATAATCCCCAATAAAATGGGTGTTAAAATTAGAATTGTGGTGATGACAATTCCGGCCTCTCCGGTTACAGTTTGAGCCGGGCCCTGCGCCAATAATTGTTGTGCAAAAAACAGAAACACTAAGAACAAAAACATCTTTCCTGCAGTACCCACCCCACTATTTCCATTTTGATGATTGTTACGCTTTCTTTTTTGCTTCCATAAAAAATATTGATCAATCTGCTCAGCTGTAAACCGACTGATATAAGTGGATATGTTTTGTTCAATATTTTCCTGATCAGACTGAAGTTGTTCTTTATTCATTTCCTTTACTTTTAACTGAAGTACAAAGGCTGCCAGTAATATCAGAATTAATAATGTAATAATGATAAGCATGATTCCTGTAATGGATTGAAAACTAAATGAACTGGGTATACCATCCTGTGCAAATACATGGTTCAAAGGAAAAGCAACCAACAGCAATATTGCACCAATTAGAAGAAGGCTAAATTTTTTAAACATAAAAATATATTAAGAGGTTTTTATCTTTTATTAAAGCAAAAAAATTATCTTTTTAAAACGGCCAGCTTTTTTTCCAACAATTCATTAAACTCACCCAGTCTGGCACGTTGCAATAACTCAAAAATTTCAGCGCGTATTTTCTTAAAATCGTTATGAATAGGACATGGCGATTTTTCAGAACATTGTTTTANNATCGGCCAGTGTATATTGCAAATTACTTTCATCTAAATAAAACCCGCCAGTTGGGCCTTTTAAAGATTGTATTAAACCCTTTCTGCTCAAGTCTTGCAATATTTTCCCTAAAAAATATTCCGGAGAGCCAATGCCTTTAGCAATATCTTTAATACTCACCTTTATGCCGTGTTTAGACTTTTGTGCAATATATAAGATTGCCCGGATAGCGTATTCACATGTTTTTGAAAACATATTCATGGTTTGTGGGCACAAAAATAATATAAAATTAGAAATAAAGGAGTTTTTTATCTTTTATTAATAAAAATTTCTTTTTTCAACAATCAGATGTTTTTAAAAAAAGCTAAACAAAAAAGAAATGTAATGCCTTCCATAGTGTGATAATACTGGTTATCATGACCATTATACCAACCGCTACATACATTTTTTTGACAGGCAACCTCCCGGCCAATTTTGCGGCTACAGGCGCTGCCAAAACACCACCAATAATTAAACCGGCTACATCAAACAATGGAATATGTTTTAATACAATAAAAAAAGTAAGTGCGCTGGCAAATACAACAAAAAATTCAGCCAAACAAACCGAACCAATTACATAACGCGGATTTTTACGTTTTGAAATTAATGTACTGGTTACCAAAGTTCCCCAACCACCGCCGGCAAAAGCATCGGTAAATCCGCCAATACCCGCCAGCCAACCGGCACGGTTTACTTTATTGCCATTACGTTGTGCAGCAAATGCCTTGCGTATTATATGATATCCCAGAAATAAAGTGTAAAATGATAATGGAATTTTGATATAAAAAGCATATTGCTGCATCATACTTGCCAATGTGGCTCCCAATACAGCACCAAACATGCCCGGCACCACTAAACTTTTAAACAATTTTTTATTAATGTTACCAAACCGATGGTGCTGATAACCTGATACCCCACTTGAAAAAACTCTGGCAGCATGCACCCTGCTGCTTACAATAG
>JABAOH010004563.1_pt2 | contig 31057 bp, 41 predicted proteins | sample 7062181 | NCBI WGS metagenome assembly JABAOH01 (sample SAMN14538630, study PRJNA623070) | marine sediment metagenome | biome: marine biome [ENVO:00000428]; feature: marine pelagic biome [ENVO:01000023]; material: deep marine sediment [ENVO:00002113]; isolation source: pool of 5 deep marine...
GTCAGGTCAGCGGGAACGGGAGCTCAGATTCTGGCCAAAGAAGGAGACTATGCTCAGATCCGCATGCCGTCCTCCGAGATCAGAAAGATTCATTTGGATTGCCGCGCGACAATAGGTCAGATCGGCAACCTGGATTTTGTGAATATATCCGTCGGAAAAGCCGGGCGAACCCGATGGAAAGGGAAGCGACCGCATGTCCGAGGAACAGCGATGAATCCCATCGACCATCCCCACGGAGGAGGAGAAGGAAAAGCAAAAGGCGGAAGAAATCCTGTGAGTCCCACGGGGATACCCACGAAAGGATACAAGACGAGGAGAAACAAGAGAACAGAATCCTTTATCGTGAGAAGAAGGAGTAAGTGATCATGAGCAGGTCTTTAAAAAAAGGTCCTTATTTGGATGAAAAACTCATGAAGAAGATTGCCGATTTGCAGTCCAAAGGGCAGAAAAGAAAAGTCATCAAGACGTGGGCGAGGCGTTCTACGATTACTCCCGAGATGGTGGGTCTGACGATCGCCGTTCACAACGGAAGAAAGTTTATTCCGGTTTTCATTAACGAAAACATGGTGGGACATAAACTCGGAGAATTTTCTCCGACTCGGACTTTTAAAGGTCATACGACAAAAACAGCAAGAACGATCAGGATAAAGAAGTAAGATGGACGAAGCAGCAATCGTTTCACAGGCCGTGGGCAAGTACATGAAGATCGCCCCGCAGAAATGCCAATTGGTGACTGATTTGATCAGGGAAAGATATGTGGGAGAAGCGTTGACCATTCTTCGTTTTTCCAAGAAAAAGAAAGCCAGTTCTGTGGTTGAGAAAGTCCTTCGTTCAGCCATCGCGAATGCGCAGCAGAAGTCTCCGGATATCGATGTGGATAATTTGTTTATATCCAAAATATTCGTGAATCAGGGCCCTCAAATGAAGAGGTGGAAAGCGGCTCCTATGGGAAGAGCGGCTCGGATCTTAAAAAGGACAAGTCATGTCCATGTGTATTTAGAAGAGAGAAAAGGGAGATAAAAAGTGGGACAGAAGACACACCCTCATGGATTCCGGTTAGGGTTCAACAAACAATGGAGTTCCCGTTGGTTTTCCAAGGGGACGCAGTACAGCCAGTTCATTCATGAGGACCTGGAGATGAAGAATCTCGTCAAGAAGAGGTATTATCATGCGGGGATCGCTGAAATCGATGTCGAACGTGTGGGTCCAAAAGTGCGAGTCATTATTCACACAGCTCGGCCGGGCATAGTCATAGGTCGAGGCGGGAAGGAAATCGAAAACCTGAAGTCTTTGCTTCAGGAAATCGTGAAGAAAGATGTGTATATCGATATCAGAGAAGTCGATAAGCCCGAGCTCAATGCTTTACTGGTGGCTGAAGGAATCGCTATCCAGCTGGAAAAAAGAATCGCGTATCGTCGGGCGATGAGGAGAGCGGTGGATATGGCCCTGAGGATGGGCGCCAAGGGCGTTAAAGTCATGTGCTCAGGCCGGCTCGGAGGAGTGGAGATCGCTCGGTCTGAATGGTACCTCAAGGGGCAACTGCCCCTTCAGACGTTGAGAGCGGACATTGAATATGGTTTCACCGAAGCGTTCACGACGTACGGACAGATAGGCATAAAAGTCTGGATTTACAGGACAGACATGGAAAAGCCGAAGATGACCTCCCAAACGGCTGAGGTAGAGGAAATATAACAATGTTGATGCCGAAGAAAGTCAAATTCAGAAAACAACAAAGGGGACGAATGAGAGGATCCCCGCTGAGAGGCGCGACTCTTGAGTTCGGAGAATACGGACTTCAGGCTTTAGAGCCGGGCTGGATGACAGCTCGCCAGATAGAAGCTGGCCGAATCGCTATCACCCGTCATGTCAAGAGAAAAGGAAAACTCTGGATCAGGGCTTTTCCGTGGAAGCCTGTCACGAAGAAGCCCACTGAAGTGAGAATGGGGAAAGGCAAAGGAGATCCCGAGTTTTGGGTCGACGTGATCAAGCCAGGAAGGATGATTTATGAGATGGAGGGTGTGCCGGAAAGCACGGCTCGAGAAGCCATGCGGAGGGCGGCCCACAAGCTCCCGATGAGAACGAGATTTGTATCGAGGGAAAGCAGGGAATTGAGATGAAAGCCAGAGAATTAAGAGATTTAACCGAAGAGGAATTGAAAAGCAAGGAAGAAGAAACCAAGGACCAGCTTTTCAAACTGAAATTCCAACATGCTTTGGGTCAGTTGGAAAACGCGATGAAACTCAAAAGCCTCAAGAAAGATATTGCCAGGATCAAAACAATATTGAGAGAAAAGAGTGAAGGGAAGTAAAGTGGAAACAGAAATGAATCAGGCAAAAAAAACCATAAAGATCGGTGTGGTCGTCGACAACAAAGCGAAAAAGACGGTTTCTGTTCGCGTCGAACGTCCGGTGAGACATCCGCTCTACAAAAAGATCATCAAAAAGAGGAAAAAATTTCTCGTTCATGATGAGTACGAAAAGTGTAAAGTGGGAGATACAGTGAAAATCGTTGAAACACGTCCCTTGAGCAAAAGAAAAAGATGGCGCATTCAGGAGATTGTTGGGTTATCCCCCAGCGAGACAGAAAAAGAGAATGAGGACAAGAAAGGATGATCCAGACGGAAACTGTGCTCAGAGTTGCGGATAATTCCGGTGCGCGACGGATTCTGTGCATCACTCCTCTTGGAGGAGGAGTCGGTAAGAGTGCCACGATCGGAGACATTATCTCCGCGACTGTTAAGGAAGCTGAGCCAGAGAGTAAGATTGCTAAAGGGAAAGTTGTGCGAGCGGTTATCGTGAGGACCAAGAAGGAAGTTCGGCGTAAGGATGGGTCTTACATCCGCTTTGATGATAACGCCGCCGTCATCATCGACCGTCAGGGAGAGCCTATCGGAACCCGAGTGTTCGGCCCAGTCGGAAGAGAATTAAGAGAAAAAAAGTTTATGAAGATTATTTCCCTTGCTCCGGAGGTTATCTGATGAACACAATAAGCTTAAGAAAAAATGATGTCGTCGTCGTGGTCAAAGGGAAAGATAAGGGAAAAACAGGCAAGATTTTGAAAGTTATTCCGGAAAAAAACAGGGCTGTTGTGGAAAAGGTGAATTTCGTGAAGGAGTTCATCCGTCCGGATCGAAGCAAAAATATCCAGGGAGGAATCATGGAAAGAGAAGCTCCGATTCATGTGTCCAACCTGATGCTGTTCTGCTCTGAATGCAGCCAGGGAGTCAGAACGAGAAAAATGAAATTGAAGGACGGGAGTCAAATCAGAGTCTGCGGCAAATGTGAGACAAACTTGGAGAAACAGTAGTGAGGAAAAAAGAATGAGTCAGCTTTTTGAAAAATACAAAAAACAGATTGTCCCGGAGCTTCAGGAGGAGTTCTCCTTGAAGAACAGGATGGCCGTGCCCCGACTGGAAAAGATCGTGATCAACATCGGCACAGGGGAGGCCATTCAGAATATCAAGCTGCTCGATACGGCCAAGCAAGAGTTGAGTCTCATCACCGGTCAATGGGCGGCCACAGGCCGGGCGAAAAAGTCCATTTCTGCGTTCAAACTTCGCAAGGGACATGCGATTGCCTGTTATGTGACCTTGCGGGGAAAAAGAATGTATGAGTTTTATGATCGTTTGGTGAACATCGTTCTTCCTCGCGTGCGAGATTTCAGGGGTGTTTCTCAACGGTCCTTTGATGGGCGTGGGAATTTTACCCTGGGACTGAAAGATCAATTGGTTTTCCCAGAGATTGATTATACAAAAGTGGAGCGCCAGCGAGGAATGAATATCACGATCGTGACCTCTGCCCAGACTGATAAAGAGGGCCAGGCTCTACTCCAAAAATTAGGAATGCCGTTTGAAGAGATATAGGAAGAAAAAATGAGTAAAAAATCATCCATGGCGAAGTACTTGCGAGAACCGAAATATGCGGTGAGAAAGAAAAAACGATGCCGGATATGCGGGCGTTCAAAAGGGTATTTCCGGAAGTTTGATATGTGTCGTCTGTGTTTCCGGGAGCTTGCCCTGAAAGGCGAAATACCGGGAATCGTTAAGTCTTCATGGTGATATTTGAGAAAGGATGAGATCATGAGTTTAACCGACCCGATTGCGGATATGCTAACCCGGATACGAAACGCGGCAAGTGTCAGGAAGAAAGAAGTGAACATTCCTTCTTCCCGCATGAAAGTTGAGATCGCGAAAGTCCTGAAGGAGGAGGGATACATCAAGAACTACCGAGTGACCGGAGATAAAAAGCAGGGTATCCTGAATATAGCTCTCAAGTACACAGATGCGCGCCAGAGCGCCATAACTGGGCTGCGGAGAGCCAGCCGCCCGGGCTGCAGGATCTACTGCAAAGCGGACTCCATTCCCAAGGTCCTCGGGGGATTGGGAATCGTGATCGTGTCGACTTCGACCGGAGTAGCGACTGGGAGCAAATGTGAAGAGCTTGGCGTTGGAGGAGAGGTTTTGTGCTATATTTGGTAAATCAGATTAAAAGGGAATTTTAAGATGTCTCGAGTCGGAAAACAACCTGTAGTCCTTGCGGATGGAGTGAAAGTGAACATTTCACCCGGAAAGCTTGAATTCGAGGGTCCCAAAGGGAAACTTTCTTCTCCTTTGCTCCCCGGAATCAAGGCTGATCTCAAGGACAACCAACTCATCTTGACCAGATTGGACGATTCCAAGGAACAGCGTTCTTCTCATGGCTTGTGCCGGAGCTTGGCTTTCAATGCGGCAGAGGGAGTGACAAACGGATTTTCCAAACAGCTGGAAATCATCGGAGTCGGGTATCGAGCCAAGCTGGATAAAGGAAGGTTAGAACTCAGCCTGGGGTATTCCAAACCTATTATGTATCAGATCCCCAAAGATGTCGAGATCACACTGGAAAAACCGACTTTGATCACTGTCAAAGGAATAGATAAACAAAGAGTCGGCCAGGTTTCAGCAAAGATCAGAAGTTTTCGCACACCCGATCCTTATAAGCTCAAAGGAATTCGTTATGTGGGCGAGCGTCTGATAAAGAAAGAACGTAAGGCGGTGGTTGCGGGTGTATAAAGATAAAGTCATACAGAAGAGAAATGCGAAAGAGCGCATCCGGAAGAGGATTCGAAAGAAAATTCGAGGAACTCCGGATAAGCCAAGAGTTCACGTATTCAAAAGCAACCGCTATGTCTACGCGCAGGTCATCAACGATGAAGAAGGGCAGGTTCTCATGACTGCCTCGACATTGGAGAAAGAATTTAAGGAAAAGAATAAGAATACCAAGAACGTCAAAGCCTGTCAGGTTTTGGGTGAGATGCTGGCCAAGAGGCTGAAGGCGAAGAAGATAAAACTTGTGGTTTTTGATCGGGGAATTTATCCCTATCACGGACGGATCAAGGCCTTAGCCGAAGCCATGAGGAAGGAAGGCCTCACTTTCTAGAAAGTTAACCAAGGAGGAAAAGGAGTGGCTGAAGAGGAAAAAAAAGAAGATACGAAAGAAGAATCCAAAGAACAAGAACAAAAAAAGAAGCTCCAAAAAGAGACTGAGCCGCGATCTCCTGTAAAAGCAAAGGAAAAAACAGTGAAAACAGAAGAACCCAAAAAAGCAGAAAAAAAAGTGGACGAAAAATCTGAGAAAAAGAAAAAAGAACCGGAAGAAGTGACAGCTAAGGAAGACGAAGAGGTGGAACTCAAGGATCAAGTGATTTCCATCCGGAGGGTCACAAAGGTTGTCAAAGGCGGGAAGAACCTCAGTTTCTCAGCTCTGGCTGCGGTCGGAAACGAGAACGGATTAGTCGGGATCGGGAAAGGAAAAGCCCGTGAAGTTCCGATGGCGATAGGAAAAGCAGTGGAAAATGCCAAGAAAAAAATGATAGAAGTGCCTCTGGCGGAGACAACGGTTCCTCATCTTATTAGAGGAGTTGCCGGGGGCGGCGTGGTCATCCTTCGGCCAGCATCAAAAGGAACAGGCGTCATCGCGGGTGGAGCCGTGAGAGTCATCATGGAATTGGCCGGTATAAAAGACATTCTGACAAAATCAGTTCGCAGTAATAATCCTGTGAGTGTCGCGAATGCTACGATGGATGCGCTCAGAAGATTGAAAGATCCGGAATCGGTTTCAAAGATAAGAGGAAAAACAAAGGACAGTATATGGCAGTAAAAAAATCCCCGACAGGAAAAAGTCAAACCCAGTCGAGTTCAAAGACGAAGTCTGGGAGAACCAAGCCAGAGGGGCCGGTCCTTCGTGTGAAACTGGTCCGCAGCCTCATCGGGCGCCCGAAGATTCAACGGGAAATCGTGAAGGGATTGGGATTGCGCCGGATCAGCTCAGAGGTTATTCGCAAGGATTGTCCCGAGATCTGGGGAATGATCGAAAAAGTCAAGCACTTAGTCACAGTCGAAGCGATGGAGAAAAAATGAATTTACACAGCCTTCATCCAGCCAAGGATTCCAAGAAAACCAGGAAACGAGTCGGACGCGGTCCGGGCACAGGGTACGGAAAAACATCAGGCCGCGGGTCAAAAGGGCAGAAATCCGGTTCCGGATATTCCCGCAAACGTGGGTTTGAGGGAGGCCAGATGCCTCTTCACCGGCGGCTTCCGAAGAGAGGTTTCACTAACATTTTTAAGAAAGAATACAGTGCAGTCAACCTGGATAAATTGGTGAAGATCAGAAAGAAGGAAATTAAGCTCCAAGATATGAAAAATGCGGGTATCATAAAAAAGGAATCGGAGATGATTAAGATTTTGGGACGAGGGGATATGGCCTCAGCCAAAACCATACATGCCCATAAATTTTCTCGCTCAGCCATGAAAAAGATTGAGAAGGCGGGAGGGAAAGCAATCCTCATTGGAAGTGAATAATGCTCGAAAGTATACGGAACATATTCAGCATCCCGGACCTCAGGAAAAGAGTCATCTTTACGTTGCTCCTTCTCGCCGTCTATCGAATAGGCTGGCAGATTCCTAATCCTGGGATCAGCGCGGATGCTCTGCAGGAGTTTTGGGAAGCCCAAAAGGGAACCATTCTGGGTTTCGTCGATCTTTTCTCCGGGCAGAATATGTCCAAGATGACGATCTTTGCCCTGGGAATCATGCCCTACATCAGCGCCTCGATTATCCTTCAGCTGCTTCAAGTGGTCTGGCCTTATCTGGAGAGGCTGTCCAAGGAAGGAGAGCTCGGCCGGAAAAAGATCACGCAGTACACCCGCTACGGAACCATCTTCATCTGTATGATTCAGTCTTCGGCGATCGCCTGGTGGCTGCAGACTCAGAGCAGTCCCAGCGGAGCACCCATAGTCCCGAATCCTGGCATAGGATTCATATTTCTCACCGTGTTGACTTTAACCACAGGCACGGTGTTCGTCATGTGGCTGGGAGAACAAATTTCTGAACGCGGTATCGGAAACGGAATATCTTTGATCATATTTGCCGGAATCGTCGTGAATTTCCCTCGTATGGGGCAGGGGATCCTTGCAGGATTGAGGACCGGGGATGTGACTCCGATAAAACTCATTGCTCTGGTTATCGTGATGCTTGCCGTCGTGGCAATCATCGTGTTTGTGGAGAGAGGGCAGAGGCGAATTCCTGTCTCCTACGCGAAAAGGGTTGTTGGACGAAAGATCTACGGAGGACAGAGCACTCATCTTCCCCTAAGGGTGAACACCGGGGGTGTCATTCCGATTATTTTCGCCGCCTCGATCATAACCATTCCCGCAACGATCGCTTCGTTTGTCAAAAATCCGACTGTCCAGCGAATTGCTTTACAGTTCAATCCTGGAGAGCCTTTGTACAACCTCCTCTACGTGGCATCGATCATCTTCTTCACTTATTTTTATGTGTCCATCATTTTCAACCCGACAGATGTCTCGGACAATCTCAGGAAATACGGAGGATTTATACCCGGAATACGACCTGGGAAAAACACTTCTGATTTCATTGATAGTGTTCTTTCGCGGATCACTCTCGTGGGGGCCATCTATTTGGCTGCCATCGCCATTCTCCCTGACTTTTTGACAAGGGGCTTTAAAGTCAGCTCGCTGCCTCTCATCGGAGATTTCCTGAATCAGAATCTGCCTCAGTGGTTCACCCAGGGATTGCAAATCGATTTTTATTTCGGGGGGACATCGATTCTGATTGTTGTCGGAGTGGCCATGGACACGATGCAGCAGATCGAGGCGCAGCTGGTCATGCGCCACTATGACGGATTCATGCGGCGGGGCCGCCTCAAAGGAAGGAGAGGATGAGGATTATTTTGCTCGGACCCCCCGGTAGCGGAAAGGGAACACAAGGGGACTTGATAGAGAAGAAGTACGGATTCCCCAAGATCTCCACGGGGGATCTTCTCCGGAGTGAGGTTCAAGAAAGAACTCTGCTGGGAAAAGAGGCAGAGGCCAAGATGCGGAAGGGCGAACTGGTGAACGATGACATCGTGATCGAAATGATCCAAAGCCGAATCTTAAAACCTGAATATAAAAAAGGGTACATAATGGATGGTTTTCCGCGGAATATCATTCAGGCCCGGAGATTAGAGGAAATTGATCCGGATACAGAAGAGATGGCGGTCGAGATTTTCCTGAGCGATCAAGCTGTTTTGGGAAGACTTGGAGCACGAAGGATCTGCCCCGGCTGCGAAAGAATATATAACCTGAAAGAGAAACCCCCGCAGAAAGAGGACAGCTGCGACGTGTGCGAGGAAAAGCTTGCCCTGAGGAATGACGATAAACCTGAGGTCATCAAAGAACGTATCAGGGTTTACCATGAGCAGACAGAAGCCCTTATTGATTATTATGCAGGAAAAAATGTTTATTTTAAGATAAACGGGGAAGGGACGATCGAGAGCGTGTTTAAAAGAATCTCTGCTCTCCTGGATAGAGAATTGGCTCGGTCCCAAGAGGTGGAAATCACAAAATGATCATTTACTGTGCGGAAGAGATTGCGGCGATTAAAAAAAGCAACCAGATCGTCTCCGAGATCCTGAAAGGCCTCGAGGCCATGATCAAACCCGGACTGAGCACCAAACAGATGGATGAATGGGCTGAAGCGAAAACCCGAGAATTGGGAGCTGTTCCGGCTTTTAAAGGGTACAGGAATTATCCTGCCTCTCTCTGCACGTCCATTAACGAAGAGATCGTTCATGGGATTCCGTCCTCACGGTCTCTCCGGGAGGGAGACATCATCAGCCTGGATTTCGGAGTTCTGTATGAAGGATACTATGGGGATGCCGCTGCGACCTTTCCTGTCGGTGAAGTCACTCCCCAAGCGAGGAAGCTTATCCAGACGGCTGAAGACGCTTTTTATAAGGGATTGGACCAGATAAAAGTAGGAAACAGAATATCGGACATTTCGCATGCCATTCAACGCCATGTGGAATCGCAGGATTTTTCGGTCATCCGCGCTTTTGTCGGCCACGGAATCGGCCTTTCTCTTCATGAGGAGCCTCAAATCCCGAATTTCGGTTTACCAGGGAGAGGACCAAAGATAAAACCGGGTATGGTTTTTGCTTTGGAGCCTATGATCGCTATGGGCGACTGGAACGTCGAAATCCTGGAGGATAACTGGACAGCGATCACTCGAGACAGGAGCCTCTCCGCTCACTACGAGCACACGGTGGCTGTCACCCCGGAAGGGATTGATATTTTGAGCCTGCTGGATGGAAAAAAGAAGAGTTCGTTCGATTTCAAGGAGAATCGGTATGCCTAAAGATGATGTTTTTGAGACCGAAGGCACTGTGGTCGAGACTCTCCCGAATGCGATGTTTCGTGTCGAGCTGGCCAACAAACATGTCATCCTGGCTCATATCTCAGGAAAAATGCGAAAGCATTTCATACGAATTCTCCCGGGAGACAAAGTATTGGTGGAACTTTCGCCCTATGATTTAACAAAGGGAAGGATCACCTATCGTTTCAAATAAAGGAAAAGATAATGAAAGTCAGAGCGTCCGTGAAGAAAATTTGCAGGAACTGTCGAATCATAAAAAGAAAAGGCACTCTGCGGGTTATCTGCACCAATCCGAAACATAAACAGAAACAAGGATGATGCGAGGTTAAAATGGCAAGAATAGCAGGAATCACACTCCCCTCGGATAAGAGGATTGAGATAGGATTAACATACATTTTTGGCATAGGTCATTCGAGATCGGCTCGGATTCTTCTGGAAACAAAAATAGATAAAGATAAAAAAGTTAAAGACTTAACCGAAGACGAAGTTAGAAAAATCCGCGAAGTCATCGAAAAACAAGAGAAAATAGAAGGAGACCTGAGAAAGGAAGTGACCCAGAATATCAAGCGACTGGTCGATATTGGCTCCTACAGGGGATTGCGGCACAAAAGGAGACTGCCTGTGAGAGGACAGAGAACCAAGACAAACGCGCGGACAAGAAAAGGACCGCGTGGCCAAACGATCAAAAAGGTCAAAACCAAACTTAAATAATCAGGAGCGATAAATGCCGAGACCGAAAAGAAAAACCAAGAGAAAAAAAGTCAGGAAAGAGATCGGATTTGGCGCGGCCTATATTCAATCAACTTTCAACAATACGATCATTACCATAACAGACCAGCAGGGAAACGCCGTTTGCTGGGCCAGTTCTGGAACATCCGGATTCAAGGGGGCCCGAAAAGGGACGCCTTTCGCCGCCCAGTTGGCTGCCAAAGAAGTGACGTTGAAGGCCAAAGAGTATGGTGTCAGGTATGTGGATGTAAGAGTTAAAGGTCCCGGTGCGGGGAGAGAATCTGCTATTCGTGCTCTCCAGGCAAACGGGTTGGAAATAAAGTCCATCAAGGACGTGACTCCGTTGCCTCATAACGGCTGCCGTGTCCGGAAGAGAAGAAGAGTCTAAATGAGAAACGGAATCTAAGGAGAGAAAGATGTCAAGATACAGAGAGCAAGTTTGTCGGCTCTGTCGGGTAGAGAAGGTCAAGCTTTTTTTGAAAGGGCACAAATGCCTCACCGATAAATGTCCGGCCGAACGGAGGCTCTATCCTCCAGGAGAGCACGGAACCCGAAGAAGAAGAGTCCTTGGATACGGACTTCAGCTCAGGGAGAAGCAGAAATTAAAGAGGTACTATGGAATGTCGGAAAAACAGTTCAGGCTCTTTTTCGAAAGAGCGGAAAAGAAAAGAGGAATCACAGGAGAATATCTTCTCTCTATGCTGGAAAGAAGGCTTGACAATGTGATATATCTCATGGGATTTTCTCATTCGCGGAGCCATGCGCGTCAGTTGATCACACACGGTCACATCCGGATCAATGATTGGAAAGTCAATATTCCCTCTTATCTGGTGAAAAAGGGGGATAACATCCTGTTTAAGGAGAAATCAGCCAAGCATGATGAGTTGAAAGCCATAGTGAATTCGAACAAGAATAAGACTGTCCCGGGTTGGATTGATGTCGATTGGGAAAAAATGCAAGCGAAGATTCTTGATTTTCCCACTCGGGAGGATATCACGTTTCCTGTGGAAGAACACTTGGTGGTTGAGCTTTATTCAAAATAGATTTTTTGGAGTCGCTGGAAACACAGAGGATCAGAATCTTTGTTTCTCAGTGAAGATTTATAATGAAAAAAGAGGCTGAAAAGGAGGAAGCATGATAGAAACTGGATTTCAGAGGCCGAAATACCTGGAGTGTGATTATGATACTTTAACCGAGACCTACGGCCGCTTTTCGGCCCAGCCCTTTGAGCGAGGTTTTGGCGTCACAATCGGAAATGCGCTGCGGAGGATTCTTCTTTCTTCGATAAGCGGAGCTGCAATCACCGCTGTCCGGATACAAGGAGTTCTGCATGAATTTTCGAATATCCCGGGAATTGTAGAGGATGTGACAGATATTATCTTGAATATGAAAAGCGTTCCGTTGAAACTCGAAGGAGATGAGCAGAAAGTGATGACTTTGAAAAAGAAGGGGCCGACTGAGGCCAAAACATCTGACATTGAACATGATGCGGATGTGGAAATTCTCGATAAAGATATCCATATTGCATCTCTTGATAAAGATGGTGAGCTGGATATGGAAATGGTCGTAAAGAACAACAGAGGTTATATCTCTGCGGATCAAAATTTCGGCGAAGATTTGAGCGTGGACTTTATCCCCCTTGATTCGTCTCACTCTCCAGTCCTCAAAGTGAATTACAGGGTTGAACCCGCGAGAGTGGGCAAGAGGATCGATTATGAAAAGTTGGATTTAGAGGTCTGGACGACCGGTTCGGTTTCTCCGACTGACGCTCTGGCTCAAGCCGCGAAGATCATGAGAAACCACTTGGCCATTTTTCTGAACATAGTGGATGAGCCTATGGAGAGGGAGCAGGTGGTCTCGAAGAAGGAAATCCCTCATCTTTCCCAGATTGATATTCTGTCCAAGTCTATAGACCATCTGGAGCTTTCGGTCCGGTCGAATAACTGTCTCAGGTCAGCCGGTATCGATAAGATCTACGAGCTTGTTCAAAAAACCGAAGAGGAGCTTCTCAAGACGAAGAATTTCGGTCGCAAATCGCTCACAGAGATAAAGGAAACCCTTCAGGAGATAGATTTGGGTCTTAATCTCGATCTTCATCCCAAATTGTTAGAAAAAATTGAAGCAGAGAAGAAGGAGAAGGAAGCAGAGGAGCAGGGGGAATGAAGCATCTTGTCAAGGGGAAAAAGTTACAGAGAAATACCGCACAGAGACGGGCATTGCTGCGGAATCTGGTGACCTCCTTCCTGGAAAAAGAACGTATACGCACGACTCTCGCCAAGGCCAAAGCCACGCGGCCTCTTGCTGAGAAGATGATCACTTTGAGCAAAAGTGATAGTCTCCATGCCAGGCGCCAGGCTTTGAGGTTCATTTACAAAAAGCCTGTGGTGAAGAAACTTTTTGAAGAGCTGGGACCTCGCTTCAGCGAGAGACCCGGCGGCTACACAAGAATCGTGAAAGTCGGGCCTCGAGCAGGAGACGGAGCGGAAATGGCGGTGCTTGAACTCATCGGAACAGAGTACAAGAAGAAGGAAAAGAAGAAAAAGGATATCAAAGAAAAGTTGAAGAAGAAACAGTAGACCCGGTCTTTTCTCCGGTCAATTCCAAAATCTCGAATACCTGCGTAACAGTGCGTGAAACTTTTCTGCATTTTAACAGGAGGCCAACCGGAGCGGTTTCTGGACTGCATAGGCTCGCGATAAGCGCGCGGGTGAATTTTTCCTGAGGGAATGGTTAATTTTTGGGGATAACCCAGAGACCTTGTCCGGGATAGATTTTGGATCTCCGGCTGAGGCCGTTGATCTGAAGGAATGTATTCAAGTTCATTCCGTATTGGCGCGCGATCTCAAAAGGAGTATCCCCCGACTTAACTGTATACGTGATGGCTCCCTCTGGTTTGCCGGACTGGATCACTAATTTCTGGCCGACATCCAGATTGTTGTTTGTGAGGCTGTTGTCTTCCTTTATTTTCTGAATGGTCGTGTTGTAATCCCTCGCGATCTTGTAGAGAGAATCTCCACGCCTGACAACATAGACCAGCTTTTCCCCCTCTTTAATCAGTGGAGGGGGAGACGTGTACGCTCTTGATGCGCCCCGAACCGGAATTCTCAGTCTCTGTCCAGGTCGGATGAGGTTGATGCTCCGCAGGTTGGATGTGCGGGCAATCGCCCGGACGCTCGTTCTGTAACGCTCAGCAATTTCTGAGAGAGTCTCTCCTCTGCGCACATAATGGACAACATAGGTGGATTCAGGGGGGATGTAGCGGGGGAGTGTATTCATCGAAGCGAGTGTCTGCTCGCCGAGTCCGACGGGAACCTTTAACGAATACTCCCGGTCAGGAGTGGATTTTTGCCGGAGTTCCGGATTGAGGGTTGCCAGCGCCCCGCTCTCCAGTCCCAGAGCCGCTGAAAGCGAAGAAAGCTTTACTGGTTTATTCACTGAAATTGTCTGATATTCCTGAGGAGGATCGGGTGTCGGAAGTTCAAAACCGTATTTTTCCGGGTTGTTGATGATGAGCAGGGTCGCGATGAAACGGGGGACGAATCGTGCGGTCTCCTGGGGCAGTTTAATATAGAGGTCCCAAAAGTTATCGAGATAGTTTTCTCTCTGAGTGCGAATGACTCTCTTGACTCTATATTCCCCGCAGTTGTAGGCAGCCAGAGCTGTGGTCCAGTCCCCGAAGTGAGAATGGAGTTCGGTCAGGTATTTCGTCGCCGCCCGGGTGGATTTGATGGGATCCATCCGCTCGTCGACATAGTGATCTCTCTTCAAACCGAACCGGTTTCCTGTTGAGGCGATGAACTGCCACAGGCCGAGAGCTCTGGCCCGGGAGTAGGCCCTCGTGTTGAACCAGCTTTCGATCATCGGCATCCAGGACAGTTCTTCCGGGAGCCCGGCTCTTTTCAGCTCCTCTAAGATCATTGCGCGGTAACGTCCGGAACGCTTGAAGCTGGTTTCGAACAGTTTTCTTTCTTTTCCCTGAAAAACTTTGATCTCTTTCAAGACATGTTTGTTCTCTTCGAGAGGAATGGTCTGATGGTTGTTCCCGACCGCGGTTTCCTGAGAGGCATAGATTTCCTGGATTCGCTGGGCGACCATGAGCCTCAGGTCGTTCTTTTCCTGGATGAGGGGGTCATCCGGAGCAAGTTTGATTTTCAGGATAAGGCTGTACGATTCATCCAGGGCCGCAAGGGCAGTGTCGAAGTCTCCTTTTTCCCAGGCCAACCGAGCATCCTGATAGGCATACAGGGCTTCCTCGAGGATAATCAGAGGACCGACCTCCTCAACATTCTTTTTAAGTTTTTCTGGCCCCGAGCCGTCCTTTCGGAGAAGAGGTTCTTCGTCTGTCCGGATTTTTTCGTCTTCAAACGGGCTTTGCAGCTCTTCGGTCAAGACTGGCTGTGAGGCCTGGGTTTCATTAGGGGTTGGGGGAGGAGTCGTCTGTGTCTTATCCGGAGCCTTATGAAATACAGAGCAACCCCCGAAGAGAATGAGAGTTATCGAAAGAAAAACTAAACAACAAGATCTCTGTTTTCTCAATTTTTTTCCTGTAAGGCAAAATTTATAACATTTTCAGGGTAAAAGAGTCAAATGATCCGCAGATACTTTACGATACACAAATTCCGATAAAATAGTAAATCGCCTTTAGAGATGATTTAAGGAGTGAAATTTTTCACCGGAAAAGAGGAAAGGGGGGGATATCCTTCAAAGATGTTCGAATAGGCTAAATCCTCAAGGTCGCTTATTCCATTCCCGTGTGTTTCATCTCTTCATTTGAGGATGGGGGCGACTTGGAGATTGTGCTTATGTTACTTTTGAGCTGTTTTCTGGTGCCAGTTCCAGGCTGTCTGGATGATGGTTTCGATGTCCGAGTGGGAAAGCTTCCATCCGAGGACCTTCCCAGCCTTTTCATTGGAGGCCAGGAGAACCGGGACATCCCCTTTCCGCTTTGGCCTTTCCTTGTACTGGATCTTTTTCCTTGTGATCGCCTCAGTCTTCTGGATGATCTCCAGGACAGAGTATCCTGTGTTCGTGCCGAGATTTATGAATTCACTCCGGTTGGATTCAAGAAGTTTCTGGAGAGCCAGAACGTGGGCGCGGGCCAGGTCTGTGACATGAATGTAATCCCTGATCGCTGTTCCGTCTTCAGTCGGGAAATCTGTTCCATACAGGTCGAATCCCTTTTTTTTCCCCAGAAGGAAGAGAAGGAGGTTGGGGATCAGATGAGTTTCCGGGTTGTGCATTTCACCCAGGATGCCGCCGGGATCGGCTCCGGCCGCGTTGAAATAGCGGAGAGAGATGAATTTGAGCCCGTAGGCTCTCTGGTAATCTTCTAAGATCTTTTCGACAAAGACTTTGGTCTGCCCGTAGGGATTGACTGGATTGAGAGGGTGGTTTTCCGGGATCGGGATCTGAAGCGGGATTCCGTACACTGCTGCGCTCGAAGAAAAGATGAACGCCTTAACTTTCGCTTCCAGCATCGCATCCAAAAGGTTCAGGCTGCTCACAAGGTTGTGAGTGTAGTACTTCTGCGGGTCGGCATAGGACTCTCCGACTTGAATAAGAGAGGCAAAGTGCAGAACCGCATCGATATTTCTTCGCTTTAAGGCTTTTTGAATGGTGTCTTTATCCATGAGGTCGCCCTTGATGAGTTCTCCGCCCACGAGCAGTTCCTCTCTTCCGGTCGAAAAATTATCGTAGACGACAACCTCATACCCCTCCTTGAGAAGCTCTTTGACAGTGTGAGACCCGATATAGCCGGCCCCTCCTGTCACAAGAACCTTCATGAACGATCCCTCTCGACGATTTCTTTTGCGATGCGCAGGCCCTGCCTTTTGGTCTCGAACTCATTATCGAGCTGGAGCTGGTAAAGCTCCTTGAGTATTTTTCCCATACCCGGGCCCGGGGCAACACCCATTTTGATCAAATCCCTCCCGAAGATCAAGGGCTGGATGGTCTCTTTGGTGACATTGAGTTCCTTGAATTTTCCAAGAAGCCATCTGGCTTCCCTGTCCAGCCCCTTTATCGGGGCGTCTTCTCTTCCAGCTCTGTCAGCCGCATCGAGGTAAACCAGGAGTTCGATCTCTCCGTTGATCTCTGCGGCGAGACGGTTGAAGGCTTTTTTGGTCACGACACCCCTGTTCTGCCAGAGTTCTGAGGCCCGGTGGTGGCATCGGATGAGGGAAAGAACCTGTTTCCTCAGGTTGAATCCGTTGAAGGAGAAGATCCTGAACCGGCTGAAGATCTTCTTCGTGATTTTCTCGCTGAGAATATCGTGCCCGTTGTTGGTGATGACCATCCGGCCTTTCTTGAACTCCCACATCGCAGTGGAGGGCTTGCCCACATCGTGATAAAGGGCAGCCAGGAGGAGTGCGAGTTTCTTCTCCTGGGAGAGTTTTTTGGTTTCGGCCAGTCTCTTCGCCTGGTCCACGGTGAGCGTGGTGTGGTGCCAGACCGTGTGGTGGCCGTATTCGTCTTTCTCGGGATGAAACAGAGAGTCCTGGATTGAAAGAGTCAGGCTGTAGAGTTCCGGGAAGAGCTGGCGAAGCACTCCGAGCTTGAACAGTCCTTCGAGGCCGACAGAGGGAGAAGGAGACCGCAGAAGTATCTTGAACACTTCTTCGTTCACGCGTTCGACGCTGAGTCCGGACAGGTCGATCTCTCTGGAGACTTTATAGATCTCTTTGTCGATCTTGAACTCAAGGACTGAAGAGAACCGTGCCGCCCGGAGAACCCGAAGAGGATCATCCGGGAAAGCCTGGGGATTTGTCAACCTGATCATTCTCTCCTTCGTGTCGGCTTCTCCGCGGAAAGGATCGATCAATTCATTGTCAGAGAGCCTCAGCGCCATGCTGTTACAGCGGAAATCGCGTCTTTCCAAATCTTTCTCGATCGGAAGATCGGGTTCCGCAGAAATGATAAAATCCTTGTGTGTCTTGACTGCCTTTCCTTTGGGCCTGTCTTTCCTCGGGAGAGCAATATCATACGTTTTTTGATCAATGGTGAATTTGATCACGCCGAAACTTTTTCCGACAAGATCGACTTTGCCGAAGGGCTCGATTTTCTTCTGGATGTCCTCAACGCTGTGCCGAGTGATAAGGATATCGACTTCAGTGGTCGGATTTTCTCTGATGAGGTCGCGCACACTTCCGCCAACAGCATAGACGTCTCCGCCAAAGTGCTGGATGAAGAATTCTTTGTCTCGAAACTCAATCTTCAATTTCTTCATGTTCGCTCTCGAAATCGCGGCTCTTTTTCCGGTAGCCATCCTGAATGAAAGCCTGTTTTTTCTGTCCTATTATAAAAACAGTTCCCTGCATGATTCAAACTTTTTTTCAGATATTTGAAGGCTTGTTCTCTTGAACCTGTTGGTGTATCCTTTATGATTCAGAGGAGAAAGATGATAAAGACGAGAAAAATCGCTGTGCTGCTGGCGCTTTTCTGTGCACTGTCAGGTTGGTCGCAGTCCAAATCCCTCCAGGATGACCTTAAGATATCCCTCAAAGACACCAAGATTCGGGATTTCAGTATAGACGGATTGACCTATGTTTTTTATACCCACATATCCAATTCTTCTTCTTCGGCATACTTCCTTTCCGGCTATGAGTACCGCTTCATGGTTAACCAGATGCCGTATTTCCACCTTCAGATTCCTTTGGAGAAGAAGATAATGATCGCGCCCCAAAAAAGCAAGATTCTGTCCTTCCCCATAAAAATCACTTACGCCCATCTTTTCCGGCTCGTCAAAGGGATTGAAACAGAGGATCAGGTTGAAGCGACATGGTCAGGGACGATGACATTCGCGGATAAGCGGAAGGAGAGGGGAAGGCTTTCCTTCTCGTTTCCCGGTCGCTTTCCCATCTTCCAGAAGCCACAGATTGAATTCCGGACTCTCCGTGTGAAGGAGTTGACCATCGGCGGAGCGGATGTCGTCTTCGATGTAGAATTCGGGAATCCTAACGTTTTTGCATTGACCGTGGAAAGAATCAGTTACGAGTGTTATCTGAGGAACAGCCGGGTCACTCAAGAATCTGTGACTGAAAGGAAGGCCATACCAAGCCATGGGGAATCCGCTTTTTCTTTGCCGATGCTCATGAATTTCTTCGAGGTGGGAAAAGACGTTTACACGCACCTTCAGAGAAGTTCTACACTCTGTCGGTTCACAGGAGAGATCGAGGTGAAGACAGAATGGGGCAGGATGAAAATCCCTTTTGATAAGACTGGACGGATCACGATTTCCAGGACTTCATGAACGGAGTTCTTCATCAGTCGATGATAAGCGTGATCATCCCCACGTTCAACCGAGCGTCCTTTTTGCACGAAGCCATCCGTTCGGTCCTCGACCAGGATTATTTCGAGCGGAACGGACCCTCTTCTTTTGAGCTGTGGGTGATTGACGACGGCTCCACGGACAATACCAGAGATGTCGTTCGATCTTTCGGAAAGACGGTGAAATATCATTTCCAGCCGAATAGCGGAATCAGCGCCTCCAGGAATAAGGGGCTCGATCTTGCAGAAGGGGACTCTATCGCATTTTTGGACTCGGACGACCTTTGGGAAAAAGAAAAGATAGGCGTGCAGCTGAGTTTTATGAAGTCCTTTCCTGAAGCCAAAGTGTGCTACACCGAGGAGACCTGGATAAGGCAGGGAGTTTTCGTGAATCCCCGGAAAAAACACAGGAAGTATTCCGGATGGATCTTTGAAAAGGTTTTGCCTCTCTGTCTTTTGAGCCTCTCTTCAGCCCTGTTCCGGAGAGAAGTTTTTGAAGAAATCGGAAGGTTTGATGAAGAATTGCCTGTTTGCGAGGATTATGATTTGGGCATCCGGATAACCGCGAAATATCCTGTTTATCTTCTTCCCAAACCGCTGATTGTGAAGCGCGGAGGACACGCGGATCAACTTTCGAAAAAATACTGGGGAATGGACCGCTTCAGAGTCAAGGCTCTGGAGAAAGCTCTGCATCTTGGCCTCACACCTCAGCAGGAGAGGCTGGTCCGGCAGGAGCTGGTGAAGAAGTATCAAATTTTGGCCAAAGGGTACGAGAAAAGGAACAAAAAAAGAGAGGCCAGGGAATGCTTGGCGTGTATTGAGAAGTTTCAACCAAAAAAAAATTGAGAGGGGAGGAGAAATGAGCATTCTGAAAATTATCCAAAAAAGACGAAGCATTAGAAGATATAAGAAGGATACGATTCCTGAAGATGTTTTCCAGCGAGTGCTCGAGGCCGCCCGTTTGGCCCCTTCAGGGAAGAATTATCAACCGTGGAAATTTATAATCGTCCAGGATGCGGAGTTAAAAGAAAAGCTGGCTCGCGCGTCGGCAGAGCAGTTTTTTATGGCCGAGGCGCCAGTGATCATTGTGGCGTGTGGTTTTCCCGATGACAGTTATTCGCGCATGGGCCGCTACATGAAATCCTGGCCTGTGGATGTCACGATTGCTCTTGAACATCTTATCCTCCAGGCCGAAGAAGAAGGTCTGGGGACATGCTGGATCGGTTCATTCGAAGAAGATGAGGTCAAATCTCTCTTGAATGTCCCTGAAAACGTCAGGGTTCTGGCTCTCACGCCCCTGGGCTATCCGAACGAGACACCGCCGTATCGCGGCCGAAAAAGGCTGGATGAGATCGTATCCTATGAGAGTTTCTGAGCTGTGGGGAATGTCGGGAGAGGCAGAACAAAGAGGAAATTTTATCTGACAAACACTCCAAATGGATAATTCTTCGCAGTTATATCCGCCGGATGGCGGCCAATTTTATTTTTAGAGAAACTCTGATGGAACCTATCTTTGAGACGCGGTCTCTTGAGTTAGAACCAGTAGTTCATTCCCAAAGATAACTGGTATCCACTCATGTCGAAGGCGTCGAAACCGACGAAAGAAGCATCAGCGCCTGTTCTGAAATTTCCTTTGACAGAGTTGTATTTGATTTCGGCTTCAAGGGTGAATTTTTGTGCCACGGGGATCATGATCCCCGCAAATCCATGATACCCTATGCTGAGCCGGCTGTCTTCCCGAGCAAAACTTTCGTAGACTGGATAGACAGGGACGAGCGGTCCTGTACCGGGATCATATTCCCAGGTATCATCCGCAAAATCTACAATAAGGCCCTGGATCCGGACAGACCAGAGGTAAAGACCGACTCCACCTCCGATATAAGGGATGATGCTCTTTCCTCTTCCCAGAGGCGCGACTTTTAAAGAAGCCTGAATCGGAGTTATGGATACCAAAAAGCTGTGAAAGATGTCGAACCTCTCTATCGGGAGAAAATCGTCTTGATATTCGATGGGAAAAGCAAAATCCAAAAGCGGTTCTCCCACAGCGCTTCCGAGGATTCCAATCCAATCCACGTAGAATCCGCTTTTATTCCTGTTGTACCCATCCACGCCGAGAGTGAGACTGAGCTGTCTCGTGAGAAAGTATTCATAGACAAACCCAAAGTTTGATCCGTAATAATCAGATTTGGAATAGCTCATGTTTTCGAATTCGATCTCCCAGAGGTCGCTCTGCGCTCTGGGGATAAAGAATCCGAGCTTAAAAGTGACAATTCCAGAGAAAGCCAGACTCGGAGTCAAAAAGATCAACGCCAAAAAGAGTATCATGCTTTTTTTCATCTATCTCACCTCACGTCAGTCATTATGCAAAAGTTATGCCAAGTTGAATCTTAGGGGAGACCTTGCTTTTTATGTGTCCAAAACAGGTCAACTGTCCTCTCCCAGGCCACTTTTTAGCATTAAATTACTGTTTATAAATCAGATTGCCAGAAGAGTCAAGGGTTCAAGTCCCAATGTTTGACATTTTATTTGAATACGCTTAAGTCTTTCAAGCCCGCAGAAAAATATGCCGTTTCTGAAATTTTCAGGCTTTCTTTAGGGAAGACCTGAACTCTCGGGGCGGCTTTTCCATTTAGAGAATGTCAGATGTTGAGACGCATCCCCTCTTGATTTATACTATACGGAGAAATGGCGATTGAGACAAAAATCCTGAGGATTGATTCTCAGAGGTTAGCTAAAGGACAGATCGACACGATTGCCGGCATCCTGCGGGAGGGAGGCGTCATGGCCTATCCGACGGATACTTTTTACGGGCTTGGAGCGAACTGCTTCTCTCAAAAAGCTGTTCAGAAAATCTACAGGCTGAAGAAGAGAGAGCCATCCAAACCCCTGTCTGTGCTGGTTTCTGACAGGGATATGGTCCGGAGCCTTGCAGTGGAGATTCCCTCTCTGTTCTGGGAGTTGACAGAGGAGTTCTGGCCCGGGCCTCTCACCCTTGTCTTGAAAGCGTCCACTGCGCTGCCCGCGGAAATGCGCGGACCCGGAGATTCTGTGGGAATCCGCATGCCGGACGTTTCCTGGCTTCAAAATTTGATCTCTGAGATGGATTTTCCGATAACCGCCACGAGCGCCAATATATCGGGGGAAAAAGAGATCGAAGACCCGCAGAGAGTCAGAGATGTTTTTTCTGGGAAAGTCGACCTCATCGTTGACGGCGGAAAAACCGGAGGGATTCAGCCTTCCACTGTTGTGGATCTCAGCTCCTCAAGACTTGAAATTCTGAGAGAGGGCGTTGTGCCTCGATCCCGCTTCGAGAAATATCTCGAGAAAGAATCAATGTCTTAGAGAAAAAATTCCTCTCCTTCTGACGCCAGTCTGAAGCCCGTCTCCCTGATTTCTTTCCTTTCCTCTCCTTCCGGATCAAGCGCAAGATTGGAATGATTTAAATGCGTGAAGCGGATTTGTGTTTGTCCTTTTTGGGCCACTTTTCCCAGAGTCTTCAGGCTGGTTTGGATGAGCGGGTGCCCGATCTTGGACAGATCCCTCCGCGGAAGCTCCTCGGGACTGTAAAAAGTCCCGTCCAGGAGCGCGATATCGACTTTTTCGACTTCCTCGACTATCGAGCGGTTCCAGGCCTTCCAGCTCTGTATATCCGGAATGTACAGAAGCGTCTTTTTCTCTCCTGAGATTCGAAACCCGATCGTATCCGAGTATTCATCCCGATGAGGAACCGGTAGGGGAGTCAGAGAGATTCGGGGTGTGAGCGACAATTCTTCTCCAGGATGAAGGGTTCGGAGAGATATATTTTCGAGGCTTACAAGCTGGCTCCAGGGTCCGTTGTCCGATAAGAATCGTCCCATCCGAGAAGTGCAGTGTACGGGAAGGTTTTGAGTCGACATCACCTCATAGCCGCAGAACATCAAGCCTGTGTAATGTCCGATGTGGGCATGCGTCAGCAGGATCGCATCCGGAGCGTTTTTCTTCCCCCTCTTTTCAATGCTCAGTCGGTCAAGGGCCCTATCTGATTGAAGCCGGATATCTGGTGTGGCATCCAGGATGAAATATTTTTTCTCTATAAAGTCAATTAGAGCGATTGACGACACGAGTCGGATGAACCGGGCGTCTTCCCGTGCCCGACAACAGTTCCGGCAGTAACAGCCCATTTGAGGGATCCCCCCATCCTGAGCAGTCCCGAGGACCTGAGCGAGCACGCCTGTCTCCTCCTTCGGCTGAGCCAAGGATCTCAGAAGGCTTGTGAACTTTACCTTAGGACGGAAGAGGCTCGAGCCAGCCGCCCCCAAGAAAACCGTGTTGAGAAATTCTCTTCTNNGTCGCGTCTCAACATTTGACATTTCTTTTAGCAAGCTCAAATCTGCCAGTGCTGAGAAAGGGACTTGATCTTAAGATTTGAAATATCAGAATTAAGAGGGAAGTTTTAATGTCCAACCTCATTCAAATATTTTACTCTTTTCAAATTTGTTGAGAATTGAAGTAGCTCTCTGCTGATCAGTAGTTTATAAAAATGTCAAATGTTGAGACGCGACCCCAAAGGCCTACCGCACTTTGGCTCCGGAGGGAACATCCGTGTCGAAAGAGGGAATGATCGCTTTGCCCTCGATCTCCGCGGCCAGGAGCATTCCTTGAGATTCGATTCCCCGGATCACAGCGGGCTGCAGGTTCACGATCACGATAACTTTTTTGCCTTCGAGTTCTTCAGGGGCGTAAACATCCGCCACACCTGCCACCATCGTCCTTTTTTCGGTTCCGATGTCGACTTCCATTTTCACCAGCTTGTCAGTCCCTTCCACTTTCTCTGCTTTGAGTATTTCGCCGACCCGGAGGTCCATTTTTTTAAATTCATCAAAAGTGATCATCTCCATTTTTTCCTCCTTTTGGGGTGGAGCTTGCCGGGTTTTCTCCTCCTTGAGAAACTCTTTCAGGTCCACTCTCGGAAAGAGAGGCGTTGGCTTTTTAATGACCTGTCCCAGCTTGAGGCCATCGAACTTTAATTTTGAAAGAGATTCCTCCTCTAATGGTTTGTCTTCGCCGAGAAAATCCCAGATCTTTTGGGATGATTCGGGCATCACAGGGAAGAGGAAGCCGCTTATGACCCTGAGAGTTGCTGCGGCCTGGTAAAGGATTCTCCCCAGTCTCTTTTTCTGGGATTTATCTTTGGCCAGTTTCCAGGGCTCGTTCGCGGCCAGATACCTGTTCACCGTGTTGATGAAGGACCAGATTTCTTCGAGAGCTCTGTTCAATGCGTAATCTTCATAAAACTTGAGGATTTTCTCCTTTGAGGACTCAAACTCCTTGCGAAGATTCTGGTCTTCTTTTTCTTCTCTCCCTATTTCCTCAATTTTTCCGTTGAAATAGTTCTGGATCATAGTCAATGTTCTCTGGACAAGGTTTCCGAGGTCGTTGGCCAGGTCAGAGTTGATACGGTGGATAAATCCTTCATGGGAGAAGTTGCCGTCCAGTCCGACCGGAATCTCCCGGAGAAGGAAGTAGCGGAGGGGATCGGCTCCGAAAGTCTCGAGGATGATGTGAGGATCAAGGACATTGCCTTTGGATTTGGACATTTTCGCTTCATCCTTGAGCCACCAGCCGTGGCCGAACACAGTCTGGGGAAGAGGAAATCCTGCAGCCATCAGAAAGGCGGGCCAGAAGATCGCATGGAACCTGAGAATATCCTTCCCGATGAGATGGACATCGGCCGGCCAGTATTTTTGAAAACGCGACTTATCCCATTTATACCCGATGCCTGTCAGGTAGTTGTGGAGAGCGTCAAACCAGACATAGATAGTGTGGTCGGGATCATCCGGCACAGGAATTCCCCACGCGACAGTGGTCCGGGTGATGCTCAGGTCCTTCAAACCCTGTTTGACGAAGCTGACAACCTCGTTCATCCGGCTGGGAGGCCGGACGAATGTCGGGTTTTTGGAATAGAAATCCAGAAGAGGCTTCTGGTAAGCGGAGAGCTTGAAGAAATAGCACTCCTCAGAGACAAGAACGGCTTTTGTCCCGCATTCGGGGCAGGTTTTGTGTCCCCCCTTTTCGAGGGGAACATCTTCGGCCAGAAAATGCTCAGTCGAATCACAATACCAACCTTCGTAAATTCCTTTATAAATGTCCCCTTTCTGCTTCAATTGTTGAAAGATCTGCTGGACGCTCTTTTCATGGAAAGACTCTGTAGTGCGGATGAAAAAATCATAGGAGACATTCAAGGCTTTCCACAGGTCCTTGTACCTGACCACGACCTGGTCGGCCAGCTCAATCGGTTTCAATCCCTTCTCCTTGGCCGCTTTTTCCACCTTTTGTCCGTGCTCGTCCGTTCCTGTCAGGAAGAAGACCTCTTTCCCGGAGAGTTTCTTGAAACGGCTTATGGCGTCGGCGATGATCGTCGTATAGGCGTGTCCGATATGAGGGATATCGTTAACGTAATAGATGGGGGTTGTGATGTAAAATGTGTTCTTAGACTTCTTTGCCACCGGACATACCTCCTCTGATCAGTGTCATGGCTTCTGATCGTGTGGCGCTGTGCGTGCGGAAGGACCCTCTTAAAGCCGATGTGACGGTTAGAGATTTTGGCTTTTTCGCTCCCCTCATCGACATGCACATGTGCTCCGCTTCGATCACCACCATGACTCCAAGTGGCTTGAGGTGTTCCATGATGAGGTCAGCGATCTGTTTGGTCAGCCTTTCCTGGACTTGGAGCCTGCGGGAGAGGTTGTCGACGACTCGGGCGATTTTACTTAATCCTACGATTCGACCTCCTTTGGGGATATAGGCAATATGGGCGATACCCGCAAACGGAAGAAGGTGATGTTCGCACATTGAATACAGCGGGATATTTTTAATAAGGACCATCTCGTCGTGCTTTTCACCCTGAATCACCCGGAGATGCCGAGACGGATTCTCTCTCACTCCTCCCAGGATCTCAGAAAACATGCTGGCCACTCTGTGTGGCGTTTCTTTGAGCCCGACTCTTTTCGGGTCTTCACCCACCCCTTCCAGAATGAGCTTAACCCCTTTTGCGATTTTCTCAAGGTCTGCTTTTCTTTTGCTGTTTTTTGTGGGCATTGTCAGGTCTGTCCTTAAATCTCAGGATGAAATATCCTGCCAGGATAACTCCCTTATTTTTTCTTAAGGTACTCCTTTACCGCCAACTGCATGATCTCCTTGACAGGACGGCCGCTTTTTTTGGCCAGTTTCAAACAATCCTCGAATTCAGGTTGAGCGTTGACTGTTTTTCCTTCGAGGGAGGAGATTTTGATCGAGATTTCTTCACCGAGCACGTGGAGGTTCTCGACTGTTCTCTCCAATACCCGCCGATGAACGGGAAAGTACCTCACTCCGATAGAGCTTGTCTCTTGAAATATCGCGTCGATCAGAGCCTCCATTTTATCAATCTCTGCCAGGACGGTCAATTTTGTCGCCAGCCTGTTCTTTTTCATCGTTACAGGTGTGAGGAACACATCCAGGGCCCCGAGGCCGAAAGCCCGGCCGAAGAAGGAAGCCAGAACCTGTGGAGTGGAATCATCGATATTCGCCTCAATGAGATAGACTTCTTTATCATCCTTGAATTTCTTCGTGTTTCCGTAAAAAGCTCTCAGGATGTTGGGAAAGTTCTGTAAGTTCCGTTCTCCTGCACCGCAGCCGATTTTTTCATAGGATATTTCAGGGAAAGGAATGAACTGGTGAACCAGGGTGGAGACTATTGCAGCACCTGTCGGCGTCACAAGCTCCTCTTTGACATGTTCTGAATAGACCGGGGTGTTCTTGAGGAGTTCTGCGACTGCGGGCGGAGGCACAGGAAGTCTGCCGTGGGATGTGTCCACCCACCCCTGACCGACGTTCAACGGGGATGAGTAAACATCGGTCACATCGAGGACTTCGGTCAAAAAACAGCATCCCACTATGTCGACGATCGCGTCATCTGCACCGGCTTCGTGGAGATGAGCTTCCTGGAATTTGTGTCCGTGGACTCTCGCTTCAGCCTGGAATAGCCGCTTGAATATTTCCAGAGACTTGTTTTTAACGGTCGAAGAAAAAGAGCTTTTCTTGATGAGTGATTCGATATCAGACCATTTTCGTGGCGGACTCTTCTGCTTTTGGACACGAACGTCCACTTTCAGCGCCCGAAGCGATGCCCTTTTCGTCTCTTTCAACCGGATATCCACGGGAAGCTTCAATTCCGCCATCTTTTTCGTGAAGAGCGCGGGCTTGATTCCAAGGTCAAGAAGAGCGGCCAGAATCATGTCACCGCTCAAGCCGGCGGGAGCGTCGAAATAAATAAATTTCATCCGGGAATTATCCCTTTTTAGAGTGGAGTTTCTTTTGGAGTTCCTCATCGATAAGAGGAAGGATCTCTCCGGCTTTTCCTCTGAACGAAAAATCAGCGTAAGGCGTGAGTGGAGTCGGATCCGGATTGATCTCCACGATCTTGGCGCCTGCTTCAGCCGCAGCGAGAGGAAGGGAGGCGGCTGGCTGGACGAGTGCAGAGGTGCCGATAACACACATCACATCACATTCTGAACTCAATTGAAACGCCTTTTGGAGAACAGTCGGAGAAAGAGATTCACCGAACCACACCACATGAGGTCTCAAAAGAGCTCCGCAGTCCGGACAGAGAGGCGGAACCTCTTCGAGAGGGGTTTGATGGTTCTCTGAAATCGTTCCTTCGTCTGTGCACCTGAGCTTCCAGATGTTCCCGTGGAGCTCAACCATTTCTGTGGAGCCCGCTTTCTGATGGAGCCCGTCTATATTTTGAGTGATAAGGGAAAAAACAGGGAAGACGCTTTCCCATCGGGCAATGACCTTGTGCCCGGGATTGGGCATTTTTTCAGCGATTATTCCCCGCCGCCATTCATAAAATTCCCAGACGAGCTCCGGATTCTGGGCAAATGCTGTCGGCGTGGCCAGCTCTTCGGCGCGGTATTTTTTCCACAGGCCTTCTTTGCCGCGGAAAGTGGGAATCCCGGATTCCGCGGAGATTCCGGCCCCTGTCGAGACTGCGACATGCTTGGCTCGAGTCAGGAGGTCGACGAGCGCTTCAGTTTCCGTTTTCTCGGTCATTTCGATTCCTCGTGCCTCATAGGATAATCTTTTCTCGGAGAAAAATCAAAGAGATAAACGGGGAGAGGTTGCTTTTTGAATAAGCGGACAGTCCCTCTCTTCCTCAGCAAAAAGACTTGAACGGACAGTCTCCAAAAAAGCCTGTCCTTTTTATTATTGACGCGGAAAATTCAATTGTTTTTTCAGATAAATGAGGTCCTCGCTTGACTTGTCAACCCTGAAGTTATATATCATTACCCGAATCCAAATCGGAGATGGTTAAGGTTAAGAAAAATAAGCATTGGGGCATCAGAAGTAAATAGTTAAGGTTCAATAGTATGAGTGGATAACCTCATGAGTTTAATTATCATCGGTTCGCTCGCCTTTGACACGATCGAGACTCCCTTAGACAGGAGGGAGCGGATCGTGGGGGGATCGGGCACCTACTGTGCCCTGGCTGCGAGTTTTTTCACGCAGCCGGGAATTGTGGGCGTCGTGGGCGAAGACTTTCCTGAGGAGACGGTTGATTTTCTCAAGGAGAGGAAGATCGATATTCAGGGATTGGAGATTCAGCCGGGAAAGACTTTTCACTGGGAAGCCCGATACGGGGATGATCCCAACCAAAGGACGACCGTAAAGACAGAGTTGAATGTTTTTCAGGATTTCAAACCTCAGCTTCCTCCGAGTTACAGAAAAAGCAGGATTGTTTTTCTGGCGAACATCGATCCTGATCAGCAGGATGAGATCCTGAGCCAAGTTCATAAGCCAGGACTTATCGCCATGGACACCATCAACCTCTGGATCAACCAGAAACGTGACTCCCTGTTGAAAGTTCTGGAGAAGGTTGACCTGTATTTTGCCAACGACGAAGAAATCAGGCTGCTGACCGGAGAGAAAAATCTGATAAAGGCCGGGAAAAAAGTCCTGGAGAGAGGGCCCTCTCTCGTGGCCGTCAAAAAGGGGGAGCACGGAGCGCTGGTGATGGGGAAGGATCTGGTCTTCGGCGTGCTCGCTCATCCCTGTGAAGAGGTCGTGGACCCGACCGGTGCCGGAGACAGTTTTGCCGGAGGCTTTCTGGGCTACTTGGATAATATAAAAGACTTGAGCAACAAGAAGGAAATTCGCAGAGCTGCTGTTTTTGGCAGTGTTCTGGCCTCTTTTGTCATAGAAGATTTTGGAATCAACCGGTTCAAAACTCTTTCTCTGAAGGAAATCAAAGATCGCTTTGATGAGTTCAGAAAGCTTGTTTCTTTTTAGTTTCTTTCGAGGAGTGATAAGGATACAAAATGATGCGATGCCATCCAGGAGGGAAGAATGGCCGAGATTAAAATGCCAGTAGAGCCGTTTCGGATAAAGGTTGTGGAACCGACTCAAAAGACATCGAGGAAAGAGAGAGAGGAGCTTCTTCGTAAGGCGGGATTGAATGTGTTCAACATTCCGGCGGAGAAGGTCTCTATTGACCTCTTGACGGATAGCGGAACCTCGGCCATGAGCGATAATCAATGGGCGGGGCTGATGCTGGGGGACGAGTCCTATGCGGGAGCGAAAAACTTCTTTCACCTTGAGAAGTCCATCAAAAGAATTTTCGGGTTTTCTCATGTCATTCCGACTCATCAAGGACGGGCCGCGGAGAGAATCTTGTTTGAAGCGCTTGTCAAAGAAGGCGATTGTGTTCCCAATAACATCCATTTCGACACGACAAGAGCCAACGTAGAGGTCAGAGGTGCAGAGGCAGTGAACCTGTGCGTCGATGAGGTCTTCGACGTGTCTTCTGAACATCCTTTTAAAGGAAACATGGACACCCAGAAGCTCGAGCGATTCATCAAAGAGAAAAGCGCGGAAAAGATTCCTCTGGTCATGATGACCATAACCAACAACAGCGGCGGTGGCCAGCCGGTGTCCCTGGAGAATATCAAAGACGTGAGCGGGATCTGCCGGAGAAACGGCATCCCTTTTTATTTTGATGCCTGCCGCTTCGCCGAGAACGCCTATTTCATAAAACAGAGAGAAAAGGGGTATCAGAAGAAATCCATACTCGATATATCCAGGGAGACATTTTCTTTTGCGGACGGAGCCACGATGAGTGCCAAAAAAGACGCTCTTGTGAATATCGGAGGCTTTGTCACCCTGAACAATGATGAGCTGGCGCAGAAGCTCAAAAAACTGCTCATCATCAGCGAGGGATTTCCGACTTATGGGGGATTAGCGGGCAGAGATTTGGAAGCCATTTCCCGTGGGCTGGAGGAAGTCCTGGAGCAGGATTATCTGGAGCACCGGATCGCGCAGGTTCACTATCTGGGGAAGCTCCTGGATGAGGCCGGAGTTCCCATCTACAAGCCCGTGGGCAGCCACGCCGTGTATGTCCTGGCGGATAAATTTCTTCCTCATATTCCTCGTGACCAGTTTCCAGGATGGGCTCTCACCGTGGCCCTGTACCGGGAATCAGGAGTGAGAGCTGTAGAGATCGGGGGAATCATGTTCGCCAAGAAGGATGAGAGGAGCGAGAAAGAAATATACCCGGAGCTGGAATTGGTCCGCCTGGCCATTCCACGGAGAGTTTATACGGTTTCCCATCTTCATTATGTGGCCGACGCTCTTGTGGAGCTTCATAAAAAACGTGAGCAGATCAAAGGATTGAAGATCGCGTCCCAAGCTCCACCTTTGAGACATTTCACGGTGAGACTGGAAGAAGTTTGAGAGATAAAGGAAGAGAAAAAGAGCCTCTCTTCTCCTTTGTGGGCTCGCAGTTCTTTTAATTCTGCACCCCTTTTTTCGAGTCGCGAGATCTATTGTTCTCCAAGAGATATCCAGGAGGATTCTATGAAGTACTCTGCGATAAATTTTAAAGATAAACTGGCCAAGTTTTCAGAGCATTTCTCGCCGAAGATCATCGCTCAGATGAACGATTATCATTTCAAATTGGGCAAATTCCAAGGCGACTTTATCTGGCATACGCACAGAGATACGGATGAGGCGTTCATCGTCATCGAAGGAGAGATGAGGATCGATTTCCGTGACGGAGAAGTGAACCTCAAGGCCGGAGAAATGTTTATCGTACCGAAGGGAGTGGACCATAAACCTTTCGCAGAGAAAGAATGTAAAATTATGCTGGTTGAGCCGGCGGGGACCCTCAACACCGGGGATGCGGGAGGCGATTTGACAGTTAAAGACGACGTTTGGGTCTAACCAGTTGACTAAATAAGTTCTCTTCCATTTAGTGTGGGTAAATGATTAGATAGTATTCTGGGATGTCCTTGCTGTAGGTATGTCAGACCCTCCTGGACACTTTGTGTTATTTTGTAAGCTACAAAAAGGAGGT
>JABAOH010158641.1_pt2 | contig 31047 bp, 26 predicted proteins | sample 7062181 | NCBI WGS metagenome assembly JABAOH01 (sample SAMN14538630, study PRJNA623070) | marine sediment metagenome | biome: marine biome [ENVO:00000428]; feature: marine pelagic biome [ENVO:01000023]; material: deep marine sediment [ENVO:00002113]; isolation source: pool of 5 deep marine...
GAGAGCGTCGACATCTAAGAAGACCTTTCTTCCAGAAAGTGAAAGTTGTTCTCAAGACAGGTAACATTTAAGTCATCACCCTATCTATACAGGAGGGGGGAGTTCCTTGGTCTTGCCTCTGAGCGTGCTGGAAAAGTCCCTGAACAAGAAGGTATCCTTGCTCCTGAAGGACAGCAGGATTCTGAAGGGCACCCTCGTCGGCTATGACGACTACATGAACATGGTGTTGGAGGGCACAGAGGAGACTCAGGGAGATCAGGTCAGGAGGATAGGCACCGTTGTCCTGCGAGGCAACAACGTCGTAACCATTGTGCCCGAGTGAACTTCATCTCCTCGAAACTTATTAACCACTGACTGTGGTTGGGATGCGGGATGCAGGCCATCATACTGGCCGGGGGTTTGGGAACGAGGCTGAGACCTATCACCTACTTCCGGCCAAAGGCCTTGGTGCCCCTCCTGAATAGGCCCATGGTTCTTCATATCGTCGATGGCCTCCCGCAGGCGGTGGACGAGATCATCATCGCCGCCAGCTACATGACCGAGGCTCTGGAGGCCTTCTTTGACTCCCACCCCTTGGACATGAGGGTCACGATTGTCGACGAGGAAGAACTCTTGGGCACCGGAGGGGCCCTGAAGAATCTGGAGGGTATCATCGAGGGGACCTTCATCGCCCTAAACGGCGACGTAATCAGCTCCCTAGGGGTGGAAGACCTTTTGGCCTTCCACAGAGAGATGGATGGCATCGGTACCATCGCGCTTAGGGAGATGGAAAACCCCGAGGCCTACGGAATAGTGGGCCTTGGTGAGGACTGCAGAATCGAGAGATTCCTCGAGAAGCCGTCCCCTGATGAGGTGTTTTCAAGGCTCATTAACGCTGGGGTCTACGTGTTGGAGGATGAAGTCCTTTCGTTGATACCGGAGGGCAGGACCGTATCCTTGGAACGGGAGGTATTCCCAAAGGCCCTAGAGAGGGGTCTTTATGGCATGACTTTTGAAGGCTACTGGGCCGATGCGGGGACCCTGGATAACTACCTAGCGGCGACGAGAATTCTCCTAGATGAGTTGGGAACCGCGGTAGAGGGAGATTGCATCATCCACTCAGAGGCCAGCATCTTGGACCCGGTGTACTTCGGCCCCTCTATAGTCCTCCGTGGAGGCCTCGTGGGACCATACGTCGGCCTAGGTAGGGCGTGTGATTTAGAGAGTGCCAAGATCGTCAACTCCGTACTCCTTGACGGCGTGAAGGTGGAGGAGGGTGCTGTCATAGAGGAGAGCTTGATCGGCTCAAAGGTAACCGTAGGCCGTGACTCAAGGATACACGGATGCATTGTCGCCGATGGGGCTCACATAGTGGGGGGCTCAGAACTCACCGGCGAGCAGGTTGGATGATGACCCGTCTCTTCGGTACCAACGGCATCCGCGGGGTGGTAGGGCAGGACATGACCGCGTCCTTGGCCCTCGACGTGGGAAGAGCGGCGGGTACCTTTTTCGAGGGTGGCCGAATCGCCATCGGCAACGACACCAGGACCTCCAGTCCCATGCTCAAGGCGGCAGTCATTTCCGGTCTGACCGCCGGAGGATGCATCGTAGAGGACCTAGGCACGGCGCCCTCACCCGCCATCCAGTATTACGTCAAGACCCATAGAGTGGAGGGTGGTGTCATCATCACAGCCTCTCACAACCCGCGGGAGTACAACGGCATCAAGGTGATTGATCCCCGCGGTATGGAGGCCTCCCGGGAGCACGAGGAGGGCATTGAGAGGGTGTACTTCCGTAAAGCCTTCAGGCAAGCTTCTTGGGACGCCGTAGGGCGCGTGGCGAAGGTCAACCGCTGTAACCAGGATTACCTCGATGCCATCGTCCGCCTGGTGGATGTGGACCGAATACATGATGCTGGCCTCAAGGTTGTCCTAGACTGTGGAAACGGCGCCTCATGTCTCACCTCCCCTTACTTGGTACGTCATCTCGGGTGCCATGTAGCCACCCTGAACGCTCAACCCGACGGCAGCTTCCCGGGTCATCCGCCTGAACCCAGGGAAGAACACGTCGGAGAGCTGATGGAGATGGTGGTCGATTCGGCGTCCGATCTTGGAGTCGTGCACGATGGGGATGCCGACAGGGTTGTATTCGTGGATGAGGAAGGGCACTACGTACACGGCGACAGGTCTCTAGCGCTCTTGGCTGGCTACGTCGTTGGGAGGGAGGGCGGTGGGGTGGTGGTAACACCCGTCAGCTCCTCGAGTTGTGTCGAGGACATGGTGAAGGCGAGCGGCGGTCGCGTCCTCTACACCAAGGTGGGAGCACCCCTGGTGGCTCGCCGGATGTTTGAGGAAGGCGCAGTCTTCGGTGGAGAGGAGAACGGCGGCTTGATCTTCCCAAGACATCAGTACTGCCGGGACGGGGCCATGGGTCTAGCTGTCGTGCTGGAGCTGATGGCCACCGAGCAGGCAAGTCTCTCCGATATCCTCTCCAAGATTCCGAAGTACTCCTTGGTGAAGACGAGTGTTCCGTGCCCGGCGGAGCTGAAAGGGAGGGCGCTGGAGGCCCTAGCTTCCCGGTTCGAAGGGAAGGCTATTGACACCACAGACGGTGTGAAGGTCACACACGAGGAGGGGTGGGTGCTCGCAAGACCCTCAGGCACCGAATCCATATTCAGGGTCTTCTCAGAGGGAAAGACCCAGAAGGAGGCCGAGAGGCTAAGCGAGGAGACTGTCTCTATTCTAGATGGGATTATTGAGAGCCTACGAGCTGGTTGAAAGGGATATCTGATTCGGTCAAATCACAAGAAGAGCCAGACCGTAGGCAATGATGCCCCCCAGGCTCGTAGCGAACAGGTTCACAGTCTTCTTGGAAACCAGCCCTCTGGTCTCTAGGGTTGCCCCCATCAGGCTGTCCAGCTGACACCCCAGAAACCCAACGAGGACGGGGATTGCGATGAAAGCGGGGGAGGAGGGGAACGTGATGAGATAGCCCAGCGTGGTCGGGATGAAGGAGAGGAAGATCCAGGCCATCAAGGTTGTGTACATCGCCGCCATCAAGGCCGCCCCCTGGCCGAAGAGGGAGACTCCGCCATTGGTGCCCGGTCTGACCCTCTCGAGGGTCGTGATCAGGTATGTCCTCGGAGACAGCACCCCGATCTCGCTGGCCAGGGTATCCGATGCCGCCACGCTGATGGCGGAGACAAAGATGAGGCCGCTGATGTACTTGGGAAGAGTGGGGGTTGCGAAGAAGCTGATGATAGCTACGAAGGTGGGCGCCAAGCCGTTGGCCAGCACGTTGCTATACCTTCTTTCTCCTCGGAATCCTTCCTGGACCCCGATCGCCCTCTTGTCCGAGAACCTGTACTTCGTCGCAAGGAAGCTCGTGACGAGGAAGAGAAGAAGTAGGAAGAGCCAGAGGACGTCCCCGAAAATCCCGATAATGAAGCCAACCGCGAATGCTGCGACGGAGCCGTCCCAGGTGAGCACCTCCTTCATATAGGCTAGGGCTGCCAAGGCAGTGCACAGGAAGGTAGTGATCAGGACGGCCTCTGGGGTGACCATTGTGCGCCTATTTGTCCCCCTTCTTAAAGTCTTTCTGAGAGTGCCAGCGGCCTTGATAACGTCATCTCACGCGAGGGGAGAGGTCTGGAGCGCAACGACTCGGGAGGTTTGCGAGGCGATGTTTGGCCAGTGACGCCGCCTTCGTAGGGCCTCGGCCCGCTCGAGAGCGGTTCAGAACCACCTATCCAGCTTGCTCTGCTCCCGGACCAGGAGCCCCTCATTGATCTTCTTCAGTGCCGATGCCACTCTGTCGTTGGAGAAGTCGAACTCGTCGCACAGGAAATCCGTGATACCAGACTCGTCAGGCTCGTGCCACTCCAGGCGGTAGTCGTCTGAAACCTCGGGCTGGAGGAAGATCTGACGCACCTCTTCGGATTCCTCGATGAAGTAGTCCTTGGCGTCCGTGACAGTGTCCAGATCCCGGTATTCCCTGATGAGGGTAAGAGCTTTCTTCGGGCCTATTCCCTTGATTCCCTCGTTGAAGTCGGTACCCATCAGGATGGCGAGATCCACTAGCTGTTCCCTGGTGATTCCAAGACCCTCCAAGTTCGCAGTCAGGCCTATGAGCTCGATGTTGACATCCACATACTCCTGGCGCCTTGGGAGCTTCCTTCGACCGGATATGGTGAGATTCTTCACCAGTCTCGGACAACCGTAGAGGAGGGAGTCGTAGTCTTGGGAACCCGTCGCCCAGACATCCCCTGTACGGGCCATGTAGCTCGCCTGGGCCTCGCCATCCTGGGGGGCATCCATGAAGGGCACTCCCATCAACGCCAACAGCTCTTTTGAACTCTCGACCATCTCGTCCGTGAGCCTGGATGTCTGCTGTGCCTTGGTCCGGGCCCTCTCTAGGTCCCCCACCTTCAGGGCCTCCCTCCACTCCTCTTCCGCCCTGGTGCGAACCCTCTTCCTATCGCCGAGAACACGCATCTTGAGGGGGTGTGGAGGGCCATCGAAGACGTAGACGGGAAGGACACCTTCGCGGATTACGTTAGAAGTCCGGTAGATCAGCCCGCTAAGGTGGGACGTGACCCTTCCGCGTCTGTCCATCAGCGGGGTACCATCGGGCTGCCTAATGATGGCCAGGAACTGGTACAGGGCGTTGTACGCGTCGATGGCGATAGCCCTTCCCCGGAAGTCTTCGAGCCGTTTCACCTCATGGGTCACCAGGCCCGTAAGGTCGACACCCATGGACCCAAGACCTACGCTCTTTCGCGGTAATAGTTTTGCCCTCACGCCTCCCGCACAGCTAAAGTAAACTCCTCATCCCTTATCTCACAGTCCACCACGTATCCCGTCTCTCCTGCGTACTCGACGAATCCCAGTCTACTGGCGTTGACCTCCTCCATGATGTACTCCCTCACGCCGAGGAGCAGCGCCTTCAGATTAGCCCCCGGCACGATCTCGACGGACACCGGCTGGGAGTCCTCCAAGGCCAGCTCCTTCCGGGCCTCCAGGACGATCTTAATGATCTCATTGGCGAATCCTTCGGCTTTGGTCTCCTCCGTCATCGTAGTGTCAAGAAAGACCATGCCACCCGAGAACTGCTGGACGACCACGTGGGGAGGTATGATGACTTGGAAGCTCACCATTTCCGGCAGGATGCGTATCTCCTGACCTTCGATGCCCATGTCAAACCCTCCCTTGTCGATGCCCTCCTTAATCTTCCACGGGTTCTGGGAGTTCAATATTAGTTCGATCTTCTTCGCCCACACCTTGTACGATTTCGCGATGGCTTCCCGATTTATCTGCATCTTGAGATCCGCGCCTTTCCAGAGCTCACCCTTCTCGAGGATGTCCACCTCCTTGGCGTTGGCGTGGCTCAGTATCATGCCCTTGAAGCTTGTTGCGGCGCTGGCGACGGCGGGGTTAGCCGCTCGCACGGCGATTCTAGGCACGGGCCAATGCACCTCGAGGCCTGCCTTCCCGCGAGCCTTGCTGATGGCCTTATCGATCATCTTCGCGATCTCGATGTAGTCCCTCAGGGTTGCGTCGTCCACCTCGACGCTGTACCCCTCACCCCGTGCCCCGACCGACGGAGGGCCTCCCTCAGCCAGGACCCTTCCGAGGGAGGACTCTAAGGCCTCGATGGCCGTCGGGAGACCACCCTCCTTCATGCCCTCCTCGACCTTCTGCATGAGCGCTCGAGCCTTAGCCCTCCTCTCGTTCGGCGGTAGGCCGTACAGGAGGCCCAATGTTATCGGGCTGGAGGCCAGAGGACCCAGGTCAACGTTCTCCGAGTCCGATACTAGGAGGAGCTTCCTCACAGTCTTTCGAAGCTCCGCGAGGATTTCCGAATCTCCCTTCCAGTCCCTTAGCTCCTCTCCGTAGCGGCTCTCTATGTCGTGCAGTACTTGGAGCATGTAGAGGGGCAACAGCTCCGACCCCTCGCCTGGGGTCACGGCAACCAAGTAGACCACGTCACCTCCTGCTGCGAGGACTCTACTGTCCCCAATCTCAGTCTTCTCGATGGATGGCTTCATCCCCTCCTGAGCGATCCTCTGGATGAGTTCCTGAACGCGTTGGAGGGTTTCGTCGAAGGCCTCCTTGTTCGAACGATCTCTATACCGACGACTCTCGTGGAGGAGAAGATCCCCGGACGCTAGGTACAGCAGCGCGTCCTCCACTCCATATGCCGACTTCGGCGCCACTTCCAGGTCCCGGAGTTCTCTCATCACATAGGGCACGTCATCTAGAAGCCCCTTGTAGGATACCTCCAGGTCAACGATCGTCTCCCCCTCCGATTTGGGCCACAGGCCCATCTCCAACTTCCTGACCTCATCTGGACCCAGTTTCTCCAACCTCCCCTCGCCCTTGACCTCGGCGTCCCCTTCCAGCTTGACCTCCAAGTCCTCCGCGGCCCAGTCTCCCTTGTTCGCTATCTCTATCATGAATCTATTCCAGGTGTTCGACTGGAATCCGGAGGTTGGAGCCCTGACAAGGAGCCTCGGTTGTCTATCTCCTGCTACGCCCTCGCCCCTCTGAAGGATCGTTCGCCGAGCCTGCGTAATGAGTGCGCCCAGCTGATCGACATCTGATTGCTTCGCGGCCTCGGTCGCCATCGAAAGGATTCTTCTGGCCTCCTCCGACACCGAATCCGTCATGGATGGGTCGTCGAAGACCCTGGTCATCTTCTCCAGATCTCCTTCGTACTTCTCCATGCGCAGGCTGTCCCTCGTCTCTCGTATCGTCGCGTCCGCTGATTCCAGACACCGATTCACCTCCCCTAGTCTGCCCTTCCCCAGGGCCTCTCTCGCCTGCTCCAGGAGTGCCTTTGCCTCCGAGGAATCCACACCCTCACTGTCAAGGGAGCCTAGATCCCTGTTCAGACTCTCGAACTCCTTGTACATCTTCTCGGACGCCACCTGTTCCTTGAGGGCGGAGAGGGAGTCCTCCAGGGAGGTGACTATCCTTGCGGCAATATCGTAGTCCCCTCTGGCCAGGGCCGTCTTTGCCTTCTCAACCTCGTTCCTACTCTCCTCGTACCTCTCCTTGAGTTCCGCCAGGTCCTCCAGTCCCACTACTGCCAAGTCTTCCAAGTCACTGTCGAGCACGTTCACGACAGTCTTCAGCTTTGTCTGAACGTCCTGTTGCGTCTTGAGGGCCATGGCCACGGCGTCCTCCACCAAGGCCCAAGCCTTATGCGGGTCCTCGGCCACCGCCTCCTGGGCCTCCTTCAAGAGCTCCTCCGACTTCGCGATGTCCATGCCAACGGTCTTTCCTCCCTCAATCAGGCTCATGGCCGAGCTTATGGCCATCTCCGTGCCCTCAGGCCCACGAATCGTCTCCTCCTGCGTGAGGAAGAGGAGCTTTCTGACGATGGTTTCTATCCCCTCCAACTCACTCAGCAGACCCGTCCACTTCTCCAGCCGCTCACCGTGGGCACGCTCGATTTCGTTGATTATCTCCGCCATGTAAAGGGGCAGGAGTACCGGCTCTTCCCCGATCAATACGACCGCGAGGTAGACGTTGGTGCCCCTCTCGATTAGTATCTTGCTCTCCGCGAACTCGAGTCTCCTAAGGCCTACCCTGGTCCGCTGCCGGAATGAGTCCTTGACAAAATCCTGGACGACGGTGAGCATGCCGCTGAAGATGTCCTCGTCGATATCGTCCAGCGTCTTGCGGGACTGGTGGCATACTAGCCTCCCGTCGGAGTGGACTAGGAAGACGTCTTCCACGAGATAGGTGCCTGGACGAGAGGCCTTGACCGTGGCCTCGCTGGTGGTCTGCACTTCCACCCCATCGAAGTACCTTCGATAGGCGACCTCCACATCGAGCGGTATGTTTCCCTCAGCCTTGGGCCTGACCCCGACCTCGATCTCACGAGTCTCCCCCGGCGACAGCTTCTCGATGGGCTCGAAGCCCTTGACCTCGGCGTCTCCTCTGAGCTTGATGCCGACTTGCTTGGCCGGCACGTTGCCCGCGTTCTTGACGTAGAACACATATCTGGTCCACCTTCCCTCCACAAGGCCCCCTTCCGGCATTTCCAGGCGAATCTCCGGCTCTGCATCCTCTATTCCCTTGACCGCCTTGGCCACGATCCCCCTTGCCCTCTCGAGGGATTTCAACGCTCCGTCCGGTTCATCTTCAAGGGAGGCATCCGCCTCCGTTAGAATCTTCTTAGCCTCTCTCACATCCGCCCCCAGAGACTCAGCCAACTCAGCCTGCTCCCTTAGGTCCTGCATCAGGGACTTGGCTCCCTCCGACGCTTCGCCGAATCGAGCTTGGGCCTGGGTGATAAGCTCCCGAAGTTCCCCCTTCTTGCCCGTCTCGAGAACGATTTGAGCCTGCTTCAGGATCTCCTTTACTTCTCCTACCTGAGAGGCAATCTCCTCCGTCTGCTGGGCCATCTCGGAGAGGCCGGCGGCGGATCTTAAGTCCCTCAGAGGACCGTCGAGGCCCTCAACCATCTCCCTGGCCTTCTCGGTCTCACCTCTGGACCAGGCCTCCTGAATCTCATCGAGGCTATCCTGAGTCCTTGGCATCTTCAGGCCCTTCGCCTCCAGCTCGTCCAAGTCCTTTCTGACTGAATCCAGATGACCTGTCATGTCCTCTAGGGTCGCCTTCCGACGGGCCCCCTCGACGATGTCTCCGATCACCTTGCAGTACTCCAGAACCTCGACGTAGCGGCCGTCCTCTAGGGCAGCCTGTGCGTTTCTGAGGACCTCCTGTCCCCTCGAAACCGAGAAGCCCTCATCTCCCGCCTTTTGGATGACATCCTCCGTCCTCTGTAGCAGGTCTTGGGCGGCGACCTCCAGGCCAGAAGTGAGGACTCCGGCGATTTCTTCCACGTATTTGAGGTGGGCTTCGGACGCCTCGAAGTCCCCATCCTCCAGGGCAATCTCAACCTGGCCAAGGTCCTCAGCCGCCCCTTCGATGGATATGTCTGCCCTTTCCAAGTCCCTCATCATCACCTTCAGCCCAGACAGCCTGCTCTCGATTTGATGCCTTCTATTCTTCATATCCGCGTCGGCGGCGTCTATGAACAGCTGCATGCGACTCTTGGCTTTCCTCTCAGCCATCTTGGCATATTGCAGCGCCTCGTCGTAGCGGGAATGTTGGTATGATTCCTCAGCGCTCAGCAGGAACTCCTCCGCGTCCGGGATACCGTCCCAGTGCTTCGCCGCTCGCTCAAGCCTTTGTCGAGCCGAATCGATGACGTCTCTGGCCGCCGAAGCCATGCTGCTCCTCGCTCCAGAGGCGATCTCCTCAAGGTCCGACAGGATGGCTCCCGCCCTTTCGATGTCCTTGTGGCCCAGGGCGACGGTCGCTTCCTCCATTCCTTCTTGAGCCTCGCCGATATCAATGCCCGCCCTCTCGAGTTCAGAAAGGAGCGCTCTAACCCTGAAGAACTGGGTCGTGATTTCCTCCTCCGCCTTGAGCTCCTCCTCAGCCCGCATAGCCTTTGCCGTGTCTGTCTTGTCCTTCAAAGCAAGGTACTCATCCAGGGCTCTCTCTAGGGAATCCTCATTGATGGCGTCCTGAATCCCCCTCAGTTCCTTCTCGACGTCTTGCCCTTCCGCCTCAGACTCGTCCATAGAGGCCTTCAGCTCCTCAACCAACGAATTCAGCCGACTAAGCAAGGCGGCCTCAAACCTGGACACTAGTTCGTGCAGGACTCGAGTCCTAAGGTTGAGGCTAGTCATGTCTTCCGACGCGATGGCATCCTCGGCTCGGCTGGCAGCCTCCTCCAGCACCTTGCCGTAGATTCCGGCCCGCTCCAAGGTGGCGTGCAACGACCTTGCCTCCCGGACGACTTCCCGCGCGCGCTCCTCCGTTGTCGCTTCCTCCATGCCCTCCAGTCCAGGCAGGGGGACTTCGTCAGAGTGCTCCTTCCTCGCTTCTCTGCAAGCCTCCATGGCCATTTTCGCGAGGTCCAGGGCCTCGAAGGATTTGCCTTCCTCCAGCGCTTTCTTCGTCCGATCGAGGAACTCCTGGGCCTCGGGAACCTGAATCTCCAGGCCCTTGAGCCTATCTATCTCCTCTTCCAGGTCCAGAATCGACCGCTCGGCTGAGCCCCTGAGGCCCTCCTCCAGTGCCTTGGAAGCATCCTGAGCCTTCTTCAGAAGTTCCTCGGCCTGGGATAGCCGTCCGGCTTCGAGGGCCTCTTCCGCCCTGTCCAGGAAGCCAAGGGCACCGCTCACCTCCAAGCCGGCGATCTTGAACTCCGCTACAAAGGTCCTCAGTTCGGCCGATCCTCGAAGGATCTTGTTCTCCTTCTTTGTGGCCTCCGCCTCGAACTTGGCCTCGACCAGCCTGTCGATTTCTGTGTAGCGCCCCTGCCCCAAGGCACTCTCCACCTCCGAGAGGAGCTCTCGAGCTCCGAGGGCACTCACCCCTCCCTTCCCGGCCTTCTCCACGAGCTTCTCTACGGTCGTAAGGATGAACTCCCTCTCCCTCTCCTTCCTGGCCGCCTTCACAGCCCTGGTGGACTTCTGAAAGTGCTTCCTGAGGGCCTTCCAGTCCCCGCTTTCAAAGGCCTTCTCCGCCATCTCAAAGGCTGCCATAGACTTGGACGTGTCCGCCCTCATTGACCGCACGTCCTGGATCTCGCCTTGCAGGAGTTCTAGGGACTCCTTTGCCCTCCTGACTCGTGCCGCTTCTTGGGCGACTTTCCGGCACTTCTGCAGGGACTTGGTGACAACACTGAACTTCCCCTGTCCGAGGGCCTTCCAAGCCTCCTCCAAGTGCGGCTGTGCAGCGGTCAGGTCGGACCCCTCTTTGGCCTCCTCCTGCAACAGCTTCTCAACTCTCTGAATGGCCTCCTCAGAGATTCTCTCTCGACGAGCTCGCTCAGCAGAATCCCTGGATGCCCTTGTCCACTTCTGGACATCCGCGTAGACGCCCGACTTGAGGGCCTTCCTCGCCTTCTCTAGCAGCTCCTGCGCTTCCGAAACGTTCGCGCCTCTGTCATCGGCCTTCTTGAGGGCTTTCTCGACGTTGGAGATGAGTTGACCCGCCCTCGCGGTCTTTCTGGCATAGTCGGCGGCCGTCACCGCCTTCTTCACCATATCGTTGGTCCGCGGCACATCACCCTCCTCGAGGGCCTTCTTGGCTGACTCCAGGAGATCTGTGGCCCTGGCGATCTTCCCTCCCCTCTCCATGGCGTAGCTAATCCTCTTGCTCGCGGCGGTGATGCTCCTCTCGGCCTGCCGGATCTGGCCTGAGGCGTCGATCCGCTTGAGGATGGAGCTGAGGGCTCTGGGAACGCCGGTGAGTGTTCCCTGACTCACCCGCTCCTCCAGCGAGTGAATGTCCGCCACTGCCCTCTCCACGTTTATGCCCGCCTTGGTGGCCGTCCTCACCTGCTCCTTAGCATTGCGTATACTAGCCATGTAGGCTGAGCGCCTCTTGGCCAGGTCGAGCCCCCTCTGCAGGGCCTGACCAATCCTCGAGGCCGTCTCGAAGTCACCCTCTTCCACGGACTTCAATCCCTTCTCCAGCAGTGAGCGGGCGAAGCGGCTATCCAGGCCCTCGGGTTTCCCCTCGAGCTCCACCGACGCCTCCTCAAAGAGGTCTCGGAGGGCCTTCTCACCGAGTTTCTTCATTCGAGTCCTAGGACTGGCCCCACAAAAAGCACACGTGCCGGCCTCCTCGCTAAGCTGGGAGTGACAGAGGGGGCAAGAGCTCACCTTATCTTCTCCGCGTGAGGGCAGTAGCGATTCTAGGCTTCCCTGCGTCTATAAAGATGACTTCACCGTTATCAGCCGGTAAACTCTGAGTCCCTTCCGACTGACTATGCGGCCAGCGGAGGATCCGTGTCAGGTCAGAAAGGGCGAGAGGATCACCAGGGAGACTCCAATCCACACGGCAAGGATGATGGTGAGGAGGATTCCCCCGAAGCTTAGGAGGGAGTTCGCGAGGATCATGGCCAGTGGGATGACGACGGAGATAAGGGAGTAAATGAGCCTCTCTAGCCAGACTTCCAAGCCGACACCTGGTGAGATTAGCGTTGTTCCAGGGCTGATAAGGCGCTCTTCCTGATCTTCGCTATCCTGTTCTTCACGTTCCCGCCGAAGACGGCAGAACCTGCGACGAGGACCCTAGCTCCAGCCCTTGCAGCCAGTCCAGCCGTAGCCTCGTTGATTCCTCCATCCACCTCCAACTCCACCTCCAGCCCTCCATCCTCGATGAAATCTCTAGCTTCCTCCATCTTCGGAAGAACCTCCGTCATGAACTCCTGGCCGCCGAAACCGGGGTCGACGGTCATGATTAGGAGGAGGTGGATGAGGCCCATGTAGGGCTTCACGGCCTCAAAGGAAGTGGCGGGTTTGATGGAGATGCCACTCCGAGCCCCCATTTCACCGATGGCCTGGAGGGTTCCCTCCACATCCTCCTCAGCTTCCAAGTGTATGGTCAGTATGTCGGCTCCAGCCGTGATGAAGTCCTCCACGAATCGGCCCGGCCGCTGGATCATGAGGTGGACGTCGAAGGGAAGCTGAGTGGACGGGCGAAGGGAGGAGATGACCGGAGGACCTATGGTCAAGTTTGGGACGAAGACGCCGTCCATCACGTCGACGTGAATGTAGTCCGCTCCTCCCCTCTCGGCCCTCTTGACCTCCTCACCAAGCCTGCTGAAGTCGGCGGAGAGTATGGAGGGAGCGACTTTGATCATTCGAACGGCAAAGGCCTTTCATATTTATCTATGTCCCGATGTCCGGGGCAAGTAAGCTTCAAGTCCTCCCTCAGTGTGTAAGGCGGGGGCGGTTCCTTGAAGAGTGGTGACTGGCTGAAGGCCGGCGGTGTATTCCTCCTCTCAGTGGGCCTAGCCACTGGCCTAGGCTTTGGCCTCTCCAGCCTGTCGACGACCCCCGAGTGCGGCTTTTCCGTTCGGCTGACCGTGGAGAGGCACGGGGACGCCCTCGAGGCCACGGTGACTCACGTGGACGAAGTGCTGAACATAGCTGACGTAGCGTACCAGATAGTTCAGCTCCGGGGAAGCTCCTCGAAGGTGATTGCCGCGGGAAACCTCACCGATGCCCTAGAGGGAACTGACTCCGTCGTCTACGTGCCCGGCGACCCTGCCAAGGGTACTTTGGAGCCAGGGGACCGTCTCCTCGTCGAGATGGCCCAAGAGGACATACATGTCCTCCTGGTCACCCGGGAAGGAACTCCCCTGGGCTGGACGGCCGGGTGCGAGGACTTGGGCTAGGGCGACTTATTATATATTCGGGAACTCTTCCAACGAAATCCATGAGCTGGCGGCCGGTGGGAGGGCCCAGGAATCGGCTCGAGCACCCCGGAGCTCCTTTTCACCCTCATATCGAACACCTCTCTGTCCATCAAGTATTAAGAAGGAGGCTACATTGAGCCCACCGTCAACGGGGGGGGACTGAACATGGGCCGAGATAGTGCTGTTGTGGCGGAACTGCAGGAGAAGGCTCGTAAACTGAGGGTTCACGTTCTGAGAATGACTCACGCCGCTGGCTCCGGCCATCCGGGCGGTTCCCTGTCGGCGACGGATGTCATCACGGCTCTCTACTTCAATATCCTGCGCGTGGACCCCAAGAACCCGCAGTGGCCAGATCGGGACAGATTCATCCTCAGCAAGGGCCACGCCTGCCCCGTACTGTACGCAGCCCTGGCCGAGCGAGGCTTCTTCCCCACCGCTGAACTCATGACTCTGAGGAAGCTGGGGAGTCGCCTGCAGGGGCATCCTGAACTCGGCACAACGCCTGGACTCGAGGCTTGCGCCGGCGCCGAGGGCCAGGGCCTCAGCATCGCAGTGGGCATGGCCCTGGCGGCTCGTCTGGACGGGAGGTCCCACCGCATCTACGTGATGATGGGAGATGGTGAGAACGACGTGGGGCAGACCTGGGAGGCTGCCTTGAGTGCGTCCCACTTCCGGCTGGACAACATCACTGCTGTGGTCGACAGGAACGGCATACAGCAGGAGGGGAAGACGGAGGAGATCATGGCCTTAGAGCCCATGGCCGACAAGTGGCGTGCCTATGGCTGGAACGTTCTGGAGATCGACGGTCATGACATGGAGGCCGTCTTAGAGGCCTTCGACACCGCCCGGAGCGTCAAGGACAGGCCCACCGTCATCATAGCCCAGACCATCAAGGGCAAGGGCGTGAGCTACATGGAGAACGTCGTCCGCTTCCACGGGGTGGCGCCCACTGACGAGGAGCTCAAGCAGGGCCTGGCAGAGCTGGGGGAGACTCCATGAATCCGAAACCGTGGAAGATGGAGTCCATGAGGGGCTACTTCGGCGAAGCGATGGTCGAGCTGGGAAGGAGGAGACCGGACGTGGTGGTCGTGGGGGCTGACACCACCCAGTCCCTCAAGACCGCCCTATTCGGCAAGGAGTATCCGGACCGTCTCTTCAACATCGGCATCGCGGAGCAGAACATGATGGGCGTCGCCGCTGGCTTGGCAGCCGCCGGGAAGGTTGCCTACGCCTGCACCTATTCAGTCTTTGGGACGGCCCAGGTGTACAACATCATCCGCCAGTCCATCGCGTATCCCAACCTCCCCGTGAAGATCTTCTGCAGCCACGCCGGTGTGACGGTAGGGCCCGACGGCGCCACGCATCAGATGAACGAGGACATCAGCTTGCTGCGATCCCTCCCAAACATGAAGGTCGTAGTTCCCTGCGACGGGCCCGAGGTGGCGAAGGCCGTGCACGCCGCAGCTGCGGTTCCTGGACCTCTCTACTGTCGCTTCAGCAGGGCCAAATTCCCCACCCTTACCTCCCCCGACGACCCCTTTGAGGTGGGGAAGTCCACCCTCATGAGGGATGGGGAAGACCTCACCTTCATCGCGGCGGGAATCATGATCTCGAAGGCCTTGGAGGCGGCGGAGGAACTGGGGAGACAGGGCGTCAGGGCCAGAGTCGTAAACATGAGCACGGTGAAGCCCCTCGACGTAGATGCCGTGGTTGAGGCGGCCAGGGACACCGGCGCCATCGTGACGGCGGAAGAGCACACCATCTATGGGGGGCTGGGGAGCGCCGTAGCGGAGGCGGTGGCTCAGCGATATCCTGTCCCCATCAGGATCATCGGCATTCAAGACACCTTTGGCCAGAGTGGCGAGGGCTTCGAGTTGTTGGAGGAGTATGGCCTTTCCGCTCAAAAGCTGCTTAAGGCAGCGATGGATGTGATACGGAGCAAGGAGGTGGTGGCGTGAAGATATTCTTGGACACGGCGCACATACCGCACATCAAGGAGGCGGCTGAATGGGGGGTCCTCGATGGAGTGACCACCAACCCCAGCCTGATCGCCAAGGAGGGGCGTCCCTTCGACGATATCGTGGAGGAGATATGCTCTCTGGTGGATGGCCCGGTGAACCTGGAGGTCGTGAGCGAGGACTCCAGGGGAATGATATCAGAGGCCCGAAAGCTAGCGGCCATACACAGGAACGTGGTGGTGAAGGTACCCATGACCCCCGAGGGGCTGAAGGCCGCAAAGGCCCTGAAGGAGGATGGAATCAGGACAAACGTCACCCTCGTCTTCAGCCCCAACCAGGCCCTCCTAGCGGCCAAAGCTGGCGCCTACATCGTCAGCCCCTTCATCGGTCGGCTGGACGATCAGGGACATGTGGGAATGGAGATCATCCGCCAGATCGTCACCATATACGACAATTATGGCTTCGACACCAACCTCCTGGTGGCAAGCATACGGAATCCTGTCCATGTACTGGAGGCCGCCATGGCCGGGGCTCAGATATCCACCCTCCCGTACGAGGTCCTCAGGAAGATGTTCATGCACAGCCTCACCGATGTCGGCCTCAGGCGGTTCATAGAGGACTGGAAGAAGGTCCCGGAGGACATGCGCCCCTTCTAGGCTGCCTTGCGAAGGTCGAAGCTTATCAATATATATAGATTGGGCGACTTTTGAAGGCGATGGAGTTTGCGGGCACCGCCAGGTCGAAACTCCTAGTCTTCGCCCTACTCCTCCTTGTCGTCGTCGCTATTGTGAACCTTATGCACAACGTCGTCAGCTTCCAGCCTTCGGAAGAGGCGGAGACCGTGACATTCCCTGCCCAACGCCGGCCGCTGATGATTCCCCTCGAGCCCGCGACGAGCCTAGCCATTTCCGTCGTCCTGAGCCTCGCCGCCGGAACCATCATGCTCGTTGCCTACCTGAAGTACCGTCCGAAGGGCGGACGATTCCCCTATGAGGAACTCCTCCCGATCCTCATCTTCGTCCTGTTGCTGCTCGCCTTTGCCCTCTTCCTTGGCCCGCAGCAGATCCCCTCCCAGTCGGAGGAAGACCCTGGAGACGGAACCACTCCGGGGCAGGAGGAAGGAGGGCCCGGCACGGAGGTCACCACCGACGGGATTCCTCTCATCCGACGGCTGGGTCCGAGGGTGTTGGGACTTCTCCTGGTGTTCTTCGCCATATCTTCAGCCTTCATGCTGATGACCGTCCTGAGAGGCCGCCGAGTGTCATCCCTGGCGGAGTTGATTGAGTCGGAATCCAGGCAGGAGGTGGCCCGCAGCATTGAGACCGGCATCTACCGACTTCAGCTGGGCGATGACATCAGGTCCGTCATTCTGGGGTGCTATCGGGACCTGATCGACCTGCTACGGGGGAGAGGGATGAAGGCCGAGCCGCAGCTCACCGCGAGGGAGGTGGAGATCGTGGCCCTGGATAGGCTTGGCCTCTCCCCCCGGGGCGCCCAGTCCTTGAGGGTTCTCTTCGAGGTCGCGAGATATAGCTCTCATCCCCTCACCGAAGCCCACCGAAAGGAAGCCATTCGCTCCTTGGAGGGGGTCAGGAAGGAGCTGGGGGGATAGGATGGCCTGGGTGAGGCCTCGTACGGATAAGCGTGAGCGCATGCGGACTGCCCCAAAGGGGAACCTGCTGACGGGGTGGCGTGCCAGAGAGTCGAGGCTCATAAGTCCCCTGCAGATAGCCGTTCTAGCCCTCCTCACAGCCCTCATTCTTGGATCCTACGCGATTCCTACCTTCGGGACAGACCTAAGGTGGGCTTTGTATGTGTACCTGCTGATGGCCATTGCCTGGGTCGCCATTGGCATAGTCTACAGACGGACCGTTCCAACGCCCCCACTGGGGCTCGGTAAAGAGCCTGCAGCGGGCACTTCCGGAGAGCTGAAGAGCATGGTGGCCACTCTCAAGAGGGCGGATAGAGGGATGAGGTACAGTCAGCTGATGGCAATACATCGCGTCCGTAGTGCCTTTCTGAGGAAGATGGCAGCCCTGAGGGGGCTCGATGATGAGGATCTGCAGGATCTCCTGAGGAGGCCCTCAGAGTTGCGCAGAGTCGTGGGCGATCCAGTGATACTTGACTTCTTGGAGGACACCTCGGGGGAGGGCGACATCTTTGCCACACCTCGACCCTCTGATAGCAAGCTGGCGTCCCGATTCCCAAGGGGGGAGGCCACTACGAGGGCCCTGGGGCGCGTTGTTGAGGCGATGGAGGTCTGGGATTGAAGCTGGAGGATGTGTCGGCCATCTCGAATCACCTTCTCTCCGAGGTTTCCAAGGCCATCGTCGGCAAGCAGGATGTTCTGGAGAAGGTCCTCCTTTCCATCCTCTCGGACGGCCACCTCCTCATCGAGGACTACCCAGGGCTGGGCAAGACCATAATGGCAAAGAGCTTTGCCGGCGCCCTGGGGTGCGATTTCAAGAGGGTCCAGTTCACTCCAGACCTCCTCCCGGCGGACATAACAGGCACCTACATCCTAGACCGGCAAAAGGGTGACTTCCTCCTCCGGAAGGGGCCGGTGTTCACCAACGTGCTCTTGGCGGACGAGATAAACAGGGCGCCACCCAAGACCCAGGCGGCCCTCTTAGAGGCCATGCAGGAGAAGCAGGCGACCCTCGAGGGGGAGACGTACCCCCTCGACAGGCCATTCATCGTCATGGCAACCCAGAACCCCATCGAATACGAGGGAACCTATCCCCTGCCGGAGGCCCAGATAGACAGGTTCATCATGAGGATAAGAATGGGCTATCCCGCCTTCCAGTACGAGACGGAAATCCTTCAGAGGAGGAGGGCACGCAAGAAGGACGAGGTGGACATCGAGCGTGTCACGGACCCCGACCAGGTCGTGAAGATGCAGGCGGCCACGGAGGAGGTCTTCGTGGAGGAGGATGTGGAGAGGTACATGGTAGAGATAGTTACGGGCACGCGAGGACATCCTAGGGTTGACGTGGGCGCAAGCCCGCGTGGATCCTTGGCCCTCCTGAAGCTGTCCCGTTCTCGGGCGGCCTTGGATGGGAGGGACTACGTGTTGCCCGACGACGTGAAGGGCGTCGCCGTTGATGCCCTGGCACATCGTCTCATCCTGAAGCCCGATCCCCTCATTCGAGGCGTCAAGCCCTCTTCCGTGGTAGAGGATGTACTCCAGGAGGTTCCCGTCCCGAAGGTCGATTAGATGAGGACAGGCCAGGCAGCGTGGGTAGTCGGCCTCGCATCCCTTCTGCTCATTCTGGGCCTGATAATCCGCGAGGAAGGGCTCATCGCCTTGGCCGTGCCCCTCGTGGTCTACCTTGCCCTGGGAGTTGTCTTCAGGGCACAAGAGCCCGCCGTCAGAGTATTCCGAAGCGTCGACCGAGACACGGCCTACCAAGGTGAGGAATTGACGGTGAACCTGAGGGTGGAGAACCTGGGACGCTCCCTTGAGTTTCTGGAATTGCAGGACAGCGTGCCACCGGAGCTGGAGTTGCTCCAGGGGAGCAGCTACCTGGTGACGCAGCTACAGCCCAAGGAGGCTAGGGAGTTCCAGTACCGGCTGAACCTCAGGGTGAAGGGAAAGTACACTTTGGGCCCCATCCTGATGAGGAGCAGGGACCTGATGGGCTTCTTCGTCCATGAGGCGACCGTGGAGAATTCCCTTACCCTTGTCGTCTCCCCGAGGGGGGAGGACGTCAGGAAGGTCAAGATCGGGACGAGGACGACGAGACCGTGGCTAGGCCAGATCCCATCCAGGTCCCCGGGACTAGGTACGGATTTCTGGTCCATCCGGGACTACGCGTCCGGCGACGAGATGCGTCGCATCAACTGGAAGGCTTCCAGCCGGCTGGCCTCCCTCTTCACCAACGAGTACGAGGGGGAGAAGAGCGCAGACTTTGTGATAATCCTCGACGCTCGGGAAGAGGCCGCTCTGGGCCCCGTTCACGACAACGCTGTGGAGATGGGGGTGAGGGCCACCATCTCCCTGGCCTCAAAGCTCTTGGAGAACCGGAATAGGGTGGGGCTGATCGTCATGCGATCGGTCCTGGACTGGGTCTACCCGGCCTTCGGCAGAAAGCAGCTACCGAGGATCGTGGAAGCCCTCGTCACCGTTCGCCCGGGAGGGGAGTGGACTCTGGGCCACCTCCCATGGATCCTGATGAGATTCTTCCCCCCTCGTTGTCAGCTGATCATAATCTCGCCCTTGGTGGACAGAAGGGCCCGGGAGGCCATCGCCGAGATGAAGGCCCGGGGCTTCGACGCCGTTGTGATCTCCCCCTCCATGGTGGACATCGAGGCCAGCCTAATGGAGGAGAACGAAAGGGTCAGGGTGGCGCACTCGATCCTCAGATTCGAGCGGGATGTGGACATCGCCAGCCTGAGACGCTTCGCGCCTGTTGCTGACTGGAAGCCAGGAGAACCCCTGGCCGTAGCTATGAAGGAGGTGGAGACACGGAGGGGAAGACGGTAGAGGCGGCGGCGATCTCATACGTTCCCGTTGCCCTCTTGGCGTCCCTTGCGGGGTGGACGGTGGTCCTTTCCCTCCCCCTTCTCCCGTCCGCCTTCCCGATCTTGATGGCGGTGGGAGCCTCCATCGGAGCCGGCATTTTCGGCAGCTTTCGACCGACCAGAGTCACGGATGGTGCGTCCCTACTCCTTCTTAGCGCCGGCTTCGTCAGCGCAGGCATCTTCGCGGCCCAACTCAGCATCCTGCGCCTGTACATGTTCGCATCCCTGGGCCTCCTGACTTTCCAGTTGATGAGCTTCAGAACAACGACTGCACCGCTGCGACGTCGGCCTTCACTGGACGACTCAACCCTGAGGGGACTGAGTTCCGTCTACCAAGCGTCCCTGGTCCGGGGACTCCTAGTGTCCAGCTTGGTTCTGATGATTTCGATCATGACCTTCATGGCTGCGACGGGCTTCGTCCTGGGCCTTACCGCGGATGTTACTGCCTTCCTGCTAGCTCTGGCGGTGCTGGTTCTCCTGGCAATCATCTCCACGTATCATCGCTAGGCCATCAGGTTGAAGTACACATCCACGGTTTGTCTCTCCGTGCCCCGATAGTGTAGCGGCCGATCATCCGGGCCTGTCGAGCCCGGGACTCGGGTTCAAATCCCGATCGGGGCGTCCCAGTCCCCTCCTTTGGTCGCCCATGGCTAATCTTCAACCGCCCCAGCGAGGAAGTCCGGGAGATGTTCCACACTGACCTCCTTCTGCTCCCCGCTCACCAGGTCCTTCACCGCCACTTTGCCCAGCTTCCACTCTTTCTCCCCGACGAGCACTGCGGAACTGGCTCCTAGGGAGTCGGCGAATTCAAGATTCCTGGATGGACCCCTGCCCGTCAGGTCTACGTCTGCCGAAAGGCCGGCCTTCCTGATGACGTTCAGGACCGTGTATCCAGCCTCCCTCATGTGGTCTCCAATGGGGATGACGAAGGCGTCAAGGGTTGGGGAGGAGATAGTGACGCCCGCCTTCTCGAGGGCCAGGAGCACCCTGTCAAAGCCCATTCCGAATCCCGTCGTCGGGAGGGGCTCACCGCCAAACACGTCCGTGAGGGAATAGGAACCCCCGCCGCATATCTGGCTTGCAGCCCCCATAGGATCATAGTGGAGCTCGAACACCATCCCCGTGTAGTAGTCCAGACCCCGGACCACGCCCAGGTCGTAGATGAAGTCCCCCAGGCCGTACAACTGAAGGCGCTCTCCCAGTTTCCTCAGGTAGTCCAAGGCCTCAGCATCGGTGTCTGTCTCTCTCCGGACTTTCGCGCTGGTCTCGGCGCCCTTCTCAAGGATCCCGGCGGCCTTGTCCAAAACCTCTGGACCGCCCTTCACTCCTATCAGCTCCAGGAGTATGTCCTCAAGATCGCCGATGCCTGCGGCTCTCAACTCGCTCCTGAGCCCCTCCACATCCCTCTTATCCAGTAGGTTGATGATCCTCGCCTTTCGAGAAGGGTCGACCGGAAGGGTCTCCCTGATGAACCCGATGTGGCCCACCCGCAGCTGGAACTTGGAAAGGCCGGCCTCCCTCACGGCCTCGACTGCAGTGGCGATGACCTCGGTATCCGAGGCTAGTGGGTCACCTCCCAGTATTTCCACCCCAAACTGGAAGAACTCCCTGTATCGCCCGAACTGCGGCTCTTCGTAGCGATAGCATCTCCCCAGGTAATACACCTTCAGGGGCTTCGGCCTACTGCGTAGCTCGCTGAGGTAGAAGCGCATGACGGGAGCGGTCAACTCCGGCCGGAGGGCCAGCTTCCTGCCAGCCTTGTCCTCAAAGACGTACATGTCCTCCACGATGGCGGGGCCTGACTTCGCGATGAAGAGTCCGGCGTGCTCGAAGGTAGGGGTCTCCACCTCCATGTAGCCGAAACGACGAGCCACCGTGGAGAAGGCGTTCTGTAAGTAACGTCGGCGGGCCATCTCCTCCGGACCGAAGTCACGGGTGCCCCTGGGCCTTTCCATCATAGAGGTGGTTTCAAGGATGCCTGCGTCTTAAAAGGTTTGCTGGCCTCCACGGTCAAGGAATAAATAGGCTGTGGGGATTGTTTCCGAGGTGAGCGGCCTCCATCTGGATCACGTCTGTTTTGACATCGACGGCACCCTTTGCGACTACGGAATCGACCCCCAGGTCGCTCTAACCCGCGTCTGTGAGAGTCTGGGCGTCGAGGCCACCCTGGATCCCGGGGATTATTACGAGCTCTACAAGGCCGTTGCCGTCGAGAGACCAGGCGATACATACAGAGCGATTAGCGACGAAGCCTATCGCCGCCTGCTGGAGATGCACGGGTACAGCGACGCGAGGCTCGCCGAAAGGGTCGGCGAGGCGTACAGAGATGTCCGCCTATCAAGCCTGAGTCTCTACCCTGAGACTCTTGAGGTCCTCGAAAGTCTGAACGGGAGGTACTCTCTGGGCATAATCTCCAACGGGCCCAGCGAGATCCAGCGAGCCAAATTGAGGAAGTTCCGCCTGGCGAGGTACTTCGATTCCATCATCATATCCGGGGAAGTGGGAGTCGAAAAGCCGAGTGAGACCATATTCGCCCTGGCCCTGGGAGAGGCTCAGGCCAAGGCTGAAAGGAGCGCCCACGTGGGCGACAGCCTGCGGCATGACGTGAAGGGTGCGCTGGGGGCTGGGCTTACGAGCTTCTGGGTAAATCGGGGGGTGCTGGACCTCGAAATCACGCATGTTGCACCTCACTACGAGCTTCAGAGCCTGGCTGAACTCCTCCCCATACTGGACGGCTGAGCTACTCCACGGTGACGCTCTTGGCCAGGTGTCTGGGCTTGTCGATGGAGCACTTTCTCTCCCTGGCCGTGTAATATGCGAGGAGCTGCAGGGCTACCACGTTGACCACCGGCGAGTATGGCGGCTTGACCCATGGCACTTGGAGGACATGGTCCACATACTTCTCTATCTCGTCGTCCCCCTCGTAGGCGACGGCAACGACCGGCGCGCCCCTGGCGCTAACCTCTCCGATGTTGCCGAGCATCTTCTCGTACGTGTGGTCCCGGGGCACGAGGGCCACCACCGGCGTCTCCTCCGTGAGGAGGGCCAAGGGACCATGCTTCAGCTCTCCCGCCGGGTACCCCTCGGCGTGAATGTAGGAGATCTCCTTCATCTTTAGGGCACCCTCGAGGGCCATGGGGTAGTTGACGTTCCGGCCCAGGTAGAACATGCTCCGGGAGCTGCTGTATTCCCTTGCGATGGCCCTGACCTCGGGTGCAGCATCGAGGACAGACTGAACCGCCCTTGGTAGGGTTCTCAGCTCTTCAGCCCACCGGCGGGCGTCGTCGGCAGTGAGGTGCCCGGTGCCCGCGCCGAGCCTCAGGGCAAGGATGTAGAGGGCTAACAGCTGGGCCGTAAAGGTCTTCGTGGCCGCTACGCCTATCTCCAGGCCCGCTCTCGTATAGAGGATCTCCTGGGCCTCGCGGGAGATGGTAGAGCCCATGTAGTTGGTGATGGCGAGAGTCCTGCAGCCCCTTCTCTTCGCCTCCCGGGCCGCCCCGATGGTGTCGGCGGTTTCCCCGCTTTGGGTGACCAGGATGACCAGGGGCCGCCCGTCGGGGGCCCGGGAATATCGGTACTCAGAGGCCAGCTCCGCTGACGAAGGGAGTCCCGACATCTCCTCCACGATGTACTTCCCGGCCAAAGCCGCGTGGTATGAGGTGCCGCAGGCCACCAACTTGACGTGGCTCGCCTCGCCCGTAGGGAGGCTACCGGAATCCAGGTCGCTAACGCGACCCAGCAAGGTGGAGTGGATGACCTCCGGCTGCTCGAAGATCTCCTTGAGCATGAAGTGCGGGAAGCCCCCCTTCTCAGCGTCCTCAACCGTCCAAGAGACGACTTCGGGGCGCCTGTCAACCAGGGAGCCGTCGGGGGCGCAGATTTTGACTTTCGTGGGAGTGATGACGGCCAGTTCCCCGTCCATTAGGTGGAGGACCCTGTTGGTCTCCCGCAGAAGGGCCGGAACGTCAGAGGCGAAGAGGTTCTCGTCTGAACCGAGACCAATCACGAGAGGGCTGTCCTTGCGGGCGACGATTAGCTTTCCCTGCTCCTCCGCGTGCATCAGGGCGAGAGCATAGGCTCCCTGGATCTTGGGGAGGATGGCGAGCAAGGTCTCCTCCAGGCTCCCTTGATAGGCTCCCTCCACTAGGTGGACCACAGTCTCCGTGTCGGTCTGGGAAGTGAACTTGTGGCCCTCAGCCTCCAACGCTTCCCGCAAGGCCATATGATTCTCGATGATGCCGTTATGCGCTAGGACGATCTTGCGGCTGCAGTCCAGGAAGGGATGGGCGTTCTCGTGGCTAGGGGCTCCGTGGGTGGCCCACCGAGTGTGCCCCAAGCCGGTCTTGCCTTTCAACGGGGGAAGCCCCCTCTCCAGCTGTCTGATCTCCCCCTTGTCCTTATGGAGCTGAATTCCGCCGTCAAGGAGGGCGATGCCGGCGGAGTCGTAGCCGCGATACTCGAGCCTCTTGAGGGCTTCAAGGATTATGGGGAGGGCTGGTCGGTTCCCTGTGTAGCCGACGATGCCGCACACCTAGACCACCACTGACCCGTGGCCCACGTCACCGCGTAGGGTCGTGCCGGACGAGACTCTGCATCTCGCCCCCACGATGGTGCCCGGGAGGACCCTAACCTGGCCGCCGAGGGTGCTGTCCTCTCCGATGAACGAACCCACCTGCGGGAGGCGGTGCAACTCTCCCTCCACCTCCATGGTAGCGGCCTCGCTCGAGGCGGAGAGATGGGACCCGGACCTGACCCCCTTCCCAAGGACGCTTCGGGAGACGTAAGAGAAGGCTCCGAGGGAGCAATCATGCATGATGACGCCCTCCTCGATGAAGGAGGAGGGGCCGATCGTGACGTTCTGACCTATGGACGTAGAGGGATAGATGGTGACATGGGGTCCGATGTCGCATCCCTCGCCTATGGCTACCGGGCCCATGATGTATGCCCCCGCCCTGACCACGGTACCTTCACCGATGGAGATTGGACCCCTAAGGACCACACTCTCCTCTACCTTACCTGCGATCCCCTCCTGAAGAGTGGTCAAGGCCGTTGCATTGACCTTTATCAGATCCCAGGGATAGACTGCGTCTATCCAGGTACCCTCGGTCAGGATGCCCCTCAGCTTCTCGCTCTTGGAGAGAGTGTGGAGGATAGGCGGAATGTCCGAAATACCGCGCCGCATGGACTCCTCGCACGCGTCCAGGAAGTCGGCTCCCAGGGAATAGATGCCGGTGTTGATGAGGTTTCCAATCCTCTCCTCCGGCTTCTCCACGAGGTCCCGGACCAGGTCGCCCTCTAGGGCCACGACCCCGTACTTAGAGGGCTCATCGCTCTCGGTGATGACAATGGAGGGAACGGCGCCTACCTCCAAGAGGTCCTGTACCGTCCGAGCGTCGATCACGTTGTCCCCAGGGAGGACTAGGAAGTCCTCCTTCAGCGCCTCTCGCGCCTGAAGAAGGGCGTGGGCGGTCCCCAACTGCTTGTTCTGGACCACGTACTCGATGTGAGCGCCAAAGTCCTTCCCCTCCTCGAAGTGAGTCATGATCCTCTCCTTCCGGTAGCCCACAACGAGGACGATCTCCTGGATTCCGCTCTCCACCAGGGCCTGGACCACGTACTCTAGGATGGGTCGGTTGCCCACAGGGATCATGACCTTGGGCTCTGAGTGGGTGAAGGGTCCGAGCCGGGTACCCTCTCCTGCAGCGAGTATGACCGCCTTCAACCGCTCTCACCCTTGGAGTTCTCCGTGCGCCTAACTCCTCTCCTCACTAGATGTACTTTTTGTCCTCGTTCTGATTCGACCGTCCTATGGGAGGGCGACGAGGTGATAGGGAACCTTCTCCTCCATGCCCTCGTTAGCCGTCTCAATGGTGGAGACCACCTCGGCCGAAGAGTCCTCCGAGGCCAGCAGGAGGACGTCAAGGCCCCTGAGGGCTGCATCGAAGGAGGCCGAGGCGGCGGCGAACTCGAAGTCGGGTTCCAGACCTAACTTCAAGGCCAGGGCCTTTGCCACCGCGTCGCTGACCGCGAGCCTGTCCTTGGGCTGACCCTCCAAGAACTCTCGGGCCGTGGTTAGGTCCACGGCCCTGGTCCCTCCTTCCCTGGCTCCAGGAATCCGGACGACGGTGATTCTGCCCATGCTGAGGTCTAGGATACCCTCCAGCTCCACGACCGTGACGTCCTCCCCCCTGCGAGCGGAATGGAGGGACCGGCCGTGAGAGGGCGACTGCCTGCCGGGGTAGGCCACCAAGTAGGCGTCCTCCATGAAGAGGCCCACCCGCTCACCCTCTTGGATGTCCTCTCTCGCAATGGCTGAGCAGATGTCGAGGATCCTCATGTCCCTGTAGGCCCTGTCAACGAACTCTCTGAGCTCCTTGAACCTCTCCTGGAGGAGGTCGACGCCCTTCATCGTCGCCGTGTATACCCCGCTAACGTGTTGGACCAGCCCCTCGCTGCTCATGGACTTCAGGTAGTCGGAAACCCCCTGGACCGTGAGCCCTATCTTGTCGGCGATGGACTTCATCCGGCCGTGACGGTGGGCTGTAATCTCCAGCAAGATGAGGAGCCTGGTTGCCTCCTTCACATCCCGGAGAACCTTCATTCGTGGAGAAGATGAGCCTATGGATATTTAACGGCACACCGACGCTAGGACTGAATACGGCCCCTCGGGCAGCCTCAGTGGTAGCGGTTGTACGAGAGGATATCGGAGAAGTTCTTGCTACCTGGAGGTTGCGGGATCTCGGCAGGATATCCGATTGGGATCACGCCTATTACCCTGGCCTCCGAAGGAGCCGAAAGGAGCTGCCTCATCTTTTCCTCGTCGAAAACGTTGACGTACGAGGCTCCAAGCCCGTGGGCCACAGCGACCAGGAGGAGGTGACCGATGGCGAAGGCTACGTCCACGGGATAGGAACTCATGTACCCCCCAATGAGGGAGTCTGACTCGTCCAGGAGGCCCATGGCGACGACGACCACAGGGGCCTCGGCGATCCACTTCTGATTGCTGGCGGCGGCTGCAACCTTCGCCTTCAACTCCTCATCGGTCACTAGAAGGAACTTCCAGGGCTGCATGTTGTCCACGGAGGGCGCGAGCCTGACAGCGCTGAAAACTGCCCGGACCACCTCCTCAGGGATCGGGGCCTGCTTGAACCTCCTAACGCTACGGCGGGCCTTGATGGCCTCTAGGATGTCCATGACCGGCAGGCTCCAAAGGACGTTGTGAATAAATAGGTTTGTCCCATGGCTTCTCCGGACCGACTGACCGAGATTCACGTCGACGGCCCAAATGCTTTTGAGCACCCTGCCATTTCCATCGCGTGAGGAGAAGGGGCCTGGTCATCGTCATCCTGGTCGTCGGCCTCCTCATTTCCGGGACATCCGTCATAGTACTCCTGCTTCCGGGGGAAACGGTGGATGGCGAGCTGGCGCTGGAGGCAGTGCAGGACGGCCTCGCTTTCCCAGTCAGCTTCGTCCCCGCGGAGGACGGCCGGATCTTCTACAACGAGTTGCAGCGCGGAAACGTGCGGATCATCGAGGACGGCCGGCTACTGGAGCAGCCCTTCGTCACCCTCGAGGTGGTGACGCTGGCGGAGACAGGACTGCTGGGACTGGCCCTGAATCCCAGCTTCGCCGCCGACCCCTATGTCTACCTTTACTACACGTACGACTCTGGGGAGGGCATCTTCAACAGGATCTCTAGGTTCAAGGACCTGGGGAACGTGGCAGGACCCGAGGAGATTCTGATGGACTTCATACCGGCGAGTTCCATTCACAATAGCGGTCGACTCCTCTTCGGTCCCGATGGGAAGCTCTACGCGTCGGTGGGGGACTCCCGGGAGCGGGAGCAGGCTCAGGTCCCTGCCTCTCTCCGGGGAAAGATACTGAGGATGAACCCCGACGGATCGCTTCCCGAGGACAATCCCTTCGGCGATTCCTATGCGTACGTCATAGGGATCAGAAACGTCTTCGGCATGGACTTCACGCCAGGCGGCCTCCTCCTCTTCACAGACAACGGACCGGCGGGCAACGACGAGGTGAATCGCGGCCAACCTGGCCTCAACTACGGCTGGCCTGATGTCCAAGGTAAGGCTCAGGGCGCAGTGTTTGAGGACCCCATCTTAGTATTCACTCCCTCCATCGCTCCGACGGGATTAGCCTTCTACACCGGCACCGCCCTGGGTGTGACACGCACGAATGCGGCTTTCTTCGGCTCCTGGAACGAGGGTACACTTCGGCGCGTCATAGGAGACGTGGAAGGAGGAGAGGGCAATTTCACTTCTGTGGTGGAACTCGGGGTAGGGCGTAGAGGCATCCTGGATGTGGCAAACGGCCCGGACGGGAAGCTGTATGTCAGCACCCCGGATGGCATATTTCAGGTGGTGCTGCAAGAATCTCCGGAGGGAGACCAGTCAAGCTCCCCAGGTCAGCTTCCTTCTGTCTATTCAAGCGCGTATGCGCTTCCGCCTTTGCGTTGGAACCCATCGAGACCTCTTCGAACCTGGGGTGGAGTGTAGTAGGCATGTAGGCTCCCAGTCCCAAACCTTCCACTCTCGTGCAGAAATCTTAATAACAAAGTGGGAATAGGCCCTAGGAGTTCCAGGATTGATAGGATGGGCCGGTGGCTTAGACTGGTCTAGAGCGCCCGGCTGATAAGTGCTTCATGCTCGGAGACCGGGAGGTCGCCTGTTCGAATCAGGCCCGGCCCATTCCCCTGGACTGCTGTGCCCTCTGCGGGACATGGTGTGTCTGAGGGTTGAATGAGACATTTTATTCCAATTTTGATACTTGGTGCAGAATTAATAAGGCCGAGCGCGCGAACCCATGTACGCTTGCATGGAAGAGGTACAAGGGGAATACCCCGAATCCTTGGAGGACGTGCTCAAGCGTCTTAGGCGAATCGACGGCATAGAGGCGGTAACCCTCGCTAGGGACGACGGCCTCGCCGTCGCTCACCAACTCCCGAACTGGCTCGATTCTAACAGAATGGCGGCCATGGCAGCAGTCCTCTTGGGTGTTGGGACCAGGGTAGCCGAGGAGCTGAGGAAGGGTGAGCTGCGTCAGTGTTGGCTCCAGTGCAAGGAGGGGATGGTCATTGCGATCAGAACGTCGGGAGGAACCATCCTTATCGCACTTCTGGGCGAGGAGGCGAACGTAGGCTTGGTCCTCACCGCCCTCGAGACTGCGGCGCTAGAGCTTGCACAGGTTCTAGAGTCTCTCCTTAAGGTTGCCATAGCATGACCTGGGTCGACGGTCAGCAGGCGCATGGGCGTTGAATTCAGAAATCTATAATAATCGACGCTCCTAACAGGCAGCGATGGTGGTGGTTTCCCTTAGCTACGGGGACCTAGCATCTCTACTCGGAAAGGAGGTCCCTCTCGACGAGCTGGGCGACACAATCCCGATGATGGGAGCGGGCCACGAGGGCGTGGAGGACGGCATCATCCGGATGGACATCTTCCCCAACAGGCCTGACATGTACTCCGTGGAGGGCGTGGCTAGGGCCCTGAGGGGGTTCTTGGGCATTCAGCATGGACTGCCGCAGTACGATTTGAAGGTGAGCGGTATCGATTTCCTCGCAGATGAGAACGTGAGGGAGGTCAGGCCCTTCGTCGTGGGCGGGCTGGTGAGAGATCTGCATCTTACGGAGGACTTGGTGGTTTCCATAGTGGAGCTGCAGGAGAGGTTACACACAGGTCTCGGCAGAAGGAGGAAGAAGGTTGCCATAGGCCTGCACGATTTCGATAAGGTGGAGACGCCCTTTCGCTACAAGGCCTGCGCGGCCGACGAGGTCAGCTTCGTGCCCCTGGGCGGCGTCGAGGAGATGACCCTGGGCCAGATTCTGAGCGATCACGAGAAGGGGAGGGAGTACGGTTGGATTCTGGAGGGCAAGGAACTACTCCCACTCATCCTGGACGAGCAGGACAGGGTTCTCTCCTTTCCGCCCATCATCAACGGGGAGGTCACTACCCTCACCCCGGAGACGACAAACATCTTTGTCGACGTCACCGGAACAGATTTCCAGGCGGTGAGCAGCGCTCTGAACATCATCATGACGGCCATGGCCGAACGGGGCGGGGGGATGGAGTCCGTTACCATCATCTACCCTGACAGGGCCATCGAGTCGCCTGACTTGAGCCCGCTGGAGAGGGAACTCTCCATTACCAGAACCAACGAGTTGCTGGGACTGAACCTATCCGCGGAGGAGGTCGTCTCCTGTCTCAAGAGAATGAGGTTGGGGGCGACGGCTAAGGGTGACCGAATTCTGGTAGAGATCCCAGCCTATCGTACCGACATCCTCCACGAGGTCGATCTGATGGAGGACGTGGCCATCGGATACGGGTTTGAAAGGTTCACGCCCAGGCTCCCTCGGTGGATGACCGTCGGCGAGTCCTCAGGCCTGAACGAGTTTACGAGTGTCCTCCGGGGGGTCTTCGTGGGCCACGGCCTCCAAGAGGTGAGGACCCTCACGTTCCAAGACAGCGAGACCCATTACACGCCAGCCCGGAAACCCCTCAATCTTATCAACCCCATCACCTCCGACCTCAGCGCCGTCAGGTCGAGCCTACTCCCCTCCATCCTAGAGATTCTCAAGCTGAATCGACGCCGAGAACTTCCGCAGAAGTTGTTCGAGATCGATGACGTAGTACTAGAAGGACGCAATCGGCGCCAGGCTGGAGGGGCTGTAATACATCCTAAGGCGGGGTTCACGGAGGTGAAGGGCCTCGTCCAGGGGATTCTCAGGGATCTCAGCCTGGAAATGGAAGTAGAGGAGGGCGATAATGACAACTTCCTGGAGGGGAGGTGTGCGAGACCCCTTGTCGAGGGGAGGGCGCTGGGCCACCTGGGAGAAGTCAGGCCGGAGGTTATAGTCGCTTACGATCTGGTGAACCCCGTGGCCGCCTTCGAGCTGGACGTCGCTGCACTCTACGAGATTCTTCAAGAAAAGGGGATGGGGACTCAAAGTTAGCCACTTGCCTCTCCACCACTGCGGCGGATGAAAGCAGCGGCCCTCGAATCTGGCAATACGCATCCGGGAACCCCACTAAGGATTAATACCAATCTCCAGTTACTTGCCACGTGCTGCGGTAGCTAAGCCCGGACAAAAGCGCCGGCCTTGAGAGCCGGTGGGCCGCGAGGCCCTCGGGAGTTCGAAACCTTTTGACGCCAAGGTCGGAAATCTCCCCCGCAGCGCTCATTTCCAGCGATGCTATGGCTGGTGTGTGGGCATGCTGGAGTGAAGGAGGAGAGGCTGAAAAGCCTATATAGCGACTGGCCGATTCGCGACGAGAGCGTGGGTAGCCAAGCATGGTCAACGGCGCAGCGTTGAGGGCGCTGTCCTTAGTGGTTCCCA
>JABAOH010001015.1_pt2 | contig 31024 bp, 25 predicted proteins | sample 7062181 | NCBI WGS metagenome assembly JABAOH01 (sample SAMN14538630, study PRJNA623070) | marine sediment metagenome | biome: marine biome [ENVO:00000428]; feature: marine pelagic biome [ENVO:01000023]; material: deep marine sediment [ENVO:00002113]; isolation source: pool of 5 deep marine...
AATGACCAGTATGAATACATCGAGCTGCACAATATTAGCGCTGAGCCGGTAACCCTATATGATTATGACAAAGCTCAGCCGTGGAAGTTCACCGATGGTATTGAATTTACGTTCCCGGACGATGTGCCTGTCACGATACCTGCCGGCGGATACTTGTTAGTGGTCAAGGAGACGGAGGCGTTTGTCTGGCGGTATCCGGCTGTCGCGGTTGAGAAGATTCTCGGCCCTTACAGTGGCAGCTTGAACAACGCCGGCGAGAGGCTGGAGCTTTCGATGCCCGGCGACGTGGACGAATTTGGGACACGTTATTATATTCGCGTTGACAGGGTCAGTTACAGCGATGGTTCTCATCCTGAGGATTGTCCCGGCGGCGTTGACCTTTGGCCGAGTGCATCGGACGGCGGCGGCAAATCACTTACGCGCAAGAGAGGCGCCGATTACGGCAATGACCCTGATAACTGGACCGCATCTGCTCCTTCACCCGGGACTATCAATCCATAAAACCCTGAGGTAGGCGCGAAACATACCAGGTGTTCGATGTCAACAAGCCGGAAGGGGTTTATATAATGATAAACATCATCTGTTATCTGCTGACGGCAGTGTAGGAGAAAACGCGCCCGGCAGGACTCGAACCTGCAACCTTCGGATTCGAAGTCCGCGACTCTATCCAATTGAGCTACGGGCGCAAAAATCCGTAAGTTCTTGAAATATAACAACTTTCCACACGGTCTGTCAACTCTTTCGAGGAGCGATTTTGTAAATATCACTAAAAAGTGTCGTTCTGGTGTTAGTCTGCCCTATTATTGTGACCCAAAAAAGGCATGTTTCTTGCGTGCACCGGCCTTTGTATGCCGGCAGATATCAGACTTCTTTTATGATTTTTTTTCGTCCCACCTTATGAGATTGCGATTTCCAAGGCCAATACAGTTTGAAGACCTGGCGATGTCCCTTTATGACTGTTTATGGTTTCGCAATGATTCAGATTTGACTTCCAATCAGGCTATATCTGAGAAAGCCCAGACCAAAATATCCTATCCTTGTTCTTGAGTTTGGGCCGTTTGATTGTTCGTTGCTGGATATTCGGTTGCCGGCGAAGAGCCGGATTCTCCAGGAGCAAATTCCTTCGGCTGACAAACAAGCCGCGAAATAGAAGAAATAGAACTTTGCAGATACTCATCTTGACCAACTCTACCTGATTATGGTCTCATTTCTGGTAGCTTTTCGGGAGTTGGCAATTTTATGTAAATCCTTGTTAATAAACAAGGACGGAATTTTCAGGAGGGACACCTGTTTTAGCAGGGGAAAATGACCCAAGAGTTACAAGAATAGGCCGTTTTCTTAGACGCACCCGTATCGATGAGCTTCCCCAATTGTTAAATGTTATACGCGGTGATATGAGTCTTGTTGGACCGAGACCTGAGCGGCTCCACTTTGTGAAACGGCACAAGGCACTGAGGGAAATACGGCCGGCGGTTAAACCCGGCATGACTGGTCTTGCGCAGATAAGAAATGCTTATGACTTACACTCTAACCATAAAGTAAAATACGATTATTTGTATATTTAACGAAGATCTTTCCTGTTAAACCTGACATCTTGGCAAAAAACGATTCCTGTGGTATTGCTGAAAAAGGGCTGGTGAAACTAAAGCACCTCGTAAATAACAATCCTTCTTTTCCTTTCCTCCTTATTCATCCACACCGAATATCGTTTTCGCACTTCTCTGTTAAAGGTTATACTGTTCTCTGCTTGCTTGCCATCTAAGAATTTTACTACGTATGTGATATTGCCGGGGATTTTCTCTCCCTCCATTCTCCTGCTTGACCTTTGTGCATAAAAGCCAATCTGCGAATCCGCCATCGCGATCAGATCTTTTTTGCTGGTATTTTCCTTCAGCCATTTCGCTACATCAATATAGCCTTGCTTTTTCCAACTCAGCGGTGTTATCCTGTAGAACTTAGCCGCACAAATACTAAAGCCTACTGCCGCAAGTATAAAAAACCAGCGTTGTCTGTTTTTCCTTACGGCCAAACCGTTCTCAGAAGTCCTTTTACTTAGCCAGCGTGCTATTATCTGCAGGCCAACCGGAATGTAAAAAGCAGTAAATACAATGATAGGCATACAATGCCTTCTGCTTATATAGCTATAATTCATATACAGCAACACCATCATTACCACATACAGAACTATCATAGCAAATATAAAGAACCTCTTAGTAAGCAAAACTTTTCGTAGTTTTCGAAAGTGACAATAAAGCCCGACTATCAGCGGGAGTACAAAAAAATACATCAGGTTTTCACTGGTTTGTTGTACGAGCTTGCCCAGGGCTTTTAGTATATCGGTTGGTATCCCTGAAGCTGTGTATATTGCTACGGTATCATCAAAGCTACTTTGCTCAAGCCCCCTGAACTGCCGCGGGATGTTACAGCTGATAACCCTTTTTAGTTTCGGTGGCAAAACTCTTCCTCTTACCTTCATATAAGGTACTACTGGAATTGCAAATCCGATTAGAAGGATTAGCGTTAGACAAATAGCTTTGAGCCTACTTATATTCAATCGTGGAAGAAACAAACTGATTAACAGCCACCACATTCCATATATTACTATTTGTGCGCATTCCACTCGTATTGTATGTCCAAGTCCTGCTGCTAAGCCAGCAATTACAAAGAACCACCACTTTCCGAATCTGCTGCCCCACATTAAGAATAAAAGGCCTGTGGACAGAAACAAGATATGGGGCCAATCCCTCAATGCATCACTTCCAAACTCCGCAGGATAAGGCAGTATTATGAGGATAAGAATTGCCCAGAAACTTCTTCTGCTTCCAACCAAAAACTTCCCTATAAAATATAAAGGAATCAGGGCAATTAATCTGCATAACAACGTTACACTTTGGGCCGTATATATCCAGGTAAATACCGACGAGTTATCGGTAAACAGAGTCACGAAGCTATGAGCTATAAAAATGAGAAATGGATAACCGGGAGGATGTCCCTTTATAATACCAACAGGGTCGCTTGAAATCTTTTGTGCCCGCTCAATGTAAGAGACGCCGTCCCTGGAAATAAGGACTGTTGTGGCAATCAGGTAAACTCCGATTACGGATGCAATAAGAATGAGAATAAGTAAGTTAATGACATCGTCTTTATGTTCCTGGTATTTAGATTCCAACGCAGCCACCATAATCCTCACTCGCATCTACTTTATGTATTTGTTGTTCACTGATGTCAAATATGAATTCTCCGACGAGATTATTTTATCGTTTGCTCATAATGGCCTGCCCCCGTTTTTTGTACCAACTCTTATGAGAGGTTTTCACATTCTTTCTCTCTGTTCTGGGGCAGGCGGAGCATAGCCTGGCCCAAAACAACAAACCGCCGCAAACGCCGCCGTAGCCAAGTAGCACCCCGACAAGTCGGGACTATGTGGCCGGTAGTGATTATAATCCATTCGCCACGACTCAATTCTATCGCGGGCATCAGCCAGCGACAAGCCCCATTCTGATTTAAACACTTGGCTTTGAATTTGCCGTTGAACGACTCTATAAAAGCATTATCTGCACTATTGACGATATTCACAAATTGCTGACTGCTGGAATCAACACTTTCTCAGATAAATGGTAGTCTCGCAGTGCGGATATCCTTGCAGACTGATGATATTTGGTAGATGATTGCTCCGATTTCTTCAGTTGTGTGTTTTCTGCTTTAACCAGTTTTATAGGCTAAACTCTGGCTTTTAAGCCAAATATCGGTCGAGGAGTCCACTCTTTACTTTTTTTGCCCGCGGCCAATCTGACTTACCGACCGTGTTTTTTGTATTGTCGCCGCACATACCTTGTATTCCGGTATCTTGGCCAAGGGGTCCAGGGCATCAATGGTCAGCATATTGGCGGGACCTTCGTAAAAATGGAAGGGCATGAACAGCCACCCTTTTTCAATATTTTTAGTGACTTTTGCCAGCGTGGATACCTTGCCGCGGATGGTGGCTACCTCGACTTTGTCACCGTCTTCAATTCCGAGTTTGCCGGCATCATCGATGTGTATTTCGACATAGCCAGTGGGTGAAACCTGGTTGATAGCGGCTGATTTTCTGGTCATAGTACCGGTATGGAACTGATATAATTGCCTGCCGGTAGAGAGAACAAAGGGATATTTGGCGTCTGGAGACTCAGCCGGGGCTTTGAAGGGGACGGTGTGGAATTTACCCTTTCCTCTGGTAAAGCGGCCCTTGTGAAGATACTTTGTGCCGGGGTGTTCCTTGTCTGGACAGGGCCATTGTAAGCCGATCGAATCAATCCGGTCAAAGGAGATACCGCCATAGATAGGTGTGACTGAGGCAATTTCATCCATAATCTGGCCGGCGGAGTCGTAACTCATTTGATAGCCGAGTTTTGTCGAAACATCGCAGATTGTTTCCCAATCGTTACGGGATTGGCCAGGCGGGGGGACGGCAGCGCGGACACGCTGGACGCGGCGTTCGGTGTTTGTGAATGTGCCCTCCTTTTCGGCAAAGCAGACTGAGGGCAAAACCACATCGGCGTACTGGGCTGTCTCGGAGAGGAATATATCCTGCACGATAAGAAAATCCACCGTCTCGAGGGCCTTTCGTGTCCTGTTAAGGTTTGGGTCGGAAAGTGCAGGATTCTCGCCCATTATGTAGATTGCCTTTATGTCACCGGTCTCGACAGCGTGAAATATCTCGACAACAGTGAGTCCCTTCTTAGGAGAAAGCTTTTTTGACCAGGCCTTTTCAAACTTGGCCTGGATTTTAGAGTCCTCGACCGACTGATAGCCGGGATAGACGTTGGGCAAAGCCCCGAGGTCGCAGGCGCCCTGGACGTTGTTTTGGCCACGTAGGGGATTTACGCCGGTCGATTCTTTGCCGACGTTGCCGGTGAGCATTGAGAGATTGGCAAGTGAGAGGACATTGTCGGTGCCGGTAGTGTGCTGAGTGATGCCCATACTGTAAACGATACTGGCTGTTGAGGCAGCGGCATATATCCTTGCGGCCTGGCGGATTTTTTCGGCGGGGACGGTCGTGATTTCCTCAGCTTTTTCCGGCGTGAAATCTTTCACCGCATCAGCAAATTCACTAAAGCCCTCTGTCCGATCATTTATAAAATCGCTGTCCTGCAGTTTTTCACTTATTATAACGTTCATCATAGCGTTTATCAGTGCGACATCCGTGCCGGGTTTTTGAGGAAGGTGCAACTCGGCGAGTCGGGCGAGGTCGATTTGACGCGGGTCGGCCACTATAAGCCTGGCGTTGTTCTTGGCGACGGCCTCTGTTATGCTGAGAGCAATGACGGGATGAGCTTCAGAGGTATTTGAGCCGATGACAAATATGCAGCCGGCATTCTTAAGCTCATCAATCGAGTTGGTCATAGCACCACTGCCGAATGCCCTTGCAAGGCCGGCAACCGTCGATGCGTGGCAGAGTCTGGCGCAATGGTCAACATTATTAGTGCCAATCGCTGCACGAATAAACTTCTGAAAGATATAGTTGTCCTCATTGGTGCACTTGGCGGATGAAAGCCCGGCGATGCTGTCGGGGCCGTTCTGCGTTTTTATTTTAGTCAAACGGTCAGCTATAAAATTTATTGCTTCGGGCCAGGTCGCTTTTTCGAACCTGCCGTTTCGTTTTATAAGCGGGCAGGCAAGCCTTTTCTTGCTTGCGACAAAGTCCATAGCAAACCTGCCCTTGACACATAAATTGCCGTTGTTCGGAATACAACCGACTTCGCTGGTTACGCTGACTATTTCGTTTGTCTTTGGGTTTACGTTGAGGTCAATCTGGCAGCCGACACCACAATAGGCACAGGTTGTTCTTGTCCCGGTCAGATCTTTTTCGCGGCCCTTACCTATAGCTGCACGGTCCAACATCGCACCGGCAGGACAAATCTCGACGCATCCTCCACACAAAACGCACGAACTTTCGTGAAGGTCTATTCCAAATGCCGTGCTGACCTCCAACTGCCCGAGACGCCCGAAAAATGTCAGGGCTTCCGCCTTCTGTACCTCTTCGCAGTACCTGACACACAAGCCACACAAAATACACTTGTCCGGGTCGTAAAGTATCGCTTCACTGTTCGCGGCATAATTCGGTTTTACTGGCCTTCGCTCTGGCAAGCCAAAGCGTCCTTCGTCCGCCTGGTACTGGTATGCGAAGTCCTGTAGCTTGCACGCTCCATCCATATCACAACTGGTGCAAGCTACTCGGTGTTCTGACAAAATCAGCTCTAAGATAGTTTTTCGCATCGTTGCGATTTCCTTGTTCTCAGTCCATACCTTCATCCCCTCAGCAACCAGCGTGTTGCACGATATCGTCAGGCCAGCACGATCCTCTATCTGCACCACACACAGCCGGCACGTTCCTGCCGGCTCGAGGCGTGAATCATAGCAGAGGTTGGGAATGTCAATCCCGACGCTCTTCGCCGCTTCGAGAATCGTTGTTCCTTCCGGGACCGTTACTTCTCTGCCGTCAATTGTCAGACAAACTTCTTTCATTCTTGGATTGCCCTGTAATTAGATTCCTATCCTGAGACCTTGCCAATAGCTACCTCGAAATCCTGTGGGAAAAGTTCCAAGGCTGAGAGTACCGGGAGCGGAAAAGACTGTCCCATTCCACAAGTGGATACCGCCATGGCAGCCTTGCCAATTTGGCGTAATTGCTCCAAATCCTCAGTTGTTCCCTCGCCTTGAAACACCTTTTCGATAATTTCCTTCATCCGCACAACTCCTATCCGGCACGGCGCACAGCGCCCACAGGATTCGGACCCGTAAAACTCCAGCAGTCCTTTGACAATATCAACCGCGCTTTTGCCTTCTTCGTAAACTATCACCCCTGCAGTTCCAATTCCACTGCCGGCCTGGCGAATGGCTTGGGCGGTGAGTTTGCATCCCAGAGAAGCTCGAGCAAGAAACGCACTTGTTCCTCCACCTGGTTGAACCGCTTTTACGGGCCGGCCACCCGCTGTCCCTCGGCCAAATTCATCGATAAACTCTGCCAGCGTTCCTGAACCGAGCTCAAGCTCATACACCCCACTTTCTTTAACGTCCCCGGATAGCGAAAAAAGCCTCGTTCCGGGCTCACCCTCAACACCGAGCTTGTGATACGCTTCTACACCATTTGCCAAAATCACAGGCACGTTGGCGATGGTTTCGACGTTATTTACAACCGTTGGTCTTCCAAACAATCCTTTTTCTGTTGGATACGGCGGCTTCAATCGGCTGGCAGCCCGGCGTGTCTCAAGCGAAGAAATAAGCGCAAACTCCTCGCCGGTTATGTACAGCCCTTTACCTTTGACCACCTGCAGATTAACTGAAACCTTTGAGCCTAAAATACCATCTCCTAGAAGTCCGGCTTTCTTCGCCTTAACAACAAGCTTTTCCCACAGCTCGACAGTGTGGTCGTACTCGCCGTTTATGTAGATGTAGGCTTGTTCAGCCCCAATCGCATAGGCCGCGATTAGGATTCCTTCGAGCACCATCCAGGGATCGCCGTCGAGCAGGACCTTGTCCTTGAATGTCCCCAGCTCGCCCTCTTCAGCATTACAAATAAAATATTTTGGCCCTTGTTCTTCCCCGGCAGCCATTGCCCACTTTGGTCCCATTGGGAATCCCGCGCCGCCCCGGCCAACCAAACCTGACCGTTTAATCTCCTCGATTACTGACTGAGGCCCCATCGCCAAGGCCTTCTTAAGAGCCACCAAGCCTCCGTCGACCTCGTATCCCTTTAGTTCCAGCGGCTCGTAGTTGCCCACTCGCCGAGTTAAGACCTTTGTTTCCTTCATATTAGTCGTTGCACTCCAAACGTACCTTGAAGTCTCTGTATGATGTCAGAGCACCATAAATTCGAGTCTCCGAAAAACCGGTCCTTGCCGCAACATCGCGGACCACCTCCCGCGGGACGTATCCGAACACTTCTTGAATCTTGCCCAGAAACATAAATAAATTCTCCGCATTAACGCCCCCGACATCTTTGACCAGATTTTGATATGTTTCCATTTTGAATTTTTGCATTCGCTTGCTCCTCAAGCTCGCCGGCATTGTATCAGGCCGGCGTCGGGCATTGATGCCAAGACTCCATCGAGCGATTTAGTATCCAAAGAAACCGCGTTGCTGGTGCCCATATTTAACTCCCGTACGTCTTGAAGCCAAAGTGAGACAAAATAACTTTTAATTTAGGAGGCGATTTCAACTCCTGTTTTTAGTAATTTTACTGTAATATCTTTTCCTTTCAAGAATTGTTTTTCTTTTTAAGAATTGTTTTTCTTTTCAGCTCCTTTGGGGGGTACAAGCCCCGATTATGGAACTGAAAGCACCGACCCCCAGGGATGCTTGAAACTCGCTCCTTCCCAAAAGCATCAAACTGTGTCACTTCTGCTGACGGGAAACAATAAGCAACTCTAATACAATTAAGAGTTAAATCGGGATGTTTCTGCTACGAGATTGCATAAATTTCCGTTTGACTGAAGCTGCATAAAAGTTTTGCCATCTGCCTAAAATTACATCTTTATACTATCGTCCCTCCTGCGATGATGTTGTCATTGCTGTTGTACAACACAAGCTTTTGGCCGGGACAAGGCGCGAATTGCGGCTCGTCAAACTGAACAATCACATCATTTTCATTCACTTCGATAATTTTGCAGGGCTGCAGCGCACCATAGGAACGAATCTTGCCGAACAACCGTTTGTCACAAACAAGTTCCTCGTGTATAAGAATGTTCATCTGGTTTGCCCTGACAGTACGAAAGCTTATCTCCTCTCTAGTGCTCAGTGCGATGATGTTTTTATGGGCGTCTATCTTGCCCACATAAAGCGGCTTTCCGCCGGCGAATCCAATTCCCCGCCTTTGGCCGAGGGTGTAATTTGCAATCCCCTTATGTGTACCTACCTTGTTGCCCCGCATATCCGTTATATCGCCAGCCTGATTAGCCTCAGCGATAGTTAAAGCTGCTCGGTAATCGTCTTCTCCGGCAAAACACAATTCCATACTTTCCGGTTTATCAGCAACGCTCAGCTTCAACTGAGCGGCAATTGAGCGAACCTCATCCTTTCTTAGCTCGCCTAAAGGAAGAATAAACTTTTCCAGCTTTTCTTTGGTAATTCCATAAAGAAAATAACTTTGGTCCTTGGCTTTATTCTTTGCCCTGCCAAGTCGTACCTGGTCGTCAGTTCTGACAATCCGTGCGTAGTGACCTGTAGCCAGATAGCTAATCCCAAATTTTTCCTGTAAAAAATCCCAAACTAATGAAAATTTGAGTAGCGTATTGCAATCAACACAAGGATTTGGAGTTTCTCCCCTTGCATAAGATTGACGGAAACGCTCTATTATCAGCCGTTTAAAAACTTCAGTAACGTCGATAAAATAATGAGGGATATTTAATTCGTTGCAGACAAATGCGGCATCAGCCCCGCAGCAACCGCGGGTGTTTGTATTGCACGATACAGGTATCTTCATTGTAATGCCCAGGACGTCCCAGCCGTCTTGCTTGAGCAAATGCGCGGCGACACTGCTATCGACACCACCGCTCATTAACACCGCTATTGGCCTGGGTTCCCTAACGCCCTTCGTCGCGCATGGGGCTGCCTTCGATGACGCTTTCTCAGGAGCCCAGTGCGAAAAACTTGGCGGCATCAATCTTATTCTATACTCATCAGTCTGCATGTTCTAAAAACATTGTTTTCAACAAAGTTCTGTATTGATTCGTCTCCCGATGGTCTCGGTCGGTACGGTAATACCCAGTTTGCTTGGTGCGGGAGCTGCACTCGCAAACAAGATGACAGTATGATATTCCATTTGCCGACCCTTGTTATTCTTATTTCTCAAGTGTCTCAATAAAAAATCCTCTGCTTAATACCTATAAAGAGAAAAAAGTTTAACGAACAATTATTTCTTTCGGCGCACTTTAACACAAAAGTGATTCCCATTATTCTTGATTTCCATTACTTCCTGGCCCTGCTCAGCAAAACTTGCGGGAGCATTTCTTACTGGCTCACCATCATCAAGAAGCACTTCGAGAACCTGGCCTACAGCAATCTTCTCTAATTCCAGCTTTGCTTTAACAAAGTTCAGCGGACACTCAACACCCCGCAGGTCGATAAAGATGCCTTTATCATTAGCTTTGCCGATGTCATCCTGTTGAACAAATGGTTCGGCTTTAAATTTAAGATTGGCATCAAGGGACAAAAAAAGCTCTTCGACCCGTCTCGTCAAGTCCCCAACCTGCGGCAGCAGACCTTCGATTGACTTTCTATCACCCAAACACCAATCAATTGCATCGTTAAGGAGCTGTTGGGTCTGAGGTTTAACCCAACCCGGCTCGATAAGGTGCTTTCTAAATGCAGTAAATATCTCTTGGTCTTTTTTGGGCTCCAGGCCGAAGGTAACCAGAAGTGCTCTGGCCGCGGCAACAATCGCTTTATAAACATTTCCGTCTTTAACAGGAACAGACTTAAGGGCGTCCTTTGCTTCGTCGATATCAAGCTTGATTACATCCATAACGCCTGCACCGCACTCTCCTGGCCCTCGACCGGCCAATGAGAACGGCTTATCCGAACCAAAGTCGTAATAGTAATCCTTCGGGTATTGTACAGATGGAATATCGCTGCACTGCTCAACCAGGTTTTTCAGCTTTTCTTTTTTAATTTTGCCGGATTCAAAAAATTTTGCTAATAGCTCCGGTATTTTTTTAGCAGGCACTGTACCTATTCTTTCTGCCAGTTGTGCATTGCCTTCGACAGTTGTTGCACCTACCAGCACATCGTAACAGGGCATTAGCTTACCATTGACTCTTTTGGCTCTGCCTTGAAAACCTAAATCAGCTATATAATGGTGACCACAGGAATTGGGACAGCCGCTGATTCTTATTATAGATTCGGGCAGCCGTATATTATTCTTGCTAAGCTCCTCTGAAATCGCATTTGCCAGACCTCTCGAAAGACACAGTCCCAGTTTGCAGGTGGAAGCTCCGGCACAGGCGACAACTTTGGGATTGCCACCACCGAAGACATTGATGCTAAGGTTATTTAGCTCACCATTGACCTTATCAATATCTTTTTGCGCAACGCTTGTGATGAGAATATCCTGTAGTTGCGTGGTTCTGACAAGTCCCTGGCCGTACCTGGCTGCAATTTGACCGACTTTGTTCAGGTCATCAGCCGGTATATCGCCATTTCTTAGCCATAGTTGCACCGTATATCTTCCAGTTGTTTTCTCAGGTAATACATTGTCTTGTTTTTGACCAGCGTTATCTGATGCTTCGAGCACCCCATAGACCTGGGTAAGGTCACGAATTTTTGGCGATTTGTAAGGAAGCCCATCGGCCTCAAGTATCTCTCTTTCCTTTTGGTATAATTTGATAAATTCTTCAACGCCGATTCTTGCAAGCACGTATCGTAGTCTTGCTTTATGCTTGTTTGCCCTGTCACCGTATTTGTCGAACAATCTCTTGATGGCCTCTGCAACTTCAAAGACCTCCTTAGCTTCTAAGAAATCTTCGATTTTTGCCGCAACAGCGGGATTCGAGCCCAACCCCCCCGCTGCGTAAACAGAGAAACCTTTCACTCCGCTTTTCGTGTGGGCAAAAAAGCCAAGGTCGGCTACTGACGCAAACGCACAATCATCTGAGCAGCCGGAAAAAACTATTTTGTATTTTCTTGGTAAATTAAAAGAGCTTCTATCCTGCAAAAGATATTCAGCCGTTGCGATTGCATACGGAGCAACGTCAAACTCTTCTTTCGGACAAACTCCTGCTCGTGGACAGGCGGTAACATTTCGAACGGTATTACCTCCACCGCCGCGAGGTGAAAGACCCACTTCAAGTAAACCTTCTAATATGTCGGGCGTATCTTCAATATTGACCTGGTGTATCTGAATATCTTGCCTGGTTGTAACGTGGACAATTCCATTACCATAAGTCTTACTTAGCTCGGCAATTCGTTCCAGTTGATAAGGTAAAACCAGCCCTGCACCGATACGTATTCGAACCATAAACTTACCTGCCCTTCGTTGTTCATAGACTCCCATTGGTACTCGGTAGGCCCGAAAAGCAACCGGCGATGTTTGGCCATCAAGAAACTTTTTAACCAGGCTGCGATAGCCAAGAGTATCTTCTTTGACACTTTCCAGAATATGTAAAATTGGCTCTCTTGATTTACTCATTTTGTTTTTCCACAATCTTTACTAGTACTTCACTAACATTGCCATTTTCTATAAGAAAACCTTTCACAGCAGGGGCTTTAGTGTCCTGGAGTGAAACGATTACATATGTCACACAAGGCATAAGAGCCAGCCGAATATCCTCAGCCGAAGGTCTGGCTGGCGTTTCAGGGTGGCTGTGATATATCGCTAACAACTCAAGACCCGCTGAGCGAATATCTTTAACAGTCGCGAACTGTTCCTTCGGCTCCATCATAAAGTGGGAACTGCTGTTATCGACGTTTGTCATCTTATAAAGCTTCTCGACTTTACTGTCGCTACCTGCCAGAATTCCACAGGCCTCGACTGGTGCCAGAGCCTTGGCTTGTGCGATCATCTGTTCGAATATGTTAGTTGGAATCTCTAACTTCAGCATTTACAGCTCTTCAGGTCACATACAACCTGTTCTTCATCTTTCAATTCGGTTATTTGCGGATTTTCGCCGCAGAGCGGACAGTTGGGATTACGGTTTAATTTGACTGCGCGAAAGCTCATTTCAAGCGCATCATACGTCAACAACGTTCCGGTCAATAACTTTCCGAGGCCCAGTAAATATTTTATCGCTTCAGTTGCCTGCAATGAGCCAATGACTCCTGCCAGAACTCCAAGTACTCCAGCCTGTGAACATGATGGCACGGCGTCGACAGGCGGTGGAGCATTAAAGATACAACGATAACAGGTGGTTTCGCCGGGTAGTACAGTCATCAACTGACCGTCGAACCGTAAAATCCCTGCATGTGAAAACGGTACCCTGTTAAAATAACACGCATCGTTGATAAGAAATTTGGCAGAGAAATTGTCCGTACCGTCAATAACAAAATCGTACTGACAGATAATATCTGATATATTTTCGGCATCCACTTTGGTCTGATAGGTCCGGACCGTGATATCCGGATTTATTGCCCGCATCTTATTCTCGGCGGATTTGACCTTTTCCACACCTACATCGCTGGTGTGATGGATTATCTGCCTTTGAAGGTTTGTCAAATCGACCTTATCCGCATCGACAATTCCAATTGTTCCGACCCCGGCTGCGGCCAGGTATAAACCAGCCGGCGCACCAAGACCACCTGCACCTATGATTAACACTTTAGAGCTGAGCAACTTCTCTTGCCCTGCACCGCCGACCTGCTCCAGGATTATATGTCGGCTGTATCTTTCTATTTGTTGTTCAGTTAATCCCACAGCCGCCCCCCATAAAATAGAGAAACTCTACCTTATCGCCGTCTTTGAGTATTGTCTCTTCAAACTTAGTTCTTCTCAGAATCTGTCCATTAAGTTCGACTGACACCATATCCGGCATTTTTACATTCTCCTGGACCAGAAGTTGACTTACGGTCAAACCGTCGACGATATTTGTCTTTTTGCCATTTACAACAAGATTCATTTTATCTCCTTGAAAGTTCTTTCTATTGCCTGCTGAAAATCAGCTCTTATGTCTTCAAAATCCTCAATTCCAACCGAAACTCTAATCAGATCCTCAGAAACACCCATCGACTTTTGCTCATCCGGGGAGAATTCGTGAAATATGGTAGAGGCAGGATGTATCACCAATGTTTTGGCATCACCCAGGTTGGCCAGATTCTTTGCCAGCTTGAGCGAATCGATAAATCTAAAAGCCCTTTGCTTATCACCAAGGCCAAATGTAAGCAGTCCGCCGCCACGCCCATCAAACAGCTTTACAACTCTGTCGCTAAATTTGCTGTTCGCCAATCCGGGATAGCTCACCCAGGATACTTTGGGATGAGACTGCAGAAGTCGAGCTAATTTTTCAGCATTTTCACAATGCCTGACCATTCTACTGGAAAGAGTTTCTAAACCCTGCAGCATCAGAAACGAATTCATCGGAGCAGGACAGCCGCCCAGGTCGCGATAAATCAAATTTCGCAAATGCGCCAGGAAAGCCAATTGACCTACGCTTTCGGATAACTTTTTAATATCATCAAAACTCCCTTTTCTCCAGTCGTAGTTTCCGGTATCTATTATTGCTCCGCCAATCGCGGTGCCGTGACCGTTAATAAACTTCGATGTCGAGTGAACAACAATATCAGCACCAAACTCTACAGGCCTGATAAGAAAAGGGGTTGTAACGGTGTTATCAACAACCAGGGGTATATTGGCCTGATGAGCAATTTTAGCGATAGCCGGTATATCCGGCACATCCATTCGAGGATTGCCAATGGTCTCGACAAAAATCATCTTTGTGTTGTTACTGATTGCATTGGCAAAGTTGCTGGTATCAGCCACATCCGCCAGGGTGGTTTTAACGTTGAACCGCCCTAACGTATTTTCAAATAAAGATACTGTCCCGCCGAATATACCCGTTGCGGCGATTATCTCATCACTGGCTCTGGCCAAGCTCATCGCAACTGATGCAATAGCTGCCATGCCGCTGGAAGTGGCGATGCAGCCGATCCCATCTTCGAGTTGTGCCAGTCTGACCTCAAGAGCAGCGGTAGTTGGATTTGCAATCCGCGTATAGATATATCCGGGTGCTTTGCCACCAAAGATATCGGCAAGTTCCTGAGCAGTCTTGTAGGCGTAAGATACGGTTTGCCAAATCGGCACTGCCGTTGCACCGGTTTCATTGTCACCTCCAAAACCACCATGTACCGCTAACGTATCAGCTTTCATTTTTCCTTTTCCCTTATATCTGGTAATCAAGTAGAGGTTTTGTATGAATGCCGCACTCGCCGCCGCATTTACTTGTCCCAATCCATCTACCTGCCCGCTCATCAGCTCCTTGGGCAATTTTCGTGCACGGCCAGCAACCAAGGGACCTATAGCCTTTGCCGTACAAGGGATTAACATGCACACCATTCAGGGCCAGATACTGCCAGACCTCCCGCTCATACCAAATCAATATGGGATTGAGCTTAATCAAACCTTTGTCTAACTCTTCTACTTCTTTGTAATTCGTACGCGTCCTGCCTTCGGTGCAGCGAAGACCTGTAATCCAGCAATCGACCCCCATCTCTTTGACCGCTTGGCGCGTTGGCTCGACTTTAAGAATTTCGCAGCACCTGTCCGGGTCAGTCACATATAGTTTATCAGGAATTTCCTCATCATTGCTGAAGACCTTAAGTTCCGGATACCTGGCAACTTCTTCAGCCATAAACTGCTTGGTTTCTGGCGGTTTAAATCTTGTGGTAACGATGAAGCCGCGAATCTTTGGGCTTACACGTTTAGCGAGGTGCCATACGGCGCTGGAATCCTTACCAAGACTGTTGGCAACTACCACGCTATCACCAAATTCTTCGTAAGCTCGATCAATCAGTTCCAGCGAGCGTTCTACTTTTTCTGCAAAATTTAGTTTTTCAACGAGTTCTGCAACATTTTCTGTGACTTCTTGAATCAACATAACCTTAAATCTCCTTGTAATTTAACAAAGGAAACTGCTATATTTCATATTCCGGCCTTTTTAGTTTCCCGAATTTCACGCGAATCCAGAGCCTTTCGTGGACATAATACGCTCCAATCTTAATTACCGTGTCTAATATGCCAATCCCTGCTGACAAGCTAATATTGCCGGTAAGAATCCAGGCAACCGCAAAAGTAACTACCGTTCCGCCTGTACGCCATGTTATAGCCTTAACTATACTTCTGTAATGCGATTCCAAATGTTATTGCCCCTTATATAGAAGTTATCCTATGGTATTACTGGGAATAACAATAAAAAAATATAATGTTCTACAAAAAACCTATCTTTTCGGCCTAAATGCAGTAATTCGGAACACATTGTTTTCTCTTAGTTTGTTCAAATTCTACAAGATCGACAAATGTCTTGTTCTGACAGACCTCAGATACCGCACTATTAACCTCTTGCCAAAGCTTTTTGAAGGCCTCATCTCCAAAAAAAGTTGAATCTTGGGTGGCTTTTCCGGCATCTGGAGCTACAAAAATTGGGCCCTGGATACATTCAATGATTTCTCCGACCGTCAGATTCTCAGCCGCCCGCGCTAACATATAGCCGCCTTCGTTGCCCCGGCGGGAGTCAACAAAACCCGCATGCCTAAGCTGATTCAATATCGCCTCCAAAAAGCGTGGCGGTATATGTTGTGCACCGGCAATCTGGTGTATTTTCACTGGCTGGCTTGGCTCACGCAAAGCAAGCTCAAAAACCGCCCTGAGAGCATATTGGCATTTCTTGGGTATTCGCATATTGTCAAACTTACTCAACTATATCAATCGAGATACTAATATTATATAAAGCAAAAATCTCCTCGTCAATGTTTTTTTTGAAAAAAAATAAAAAAATTTAGCGTAGAGAAATGCCTGTATATCAAAACGCACTCTATTGGGCTTTCTGAGCCTTTTTTGTGAGGTTGGTATAGTCGCGAACCACTTCACCTTTTGATTTGCTCATTCCGGCTATTTCTGATTTGATCGAGAATTTCCTGCCCACCAGCAGCCAGCAGCTCTTGTGCGAGTTCCTCGGCGCAAGATTTGGCCTCACTGATGCAATCGGTCTTTGAACGCTTGATATATTTCTCGCCTTCCACATCAGATATCATCGCTTCAATATTTATGTTATCGCCTGAGATTTGTGCATACACCCCCAGAGGAATACTGCATCCGCCGTGCATAGAAGTAAGTATGCACCGTTCTGTCTCGACGGCAATTCGAGAATTTTTATCGTCGAGTTGTGAGACAAGCTCGGCAAGTTCACTGTCTTCGGTGCGAATCTGTACAGCTAATGCCCCCTGTGCTGGGGCGGGCAGGAACTCTTGGGGCGGCAGAATTGCAGAGATTTTATCCGCCAGACCAAGCCGGTTCAAACCCGCGCAGGCGACAACGGCAGCGTCAACCTTCCCAGAAGCAACCTTCGAAACCCTTGTTTCGACATTTCCACGCAAAGGAACACATTTTATGTCATCTCTAAGCCGGCGCAACTGTGCAATGCGCCGGAGGCTCGATGTTCCCACGGTTGCCCCGGCCGGCAGAGCAGCAACCACGGATTGCACAGATTTCACTGATTTTTTATTTGTGTTTAGTCCGTGTAATCCGCGAAATCCGCGGTTGGCTATCAACGCATCGGCAACAGACCCCCTTTTCGGTACCGCGGCAACAACCAGCCCTTTCGTGCAGGCCGTGGGCAGGTCCTTGAGACTGTGAACAGCGATGTCAGCCCTGCCGTCAAGAACCGCATTCTCAACTTCAGAAGTGAAAAAGCCCATGGAATCGGACTTATAAAGGAAATCTGATTTGTCGCGGTCGCCTTTAGTCGATATCTTCACTATCGAAATTTCAATGCCACGGCTGAGATTTTTGAGCAAGTTGCGGATATGGTCGGCTTGTACCAAAGCCAGCTTGCTGGCGCGGCTTGCCATCTTGAGGGGTCTCATTCTTAACCTTCCACAATTCATTCTTTGACGTTTTGTAAGTTTTTACACCAAAACAGGCGAAGATTCAAGCATTTCCGGAATTTTGGTCTATACAAGGGGCAAATGAGAGAATTGCAGGAACAGCGAAAAACTAACTTGCAATTGTAAACCGAATTCAGTATAATGCAATTTATCTTGGGCGGTTTTTCCGATTCTGGGAAGGTATGAAGGGTATGCTATGACTCAATGTACCCAGTGAGTGAGTTATATCTGTCAAAAAATCAATGAAAAACTGTATATCCAGTATTGAGCAGAAGATTCTGGCTGTTCTTCAACAAGGATTGCCAAAAAGTCAAAGTCCATTTAACGATATGGCCCAGCATATAGGCATAGATACAGGGCAGCTGCTGGCAGTATTGAAAGACTGGAAACAGCAGGGTAAGCTTCGACGAATAGGAGCAATAGTAAATCATTTCAAAGTGGGCCTGGGTGCTGGAGCAATGGTGGTCTGGCAGGTGGAACCCGAACGAACCAGGGAAGTGGGCGAGTTATTTGCCGGATTTAGGGAGGTTAGTCACGCCTATGAACGCCATACCGATAAAAACTGGCCTTATAGCCTGTACACCATGGTCCACGGGAAAAGTGACGAAGATGTTCAGCAGACAGTTCGACGAATGAGCCAAGCGTGCGGGATTTCAAACTACCGAATACTGGTTACCGAAAAGGAGCTCAAAAAGGTGCCGCCAACATACATTACACAATTGGGTGCGCAAAATGCTAACGAACAGGAGCAAAAATGTTAAGTCTGCCAATACCGGAAATAATCATATTTGCATTTGTGATAGCGCTATTCCTGGCAGCAGCGATTTTAGGCGTTCTTCAGTTGCCAGCCGGCGGCGAGAAATATAAACACTTCCTTTCGCCTCTGGTCTCGTTGGCGGTGACGCTGGAAGCTGTCATGCTTATATTCAGGGCTGTGGCGATAAAAGCGGTGCCACTAACAGGACTGTTTGAATCAATGATTGTCCTTACTATTGTATTTGGCCTTATATACCTGTTTGTCAGTATTGCTATCCAGCAGGTGTGGTTCGGTTCGGTAATGGCGTGGGTAATTTTCGGCTTGATAATTTTGGCTGCGATTGTTGCCGAACCGGCCTCGGAGGCCCACGCCGCAGCCGCTACGCCCTGGGCGATTGCCCACGGCATTGCAATGATTCTAAGCGGCGCAGCGGCAATGCTCGCAACCGCAAGCGCCGTGCTTTACCTGCTTGGCAGACGAAAGCTCAAGCAAAAGAAGGTCATGCAGGTCATCGGAAGGGTGCCCAACATTGAGAAGCTCGAGCGAATGAATCTTTTTGGTCTAAAGGCATGCTTCGTACTGATGACGTTTGGTCTGGCAGGTGGAATTGGCCTGGCGGCCACCTCGGCCTCGCTCAATATGACGGCCGTCGATTGGCTCACAGACCCCAAAATCGTTCTTATAGCTCTGGCCTGGCTGCTGCTGGGTTCGATTCTGGCACTGTGGCGCACAGTCAAATTAAGGGAAAAAACGATTGCCTATGCGACGCTTGTCGCTTTTGCATTGATTCTATTTGCGGTAGTGGGAACCTCGGTGTTTTGCAATACAGAGCACGACTTTGGCCTCAGCGACGCTACAACTACCGAACAGATAAGATAAGAACAGAATATGAAGATCGTAGTTTTAGGACTTAACCACAAGACTGCTCCGATAGAGATTCGCGAGAAACTGGCGTTTGACACTATGGAGACCACCAGGGCACTGTGCGAGCTGAAAAACAAGTTTCGCCAGGCGGAGTTTGTGCTGTTATCAACATGCAACCGTGTCGAGCTATATTGTGCCGACAAACGTGCCGGGGGAGCTGATGCGGATGACCTGGTTAAGTTCATTTCAGAGTTTCATAATATCAAGCCGGAGAAGTTTGCTGAGCTCATGTACTCCTACAGCGACGCGGATGCGGTCAGGCATCTGCTGACGGTCGCATCGAGTCTGGACAGCATGGTAGTGGGTGAGGCACAGATAATCGGGCAGGTCAAGGAGAGCTACAAGCTGGCCTGTGCGGCCAAGAGCACGGGAAAGATTCTGAACCGACTATTTCACTGTGCCTTTGCCACCAGCAAGAAGGTATATACAACTACCTCAATTTCCAGCGGCCGGGTCAGCATTGCCGGCGTTGCAGTCGAGCTGGCCAAGCAGCTCTTTGCGGATATCTCATCGGCGAAAGTGGTTGTTATTGGGGCCGGTGAGATGGGTGAGCTAATCGTGCAGCATCTTCTTCAGATTGGGGCCAGGAATATAACGGTCGTCAACAGGTCTTATGAGCGCGGCCTGAGCTTGGCCGAGCAGTACGGCATCGCTGTCCGAAAATGGGAAGATGTTCAGAATCAGCTTATTGGTGCTAATATCGCGATAGCCTCAGCGACGGCACAAGATTATCTCTTCAGGAAGGACTCATTCAAGAAGATAATGAACACCCGGCGTGGAAGTACGCTGCTGATTATCGATATTGCGGTACCGCGAAATTTTGAACCTTCGATAAATAAAATGGATGGAGTTTACCTATATAGTGTTGATGACCTTTCCGAAGTAGTAGAGCAGAATCGCAAAGCCCGCGAGCGGGACATCGCCAGGGGCATGGAGATTGTCTTTGAAAATGTTACAGACTTTATGGACTGGTTCGGGGCCAAGGATATAGGGCCTCTGATAGGTCAGATGAAGGAACAATTTGTCCGGATTAGTCAAAACGAGCTGGAGCAGTTCTTCGTCGGAACCAGACAGGAAGCTTCATGTAAAGAAGTCCTGGAGATAATGGTGAACCGTGTTGTCAACAAGCTGCTGCACTGCGTAATTAAGAATGTCAACACTATAGCTAAAGAGAATGGCGCTACTGAGGCGGCAAGGTTTGTTGACAGCATCGTACAGCAGGCTGAAAAGATATCGTCCGAGCTAAACGATAAGGAAGACAAGCAGTCGTGAAAGATGCTTTAGAGTCAAATCAAATCCTGAGACTTTTATTTTGGGAAACTACGATAAAATGCAACCTGACCTGTGCGCATTGTCGGCGTCTGGAATCCGATGAGGCGGCTTTTAAGGATTTAACAACCGCACAGGCGAAAGATTTGATATCACAGTTGGCCGAATTAGGCAAAAGGCAGCCTATAATGCCGGTTTTGGTGTTCTCGGGTGGTGAGCCGCTCTGTCGTGAAGACTTATTTGATCTGGTCAGCCAGGCGAAAACAGCGGGGATTACACCGGCTCTTGCAACCAACGGAACGTTAATAGATGCGACAATGGCCGAAAAGGTACGCGATAGTGGAATCGTTAGAGTTGCGGTGAGTCTGGATGGTGCAACTGCTGAGGTCCACGACAAGCTGCGGCAGTTGGAAGGCTCTTTTGAAAGGGCACTTCAAGGTATTAAATATCTTCGTGAGAAAGAAATGCCTGTTCAGATAAATATCACATTGACCAGGCACAATGCCGGACAATTAGAGGATATTTACGAACTTGCCAAATCAGCGGGCGCAATAGCGGTGCACATATTCATGCTGGTTCCGGTTGGGTGCGGACAGGTCCTGGCTGAAACGGATATGCTTTCACCTGAGCAATATGAACAAAAGATGCTTGAGATATGTAAACTGGATAGTCGCAGCGAGTTACAAATGAAGGTAACCTGTGGCCCCCATTATGAACGTATTATTAGACAGCAAGGCCTATATCAGGCCCGTAAAAATACATCGCATATTAGCGGTTCTGTCCCAGGCAGAACCGGGCACGATGGTGCTTCGCGGGGATGTCTTGCAGGGCTGGGTGTGCTGTTCGTAGGCCATCAGGGAGACGTATTTCCTTGTGGGTATTTACCTGTTAAATGTGGTAATGTGCTTAAGCAAAAGCTTGCAGAGATATGGTACAACAACGAAGACCTTGCGCGAATGCGTAACAGCAGCAGTCTCGAAGGCAAGTGTGGGGTGTGTGGCTACAGGGACATATGCGGTGGATGTCGCGGCAGAGCATACGCTGCGACGGGTAATTACCTGGCCGAAGAGCCTTTTTGTGCATATATCCCACCCGAGGCGACGCATTAATGTTGTAAGAATCTGCGGTCGAGCGTAAACGATGATAAATATCAGCAAATTATATTGCGATGAGGTTACACCGGGCGATTGGCTTCGCTACGGCAAAAAAGGCTCCGGCGAACGCAAGGGTGAGATTATTCCAAAAAAAGCATCTAAAAGACGCCCTATTGTCGTCTGGAACATTACCAGGGCGTGTAATCTGAAGTGTGTTCATTGCTATAATGACAGCGGCACCGGCAAAACTTGTAATGAATTATCAACAAGCCAGGCAAAAGCTGTCCTGGATGACTTGTCACAATTTAATGTGCCTTCGGTGCTGTTCTCCGGGGGTGAACCATTGATGAGGCCTGACTTGTTTGAACTGATTGAATATGCAGTTCAGAAAGGATTGCGTGCAGTTATTTCAACCAATGGGACACTTATAACTGCTGATGTAGCCAGGAAAATAAAACAAATGGGAGTTTCGTATGCAGGTATCAGCCTTGATGGAATAGGACCTATCAATGATAAATTCAGGGGAGTACACGGTGCTTTTGACAGGGCTGTACAGGGTATAAGAAACTGCCAGGACGCTGAAGTGCGAACAGGTCTCAGATTGACTCTAACCAAGAGGAATGTTCAGGATTTGGAGGCCCTCTTTGACTTTTTCGAAGCGGAGAATATCGAGAGGGCCTGTTTTTACCACTTTGTGCCAAGCGGCAGAGGAAGGGCTATCGGAGATGATGACCTCAGCCACGCTCAAAGCAGAGAAGCCATTGAGACAATATTAGCCAAAACGAAACTGTACAAACAAGCCGGCAGAAAAACAGATATATTGACAGTCGATAACCATGTGGATGGTGTTTACCTGTACCTGAAATTGCTTAAGGAAGAACCTTCTCGTGCTGCAAATGTCTGGAAGTTACTTCTCTGGAACGGCGGCGGAATGTATAGCAGTGGAGTTGGAATCGGATGTGTGGATTTTAATGGCAAGGTGCATCCAAATCAGTTTTGGGGGCATTACGACCTGGGAGATGTTCACGAAAGGCCTTTCAGTGAGATTTGGCTCGACGCCAATGAACCTTTGCTCAAAGGTTTGAGGAACCGCAGAGTATATATCAAAGGCCGATGTAGGCTGTGCCGATTCTTTGATGCCTGTGGCGGCAGTCTTCGTGTGCGGGCAGACTTATATTTCGACGACCCCTGGGCCCCGGACCCGGGATGTTATTTGACAGACGAGGAAATCGGTCTGGATACAGAGAAAAAAGAAGAATTACGACGCACCGGAGAGCTTTTCCAGATGCCTGATTAACATTCGTGTGTATCTACACTTAGGAGGGATTGCTACATAGTTGATTTCTGAGTCGTAAGTATTATTTTCTTATCGACGTGGATTCTTGAATTTTAAAGGTCAAGGGACATGATGGAGAAATTATTATTTAATATTTTCTCGAATTTGGGAATTTTTCCTTGCATTTCCTATCGTGAGTGATAAAATAAGATTGATAAAAATAATAAAGATTTACTAAGGGACTACTTTAGTGAAGGAACAAGTTGGAAAATCGCATCTTAGTATATCAGGATTGTCCGAGAAGATGTAAATAATGGGCTACAGTTCCAGTAGTTTAAATGGTAGTTGAGAAAATAGACAAACCGAGTCAGTGTACACGAGAAGTTCTTGTAGAGCAGATTCTTTGGCTGATACGGCTTAGATGGATTGCTGTAGGGAGTATAGTGGCTGCCGTTCTGGTGGGCAGTTATGTCTTTCCTTATCCTTTGTTGCCATCCGCTACCCCAATCTATGTCTGTGCAGGAATACTTTTACTGTGTAATATTTTCTATTTCTCTATGGCGACCAAGAAAACCGCCAATGCCGGGCCGAAAGATGTTGTGCTGGCGATGGTCCAGGTAGAGGCGGATTTGGTCATTCTCACAGCAGTGCTTCTTTTCTCTGGGGGGGTCGCTAACCCGTTTTTCCTATTCTATATATTTCATATCATCATAGCAACGATAATACTGCCAAGAAATCTGTCGCTCGCTGTTGGATTAACAACTATATTATTATTTGGTCTGCTGGCTGTCAACGAGCTCAACAGGGGAGCATGGCTGGGGCATTATCCACTGCAGCTCAAGAATGTTGTAGAAGGGCTGTGGACAAATCCGGTTTATCTCCTTGCTGCCTTTACGGCATTCGTTTGCACAGTGGTGCTGGCACAATATTTGACGAGAATGATAATCGCCCGAATGACTGCAAAGGAAAAGGAGGCGGCGCGAAATAATGATCTGCTCCAGGCTGTTATCAGTGCAATGACTGAGGGAGTAATGTTTGTTACCCATGATGGCAACGTAGCGATTTGCAATCCTGCTGCGAAGCTTTGGAAAGATGACCCTGTTTTGCAAAACGGCCATATAGATAAGAGTGGCGATTCGCCGGAGGATTTCCCGCCGATCCTGACCGAGCACATAAGAGGTCTTTGCGCCAGTGGCAACAAAGCGACAGGTGCAAGTACAGGGCAGGCAATTGATTTCGACACGGCCGGCCCAGAACAGCGATATATTGAGGCAAAGAGTTCTCCCGTTGTCGGTACAGACGGACAAAGGCTGGGGTACGTTATCGTGGGCCAGGACTTAACTGAGCATAAAAAGCTGGAAAAAGATTTATTAGAGCGCACTGAGGAAGTAACTGCAATTAACGAGATGTTGAAAATGTCACGAGTAGAAATGGCCCAGCGTGAGAAAATGGTCGCGATAGGTCAAATGGCCACCGGCATTGCTCATGAGATAGGGAACCCTCTTGCAAGTCTCTCTTCAGTGGCACAGTATTTGGGCAGAAAACTGAATACGCATGAAGAAAAAGAACATCTTCTGGTCATAAAGTATCATGTGAAGCGCATATCCAACATTCTGAAACGCATGCTGAGCCTGTCCCGGCCGGCGACAGCCGAGTATAAATGGGTCGACATCAACGAATTAATAGACAACACGTTGTCACTTATGAAATTCGATAAACGTATGCGGTCGGTCAAGATTAATAATATCACCACTACCGACTTGCCAATGGTATGGCTGAATCCACAGCTCCTTGAGCAGGTGCTTATCAACATCTTTATAAATGCACTGGATGCGATGAATGCCAAGCCGGGTGAGCAGGAACATATTCTTGGCTTAACAAGGGAATCCAAAGATGGAATAGTCGAAATTCGTGTAAGTGATACTGGTATTGGAATGAGCCCGGAGGTTTGCAAGCGTGCGTTTGAGTCATTCTTTACAACGAAGGAAATTGGCAAGGGGACCGGTCTCGGGCTTTTCATAAGCTATAACCTTGTTACCGAAGTTGACGGCACCATTGCCCTGGAGTCCGAGCCGGGTAAGGGAACCACAGTAATAATCCGAATCCCGATAAGGCCCAAAAAAGACTTGATTGGCGGTAATGACAGCAGGGAAGATTTCACTAATAGTGCGGAAGTTATCAAAAAGGAAACCGCTTAGTTTCGATATCTTCCGGTAAAAAGTACGAAGTAGATTGTTATGAAAGACAAAGTAAATGATGATGAATGAAATACTGTTAGCAGATGATGAAGTGACTTTTAGAGAAACCTTCACAAAGGTCCTTCAAGAAGAGGGAATGGTAGTTACAGCGGTGGGCAACGGTACTGAGGCAATAGATGCCATTATGAAACAGCCCTATCCTGTGGCGATACTGGATATCCAAATGCCCGGTGCAGATGGAATAAAGGTTCTGCGAGAGATAATGAAAGTAAGGCCCCAGACGCGCGTAATAATGATAACGGCCTATGGTACGATTGAGATGGCCGTTGAGGCAATGAAGCTCGGAGCTTGTGATTACGTGATGAAACCTGTAATTTTCGAAGACATATTAACAAAAATTCGGCAGCATTTACAGTATCTGGGCTTGCAAGAAGAGAACCTGGAACTAAAGCGTGAGCTGAATATCAGGTTCGATATCGGCCAGATCGTGGGCCAGGCTCCGGCAATGCAACAGGTTTTTGAAATCATTCGGAAGGTAGCCCGGACCAAAAGTAATGTGTTGATAACAGGAGAAAGCGGCACAGGTAAGGAATTAGTTGCTCACGCAATACATTCCCTGGGTTCGAATAACGGCAGGCGTTTCATTGCAGTCAACTGTAGTGCAATACCTGAAAGTCTGCTTGAGAGTGAATTATTCGGCCACAAAAAGGGAAGCTTTACCTCTGCTATAAGAGACAAGAAAGGACTTTTTGAAAGTGCTCACGGTGGGACTTTGTTTTTAGACGAGATTGGTTATATGCCGAAGAGTTGCCAGGTAAAGCTGCTGCGGGCAGTGGAACATAGGCAAATAATGCCGGTAGGCTCCACGGAACCCGTCGATATCGATTTGCGACTGATTGCCGCCACGAATAAGGACCTGTTTGAAGAGATAAAAATGGGACGGTTCAGAGAGGACCTATATTACAGGATGAATGTTGTCGGCATCCATATCCCCCCCCTGCGGGAAAGGAAAGAAGATATTCCATTGTTGGTCGAACATTTCATTAAGAAATATAATGCCGAGATGGGCAAGCATTGTGTAGGAGTAAACGACCATGTTATGCAGCTGCTTATGAACTATGAGTGGAAAGGCAACATAAGAGAACTTCAAAATATAATTGAGCGAGCGGTAATATTTGCTGAAGACAATGTTATAAAGGTCTCTGATATTGGATTCTTGGGTTCGAGTGCGATGGTATCAAGTGAGGGACACGAAAGCTTGCACGCTGCTGTCAAGATATACGAGAGGGAACATATATACCGAGTTCTGAACAAGTATAACTGGAACAAAGTTGAAGCTGCAAAGGCCTTGAAGGTTGGTTTGTCAAGTTTGTACAGGAAGATTGATGAGCTGGAAGTCAAAGTTGGCAAGCGCAGGAAAGAACAAGCAGGATGAATTGAGCTAAAGTGCCTAAAGTGAGCTAAAGTGAGCTAAAGTGACACTTACGTGTCATCCTGAGGCGAAGCCGAAGGATCTGGCCAAGGATAAAGAGATTCTTCGCTTCGCTCAGAATGACAGCTTTGCTGTCATTTCAGGCACTTTAGGCACTTCAAACTTTAGACAGATGTCAAATTTCTGATTTCCGACTTCTGATTTCTGACTTTTACTTGTGGTAATATTGTGATACTTTTTTGATTTATTTCTCTATTGGAGATGTCCGATGAAGGTTACAAAGGCTACAGCTTATGCATTGCATGCTCTAATGTATATGGTCAGGCATATCACACAATTGCCTGTCACAACCGATACTATTGCCAAAGGAGAAGGGATTCCGCCGGGATATCTGGCCAAGATATTTCAACGGCTGACAAAAGCACGCTTAGTCAGAGGTGTGAAAGGTCGCAAAAGGGGACACATTTTTGCCAGGCCACCGGAAGAAATCAGCCTGCTTGAGGTAATTGAAGTTATGGAGGGTAATTCATTGTTTGGCGATTGTCCCTTAAATCACTGTGAATGCGGTGGAACCCCGGAGAACTGCGTTATTTTTGCCCAGTGGGTTAGGGCCACAAAGAAAATCAATGAGTTGTTTGAGGAAACAACTCTGGCAAGCGTAGCCTGGAACCATCCGGAACATCGTTTTCACAGCCTGCCGGAATCGCTTGAGACTGAAAAGAAAAAACCAAAAAGGAAAATGGCCAAACCAAAAACGTCAACTTTGTAGCCCATCTCTTGCATGGTAATCAGTCGACATCAACTGGACCTGCACCCACAAGATAAATTTTTTCCTGAGACATTCTTGTCTTTTACTGAAAATTTATGAAAAAATAAAAAAATCTTGACATTCTCATTTTTGAGAATACCAAGCAAGTGTGCCACGTAAACAGGCCGGTAACGGGTGAATTTCAGCACCTTTAAGCTTTACATTACGAAGGTTCTCAACATAATATATAGCAGTTGGTTCCGCGAGGGTCAAGTGAAAAGATGTGGTCATTACAGGCTTTGATGTGAGAAAGAGCTTGCCTCGGCTAAATTGCGAATAGAACCATGTGGTTAAATAGTATGCTAAATTGTTAAAGGTTGCTATACCATCGAAGGGTACTCTATGGATGAGCTGGATTGCCGCATACTGGAAGCACTTCAAAATGATTTTCCTTTGAGCGAAAAGCCCTATGAAATCATAGCGAATAGATTGCAAATCCCTTGCGACCAGCTTTGGGACAGAATCCAGAGATTGATAGCTGAGGGGGTTATTCGCCGAATAGGAGCAAGTCTTGACTCTCGCAAGCTTGGTTTTTGCAGCACCTTAGCTGCTGTTTGTTGCAAGGCGGACCTTGTTGAGCAGGCCTCCGAGATAATAGGCCGGTTCCCTGAGGTAACCCATAGCTATCTCCGTAATGATAATTTCAATATTTGGTTCACTATAATTGCGACTGACAAGGACAGGATTGAGTATATTCTTGAGCAGATTCGCACCTCTTTATCGCTTGAAAGTTCACAAGTCCTTAATTTACCGATTAAGCATCTGTTTAAGCTCAACGCTCGTTTCAACGTCAAACCCTAATCCCAAGAATTGCGGCCTTATGCATTTGGGTAAATTTGTTTCAGAATAAGATAGTTGGCCGCACTTTTTGGAAAAGTGTTTGGGCTTAAGGAAGCTTCTCATATTTGAGAAAAAAGTCCTCTTTATATCGATTTGGGCACGCTCAAAGCTTAGTGATAGATTGAACAATAGGGTTTATTGTGATATTATATACTGTACTGCTATCTGGACTGAATCAAGATAGCAGTCCGGGATAAGGAAGTATTTATAAACTGACTTGACCTGCAACAAGCAACAGTGAGTAACCATTGTGAATGGAGTGGACACACACTGCGCAACCATGTTGCGCAGTTATTAGCTCAAGGGGATTTAGGCAGCAAACCGGTTGTTTGCGGAGCGCGGAGTTCTGAGAAGAAAATGTAATGACAGTTCAACGTGACATGAAGAAAGGCCCCGATTTGCCGGAGCCTGGCGTGCGGCGACAAGCGTTTCTTTGTGGTCCGCCGCTGATGATTGAGGCGGTCACAAGAGTCCTTCAAGAAAAAGGTACAAACGACATCTTCTATGATGAATTTTAGGCACATTGTGTTCATGTTGTCGGATTAGACACCTGAACTTTTTAATATTATGAGGTGATTTATGGAACATGCAAAGATTTTGATTGTGGATGATGATCCTGATTTTACCAATGTAATTAAGACCATTCTGGAAAATGAGAAGTATACCGTGGTCACGGCCGCCGACAGAACAGAAGGTATGGAAGAAATTAAAGCTGAAAAGCCGGATTTAGCTATATTGGACGTTATGATGGACACCTGGCAGGATGGCTTCGAAATGTCCAGGCAATTGAAGAAAGACCCCCAGCTTAAAGATATGCCCGTCCTGATGCTGACAGCAGTTGAGAAAAGAACCGGCATAGGTTTCAAATCAACTGCTGGAGATCCTACCTGGCTGCCGGTGGATGCGTTCCTGGACAAACCGGTAGAACCCGAAATTCTGCTGGCCGAGGTCAAAAAACTTCTGTCGAAGAAAGCTTAAGATGGAACCGGTATCTGAAAATATCAGACTCTTCAAGAGAGCTTACTGGCTGATCAAGCTAAGGTGGGTAGCCATAGTATTTGTCGGCACAGCGACTTATATTTCCCGCAACTTTTTAGGTATAGAGCTGCAAGGCGCTGCCCTTTACGCTATCGCGATACTTCTTGCTGTGTACAATTTGATAGTGTTGTTTCTGTTAAATCATTTTGCAAAATGGGGTAATGAGGTACCACACGCGGCAGTAAAGAAGATAATCAACATCCAGATATCCACTGACCTGTTTATCTTAACGGTCCTGTTGCATTTCTCGGGCGGTATTGAAAATCCATTTGTTTTTTACTTCATATTTCATATGATTATAGCGAGCATCCTACTTTCTGTGTGGGAGAGCTTTTTGCAAGCCACGTTTGCCGTTTTACTTTTTAGTCTCCTTATACTACTCGAATATCTGCAACTCATACCGCACTATTGCCTAAGAGGATTCGCGCCCTACTGCTTGCATAGAGACGAACTTTATATTCTTGGTACTTTATTCGTCTTCACAACTGCAATATATTTGGCAGTATACATGGCCAGCTATATTGCTGTGAGACTCAAGCGAACCGAGCAAGCCTACATTCAAGCAAATATACTGCTCCAGGAAAAAGACCGCATAAAGGATGAATATGTTCTACGCGTAACTCATGATATCAAAGCGCACATCGCAACCATACAGAGCTGCCTCGGTTTGATAGTGAATAAAGTGATTGGGCCGCTTGACGATAAGCCGGCGGAGTTTATCAACCGTGCCCACACCCGAACCATCAAACTCAAAAACTTTGTGGAGACACTGTTGAAGCTGACACAAATGCGACTGAGCGACAAATTTGAAATGGATGTTTTCTCATTGAGAGATACCGTACACAATGCGGTTGCTGCTGTAAGAACCAAGGCTGAAGATAAATCGATAACCCTAAATTGTGATGTTGAATCGTCGGTAGATGAAATCATCGGCAACCAGTTTTCCATTGAAGAAGTAACCACAAACCTGCTGCTTAACGCAATTAAATATACACCGGAAAACGGAACGATCACCTTAAGTGCAAAAAATGGAAATGATTTTTCCGTCATCGAAATCGCAGACACGGGCATCGGGATACCTGTGGATGAGCTTGGCGAGGTATTTGATGAGTTCTTTAGAGCGAGTAATGCCCGAAAAACCGAAAAAGATGGTACCGGTTTAGGGCTATCGATAGCAAAATATATAGTGGAGAGACATGGTGGGAAAATATGGGTTGATAGTATAGAAGATACAGGGACCAAGTTTTGGATCACATTGCCAAAAGACTAATGTAATATCAATTTCCATGAAATTGAGAAAGGGTGACCCGTTAACTATTTGTTAACGCGTCGCGGGTTTAAGCCTTGGTGCCTTGAGTTTCTAAATCAGGGTGATGGTGAGTGTACGATGCCTATAAGTCCCAAGTTTAAATCAATTGCAGGAATTCTTACCTAAAAGTATAATGCACAATGACGACTCCAGTTCAATTTACATGCTATTGCCAAATTATTGTTCAACGTGAGGGAAGCAGAAGCAAAGGAAATATTGTTGAATGATCGAATCGAAGGTTTGGACATGAGAGTTGAGGCGAAAATCCCCAGATCACTCATTAAAGATTTGGCATAAGACTCAGGCGTTGAATGGAAGCTGAGAATAAAGCCAAAGAATGGAGGTAGACAGACATGAATATGAAAAGATTCTTCGCAAGCGTCCTCCTCGTATCAGCGATCTTCTTCATTTTCCCTATCGTAACATACGACTTGTTTATGAGATTCTTTGGGCTAAGCTACCTGTAAAAAGTTTTTAGATATTGACGCAGTTTTGCCGATGAAACTCCTGAGGT
>JABAOH010016389.1_pt2 | contig 31013 bp, 27 predicted proteins | sample 7062181 | NCBI WGS metagenome assembly JABAOH01 (sample SAMN14538630, study PRJNA623070) | marine sediment metagenome | biome: marine biome [ENVO:00000428]; feature: marine pelagic biome [ENVO:01000023]; material: deep marine sediment [ENVO:00002113]; isolation source: pool of 5 deep marine...
GCACAGAGAGCTTACCGTATCGCCGATGCCCTGAAGAAGGCCAGACCCAATGTGAGAGTAATTATAGGAGGCCCCCACGCTACCTTTATGGCTGAGGAAGCATTGCAACATGCCGATATAGTAATAAAGGGAGAGGCGGAAAGAGTGATCTCTGATGTGGTGAATAATAGTAGAGGGGTTTCGCGTGTGGTTGAGGGAATTCCTGTGCAGGACCTGGACACGCTTCCTTTTCCGGATTTAAGGCTGCTGCGTAATGGAAGTGCGAAGTTCAAATATATATCGATCTTAACTTCCAGAGGATGTCCATACGACTGCGTTTTCTGTTCAGTTACTCGGATGTTCGGAAAGAAGTATCGTTTTCGAAGTTCGAAAAATGTTCTTGAGGAATTGGAATTGCGTATCTCGCAGGGTTTCCGAAAGTTTTTCTTCTCAGACGATAACTTTACGGCTGACAGAGAGAGGATAAAGGTCTTACTGGAAGAATGTCTGAGACGCAAATTGAATTTTAGGTGGACAGCAGAAGTTCGGGTGGAGGTAGCAAGAGATACTGAGCTCCTGAAGCTTATGTCAAGAACCAATTGCCGACTTCTCATGGTTGGCTTTGAATCAATTAATCCTGAAACACTGAAATTGTATAAGAAACACCAGGCTATGGATGATATCAGGTACTGTATCAGCAGGCTTGCTAAGGAGGATATAAAGGTTCACGGCTTTTTTGTGCTGGGGTCTGATGCGGACGATATCGATACAATCGAGAGGACAGTCAGGTTCTGCCAGAGCACGAAATTGGATACCGTTCAGTTTTCTATTCTTTTTCCTATTCCGGGAACAAAGCTTTTTGAACAGTTGAGTTCACAAGGTAGAATTTTTACCAGGGATTGGTCGCTATATGATGGCACCCACGTAGTGTTTGAGCCAAAGAAGCTTAGCGCCTCTGAACTTCAAAATAAGGTTTTGAGCGCGTGGAAAAAGTTCTATACTATTGGCAGATTTAAATTGTTTCTTATGAGCAGGTATTTAATTAGGAGCTGGAAGAAGACAAATAAAAAATTTTTGGGACAGTTCGCGCAAAAAGGCTCAAAGTTCTTGTCACAAAAAACAGATTTTTTAACTTGACAGGAAGGTATTTTGTATATATAATTTTGTAGAAGTAGGCTATGCCTCACCTTAAGGAATTTCCGAAAAGGTTGTCATTTCCGAGATAGAAAACTACGAGGTCCGTCTACGGCGGACTTTTTTTATGTTTCAGGAGGTGATGGCTTATAATAAAAAAAGCGAAGTTGCGAGTAAATGAAGGCATTAGAGATAAGCAGGTCAAGTTGATAAACGAAGAAGGTAAATTGCAAGGGGTCGTAGAAACCAGAGAAGCTTTGCTTGCCGCGCGGAATAAACAGCTGGATTTAGTAGAGATTGTTCCCGGGCAGACGCCTCCTCTTTGCAAAATTATGAGTTATAGCAAGTACCGTTATGAACAGAAAAAAAGAGACAGGGAGGCGCACAAACACAGGAGGTTGGGTCAGTTAAAAGAAGTGAGAATGCGTNNACATCCAGGAATTTTTGCAGACTGGCCGCAGGGTAAAAATCACAATTACTTTCAAAGGAAGAGAAGCCAGTCACGCTGATTTAGGCAGGAAGCTTCTGGAAACGATAAAGGGAAATTTTTCCACCATAGCCAGCTGTGAGCAAGAACCACGTCTGGAAGGGTATCGGATGACGATGTTGCTTGTTCCCAAGAAAAAGGGAAAGGCTGAGCGGAAAAAAGAGTAGTATTTGTAAAGGGAAAGAGAGAACGTAGCGAAGACCGATTCAGATAGGAGTATATTTTGCCTAAGATAAAAACTCATAGTGGTGTTAAAAAGAGGTTTAAATTTACAGCTAAGGGCAAAATTAAGCACAAGAGAGTAGGTGCCCGGCATAAATTAACGAAGAAGAGCCCTAAAAGATTAAGAAAACTAAGAAAGTCGAGCACGTCAATACACAGAGATAAAAGGTTAGTAAAGAAACTTTTACCTTATGGATAAGGATTATGCATCCCGATTTTTAATCGGGAACATTTCTATCAAATTATATATGGGGTTAGGTTAGGAAAATGGTCAGGATAAAAGGCGGTGTAACTACCAGAAGGCGAAAGAAGAAGCTCTTTCGATTAACCAAGGGTTATCGGATGGGCAAGAAGCATCTTTATCGCCACGCAACAGAACAACTGGATAAAAGCCTGCAGTATGCCTACAGGGACCGCCGAAGGAAAAAGAGGGAATTTCGTTCCCTGTGGATTACCAGAATAAATGCTGCTTCTCGCCTGAATGGCATGTCTTATAGTCAATTTATAAGTGGCCTGAGAAAGGCAAAAGTTCAAATTAACCGAAAAATCCTGGCCGATTTGGCGGTGAACGATACGAATGCCTTTTCTCAGTTGGTGGCTATCGCCCTTGAGGCGAATAAGAATAAGAAAGAAATCCCGCAAGCAGAAAATTCTTAGTTAGTCGTTGGGTCGCCCCTTGGGGTGACGGGAATGGGAAGGAGATTTTATGGCTAAAAATCAGTCGCTTTCTCCTCCTCAAATAGTCGTCCTTGGATTTTTGACCGTTATCCTTCTGGGCACGGTTCTTCTTTCTTTGCCACAAGCTACTGCCAGCGGGAATAGGCAACCACTTGTTGACGCTCTGTTTACGGCAACTTCCGCTGTATGCGTTACCGGTTTAATAGTTCATGACACGGGAAATTATTTTTCCTTGTTTGGCCAGATTGTTATTCTTCTGCTAATCCAGATAGGTGGCTTGGGTTACATGACCATGGCTACTTTTCTGCTTTTGCTTATTGGCAGGACAATAACTCTTAAAGAAAGATTAATAATGCAGGAATCGATGCCTCAATTCAGCCTGGGAGGCGTGGTTCAGTTTGCAAAATATGTTCTAAAAGTAACCCTTGTTCTGGAGATTATCGGGGCGACGATTTTGAGTTTACGATGGATGGGACAATATCCCGTTCCCAGAGCAATATATTTAGGAATATTTCATGCTGTATCAGCATTCTGTAATGCAGGTTTTGCCTTATTTAGCGATAGTTTCCGAGGGTTTCGGGGAGATATGGTTGTTTGCCTGACGGTTCTATGTTTGTTCTTCATTGGAGGACTGGGATATGTCGTGCTCAGCGACCTGTATTATCTCAGGTATCGCAAATTTCCCCAACTTTCAGTCCACACTAAATTCGTTTTATCAATTACATTGGCCTTGATTGTCTTAGGTGGAGTTGGGTTCTTCCTCCTGGAATATAAAAATCCTTCCACGCTGGGTGGATTGCCCGGAGGACAAAAAATTATGGCTTCTCTATTTCAGGCAATGACGCCGCGCACAGCCGGATTTAGCGTGATCAACGTGGGGGGAATGATGCAGGGAAGTCTATTTCTCACTATTATCTTAATGTTCATCGGTGCTTCACCCGGAGGTACTGGCGGAGGGATTAAGACTACTACTTTTGGAGTTATGCTTGCTACAGTATGGGCTACTCTGAAAGGGAGAAAGGACGTTACGCTTTTCAAACATCGTATACCGGGTGACGTTATTAATAAATCTTTTGTGGTCGGTTTTTTGTCGATACTGTTCATTGTTATTATTACTGTGCTTATTACCGGTGGAGAAAGTTATAAATTCATCAGGGTCTTCTTTGAGACGATGTCTGCTTTTGGCACGGTAGGGTTGTCCACAGGAATTACCGGCGGACTTTCCAATCTGGGTAAGGCGTTAATAATTATTACTATGTTTGTGGGAAGGTTGGGACCTCTTACCATAGGGGTGGCGATGATTCGTGAAGTGAAAGACCTGGGGTTCCGTTATCCAGAAAAAAAGGTCCTGGTGGGCTGAGGAGGTTGAACAATATGAGACAATGTGTTGTGCTCGGGTTGGGGATTTTCGGCGCTTCTATAGCTAAAACTCTTGCGGAGAAAGGTTGCCAGGTGCTGGCGATTGACGAAGACGAGGAGAAAGTTAAAGAAATATCGGACATCGTTACCCAAGCAGTGCAGGCTGATGCGACCGACGAGAAAGCTCTGCGTGCCCTGGGTGTAGACAAAATGGATGTGGCGATTGTCTCTACCGGGGAAGATATGGAAGCGAGCATTCTGATAACTTTATTGATGAAGGAGTTTGGGATTAAGACTATTGTGTCTAAAGCTGTCTCTCCTTCTCACGGAACTGTGCTGCGCAAGGTGGGAGCAACTCGTGTGATCTTCCCGGAGAGAGATACGGGGGTTAGAGTTGCCAAGAGCCTTGCTGCCCCGGACATTCTGGAGCACATATCTTTATCTCCAGAATATAGTATTCTGGAGGTTCATGCGCCGAAAAGTTTTATTGGAAGAAGCCTGAAAGAGATTGACGTGCGGGCAAAACACGGAGTAGACATAATTGCCATTAAAAAGAAACTACCTTATTTGACGGACACAGGAGAGTCCGATTTTAAAGAAGAGATTCTGATTACTCCCAAAGCAGATGAAGAAATTGCCGATGGCGATATTCTGGTGGTTCTGGGGGATAATAAAAACATAGATAAACTGAGAAGTCTATAGAAAATAATTAGATTTCCCGACTCTTCGGGGGGAGGATAATCTGAGATGGTTCAGGATGAAAAAAAAGATTTTAAGAATCTTGAGGCAAAGATTGCCAGGATAAAAGACCGAAAACAAAAAGTAGAGAAACTTATTGAATTGGGCAAGTTTTATTTTCTTAATGAAAAATACGATGAGGCAATTGAGAAATTCAAAGAAGCGTCCAAGATTGACGAAAAAAATGCAGAAATCTACTATAACTTAGGTATTGTATACGAAAGTAAGAATTTGCCCGATGAAGCCAGCCGGATGTATACCAAGGCGCTGGAGCTCAATCCCGGTCATCAACTGGCGAGTAAACATCTGGAAAAAATAGTGGGGAAATGATGCAAGATATAGAAATGGCAGATAGAATAGAAGAGTTAAGAAAATCGTTCAGGCAAGAGATTGCCAGGATAAGTGCTCCCGAAGAGTTAGAAAAATTAAGAATCAAGTACTTAGGAAGAAAAGGTCTACTTATGGAAATTTTTAAGGCTATCAGCAGCCTGCCGGCCGAACAGAGACCAAAAGCCGGGGAACTCGCCAACCGGGTTAGAAATGAGACATTTAGTGAATGGAATAAGAAGAAAAAAGAGATAGAACTTAAGAGAAAAGAGGTAAAAGAGGAGAAAAAAGCAATTGACGTTACTTTGCCGGGTAAGAAATTCAGTTTAGGAAAGAAACATCCAATTACTCTAACACTGAATGAGATTAAGAATATATTTGTCTCTTTAGGATTTCGCGTTGTGGACGGTCCGGAAGTGGAAACGGAGTATTATAATTTCGAAGCTCTCAACATGGATTTACACCATCCCGCAAGAGATATGTGGAGCACGCTTTATATAAAGGAGGGGGTGCTTTTACGCACTCATACTTCTCCAGTTCAAATTCGGGTTATGGAGAAGCAGTCTCCTCCTTTGGCTATTATTGCCCCGGGCAAATGCTACCGCCGAGATGCAATCGATGCTTCTCATTCGCCGATGTTCCATCAGGTGGAAGGACTTCTGGTTGACGAAGGGGTCAGCTTTGCCAATTTGAAAGGAGTTCTCACCCACTTTTCTCATCGAATGTTCGGTCCAGAGACCAAAGTTCGTTTTCGACCCAGTTTTTTCCCTTTTACAGAACCGAGCGTAGAGGTGGACATTCAATGTGTTATCTGCGCGGGTAAAGGCTGCTCTGTGTGTAAACAGAGTGGATGGCTGGAAATTCTGGGCGCGGGCATGGTCAATCCTAAAGTCTTTGAATTTGTGAAGTACGATACGAAGAAGTACACCGGGTTTGCTTTTGGTATGGGTGTGGAAAGGATTGCCATGTTGAGATATGGCATAGATGACATGCGCTTGTTCTTCGAAAATGACCTTAGATTTTTGAAACAATTCTAAATACCACCACCAAAAATCCCAGAAATTTAATGTAGCTACAGAGCAAAGCTCTGCTTGGCTATCCAATTTTTAACCGGAGTGGGTCTATGGTAGACGAAAAAGAACTTTTGGCTAAAGCCAGCCAACCAGCAAAAGAAGCGATGAAACTACATCCCTTTTATCGAGGAAAAATTAAGATAGTAGCGAAGTGCTGTGTGAGAAATTTTGATGATTTTGCAATCTGGTATACTCCCGGCGTAGCCGCGCCTTGCAAGGCAATCTATGAAGACAGAAATCTAGTATACACATATACTAACAAGTGGAATACTGTGGCGATTATTTCTGATGGAACCAGGGTTTTGGGTCTGGGAGATATCGGTCCGGCAGCAGCTTTACCGGTTATGGAAGGGAAGGCGCTCCTTTTCAAGTATCTGGGAGGCGTAGATGCTTTTCCGCTCTGTCTGGATACTAAAGAGCCGGAAGAGTTCATTCACACCGTAAAGTTATTACAACCATCGTTTGGCGGTATAAACCTTGAGGACATTGCCCAGCCAAAATGTTTTGAGATACTGCGTCGCCTTAGAAAAGAATGCGAAATTCCTGTCTGGCATGATGACCAGCAGGGGACAGCTGCGGTGACCCTGGCTGGCCTGATTAACAGCTTAAAAATCGTAGGCAAGAAAATAGAAAAAGTGAAGATTGCTATGATCGGGGCAGGTGCAGCTAATATATGTACTGCCAGGATGATAATTGCCTATGGGGCTAAGCCAGAAAATATTATTATGTGTGATAGCAAGGGAGCACTCCATAAGAATAGAAAAGAGCTCAAAAAGACCCACAAAGAGAAGTGGGAATTCTGCCAGAAGACAAATGTTGAAGGAAGGACTGGCTATATTCCTGAGATTATGGAAGGGATGGACGTTTTAATAGCTTTATCTAAACCTGGCCCGGGTACGGTCAAAAAAGAATGGGTGGCAAAGATGGCTAAGGACCCAGTAGTTTTTGCCTGTGCCAATCCTATTCCTGAAATCTGGCCCTGGGAGGCAAAAGAGGCAGGGGCAAGAGTAGTTGCCACCGGGCGTTCCGATTTTCCCAATCAGGTAAACAATTCCCTTGGATTTCCTGGCATTTTCCGGGGGACTCTGGATGTGCAAGCAGAGACCATAACCGATGAGATGTGCATCGCCGCGGCGAAAGAACTGGCGAAATGTGCTGAAGAAAGAGGACTGAACGAAGAGTATGTGATTCCTACTATGGATGAGTGGGAAGTCTTTCCCCGTGAGGCAGTAGCAGTGGGAATGGAAGCTATTAGACAAGGAATAGTGCGGGTTAAATTGAGTAGAGAAGAACTGTACAGAAAGGCCTCAGAGACCATTCGTGTTGCCAGAGAAGAGACTGAATCTTTAATGAAAGAAGGGTTTATTCCTTTGCCAGAGGAGAAGTAAGATGAAAGAGATTACTTCACAAGATGTTACTCAAGCAGTAGAAACTCTCTGTATCTCCTCAAATTGTACTTTGAGCGAGGACGCGTGGGAAGCTATTAAGGAAATGTTAAAAGATGAAGAATCACCCACGGGCAAGGAGGTACTGGAACAGATTTTAGAGAACGATCGCCTGGCTAAAGAAGAGAAACTTCCTATGTGCCAGGACACAGGTTTTACCACAATTTTTGTGGAAATGGGGCAGGAGGTTGGAGTTAATGGAGGAGATTTTTACGAAGCAATTAACCAAGGAGTAAGAAACGGCTATAAGAAAGGATACCTGAGAAAGTCAGTAGTTAAGGACCCGCTTCGGCGCAAGAATACAGGCGATAATACTCCTCCCTGGGTGCATATAGATATTATTCCTGGAGATAGACTTAAGATTTCAGTTATGCCCAAAGGAGCCGGCAGCGAAAATATGTCCACAATAAAAATGCTCACTCCGGCAGAAGGAGTGCAAGGGGTGAAGAGATTTGTATTGGATTGGGTAAGGGAGAGAGGAGCGAATGCCTGTCCACCTCTGGTAGTGGGAGTGGGAATTGGTGGCACTTTTGAAGGGGTGGCAAAGCTGGCCAAGAAGGCGCTGTTGCGTCCTATAGGTTCGAAGAATCCTGAACCTTTCTATGCGGAAATAGAGGAAGATTTTCTTAAGGAAATAAATAATTTGGGACTGGGTCCTCAGGGGTTGGGTGGTTCCACTACTGCTTTAGCTGTTCACATTGAGCCCTATCCCTGCCATATAGCCAGTCTACCTTTAGCCATAAACCTGCAGTGCCACGCTGTCCGGCATGCAACAATAGTCTTGTGATAATTCGGGGGACACAATACTTAATTCCGTGTTCAATTAAGTATTGTGTCCCCATAATTAAGAGGCTTTATGGTAAACCCCATTAGAATCGAAACACCACTGGATGAAGAGACAATAATTAAACTGAAGATAGGCGATAAGGTTCTATTAAACGGAATAGTCTATACCGGGAGAGACCAGGCTCATAAGCGCATCGTTGATGAATTAGAGAAAGCCGCAAGAGAAAACCACAAGCCTAAGCTACCCTTTGTTCTGGAGGGGCAAGTAATCTATTATGCTGGTCCTGCTCCGTGCAGACCGGGAATGGTGATTGGTCCTGCCGGGCCCACCACCAGTGGCCGGATGGACCCCTACACCCCCATCCTTTTAAAGAGGGGATTAAAGGGAACGATTGGAAAGGGGAGGCGGAGTAAAGATACAATCGAAGCAATGAGGAAGTATAAGGCAGTATATTTCGTTGCCGTGGGTGGTGCGGCAGTATTAATTTCCAAGAGAATCAAAAGAGTAGAGACAGTGGCTTATGAAGATTTGGGTCCTGAAGCAATCTATCGTCTGCAAGTGGAAGATTTTCCGTTGATTGTAGCTAATGACGTCTATGGCAATGACCTTTTTGATGAAGGAATAAAGAAATACCGGAAAGTTACTCAACAAGGAGAATAAAATGTTGCGAATGATGTGCAAATCGAAGATTCAGAAGGCAACCGTTACCGAGACGAACTTAGAATACGAGGGAAGTATCGCTATTGACAAAAAAATAATGGCTGAGGCAGATATTCTTCCTTATGAAATAGTTCTGGTAGTCAATTTGAATACAGGAGCCCGGTTTGAGACGTACGCCATTCCTGCTGCCAATAATTCAGGAGTCATAGGGCTTCAAGGAGGAGCAGCAAGACTGGGAGCAGTAGGAGACAAATTAATTATTATTGCTTACGAGTTTGTTGAGGAAGAGAAAGCAAAAGTTTACAAACCAAAGATAGTCTTCTTAGATGAAAAAAACAGACTTATAAAGCAAACGTAGTTTTCTTATCCCTTCCACAATACCTTCCAATTCGCTTAAATTGTCCATCCGATTAAGACCTTTCTGATTGTATTAAGTACTTCTCCAAAAACATATGGATATGAGTAATTATCAATCTCTGCCTTAAAGCGCAGGGCTTTTTCAGCAAAGGGGATAGATCCTTTATTTGGCTTACATTTTCGGGGAAACAAGGGGAGTTTTCAGGTTAATTGTAAAGCATGGCTGGGACAAAAACAACAGCCCCAGAAGTTAACAAAAAGTTAACAATTTCTTAATACATGCATAACATAGTTAAGGTAAACTTAAAATAGGGAAAAAAGACTTTTTAGAGGCCTATTCTCAGGCGCTAGTGTTAAGAAAAAATGAGAGCAAAAGCGAAAATAATCCTTTCTTTTTTAGTAACTTTCTCAACTCTGCTACTGGCTAACAAGCCGCTTCGTGGCAGTGGCCAATGTGTAATAATTACTACTTCCAGTTGGAGTTCTGCTTTTTCTAATTTTATAACCGCAAGAACTACTCAAGGGACAACGACATTCATTTATACACTGGAGGATATTGAGGCAAATTATGGTGGCTCTGACCTCCCAGAAAAAATCCGCAATTATATCATAGATGCCTCTAGTAACGATGTTTTTATCTCAAATAGTTTTAGGAGAAAGTTTATGGTCATGTTTCCGATATAATGCTGCAAGAACCGGTTTCTGTGATTTACTTATACCAAGTACAGTGACAGTGGTTAAAAGAAATATCCATATGGTAGGTAATATGAGTAAATCTTTTAGGGAAATAAAATGCGAGATATAAATCTAATAAAAATTTATACAATTAGTTTTGTTATGGGATTGATATTATTATATAGGATAGATCTTTGTAGGGCGACTCCTTATGATGCTAAGTATTATGATACCTCGGAATATCTCATCGGAGATGTTTATGTCAAAGCATTTTTTGTAGAAAGCTCTACTGAACTTGCAGGTGCTACTGAAAACTGGACTGAGGAAGAAAGGTCAGCTTGTATTAGTACCATGACCTATGCATTTAATTGGATTGAGTCACAATTTCCATATAGTTCTCCAGGTGTCTATTTATCAATCAGTTTCAGTACTGAAACTGTTGTGGTTACCTCTACGGAACCGATACAGGGACAAGCTGGTCCTTTTGGCTATCCCAGCGGGGGAGGTGCAGAAGGTCTCTGGGTGCAGGAGATTATGGACCAAAAGGGATACAACATTTATACAAGTACCTACCACAATGTAGCCAACTATTTAGATGATTTAAGAACAGCCAATAATGCTGATTGGGCAGTGTGTATATTCTTTGTTGATTGTTCGAGCGATTCAGATAAGGACTTTGCTAATGGAAGGGATTTTTTTGCCAGTGGTACAGGTGGACCTTATGCAGTATTAGTGAACGATATGACAGAATATAACCCTATGTGGGAAATCTATGCTCATGAATTCGCTCATACTTTCTATGTTATGGACGAATACAACCAGCCGATGTACGATGCTACCGACAGACAGGGTTATTTAGATGAAGATAATTCTAATTATTTGGGTGGTGATGGTGAGGCTTGCATTATGTATCAATCTTCACCAACTAAACAATTCTGTACTGCAACCAAGGAAGTTTTAGGCTGGCGAGATATAGATGGTGACGATATCCCAGACATTCTTGATGTTGAGCCAGAATCCAATCTGGATGAATATCTTCCTGACCCAACCACTAACACTACATTAACTTATACTGGTATTACAATATCTACACCATTGGCTAACAGTAACAGTTATAGCGATTATTGTCCTTTACATGACACTAGTGACCCACCACTTATGTCCTGGACTACACAACAAATAACCATAAATGAAATCACTCTTGTTCAGTACAGTGTGCTGACCGCCACAGAAGGAGTGGTAATTGACTGGACAAACGCTGCTGCAGACGATGGCAATTTTGATGGAACTGTAGAAAGTTTTACATTCACTACTGCATCATTAAGTACAGGAACATATATTGTAAGAACTCGTGCAAGAAATTCTGTTAACATCTGGGAGACAACATTTTCCAGTGATACAATAACTATAATATTACCAACGGATAGCACTGAACCAGCAGCAATCACCACTCTTTCTGCTCTAACCGGTTCTGGTGGAGGTGAGATTATACTTTCCTGGATTGCTCCCGGAGATGATGGGACTATTGGAACTGCTAATCAATATGATATCCGTTATTCTACTGCTGCTTCACAATCGCCCGCTATCAGTACAGCTACTTTTGGTGGTGCTTCTTCGGTGAGTGAATTTTCACCTATTCCTGACCCACTTGTTGCTGGCAGCACACAGAGTATGACCATTACCGGTTTAACCGGAGGGGCAACCTACTACTTTGCTATCAGAACTGCTGATGAAGTTTCTAACTGGGGTGATCTTTCTAATGGTGGTACCACCTGGGCACAGGTAGTAATTTTAAGCGTTTCCATAAGTACAGATACAATTTCTGGTGGAATAGTAAACGCAGCTAGTAATTTTAATATTGCCAATTCAAGTGTTGGCGTTACTAATACAGGAAATGTTTTTGAGCGATTTATATTAAGTTGCTCAAGCATTTCCACACCAGGCAACTGGACAGTAACAGGCTCAACTCCAACGACAAACAGTGAGTTTCGCCTGATGGGCATATTTAATTCTATTCAGCCGGTTAGCGGCAACTATGACATTAATATAGATACTATAACGGACACTCCGTCTTCAGCTTCGGCTGTCAGATATAGTGGTGACCAGACAGGCAATAATGTGCCTATTGGAGACATTCGCTGGCTGTGGATTAGTTTTGACCCTCCAACATCGGGGCCGCCGCCACCGAGCGGTGACTTACAAAATATTACTATAACAATAGATGTAGAACAACAGCCTTAAAAAACTTGTCCGCAAGGAGGCGAAAAGAGATGAGGAAAATCATATTTGTAGTACTGGGAATTTTTATGGTAGCTGGAATTGTTTCTCTGGTTGAGGCGGCAGATGTCACTTATGCGGTTAGGGTTCAGGTGGTTAGCGTGTCATCAGACTGGACGACAGCTTTTTCTACACCGACCTGCAATGCAGGTAGTCAATTCAACATCTATGGCAGCTCGATTACTGTCCAGAATACTGGTAATGTAAATGAAGATTTCATCCTGAGTTGCTCAGACTCAAACGACTGGACAGTAACCAGTTCAACACCAACAACCAACACCGAGTTCAGGTTGATGGGATTATTTAACTCAACCGAGCCCGCCAGTGGCGATTATGATGTAGACACAGATATTCTAATAACGGCTGCTCAGACTGCTTCTTCTACAAGATATGCTGGCGACCAGACAGGAGATAATGTCCCTGAGGCTGAAACTCGCAGCTTATGGATAAGTTTCTGTGCGCCAACAGGAGCGCCAACAGGAACAGAGCAGAGCATAACTATAACCATTGACGCTCAAGCGTCACCATAAAATGAAGAGACAATGGCGAGACTTCATTAGCTGTGTAATTTAATTACTAATGCAAGCTTTAGTTTAGAGAATTCTGACCAAAGAGGAGTAAAGATGCAAAGTTTGTTAGCTACTCTTATCGCCCTAATATTTATCTTTGGCCACTCCTTATTCGCTTACGGAGCAGCAATCTCTACCTCCTTTGCTGAGGTAATTCTGAAGGACTTAGAGATTGGCAAGAGTTACAGCACAAAGGGAGTAGCAAATATGCCTTTATGTGTGAGGAATATTGGTAAAGAATCAGTAGACCTTAAGATAGACGTTTTAATTCCTCAATTGACTAGTTTAAAAAATGGATACGAGGCGATACCCGATGCTTCCTGGATAAGATTAGAAAAAGATTTCTTTTCTGACCTTAGACCAGGAGAACAGGCGATTACTGATGTAATACTTACTATTCCTGAGAATAAGCAATATTCGGGCAAAAAATACCAGGTTTACCTCAGGTCACATACGGTTGGTAAAAAGGGAATGGCTATTGCCGTAGGCTTGAGAAGTCGGTTATTGTTTACTATGAGAGCGGAGATTGAAAAGGCGGTTAATGAGGTTAAACCAAAAAGGGACAAAAAAGAACTTTCTGGCGAAGGTTTTTTTAAGAAATTATTACGCTGGATTGGTTTGAGGAAAAAATGAGAAAGAAAAATAACATCATTTTTTTATTACTTATATTTGGCATCTCACTTATTGGGGCAAAGCATCTTCTTGGCGCTGATATTATTTATGCTGTAAGAATAATTTCTGATTCTACTCCTCCAGCAGCAATTACTACTCTGTCGGTCTCCACGGGAGCGAACAAAGGGGAGATAAATCTATCTTGGCTTGCACCTGGTGATGACGGAACTTCAGGCACGATTGAGAATGGAGAATTTAGAATTCAGAGTTCAACCTGGAGTGGGGTCTTCTGGTCAACAACAAAAGCAGAGGTATCCATTTCTGCTTCTTCAGTAAGTCCTGGTAGCGTTAAATCGTATGTTTTCAGTAATCTTATCCCCGGTGTAACATATTATTTTAAAATCTGGACAAGAGATGAAAATCCTGATAACTGGTCACCTGAGTCGAACATTGCCAGCGCAAAAGCGCAGATCAATCCTGCCTATACAGGCTACACTTTAGAAGTAAATACAGCCGAAGGAATAAGAATTACTATTGAAGTGCCAGATACTGCTTTTGCCATTTCCACGCAAATAGAAGTTCGATTAGTAGACTCTTCTCATCCTAAGTTTTATTTGGTTCGAGAGGCAGATAGAAAAACAGGAAATTTTCCAGTAACCCACCCTTATGAGTTCATCATTCGCGATTTACAAGGGAATATCCTAGGGGAAGACGATTTCCATGACAAAATAAGAATAACTTTCACTTATCCCCAATGGCTCAATTTAGCTCAGCAGAACCCGTTGCGGATATTCAGGTTAAATGAAACTGTCCGTAAGTGGGAAGAACAGAAAGGTCATACGGTTGACGTTTTTGCTAATACCATCGGTATAGACGCGGTAAATTTTTCTATCTATAAGGTTATGATAAAAATAAATAGTGGTCTGGATGATTTGATAGTATATCCTAATCCATTCAAAGTAAAAGAGGCAAAAGATGGCTGCGTTAAGTTTATCAATTTGCCTAAAAATGTGACTTTAAGAATTTATAATATCGCTGGAGAAATGGTCTACAAAAAAGTATATGACAATACCGGTGGAGGAATAACCTGGGATGGAAAAAATGACTCTAAAAGAACGGTGGCCACAGGAGTCTATATCTATTTATTGAAAGACGACAATGGAAATAAGAAAACAGGTAAGATTTCTGTAATACAATAAGAGAGGCTAACATGAGGAAAAGCCCTTATTTAATTATGATTTTCTGCTGTACGTTCTTAACTCTAAGTTTTCAGCCACTCTATGCTGATACTCATCCCCGAGCGGGCACTACCGGGGCCACTTTCCTTAAGATAGGAGTAGGAGCCTCGCCTATGAGCATGGGTGAAGCGTTTGTGGCAGTGGCTGATGATGCCAATACAATTTACTGGAATCCAGCTGGACTGAACAATATTTCTCAACCAGAAATAACAGCGATGCACAATGAATGGTTTGAAGATATCAGATATGAGTTTTTGGGATATGTCCAACCAACAAAAAGGTTTGGAAATTTTGGTATTGGCTTTATCCTTTTGCATATGAGTAAAATTACTCGCGTTAAAGAAGATGAGCTGGGTTTATACGCTGGAAAGGCTGGAACGTTCAGTGTTTCTGATAAATCATTTATTTTGGCTTACGGCAAAGAAATAACCGATGACATTTCCAGTGGGATTAGTTTAAAAATCATTCAACAGATAAACGCAGATGTCAAAGGCACAGGAATAGCCTTTGATTTGGGTTGTCTTTATAAGATGCCTGTAGATAATTTAATGGCTGGATTAAATGTTCAAAATATTGGCCCAGCCATAAAAGTGGAAAAAGAACGGTTCGCTCTGCCGTTAAACATAAAATTAGGATTTAGCTATAAAATTAGACAATCGTTTCTTCTGGCAATAGATTTAAATCAACCAGTAGATAACTATTTAAATATTGGTTTAGGTAGCGAGTATTGGTTTAAGAATATTTTTGCTTTACGTCTTGGATATAAATATCAATCAGGAGCTAATGATTTAGGTTCTTTATCTGGATTGCGTGCTGGATGTGGATTCAGATGGCGAGACTATGGTATTGATTATGCCTTTGTCCCTTACGGTGAGCTAGGTAATACACATAGGATATCATTACACGTAAAGTTTTAGTTGTAGAGACTACGAGAAAAAGATGGGAACCCCTACTTCGGATTCTGCTTTAACAAGGTGAAGTTATTTCCTTTGGCACATACGGGACTTAGATTATAATCTGAGCTAATGGATTAGCGCAAGTAAAAAGTCTCACAAAATCATTGATACTAACGGCCGAGTTTTTTAGGATTGAAATTCGGCCTATTTTTTTATATACTGAAAATATGGCAAAAGAAAAGCTTTACCTTATAGATGGTAACGCCTACATTCACCGAGCGTTCCACGCTCTCCCGCCTTTAACTAACTCTTCAGGACGGATGGTAAATGCGGTTTATGGTTTCACGCGCATGCTGTTGAAGATTCTGCGACAGGAAAAACCGGATTACCTGGCTGTCTGTTTCGACTTTCCCGCACCTACTTTTCGTCATAAGGAATTTGCCGAATATAAAGCTACAAGAAAAGAGACTCCCGATGAGTTGAAAGAGCAGATTCCCCTTGCCCATAGGATAGTCAAGGCTTTAAACATTCCCGTTTTTGAAAAGCAAGGGTATGAAGCCGATGACCTCATCAGCACATTGACCGGGAAAGCGTCAAACGAGGGTATAGAAACAGTTATCGTTACTGGTGATAAAGATGCTTTGCAACTGGTGGATGATTCTGTAAGAGTTTTAAACGAGCCTAAGGACATTCTTTATACAGAAAAGATAGTCGAAGAAAAGATGGGAGTCCCTCCTCAACAGATTACTGATCTTATGGGATTAATGGGAGATGCTTCAGATAATGTTCCTGGCGTCTTGGGGATCGGTCCCAAGACAGGTACGGAATTGATTCGGGAGTTTGGCAGTTTGGAAAAGTTGTACCAGAATCTCTCTAAGGTCAAAGATAAATTAAGAGAGAAGCTGGAGAAAGGCAGGGAAAAAGCTTTTCTTTCCAAGCGGCTGGTGACTCTGGCAAAGGATGTACCCGTGGAAGTTGACGTTCGAAAATGTGAAGTAGGTGAGTTCAATCGGGAAGAGCTGCTGAAGCTTCTTCAGGAACTGGAGTTTAAGACTCTGATTATGGAATTAATTTCTCAAGAAGAGAAACACAAAGTAAACTATAAAGGTATCTTTAACCAGAAGGAATTTGAGACACTGCTGGAAGAGTTGAAAAAAGCGCGCGTTTTCTCCCTGGACCTGGAGACCACAAGTCCTGACCCGATGCGTGCTGTAATTGTGGGTGTCTCTTTTGCATTAGAACCTTATGCTGCCTGCTATATACCTGTAGCGCATAGTTACCTGGGTGCGCCCGAACAGTTGGAAAAAAAATACATTCTGGAAAAATTAAGACCGATTCTGGAAAATGGGGGGATTAAAAAATATGGGCAGAACATAAAATACGACCTGATTGTTTTGAAGCGTGAGGGAATAGACCTTGAAGGAATCTATTTCGATTCTATGATTGCTTCCTACGTTCTAAATCCGTCAAAGATGAATCATAGTCTGAGCGATATTGCCCTTGAATATTTAAACTATAAAATGACGCCTACCAGTGAATTGATTGGCAAAGGGAAAAAAGCAATCACCATGGATATGGTGGAAGTGGAAAGAGTTATTCCTTATGCCTGCGCTGATGCCGATATTGTCCTCAGGGTGGCGCAGATTATGGAAAAAGAACTGAAAGACAAAGGGCTGGATAAACTGTTCTACGGGGTAGAGATGCCCCTTTTGGAAGTCCTGGCGGAGATGGAGATGAATGGAGTCATTGTTGATATGGATTATCTGGCTCAACTTTCGCGGGATTTTTCTGAGAGATTAAAAGATGTGGAAAAAGAAATCTATAAATTTGCCGGTCAGGAGTTTAATATAAACTCACCCAAACAATTATCTTTTATTCTTTTTGATAAGTTGAAATTACCAGTGGTGAGTAGAACTAAAACAGGACTATCCACTTCCGAGGAAGTTCTCCTCCAGTTGGTGGAAAAACATAAACTGCCTTACCTTATCATAGAATACAGAGAACTGCAGAAGTTGAAATCTACTTATATAGATGCCTTTCCCGGAATGGTCAATCCTCAAACAGGTCGTCTGCACACGTCCTTTAACCAAACGGTTACAGCTACCGGCAGGCTTTCTTCGTCGGAGCCAAATCTCCAGAATATACCTATCCGCACAGAAGATGGCAGAAAAATAAGGCGCGCTTTCATCCCTGGTAAAGGTTATATTTTCATTTCTACTGACTACTCCCAGATCGACCTTAGAGTTCTTGCTCACATTTCGGGAGATACGAGTCTCAGGGACGCTTTCTTGCATAACGAGGATATCCATCGCCGTACAGCATCAGAGATTTTCGGGGTTTCCCAGAAAGAAGTAACTCCCGACTTACGGCGCATTGCCAAGTCGGTCAATTTTGGTCTATCTTACGGGATGAGTCCATACGGTCTCTCTAAGGACCTGGAGATTTCTCAAGCTGAAGCTAAGAGATACATTGATAATTACTTCAAAAAATATAAGGGAGTGAAAGATTATATTAAAAAGATAGTTATTCAGGCAAGAAAAGATGGATTCGTAACTACGCTTTTGAATCGTAGAAGATACTTGCCGGAGATAAATAATAAGAATGCTAATGTTCGGGGGTTTGCTGAACGCACGGCGATAAATACGCCCATTCAGGGAACTTCCGCAGATATCATAAAAGTAGCGATGATCCGAATAACAGAGAAGATAAAGGCTAAAGGCTTGAAGGCGAAGATGAGTTTACAGATACACGACGAGTTGCTTTTTGAGGTGCCTGAAGGGGAAGTGGATGAATTGAGTCGATTGGCAAAGGAGGAGATGGAAGGAGCAGTTTCTTTAGATGTTCCTGTAGTGGTGGATGTAAAGAAGGGAAAGAACTGGCGGGATTTACAGGAGATGAAGGGATAGTTTTCGGAGTCGCTCGGTCAGCAATGCTCGGGATTTGGTTGGCTCGCTGAGAATTTTTTGCTCTTTGAGCACCGCCAAAAATCTTCCCGTAAAACCTACGGGATCTTTGCGGGGCTAAACTCTAATCTTCGATTTTTGGTTAAAAATTCTAATGCTCGCTACACCAAATTCCCTCGCATTGTTAAGTTCCTTGTCTCGTTTTTTGGCAAAATCCCGAATGCTCTTCGCAGACTATCTTTAAATGATAGGTTGGAGAATAATTATATGGGAAAAGACATAAAAACGAAGAGTGAAAAGCTGGCGATGCTTTTAGACGCCAATAGGGCTCTCACGTCTACACTCGACTTGGATAGACTGCTTAAAGTAATCATGGGACAGGCAAAGAGGGTAGTCAATGCTGAGGCGAGTTCGTTGATGCTCGTGGATGAAGCAACAAAGGAACTTTTCTTTGACGTTACTCTGGGAGGAAAAGGGGAGAAGTTAAGGCAGATACGATTGAAAATTGGCGAGGGAATTGCGGGATGGGTGGCGAAAGAAGGAAAGCCTCTGATGGTCAGGGATGCCAGGAAGGATCCCAGGTTTTTTGTTAGGGCAGATGATGTTACGAAATTTAAAACGAAATCGATACTATGTGTGCCTCTGATGATAAAAGAGAGAATTATTGGAGTAATGGAGGCGATTAACCAGGTGGGTCGCGGTTATTTTGTAGACGAAGATAGGGAGATATTTGAGGCGTTCGCTTCCCAGGCGGCTATTGCCATTGAAAACGCGCGTCTTTTCCAGAATTTGAAACGGGAAAAAGAAAAGATAGAGGCTGTTTTCAGTGGGATGGGCGACGGAGCTATTGTTACTGATGCAAAGATGAACCTGGTTATGCTCAATAGTTCTGCGAGGAATTTTCTGGGCATAAGGAAGAGAGATTACCTGGGCAGAAAGATTTCGCAGGTAGTCAGACAGTTTAAGGCTTTTTCCAGATGGGAGCCAAAAAAGGCGGCGCTTACCGGAGTTTCCCTTAAAGAATTATTAAAAAAAGAAGATAGAGTAATGACTTTCGATCTGGTGAGAAGGAGACCGAAGACGCTCGTTCTCTCCGGAATTGCCACCAGAATCGTAGATGAAGAAAACAGAGTGGTCGGTTACGTGATGATTATTCGTGACGTTACCTCAGAGAGGAAAGAGGAATACCTGAAAGCGAGCTTTGTCTCTTCTATAACTCACAAACTGAAGACGCCTCTAACCTGTATCGACGGATACTTGCCACTTTTGAGAGAGAAAGAGAGACTTGGCAAATTGGATAAGGTAGGGAGAGATGCGGTGCGAATAATTGATAGTCAAGGTAAAAGACTTTATCAATTGATAGATGAGTTACTGGGGTTCAGTGTGCTGGAAAGCGAGTCGCTGGGACTTGCCAGAGGGAAAGAAAGCCTTAACTCTATTGTGAAAATGAGTCTGAAAAAGCTTGCATCGAGAATCCGTAGCAGGGGAGCTAAAGTTGTGGTGGCAGATTCTATAGATAAAGTTCCCCCGCTTCTCGTAGATAGAGAGAAGATTCAGGAAGTTATACAGAATATTGTAGAGAATGCAATAAAATTCAATGATAAGAAGGAAAAGAGAGTAGAAATTTCTGCTCATTCACTAAAAGGGGAAAAATTCATTTGCGTGGAAATTAAAGATAATGGTCCGGGAATTCCTTCAGAGGAAAGGGAAAAAATATTCTCCAAATTCTACCAGATAGAAGAAACCTTCACCGGTCAGGTGGAGGGTGCTGGGCTGGGTCTGGCGGTGGTGAAGCAAGTTGTGGAAGCCCATGGGGGCGAGGTGGGAGTGGACAGTAGGTTGGGATGGGGAAGTAAGTTCTTCTTTACTCTACCAAAGGTCGGGGATAAAGGCTGAAAAATGGATAAAGAAAGGTTAATGGAAATTTTGAAGATTGCCTTAAGTAGAGGGGGAGATTTTGCCGACATATATATAGAGAAGAGAATTACTAACCAGGTGAGTTGTGAAGACAATAAGATTGAGAAGATTATCTCGGGTGAAGATGTGGGAGCGGGAATAAGGATAATCTCAGGAGAAAGTAGTATATACGGTTCCACGAATAAAATAAGCGAAGTGGGACTTAAAGAATTGGCAAAAGAGATAGCCAGTAATCTTCCAGAATCGGAAAGGAATAGAAAGAAGAAGATTCCTTTTCGTTCCAATTCTAAACCTGAGTCGTCAACAGGAAGTCGAACCGGCATAATCCATAAGATTGAAAAGCCGCCCGGTGAAGTGGACATTGAAGAAAAGATTCGACTTGTCTTACTGGGAAATCGCATTGCCAGAGAAGTTGACAGAAATAGAATACAGCAGGTTAGTATAAACTATACAGACACTACTATGGATGTAACTATCGCCAATCTGTCTCTCTCCTCGAAATATGGTGTTGTTGATAATGAGCGAATCGAGGAGAAGAGAATTTATACTAATTACCTGGTCAATGTTGTAGCTCAACAGGAAGAGATAATCCAGACAGGTTATGAACCTCTGGGCGGGTTGGTGGGATTTGAGTTATTTGATAGGTATGATATAAAGAAGGTAACCCGTGAGGCAGCAGAAAGAGCAGTCAAAATGCTGTCTGCGCGGACAGCTCCTGCCGGAGAAATGACGGTCGTTTTGACGTCGGCTGCAGGAGGAACTATGATTCATGAGGCGATCGGGCATTCTTTGGAAGCAGATTCGGTACAGAAGAAAGTATCTCCAGCTTATATGGGGATGCTGGGCAAGAAAGTTACTTCTGAACTTGTTACTGTAGTGGATGATCCTACTATTCCCAACTACAGGGGTTCTTTCCATTTTGACGACGAAGGTACTCCTGCCCAGAAAACAATTTTGGTAGAAAAAGGTAGGTTAAGAAATTATCTCTACGACCGCTTCACCGCCCAAAAGGACGGGACCAAATCTACGGGAAACGGACGCAGAGAATCATACCACCACCGGCCTATTCCCAGGATGAGTAATACCTATATTCTCCCCGGCGATTACCAACCACAGGAAATCATTGGCTCCGTAGACAAAGGGCTTCTGGTGAAGAAGATGGGTGGAGGACAGGTAAATACAGCCAACGGTGATTTCGTCTTTGAAGTAGGAGAGGGTTACGAGATAACTAATGGTAAAGTAGGAGAAATGTTAAGAGGGGCAACTCTCATTGGCAATGGTCCTGAGGTTTTAAATTCTATTGTAATGGTCGGTAATGACCTGGGCTTTAATATTGGCACCTGCGGCAAGGATGGACAATGGGTCCCGGTTACCGATGGTCAACCTACTATTCGCATAAAGAAGCTCACCATTGGCGGCACCCACATGAAAAGCGCTCCCCGTTAAGGTCAAACCTGATTCGATTATTAATAGCCCCCTCACCCTAACCCTATCCCCCAGGGGAGAGGGAGAAGCAGTGCCATCCCTTTATTCCGACCTTCTTCCTGAGTGGAGAGGGGATTTTTGATGAGATTTGGCGAGACTTCTGGCTTCGGGTTTTTCCTTGACTTAAAGGTGGAAATTGTGTATATTTCTAAAGAAACTTGTAAAGTTGAACAGAGGAAAAGTAAAATAAATATTAGGTTTATAAACATATGTTTGGACAGGTAGATTTTTATAAGGATTCCAATGTCCGGCAACGGATTGGCGAATATTGTGGTGGAATAGAAGACGATTTTTCAGCGTTCACTGCTGAGTACCTGGTTGGGTACGGAGAATTCTTACGCCAGGAGGGTCTATCTGCAGAGGGATTCCTTTCTACTACTAATGACGGATTTTTATGGATACTGGAGAAGGGTCTGGACATATTCAGGTCAATTTGGGACCGGCAGTCCATATTGAGCGTTCTAGATATAGAATATTTTAATCTCGACTTTCCCGGGGAGGCATATCTACATCCCCAGGAGACTTTCGGAAAGTTGGAGCCGGTTTATAATGCGGTTTTGACCGTTTTCTATAAATTTAATATAATTCCTTTGGTAGTTATGACTGGCAGGGGGTACCACTTCACTTCTCGTGTAGGCCTGGGAACGGACACAGAGAAGAGACTGGAAGAGATTGGAAGAATAGAGGATACTCTCGCTGGCAAATATGCTACTTCTTCGGGAAGGCGACATCGTTCAGTTCCGTTCTCCCATGGCCGGGTTTTCGACGGGATGGGTAGGTTAATGGAATACTTAGCCCATCTGGTTATGAAGGAAGTAAGGGGCAAGACGAGTGTTCCTGTCGTGTGTACTGAAGTGGCTTGCCAGCGGGGAAGAAAGGGAAGGGAGGCCATTTCTTTAGACCTGTCGATGTATGGTGACCCCATTTACTTAAGGGATATTCGCTGTCCATATAGTATTTACCAGAAACATAAAGTTGAAAAATATAAAGTAGGAGATGAGGTCTCTGAAAAGACTCCGGTGATGGTGGCTCTGCCCCGCGGAGGCCTGGATTCCTTGCCGGAACTCCTGAAGATTCGGAAAGATTTTCACCGTGCTGTGGAGTATGCTAACACGGTCGCGACGGAAATACCCGACCAATCGAAAGGGTTTGAGAATTTGATTAGAAGTTATATAAGGTCGAAACTCTATCAGTTCCATAAATACTTCGATTCCGAAGAACATAATCCGTATTGGGATTGGGGAAAGACGTACGACCGCTTTGATTTAAATAGTCTCCCTCCCTGTGTTTCTCATGCCTTGAGGGTTCCCAATGAGCACCTGTTGAAGCCAACTAATCTGCAGATATTAACCAGGGTTCTTTCAGGGATGGATTGGCATCCCAAACATATTGCCGGACTTATAAGATCAAAATTTGAGCGCGATTATGGGTGGGGAAATTTCTGGCTTAAGTACGATGCGGCTACAAGAGCAGACTTTTACGTGAGAACTTTTGCCGGGCTCCTGTGCGACGGGTCTTTTAATGAAGATGAATTTAATTGTCATTCTCATAGAAGAAAAGGCTACTGCTGGAGACCAGACTGTGGCTTCAATTTAGAAAAGTATGCTTAAAAAGGGCCGGGTACTTTTTTAGAATAAGTAATGCCATGTAGAGCAAAGTTTACATGAGAAGACATTTAAGCTTTTTTGAGGGATGTTGATTGGATGGAAATTGGGATTTCCACCGGCATTTTATATAAGAGCGACCTGATAGAATCCTTACAGTTAATAAAAGAATCGGGATTTGACAATATTGAAGTTTGGGCTGGGATAGGAAAGGAAGGAAAGTGGATTCACTACGATTACCATGATCGGGATTACACAAGGAGATTAAGTCAGAAAACTAAGGAACTCAATTTACGAGTAGTTTCCTTGCATGCTCCTTTCTCTGAAGAACTGGATATTTCCCAGGTAGAGGAAGAGAAGAGAGATTTCGCAATCTCTGAAATCAAAAAAGCGATAGATGCTTTGGAGTTTCTTGAGGGGAGCATATTAGTGTTCCATCCCACCACAGCTCCCTCGCATTTTAACAATTTGACGCAAAAGATGTATCGCCTCTCTCAGGCGAAAAAGAGCATCGATGAACTCCTGAAATATTGTCAGGATAAGCCCATAAGATTAGCTTTAGAGAATCAACTTCCCCATATTTTATGCGGGTATTCGGTCGATCTTTTGAAGTTAATTTGGGAGATAAATTCTCAAAAAGTAGGAGTCTGTCTTGATACATCCCACGCAAATTTGTCCGAGAGCGTTAGCGATATGGCTAAGAAGTTCAAGAATTGGATCATAAATCTCCATGTTTCTGATAATTTTGGAACCTCTGACGAGCACAATGTTCCTGGTATAGGAAATGTAAACTGGCAAAACTTCATCCAGACGTTGAAATTGATTAAATACCAAGGGCTATTTATGCTTGAGCTTCTGGAACAGGGTAAGGGATGGGATGTTCATAAGGTGCTGAAAGAAGCTCTTCAAAGTGTTAAACAAATACCTGGTTTTTAATCGCAGGAGCCTAAATTGAAGTACAAGTCTATTCGCGGCACGCGAGATATTTTGCCTGAAGAAGCCAGGAAGTGGCAATACCTGGAAAGAGTGGCTCGAGAGATATTTCAGAAGTACGGGTATGAAGAGGTACGCACGCCTATTTTTGAAGTAACAGAGCTATTCCAGAGAAGCATAGGAGAAGATACAGATATTGTAACCAAAGAGATGTACACATTTTTGGATAAGAAAGGACGCAGCCTCACCCTCAGGCCGGAAGGGACTGCGGGAATAATCCGGGCAGTTATTGAAAACAACCTCTATCGACAAAATAGAATTGCCAGGTTATACTACCTTGGTCCAATGTATCGCTACGAAAGACCACAGAAAGGAAGGCAACGCGAATTCTACCAGATTGGAGCTGAACTTATCGGTCCAGATAATCCTGCCAGCGACGTAGAAATTATTACTATGGTTTGGGATCTTTTCGACGTTCTGGGATTAAAAAATCTAATCCTTTACCTGAATAGCGTCGGTTGTCCCCGTTGCCGAGCCAAATATCGGGAAAGACTTAAAGATTATTTTAAGAGTAAAATTAACATTATGTGCGATGATTGCCAGCGCAGGTATCCCCTTAATCCTATGAGGATCTTAGACTGCAAGGAAAAAAAGGACCGGGCATATATAGAGAAGTCTCCCAAAATCTCTGACTATCTTTGCCAGGACTGTCAGGAGCAATTTGAAAAAGTAAAAGAGTACTTAAATTTCCTGAAAATAGATTATTCCCTCGATCCCTGTATGGTTAGAGGATTGGACTATTACACAAAGGCTGCTTTCGAGATAAAATATGAAGGACTGGGTGCCCAGGATACTCTTGCTGCCGGGGGAAGGTATGACCGATTGGTTCGTGATTTAGGCGGTCCCGATTTGCCTGCCGTAGGTTTCGCTCTGGGTGTAGAAAGAGTCTTAGAAGCTATAGATAGAGAAAAAATTTCGCTTCCTTCCAGCGGGCAAACAGATGTTTATGTTGTTACCTTGGGGGAGGAGGCATTGAGAGAATCTACAAAATTGATTCGTGAACTGCGACAGGAGAATTTGAGAATTTTGAATGATTTTAATCCTACCAGCCTCAAGGCGCAGTTGCGACAGGCAGATAAATTGAAGGCAAAATTTGCCCTGATTATTGGGCAGGATGAGCTTTCCGAAAAAAGAGCCATAGTGAGAAATATGAGCAGTGGTGGACAGGAAATCGTCCCGTTTTCTGAGTTGAAAGAATATCTGGTGCGAAACTGTTCCCGCAGCTCATAGAAGTTAGAAGTAGCGAAGCTTTGCAATTATAAAGTCCCGATTCATCGGGACTACTCCAACTTCCGCTTTAGCGGAAGGCTGAGTTAAACATGCCTAAATTAAAAAGAACCCATACGTGTGGGGAATTAAGGAAGAAGAATATTGGACAGGAGGTAGTCCTCTCGGGATGGGTGCACAGGTGGCGAGATCACGGAGGGGTCATATTCATTGACCTAAGAGATAGAGAAGGAATTACTCAAATTGTCTTTGGTCGCGAGCAGAGCTCCGGGGCGCAGGCTAAAGAATTGGAGAGCTTAGCCCGGAAGATGAGAGCTGAATACGTTATTAGCGTCGCGGGAAAAGTTGCTCCCAGACCGGAAGGAACAGCTAATCTTCAGTTGCCCACAGGCGAAATCGAAGTCCTGCCAGAAGAAGTGGAGATTTTGAATAAAGCTAAAACGCCTCCTTTTGAAGTTAGTGACCAGGTTGACGTGGCCGAAGAGGTGAGGTTGAAGTATAGATATATCGATTTGCGACGGCAGAAAATGCAGAGAAACCTATTCCTGAGAAACAGAGTGTATAGAGCCACCAGGAATTTCTTTGATGAGCATGGATTCATAGAGGTGGAGACGCCATTTTTGACCAAATCTACTCCTGAAGGAGCGCGAGATTATTTGGTGCCCAGCCGGCTTAATCCCGGGAGTTTCTTTGCTCTGCCCCAGTCACCGCAGCTATTTAAACAGTTATTAATGGTTGGTGGAATAGAGAAATATTTCCAGATTGTAAAATGTTTTCGGGACGAAGACCTGCGCAAGGATCGTCAGCCCGAGTTCACCCAGATAGATTACGAGATGTCTTTTGCTGATGAAAAAGATGTTCATTCCATAACCGAGAAACTGATGGCCCGAGTGTTTAAGGAAGTACTGAGAATAGATATTTCTGTTCCCTTTCCGCGGCTCACTTATAAGGAATCATTCCGTAGATACGGGACGGATAAACCGGACACCAGGTTCGCCATGGAATTAAAGGAGATTTCAGACATTGCTGAGAAGAGTGAGTTTAGAATTTTTAAGGAAGCGCTGAAGAAAAACGGCATTGTTTGTGCTTTGAATGCTAAAGGTTTTGCTGAAGCCAGCCGAAAGGAACTTGATGAGTTAAAGGAAATGGCTGGTGATTGTGGAGCAGAAGGTCTGGCTTGGATGAAAATGAGCGATAAAACGTTGCAATCACCGATAACCAAGTTCTTTGAACAAGAGGAGCTGGACCAAATTGCTGAAAGGACTGAGGCCAAAGAAGGCGATTTACTGCTTTTTGTTGCCGATAAGGCAAGAATTGTCTATGATGCTTTGAGCAGGTTGCGTACTTTTTTTGCTGAACGCTTAAATTTGATTCCCCGCATGTCACTTGATTTGGATTATCTCTTTTCTGAGAAGGGGAAGATTTCCGTGCAGCCGAGTTCTTTCTCTTTTGTGTGGATTGTGGACCCACCGCTTTTCGAATACAATGAAGAAGAGAAAAGATGGGGTCCGATGCATCACCCATTTACCGCACCCAAGGAAGAGGCTCTTCCTTTCTTGGAAAAGTTAACAGAGCTCCCCAAAGACATGGAAGAAGTTTCCCAAGTCCTTTCCCGGGCATATGACCTTGTGCTGAACGGCCATGAGATAGGAGGCGGGTCCATCAGGATTCATCAGAGAGATTTGCAGGAGAAGATATTCCAATTATTGAAGATTTCCGCTCGGGAAGTGAAGGAAAAATTTGGATTTTTGCTCGAATCTTTAGGATATGGCGCTCCTCCTCACGGGGGATTTGCTTTTGGACTGGACAGATTGGTTATGATTTTGACCGGCAGTAGTTCTATCAGGGAGGTGATTGCTTTTCCCGTGACCCAGAAAGCATTCTCACCTTTGACTAATGCTCCCTCATCGGTTTCAGAAAGGCAACTGAAGGAACTGCATTTAAAATTAGAAAAATAGCTTTAGTTATTAAGATTTGCTGTTGGAAATGACAATTAAAGGATTTTCCCGAAGGCTTGATAAGAGTTTAATTTAAGAAAGGGGGGTGAAAAAAATGAAGAAAGTTCTGGCACTGGTTCTTTCGATTTTTGTATTGGGAGTGTTGACCGGATGCCCAAAAAGGCCTTTAGTTCCACCAGTCGATCAGGCCAGGCTGGATGCCGAAGAGGCCATTGCTTCTGCTAGTAAAGCAATAGACGCTGCTTGGGAGGTTGGTGCTGATGTTACAATAGCAGAGTCTCTACTTGAGGAAGCACGAAGTGCCTTCGCTGAAGGTGACTATGCAACTGCTACCTCCAAGGCTTGGGAGGCAGAGGCAGCTGCAAATTCCGCAAGAGAAGAAGCTTTGGCAAGGGCAATGGAAGAAGAAGTTGTGGAAGAAGAAATTGTAGCGGAAGAAGAGGTGGTAGAAGAAGCCGCGAGAATTTATGTGGTAGGAACCTGGGAGAGGGACCGAGATTGTCTCTGGAACATTGCTAAGAAGAATAGATTTTACGGAGATCCCTGGAAGTGGAAGAGGATTTACAGAGCGAACACGGACAAGATTAAGGATCCCGATCTAATCTACCCTGGGCAAAGGCTGGTTATTCCTTAATCATAAATTTCACACCACAAGACTCAACTTTTGAACAAATCCTGGAGTAAAAACGCGGAGGTGAAGTATCTTGCCGTGGGGTAAGGTACTCATCCTCCGTGGGGCAGGTAGAGGTTTGTGCGCTACTTTTTTCCATAACATATTATTTTTATGACAGGAGCGAAATTTGGCCAGTAAAAAGATTGTTTTGAAAAGTAATAGAGAAGCTGTTATTCTTTTCGGACAATACGACAGCAATCTTCGGCTTATTGAATCCACCTTTCCCATAGAGCTATTCGCCCGAGGAAATACGTTGACAATAAAAGGAAACTCAAAAGAAGTTAAAGACGTAGAAAGGTTAATTGGTGAGTTGTTGAAAATTGTCCGCAAGAATGAGGTTTTAAGAACTCAACAGGTTGAATCTGCTATGGATATAATCCGTTCAACCCAGAGGAAAGAACAGAAGAAGATTTTCTCGGACGTAGTCTATCTTTCGGAGAAAGGTAAAGAGATTAAACCCAAAACGCTGCAGCAGAAGGTTTATGTTGATGCTGTGCGAAATTACGATATTGTGTTCAGTATCGGTCCTGCGGGAACGGGGAAGACTTATTTAGCCTGTGCCTGTGCCCTGCAAGCGTTAAAAGAAGAGAGAGTTGAACGAATAATCTTGACTCGTCCAGTTGTGGAAGCAGGAGAAAAACTTGGCTTTCTACCCGGTGACCTTTATGAGAAGATAAATCCTTATTTGCATCCCCTCTACGATGCTTTCTATTCCATGATTGGTCCGGAGAAGTTCCAGAAATATAGAAAACAAGAGATTATCGAGATTATTCCTCTGGCTTATATGAGAGGTCGAACATTGGATGATGCTTTCATTATTTTAGACGAGGCACAGAACACAACTCTTGACCAGATGAAGATGCTTCTAACCCGCTTGGGATTTGATGCTCAGGTTGTAGTTACGGGAGATATTACTCAAGTGGACCTTGAGGATAAAAAGTGCTCTGGACTCATTCAGGTGCAGGGGATTTTGAAGAAAATAAAAGGAATAAAATTTATATATTTTACCCAGGTGGACGTAATTCGGCACCAGCTGGTTAAAAAAATAATTACTGCCTACGAGGAGTTTGAGAGGAAAAGATAAACAGGCATCCCGATTTTCACCGGGGAGTCTTTGCCTCTCATTGTGAGCCAAAGCGAAGTTCCGATTTATCCCGATTTTTAATCGGGATTGAAAATAGGGAATCTTTCGGGTCGATTAAGGAGTTTGTTGTGGCTAAGTGGAGACGCTTTTTACGGCGATTTTTGGTCGGACTTTTGAAGCTAACCGAAGAAAAAGCTCAGGAGAAAAAGAAAAGAAAACGAGTTTCTCTTCGCGAGACTCGTGTTTCACCCTGGCTTATAGGAGTAGCCATATTTTTGATTCTTTTCTGGATTCTTTTAGGAGAGTTCGGGTTTTCCTGGAAAAATGTCCTGGGGCTCTTCTTATTTATCGGAATTATAGCGGTTATGCTCTCTGTCTATATCAGAAAATATGTTGTAGATAGGGGTGACCATAATTCTTTGGCAATTATCGGGTTAATAACAGTTATTATGGCTTTGATTATTGAAGTGGTTCATGTGACACCCGAATTATCGAGTTTTTTGGTTCCTGTAGCTTCGGCGGGAATGTTAATTACAATTTTAATTAACTCGCATCTGGCGATGGTTGTAGTACTTCTGTTAAGTATTATCTTGGCGCTGATTAGTAGATTCAGTTTCGACCTGTTCTTTTTCGCTCTGATAGGAGGAATAGCGGGAATCTATAGCAGCCTGGACGTGAGGCAGCGCCGGGATCTTGTCCGGGCAGGGTTATATATAAGTGGCGCCAACATAGTCATTATCTCGATAATCGGCCTGATGAGGCAAAGATCGTTTACTCAATTGGGAGAGAATTTTCTTTGGGGAATTGGTAATGGATTCTTGTCGGTTATCCTGACTATGGGAATATTACCCTATTTGGAGGAACTTTTCTCCATTACCTCCAATATTAAGTTGTTAGAATTGTCCGATTTCAATCAGCCCGTATTGAAGAGACTTATGGTGGAGGCGCCGGGAACATACCACCATAGTATAATTGTAGGCAACTTAGTAGAAAATGCCTCAGAGTTAATTGGTGCCAATTCGCTTTTGGCGCGAGTGGGTGCATATTATCATGATATTGGAAAACTGAAAAACCCGGAATATTTTTCTGAAAACCAGGAGGGATTACTAAGTAAACACGACGATTTGACTCCCAGCATGAGCAGCCTGATTCTGATTTCCCATGTAAAGGAGGGAGTAGACCTGGCAAGGCAATACAAATTGCACAGGCCGATTATTAATATTATTGAACAACACCATGGCACAAGTCTTATACATTATTTTTATCATAAAGCCCTGGAAGAAAAAAAGACCTCTAAATTGGGAGAGGAAAAATACCGTTATCCCGGTCCCAAGCCAATGACCAGAGAAGCAGCCATTGTGATGTTGGCAGATGCCGTGGAAGCGACTTCTCGTACGGTGGAAGAACCTTCCTATGAAAGATTGAAAAATGTGGTAGATAAAGTGATTAATGATAAATTTATTGATGGTCAATTGAACGATTGTGATATAACTTTGGTCAATCTTCATCGGATAGCTGATAGTTTCGCTCATACTCTGACCGGGATTTACCATACCCGTGTGGAGTATCCTAAGAAGGAATAAGAGGGGATGAAGGGATAGTTATCGGAGGCGCTCGGTTAGAACCTCGCTCAAAATCGGCCAGCGCTGGAGCATT
>JABAOH010042032.1_pt2 | contig 30992 bp, 29 predicted proteins | sample 7062181 | NCBI WGS metagenome assembly JABAOH01 (sample SAMN14538630, study PRJNA623070) | marine sediment metagenome | biome: marine biome [ENVO:00000428]; feature: marine pelagic biome [ENVO:01000023]; material: deep marine sediment [ENVO:00002113]; isolation source: pool of 5 deep marine...
GGCGGGGGACGTCACCCGACCAGGCTGCCTCGCTGAGTATCCCGCCGGCCTTCCGGTTCGCGACGATCACGTCGTTGGGCCATTTGACCGCGACCGGAACGCCGCCGGCCACCCGCTCGATCGCCCGCGCCACGCCGAGTCCGGCGACGAGGGGGATCAGAGATGGGGTTTCCAGCGCGTTTGGCCTCAACACGATCGACAGGTAGAGCCCCGACCCCTTGGGGGAATGCCAGCGGCGCGATCCGAGGCCCCGACCCTCCGTCTGCTCGTCTGCCAGCACCAGAGTTCCGGCCGCCGCACCCTCCTCCGCCAGCCGTTTGGCACGCGTGTTCGTGCTGTCGACCCGCGAGAAGACGTGGACGTGAGGGCGATCCCAACGGGCCTCGAGCGCCTCGAGGCTCTCCCCTTCCCAGCTCGAAGCGCGGCGCGTCACGTCGTCACCTCCCGAAACTCCAGGGAGAGATCCAGGGCCGGCGCCGAATGGGTGAGGGCGCCCACCGAGATCAAGTCGACTCCTGTCTCGGCCAGGGCCCGAACGTTGGCGAGCGTGATGCCGCCGGACGCTTCGATCTCGGGGCCCGGCCCCCGTTCCCGGATGGCCACGACCGCGTCGCGCACTTCACTGACTGACATGTTGTCCAGCATGATCCGATCGACCCCGGCGTCAAGCGCCTCGCGCACTTCCTCCAGGCAGGTGGTCTCGACCTCCACTCGGAGTCCCGCTGCGTTGGCCTCACGAACGCGCCGCACCGAATCGCGGATGCCGCCGGCGCAGGCGATGTGATTCTCCTTGATCAGGATCATCGCATCCAGCCCTCGGCGGTGGTTCACGGCCCCACCCGCACGCGTCGCCGCCCGCTCCAGCTCCCGCCAGAGCGGCGTGGTCTTGCGCGTATCGGTGATGCGGACGCCTGTACCCTCGACGGCTGACACGAAGCGCCGGGTGAGCGTCGCCACACCCGACAGACGCCCCAGCAGATTCAGCGCCGTTCGCTCGCCCGTCAGGATGGCGCGGGAAGACCCTGTCACTCGGGCCACGACGTCACCCGGTTCGACCCGGCCGCCTTCGGCCACGAGCGCCGCCAGCACAGCCTCGCCCAGCTGCTCGTAGACCTCCGCCGCCGCCGCCAGGCCGGAGACGACGCCGGCCGACCTCGCCACGATCTCGGCCGAGCCTCGACCCTCAGGCCCCACACACCACTGCGTGGTCCAGTCCCCGGCACCGATGTCCTCGGCCAGGGCCTCCTGGATCCGCCGGCGCACCGTCTCGGATAGAGGCTCCGTTCCCATTACGGCGTGTTGGCCATCAGCTCGAACACGATATAGCCGACCCCGACGACCCAACAATAGTAGGCGAATCGGTAGAACCCGCCGCTACGCAACCAGCGAACGAAAAGCACGATCGCCAGCATCCCGGCGACGAAAGCGGCGAGCGCTGCCGCCGCCAGCTGCAGAGCACCCGGGTTGGCTTCCGGCCGCAGCAGCTCCGGGATCTCGAGCAGCGAGGCGCCGATGATCGCAGGCACGGAAAGCAAGAAGCTGAACTCGGCTGCCACGTCGCGGCGCGTTCGTGCCCACAGCGCCGTCGTCACCGTGAGCCCCGACCTCGACAAGCCGGGAATCAACGCCAGCGCCTGAGCCGCCCCGACCGCCAGCGAGCCGCCCCAGCCCGGATCCGACCGCTCGGCCCGCCGCAGCAACCAGCGGGTGGCGTAGATGACGACGCCAGTGATCAAGAGGCTGACGGCGGCGACGAGCGGCTGGTCGAACAACCGCCCGATCGGCCCGGACAGGCTGATCCCGACGAAGGCAGCGGGGACGGAGGCGAAAGCCAGCAAGCCGAGGTAGCGAAGCTGAAGCGCGTCGCCCCCCAGCGCGCCGGCGATCAACGCGATCAGCCGTCGGCGGTAGACGACCAGGACCGACAGGACCGTGGCGAGGTGGACGAGTACTTCGAACGAGACGCCGGGCGGGTTGACCCCCAACAGCGCCTCCGCCAGCACCAGGTGGCCCGAACTCGATACGGGGAAGAACTCGGTGAGCCCTTGCAGGAGGCCCAGCGTCACCGCCTCCAGCACCGTCATCGAAGTGAAGTTCGCGCGCCGGACTTACCCCTCATCGCCCCAGCACCTCCTCGTAGTACGACTCGTAGACGGCGACGGTGCGGTCAGCCGAGTAACGATCCTTCGCCGCGTTACGTCCGGCCACGCCCATCTCGCGCTGGCGCTGCGGATCGCTCAGGATCTCGATGGCCGCCTTGCCCATGGCGTCCACGGCACCGACCGGGAGCAGGCGGCCGCTGACGCCGTTCTCGACCACCTCCTCCAGGCCGCCGCAGCGCGTGCCCACCACAGGCACCTCGCTCGCCATGGCCTCGAGGGCCGATAGGCCGAACGACTCGGACTCGCTGGGCAGCAGGAACAGGTCGGCACAGGCCAGCAGTTCGGCCACCGACTCCATCTTGCCGAGGAAGACCACCCGGTCACCGATCCCTCGAACCCGGGCCTGCTCCTCGGCCATCGGCCGGTCGGGCCCGTCGCCGACGAAGACGAGCCGTGCCGGCACCTTCTCCATCACCCGGGCGGCCACGCGCACCACGTCGCCGACCCGCTTGACCGGCCGGAAGTTGGAGATGTGCATCAAGATCTTTTCGTCGGGATCAGCCAGCGCGTTGCGGTGCCGCCCATCCGAGCGTCGCCCGAACAGCGCGGTGTCGACGAAGTTCGGAATCACGCGAACGTCACACTCGCCGCAACCGAAGGTGGCGATCGTCTCGCGCTTGAGGAACTCCGAGACCGCTGTCAGCCCGTCGGAGCGCTCGATCGAGAACTTCACGATGCTGCGGTAAGACGGATCCTGCCCCACCAGTGTGATGTCGGTGCCGTGAAGCGTCGTGACGATCTTCAGCTCGTCGGGCTCGCTCAACATCTGCTTGGCCAGCCAAGCGGATGTGGCGTGCGGCACAGCATAATGCACGTGGAAGAGGTCGAGATGCCGCTGCGTCGCCACCTCGTGCATCGCGACCGTCGCCGCCAACGAGTAGGGCGGATACTCGAACAGCGGGTAGCGCGACACCTCGATCTCGTGGAAGTAGGTGTTGCGCATGAAACGCGGCAAGCGGAACGGGTGCGCGTACGACACGAAGTGCACCTCGTGCCCGCGCTGGGCCAGACGCATGCCCAGCTCCGTCGCCACGGCGCCGCTTCCACCGTAAGTCGGATAGCAGCTGATTCCGATCCTCATAGCGTTTGTTCGCCGGTCATCAGTCGCAGGAAGCTATCGGCGCCGCCCGTCCCGAGCCAGAGCGGCCCCCGCGCTCCCGCCAGATCCCCACGATCTCCCGGGCGAGTTCGTCCACCGGGCGCCGCGCGTCCAGCCGTACCGAATCGGCTGGAAGCTGGTGCCGGAACCAGGTGAGCTGGCGCCGGGCAAAGCGCCGTGTGCTTCGCATCGCCGCTTCCACCGCAGCGTCGAGGTCCAGCTCGCCGGTCAGATGCGCGACCAGCTCCGCGTAGCCGACCGACCTCAGACCGGGCGCATCGGGTGGATAGCGCTCGAGCAAGCGGCGAACCTCGTCGAGGAGGCCGTCGGCCATCATCCGCTCGAAGCGCCGATCGATCCGACGGTACACCTCCTCCCGGGGCAAGCGCAGGCAACAGACGACGGCCGCCAACGCCGGCGTGTGGGGCGGCTGCGAGTGCCACCACGAGTGAGGCCGCCCCGACAACAGGACCACCTCGAGCGACCGCGCCAGCCGCTGCGAGCCGCCTTCCCGCTCGAGTTGCGCGGCGCGCTCCGGATCCAGGCGCTCGAGCCAGCGCCTGAGCGACTCGGCGGATTGGGCAGACAGGTAGCGGCGCAGCCCAGACCGCTGCGCCGGATCGACGTCGGGCTCGGGCCCCAACGGCTCCAGCAGCGCGCGGATGAAGAACCCCGTTCCTCCCACCACCAGCGGCACATGCCCGCGCTCGCGGATTTGAGCGATCCAACCCCAGACGTCGCGAGCGAACTGGCCGGCGCTGTACGGCTGATCCGGATCGAGCCGATCGAGACCATGGTGCGGGACTCGATCGCGCAGCGCCGGCGGCGGCTTGGCCGTCCCGATCTCCATCTGCCGGTAGATTTGCCGCGAATCCGCCGAGATGATCTCGCCCCCGATCAGCTCGGCCGTCTCCACCGCCAGCTCGCTCTTTCCCGTCCCCGTGGCGCCGGTGATGACGATGGCCTTGGGTGCGCCGCCGTTCATGCTCGCGCTACACGCGCCGCCGGGCCCGGCCGCTCAGCTGCGGCCAAAGCGCCGGGCCAGCTCCTCGAGCGAGAGGCGCAGGATCGTGGGCCGGCCGTGGACATCGTGGCTCGGAAGCTCCGAGGCGAACAGCTGGTCGAACAGCTCCAACATCTCGGGCTGCGAGAGCGGCTGTCCCGCCTTGATTGCTCCCTTGCAGGCGAACGACTTGGCCACGCGTTCATGCTGGTTCCGCGCCGAGTCGACCAGCGGCGACCCGTGAGCCAGCTCGGCGATCATCTCCCGGAAGCAGCGCTCGGCGTCGAAGTACGGATGCGGGTTGGGCACGGCGTGAATGATCACCGTGTTGTTCCCGAAGGCCTCGAGCTCGAAGCCTACGCGGTGCAAGATTCCGCCGATCTCTTCTACGGCCTGGAACTCGCTGGGCGAAAGGCGAAGCGTGATCGGAAACAGTAAGCGCTGGGAGTTCACCGCACCGTGGTCGAAATCGCGCATCAGGCGCTCGAACAGCACACGCTCATGGGCCGAGTGCTGGTCGACGATGATCAGGCCACTCCGTGTCTCGGCCAGGATATAAGAGGAGTGCAGCTGCCACATCGAGCCCGACACGCTGAGGGGACGATCGGCCTCCTCGGCCTCGGCGTCGGCCTGGGCCGCCGGTGCCGCGCCGGGGACGAACAGCGCCATCTGCGGGCTCCCCGGTCCGGCCACGCCGGCGTCGCCGCGATGCACCGGCCGTGCCGTGACCAGCTGCACCGAACCGGGGCCGCCGCGCTCGAGGCTGGCCGCGCTCGCCAAGCCCTCGAGTCCCGCGCGCACCGCTGCCCTAACGGTCTCTTCGACCTTCATCTTGTTTCGGAACCGGACCTCCGCCTTGGTCGGGTGCACGTTCACGTCCACTTCGGCCGGCGGCAGCTCCAGGTAGAGGAACAGCGCCGGCCGATGGCCCTGGGGCACGGTGGTACGATAGCCCTCCTCCGCAGCGCGGGAGATGAACCGGTCGACGAAAGGCCGGCCGTTGACGAACAGGTAGACCCGGCGGCCGCCCGGTCGCACGCTCGCCGGTCGCTGGATCAGGCCGGCGACCCGGACGCCGCCAGACTCGTAATCGAGCGGGATGAGCTCGGACGCCATCTGCTCCCCCCAGATCGCGCCCACGCGCGCCGCCAGATCACCGGTACGCGGCAGGTCGAACAGCTCTCGGTCGTTGGATCGGAGTCGAAACGCGGTACTCAGATGAGCAAGCGCCAGGGCGAGGGTCGCCTCCGAGACGGCACGGGTCTCCGCCGCTGTGGACCGCAGAAACTTGGCCCGGGCCGGGAGGTTGTAGAAAAGCGTGCGTACGCTGACGGTGGTCCCCGGCTGACGAGCGATCTCGTCGACGGCGACCACCTTTCCTCCGTTGATCTTCACACGCGTGCCCGGGCCTCCGCCGGCCGGGGCGGTTTCCAACTCGAATCGGGAGACGGCCGCGATGGACGGCAACGCCTCACCCCGAAAGCCCAGCGTGCGGATCGCCCGCAGATCGCGCTCGTCACCGATCTTCGAGGTGGCGTGCCGATCGATGGCAAGCATCGCGTCATCCCGTACCATGCCGTGGCCATCGTCCGCCACTCGGATCTCGGTCTTGCCGCCGGCGCGGATGTCGACCTCGATATGGGTGGCCAGGGCGTCGAGGGCGTTCTCGACCAGCTCTTTCACCGCCGACGCGGGCCGCTCGACGACTTCACCGGCAGCGATCTGGTTGGCGATGTGATCGGGAAGGATGTGAATGCGACGCTGCATGCCCGGGAAGCTATCGGGCGCCCTGTCCCCCATCAAGCGAAAACGGTCAACGCGGGGCGTCCGCCGCCTCCAAACCGTAGAAGCGGCAGGCGTTGCGGTGGGTCGCCTCCGCCAGTTCGCCGGCGTCGTCGCCGCGAATCGAGGCGACGCGTCGCAGCACGTGCTCGACGAAGGCCGGCTCGTTTCGCTTGCCGCGCCGGGGGACCGGTGCCAGGTAGGGGCTGTCCGTCTCAACCAGCAGACGATCGGGGGGCACGAGGCGGACGAGCTCGTCGCCGTCGTAATTCTTGAACGTGACGATCCCGGCGAACGACACGTACCAGCCGGCCTCGAGACCGGTGCGCAGGAGGGGGGCCCCGCCGCTGAAACAGTGGAGCACGCCGGTCACGCGGCCCGAGTAGGCCTCGATCACCTGCGCCAGGGCTTCATCGGCGTCGCGAGAGTGAACGACGACGGGCAGCCCCAGGCGTTCGGCCACGTCCAGCTGGCTCCGAAATGCGGCCAGCTGCACGTCGCGGGGGGCGTTGTCGTAGTAGAAGTCGAGGCCGGTCTCGCCCACGGCGACGACGCGCGGCGCCGATCGGGCCAACGCCTCCAACCGGGCCAGCGCTCCTTCGTCACAGCGGTGAGCTTGATGGGGGTGGATCCCCGCCGTGGCGAAGATCCGCGGTGACGCGGCGCGGCTTGCAAGCGCGATGGCCGCCTCGGCGTCCTCGAGATCGCTGGCGATCGACACGACGGCGTCGACACCGGCTGCGGCGGCGCGGTCGAGCACGAGATCGAGCTCGGCCGCGAAGCGCTCGTCCGTCAGATGTGCGTGAGAGTCGAACAGCCTCAACTTTCGGCGCGCGCCGCGGCGACCCGGCGTCGGTCGGTCTTGCCGCGCACACCGCCCGAACGGTGCTCGACCTCGAGCAGCACGGGCGAGGCGACGAAGATGGACGAGTAGGTGCCGATCAGCACCCCGGCGATGAGCACGAGGGTGAACTCACGGATGACCGCGCCGCCGAACACGGCGAGAGCGGCGAGCACGGCGAGCGTGGTACCGCTGGTCATCACGGTGCGCGGCAGCGTCTCGTTGATCGAGCGATTGAGGATGTCGACGTACGGCATCCGGCGCAGCTTCTTGAGGTTCTCTCGGATACGATCGAAGATGATGATCGTGTCGTTGAGCGAGTAACCGATGATCGTCAAGATCGCGGCCACGGTCGGAAGCGAGATCTCGATGTTGAGAACCGCGATCACCCCGAACGTGATGAGCACGTCGTGAACGGTCGCGATGACCGCGGCGAGGCCAAACCTCCACTCGAAGCGGAAGCCGAGGTAGATCAGCGTCAGCAAGAACGAGATCAGGACGGCGCCCGCCGCCCGCTGCCTCAGCTCGCCTCCCACCTTGGGGCCGACCGCCTCCGTCCGCACGACTTCGTAGGAACCCGCGCCGAAACGCTCCGTCAAGATCGCATCGACTTGCAACGCCAGTTCGCGGTCGCCGCCCTCCACGAATTCGGCCAGGCGAACCAGGAACTCGCCCTCGCGGCCGAAGTTCTGGACCTGCAGGTTGGTGAACCCCCCGCTGCCCAAAGCGCTGCGCACATCCGAAGCCGAGACGCCTTCCGCAAAACGCACCTGAAACAGCGTGCCGCCCGTGAAGTCGACGCCGTAGTTGAGCCCGCCGCGCAGGATGATCGTCAGAATTCCGATCGTGATCATAACCGCCGACACCAGGTACGCCGTCCTGCGCTGCTGGAGAAACCGAAAATCAGCCGTGGCAAAAAGCCGCATCGCCCGTCTTTCCTCTCGCCAGTTAGATGCTCAGCTCGGCCGCCGGTGACCGAGACTCCATCCAGAGGAGCATGAAGGTTCGGACCACAAAGACCGCGCTAAAGAACGAGGCGACGATGCCGATCGACAAGGTGACTGCGAACCCTTTGACCGGGCCCGTTCCGAACTGATACAGCACGAGTGCCGTGATCAGTGTGGTAAGGTTCGAGTCGACGATGGCCGACAGCGCCGCCTGGAATCCGCTGTCGACCGCCGTCCTCACCGTCTTCCCGCCCCCCAACTCCTCACGTATGCGCTCGAAGATCAGCACGTTCGCATCCACCGCCATGCCGATCGACAGGATGAGCCCGGCGATACCCGGCAGGGTGAGCGTGGCCTGCAAGCCGGCCAGGCCGCCCAGCACGATCAGCATGTAGATCATGAGGCCCAACACCGAGAGCAGGCCCGTTAGGCGGTAGTAGGCGATCATGACCCCGATGACGAGCACGATGCCGATCATCCCCGCCACCTCGCCCTGATCGATCGAGTCCTGGCCGAGCGACGGCCCGACCGTCCGCTCCTCGATGATCTCCATCGGCGCCGGCAGCGCGCCCGCCCGCAGCACCAACGCGATGTCCTGCGCCTCGGTGAGGGTGGCACCGGTCCCGAGCTCGATCTGCGCACGGTCCGAGAGCACGTCGCGAATCACCGGCGGACTGCCCTGAACTTTGTTGTCCAGGATGATGGCCATCAGGTCGCCCACGTGCCGCGACGTGCCGCGCTCGAAGATCCGTCCGCCCTGACGCGTAAGCTGGAAGGGCACGATCGGAGTTCCGAACTGCGGATCGCGGATCGCTTGCGCGTCTGTCAGGTACTCGCCCGTTATCAGCGGCTCGGACTCGACGACGTACAGCTCGTGGTAGATCTTGCCGGCCACGCTGCGTGTGTCGGTGCCCCAAATCAGCCGGATGTCCTTGGGGATCCGCGCCTTGACCTCGGACAGCTCCAAATACTTCTCCACGGTCTCGCGCTGCGGACCCTCGACCAGGAGCAACCCGGGCTGACCGGACTCCAGCAGGTGAAGGCTGAGGGGTCGCAGCTGCTCGCGGGGCGGCTCGGCCCCGGCCGCCTCGCCGGTATCACGTTGCTGGAACAGCTCCTCAAGGCGCGGCGCACCCTCGGCGCGCGCCTCCTCGGGCAGACCTTCAGGGCCCAGTACAGCGACGACCACGCTGTCCAGCATCGGCAGCCGATCGATCAGGTCCTGCCCGTCGGTGACGATGCTGAACTCGAGAAAGGCGGTCTGCTGGATGATCGCTTTGGCTCGATCGACGTCCGAGATTCCCGCCAGCTCGACGATGATGCGATCCACACCCACGCGCTGAATGGTGGGCTCCGAGACGCCAAACTGGTCGATCCGGTTGCGTACGATCTCGCGCGCCCGGTCGGCGGCATCGGAGCGCGCGTCGCTGCTCATCGCGCCTTCCGGATCCGCGACCTGGAGGACCAGGTGAGTCCCGCCCCGCAGGTCGAGACCCAGCTTCAACGGCCAGCCCTCCTCTCCGCGAATCCTGGGCCCGACCAGAGCCCAGGCGCAGACGAGGCAGACCGAGCCGATCAGGATCAACCGACCACGAATTCCTGAGAACATGCTTTGTTTCCGAGACCTTCCTTAGGGAAATGTCCGAGGCCGCCCCTGTCCAAGGCGGTACTCACGGCGGGTGTTTTCCGCCTGCCGCGGTCGAACCGTGACCCGGCAACTTTAACTCAGTCGAACTTCATGGGGCCTGAAGCCGAAAACGTGGCGTTCGTCCTCGGCCTTGTCAATCCTACCCAGGAGAAAAACCGTCGAGGTGCTTACCAGGCGAGCTGCTGATCGCAGGTCGGGCAGCGGGCGACCCCAAAGCTCAGCACGCCTCCGCAGCGGCGGCAGCGGGGTGCGCCCTCCTCGTCGGGCCTCCAGGCCCGCGGGTAGCCCGCGGAGAGCGCCGCGTAGAGGAAACAGGTCGCCAGGACCAGGCCGACCAGGAACATGAAAACCGGGGCGCCGAAGACGGCGCCGCTGGGATCGAGCGCCGTCTCCGGCGCCTCGAGCCATTGCGACTGCAGTTGGCGCGTGCTGATGAACATCGGCACCATCAACGCGAAGCCGAGCAGGGCAAGAAGGCTGTAAAGCAGGCGGCGCACGGCCAACGACATCTCGGGTCCTCCAAGACGGGGAGTGGGCCCGGCAGGACTCGAACCTGCGACCTACCGATTATGAGTCGGCTGCTCTAACCACCTGAGCTACGGGCCCGCCCGCATCGAGAATACCGGCAGGGCGCAGGGAGCGTCAACCCTGTCTCCTTGACAGCGAAACGGCCTCCACAAAGTTAACGGGGCGCGTTGAGCGTACTTTGGGCTCACCGCCACCCTTATTCGAGGATCACTAATGCGAATCCTGATCGTCGGCGCGGGCGCCGTCGGTTTCTACCTGGCTCGCCACCTGTCGGAGGAGGGCCACGACATCGTGCTCGTCGACCGCGACGCGGAGCGGGCGTCCTACGCCCAGGATCAGCTGGACATCCTGGCGATCGCCGGCAACGGCGCTAGCGCCTCGGTGCTGGAGCAGGCCGGGATCGGCGAGACCGACCTGTTGGCCGCCGTCACCGATGTCGATGAGGTCAACCTGATCGTTTGCATGCTGGCGGCCCAGTACGACATCCCGGTCAAGGTCGCCCGCGTCTCGAACCCCGATTACTTCACCGAAAAAACGCGACGCCGGACCTCCGCCCCGCGCGGCGTCGACGTGATGATCAATCCCGAGCTGGAGTGCGCCCGCGAGACCTTCCAACTGCTGCAGTCGGAGGCAGCCACCGAGCTGGCCTTCTTCGCGGGCGGCCGTGTTCAGCTGATGGGCTTGCGGGTCCACCCGGACGCGCCGGTGGTCGGCAAGTCGCTGCGTGAGGTCTCGACGATGGTGGAAGACCGCCGCTTCCTCACGGCAGCGATCGCGCGCAACGGCGAGACGATCGTCCCCCGGGGCGACGATCGCTTCGAGGCAGACGATCAGGTCTACATCATCGGCGAATCCCTACAGATGCCCCGCGTCCTCGAGCTCGCCGGCTACCACGAGTTTCGGTTGCGCCGCGTCATGATCGCCGGCGGCGGCCGCACATCGGTCTACCTGGCAGAGATCCTCGAAGAGCACGACATCGACTGCACGATCATCGAGGCCGACCGCGCACGCTGCGTCCAACTCGCCGAGCAACTCTCAAAGGCTCTGGTCCTGCACGGCAGCGCCACGGACATGGAGCTGCTGGAGATGGAAGGCGTCGAAGGGATCGATGGCTTCGTCGTCTTCACGGGAACCGACGACACCAACATGCTGAGCAGCCTCTTGGCCAAAAGCAGCGGGGTACGAAAAGTCGTCGCGTTGATCAACAAGATCGATTACATCCCACTCGTGACGAAGGTCGGCATCGACGCCGCCGTCTCGCCACGCCTCTCAGCCGTCAACACGATCCTGAAGTACGTGCGGCGCGGCATCGTGGTCTCGGTCGCCGCGCTGCGGGGCATCAACGCCGAGGTCATCGAGTTCAGCATCCAATCGAGCTCGCGCGTCGCCGGCCGGCCCCTGGCGGAGATCGATTTCCCCGAGCACAGCCTGGTCGGCGCTGTGATGCGCGGCGACGAGGTCATCATCCCGTCCGGACAGGTCGCCCTCGCCCCCGGCGACAAGGTCACCGTGCTGGCGCTGCCCGACGCGGTGAAGGCCGTCGAGAAGCTGTTCCAGTGACGCGAGCATGGTAAACGTTCGCGACATCCTGCACGTCACCGGCCCCATCGTGGCGGCGGTCGGGGTCGCGATGGGCATCAGCGGCGGCGTCGCTCTGATCTACCAGGGGCCCGACGCGGTCCCGCTCTTTTTTTCAGCCGGCTTCTCCCTTTTGATCGGCTACGTGGCTTATCGCCTCTGCCCGCGACCCGACGATCTATCGATCCGCGAGAGTTACCTGATCGTCAGCGTCGGCTGGCTGAGCGCTGCCGTTGTTGGCGCGCTTCCCTTCTGGCTCTCCGGGCTCGCTTCTCCGGTCGACGCGTTCTTCGAGTCGATCTCCGGCTTCACTACCACCGGCGCCTCGATCTTCTCCGACCCCAGCTCGCTGCCGCGCGGCATCCTCTTCTGGCGCGACTTCAGCCAGTGGCTGGGTGGGATGGGGATCATCGTGTTGGCGGTGGCCATCCTCCCGTTCCTCGGCATCGGCGGCATGCAGCTCTTCCGCGCCGAGGTCCCGGGACCCACACCCGACCGGCTACAGCCGCGCATCTCCCAGACCGCCAGCATCCTCTGGCGAGTCTACGTGCTCTTCACCGCTATCCAGGTCGGCCTCTATCTGATCGGCGGCATCAACTGGTTCGATGCGGTGACGCACGCCTTTGGGACGATGCCCACGGGCGGCTTTTCACCGCGGACCGAGTCGGTGGCCGCCTTTCGATCGCCCTTCATCCAGTACGTGACCATCGTCTTCATGTACGTGGCCGGCATCAACTTCTCGCTCCACTACCGGGCGCTGCGCGGCAAGCCCCACTCGCTGCTGGAGGATGAAGAGTGGCGATTCTATACGTTGCTGCTGATCGCGGCCGTGGCGATCGTCTTAACCGCGCACCTGCTGGCCGGCACCTTCCAGACGTGGGAAGAAGCGTTTCGGGCGTCGGCCTTCCAGGTCGTCTCGATCGGCACGACCACCGGCTTCGCCACCGACGATTATGTCCGCTGGCCCGCCGTCACCCAGGTGGTCCTCTTCTTCCTCATGTTCGTCGGCGGCATGGCGGGCTCGACCGGTGGCGGCATGAAGACGATGCGGCTCTGGGCGGCGTTGAAGCAGGGGGTCGTCGAGCTGCGCAAGCATCTGCACCCGCGGCGGGCGATCCTGGTGACACGGGTGGGGGGCCGGGTCGTGCATGAAGGGGTGATGTTGAACATCCTGGCCTTCATGCTGCTCTTCGTCGCCTCGTTCATCGTCGGGGCGCTGCTGCTGACCGTTCTGGGGATCGACCTGGTCACGGCGGCCGGCGCGTCGGCCGCGGCGATCGGCAACGTCGGCCCGGGTCTCGCTCAGGTGGGGCCGGCCGGGAACTACTCCTGGTTCCCGGCGCTCGGCAAGGTGATTCTGTCGCTGTTGATGCTGCTGGGCCGGCTGGAGATCTACACCGTACTGGTGCTCTTCCACCCCGAGTTCTGGCGGCGCTGACGGCCGCAGCGAGCCAACCCATCGCCGCGCCCGCGCTCAGCGCAGCTCGATCTCCCCCTCGACCCCTTCGACCAGCTTTCCAATGTCGGCGGCGGCGTGGTCGCTCGAGCGCAGCTCGTCGACGAGGCGAGTCGCTTCACCCGGCGCCACGCTAATCAGAAGCCCCCCGGACGTCTGTGCGTCGCAGAGCACCAGCTCGTCCGTTTCCCCCAGTGTCGAGGTCGAGCGGATCGACGGCCGGACCCATTCGAGGTTGCGGCGCGTGCCGCCCGGCACGTGGCCGGCGGCCGCCAGCTCCCGGACCTGGGGGAGCAGTGGAACCCGTGCCACATCGACGGCCGCCGCCAGCCCGCTGGCGCGCGCCAGCTCTCCAAGGTGGCCGAGCAAACCGAAGCCGGTGATGTCGGTCAGGGCTCCGACGTCGCAAGCTCGTGCCGCCTCCAGTGCGTGGGCGTTCAGCATTAGCATCGAGGCGACCGCCGCCTCGACGGCGGCCTCGGGGGCGGCGCCAGCCTTGATGGCGGTGGAGATGATTCCGGTCCCGATCGCCTTGGTAAGCACCAACCGATCCCCCGGCCGTCCGCCCCCCTTCCGGTAGATCGCGCGCGTAGAGACGCGCCCGACCACGACCATGCCGTACTTGGGCTCGTCGTCGTCGATCGAATGGCCGCCGATCACGGGGACTCCGGCCTCGCGCGCCTTGTCGCGGCCGCCACGCAGGATCTCGATCAGCACGCTTTTGTCGAGTTTCGCGGGAAAGGCGACGATGTTGAGGGCGAACAGCGGCACTCCGCCCATCGCGTAGACGTCGCTCAGGGCGTTGGCGGCGGCGATCGCACCGAACGTGTACGCATCGTCGACGATGGGCGTGAAGAAATCCAGACTGGAGACGATGGCATGGTCGCCGTCCCAGGCATACACCGCCGCGTCGTCGGGGGCGTCGAGGCCGATCAGCACGTCAGCCACGAGGTCGCCACCGAGAGTCTCGAGCGCGCTGGCCAGGTCCGCCGGACCTAGCTTGCAGGCTCAACCCGCGCCGTGGCTGTACTGTGTCAGGCGCACGCGTTCTGAGCTCGGTGTGTTCATATGGCGACCAACACTAGGGACGGCCGCACCCGGCGGTCAAGCACGCTTGCGGCGGCGTACGGTTCGAGTCAGTATGAAAGACACGTGTACACTCGAATCAGGCGGCTGCGGCGTTGAACACCGACGTGAACGCTGAAGCGCGGCGCGTCATGGTTGACCGACAAATCCGGCGCCGAGGTATCGGCGATGAAAAGGTGCTGGAAGCCATGGAGCGCGTCGAGCGGCACCGGTTCGTGCCCGCCGATTACGCACACCTCGCCTACGAAGACTCCGCCCTGCCCATCGGACACGGACAGTCGATCTCTCAGCCCTACATGGTCGCGGCGATGACTCAGGCGCTCGATCTGCGGCCCGGCGCCCGGGTGCTCGAGGTCGGCACCGGCAGCGGCTACCAGACGGCGGTATTGGCCGAACTGGTCGAGCGAGTCTATACGATCGAGCGCATCCCGGAGCTGGCCGAAGACGCGCGGCGTCTGCTGACCGACATCGGCTACGAGAACATAGAGTATCGGATCGGGGACGGCGCGCGCGGTTGGATGGACCACGCACCCTTCGACGGCATCCTCGTGACGGCAGCCGCCGCGGAGGTCCCGAACGCGCTGCTCGAGCAGCTGAGCCCGAACGCCTGCCTGGTCATCCCGGTCGGGGGGCCGCCCGACCAGGACCTGTATCAGATCCGCCGTGAGGGCGACGTCTACGATCGCCGATTCATCACGCGTTGCCGTTTCGTCCCGCTGGTCGAAGACGGTTGACCCGGCCGCCGGCAGCGCGCCGTCAATCGATCAGCTCGACCTTGGCCAACTCGATCCAGCCTTCGCTGTCACCGCCGCGCGATACACGCAGCCACTCGCCCCGTCGTTCCTGTACGCGGTAACCGGTTCCCGGTGCTGGTGACGCGAGGATCTCGCTTTGGCGGACGGGCCCGGCTCTGAGTGTCGAGTCCAGGCTTGCGATCACCGCGTATTGCGAACGCGGATAGAGCAACAGCCCTGCGCACAACGCGGCCATGACCAGCGCGGCGACCGCGCCGACCCTCATCCAGCCGCGCGCCCAGCGCCGCCTCGCGATGAGAATCCCGCAACCGACGAACCAGAGCATTGCGAACAGCACGGCCAGCTCATCACGCGACAACGGAAGGGGCGGCAGCGCTCCGCCGATGACAGGATCGTCACTCACGACCAGATGCAGGTTGAAGCGCGCGTCTCGATCGCGCGGTCTCAGACGCAGCGCGCGGATCCAGTGGGCGACCGCTTTGCCCCGCTCGTCCAGCTCGTAATAGGCGTTGCCCAGGTTGTAGAGCAGGTTCGGGTCGCGCGGCCGCTCGGCCCGGGCCATTTCGAACAGCTCGGCCGCCTGGCGGTATTCGCCGCGCCCGTATGCGGTCAGCCCCTCGGCGAACCAGCGCGGCGCCCCCTCCATCGATACTTGCGTCGCCGGTCGCGGCAGCGGGGCGAGCACGAGCAGCCCGGCGGCCAGCATGAGCAACGTACCGCTACCCTCCGTAGCGGCGCGCAGGCTCCGCTCGGATACGGCCTCTTTGTCCACGAGAGCGAGCAGCCGTTGCGCCTCACGCAGCAACTCGGGCGCCGTCTCGGCACTCGGTGGCTCGGGCGTGTAGCGCAAACGCGCGCAGCGCTCGAGCAAGGCGACCACCTCCAGGGCCACCGGCGGCGGCACGCCCGCGTCTTCCAGCGCATGCTGAATCTGGACCACGCCCCGGCTGGCCAGCCCCGGCCGGTGCAACCGCTCAGCCAGCCATTCCAGAAGCGTCCCGCGCAGCCGAGTGAAAAAGGCGGGATCTCCCGCTTCGGCCAGCGGTCGCAGATCACGCAGCGCTTGCTGCCGGCCCCGTGGACGTCGACGCCGGGGCTCCGGCCCGCGCCGGCGATAGCGCCCCAGGCCGAAGACCAGGGCCACCGCAGCCAGCGGGATCGCCTGCACGATCCAAAACAGCTGCTGCCCAGGCAGATCGAGCGGCTGCCGGCCCATTCGCGCTTTGACGAAGCGGATCGCCGCGCCGCCCGTCCCGGACGCCGTCCCGGCCAGGGCGGGCTCGACCAGCAGCGAGACCGGCTCGGTGCTGGCCACGGTGTACGTCGCCGAGACCGGATCGAAGTAGCTCAGCTGCAGCCCGGGAATCACGTACTGGCCGGCGTGCTCGGGTACCAGGACCCAGGAGAACTGTTTGTGTCCGGCGAACTCGACCCCCCGCAACTGCACCTCGGCGTCCTCGCCGCCCTCATAGATGCGTACCCCGGGGATCTCGGGAAGCTGCGGTCGCGCCAGTGAGCTCAGATTGCCCGAGCCGGTCACCTCCAGGAACAGATTCACCGCCTCGCCCGCGCGGAGATCGGACCGATCGAACCAGATCTCCGCATCGTACCGCCCCACCGCACCGGCGAAGTCGCTGGGCGCGCCCTCGCGCGGCAGCGGCCGGACCACGACGCGTGCCGGTGCGCTCTCTACCTGGAACGTCTCCGGCGCGTAGATCAGACCGCGCCGTACCTCGTAGACCACCGCCGCGGGAGGTATCCGCAGCTCGCCGGGGCTCAGCGGGAAGAGCGCGCGCCGGTAGACCTGCACGAAATACTCGCGTCGCCCAATCACCCGCCGTTCCGGACGGGGCGAGCCCGGCAGGTCGGCCGTCCAGAATCCCTCCACCTCTGGAGGGCGATACTCAGGCTGGCGCTGGAGACGACTCCGGACCAGCGGGTCGAAAAACGCAGCCACCGTCAACGTGACCTGCTGGCCGACGAACGCCGTATCCGGCTCCACCCACAGCCGCACCGCGACCTCTTCTTCCGGCCTCGGAGTCATGCCGCCGGGGAGTGCGGCCGGAGCACCCTCCGCCTCGACTACCAGCTTCAGCGGCTGTGTCTCGTGGAGGACTCCATCGACGACGACTCGAATCGGAGGTATCGTCAGTTCCCCGGCCTGCAGCGCGCGCAACGTGTACTCCCGCGAGAACTCGCGCACCGCGCCCACGGACGGCGAGAAGCGGAAGGTCGAGCGGTCTGATGTCGAGAGCACCTCGACGCCTTCCAGCTGCGGGTCCTGGATCTCCGGGCTGTGCAGACCCTGGGCCCGCAAGGTGATCGTCAGCAGCACCGTCTCGCCGACCTGGACGGTCGGTCGGTTCAAGCTCGCGCTCACCTGAACGTCATCGGCCTGGACGCTCAGCGCAGCGGCGAGCAACAGATGGAGTGGCCTGACCATCACCAATCGGGACCCCTGACGCGCTGTCGCTGCTTCCTCAACTTCTCGCGCTGGAGACCGCGCTCGCGCTCCTCGACGGCCCGCAGTATCTGCTCCGCCAACTCACGCGGCAAAGGCGCGTCCACCGTTTCCGCCCCGGCGCTATCGGCCCGCGGCTCGAGCCCGGCCTGCGGCGCGGGCGCCTGACCCGCACCCGGCTCGGGTTCTGCCGCCTGGCCGGGATCGGGCTGCTGAGTGGCCGGCGGGCTCTGCGTCGGACCGGGCAGCCCCTGCGACCGCTCCTCCTCCAGCCGGCGCATCGCCAGCTCCAGGTTCCAGCGGGCGTCGTCATCGTCGGGATCGAGGAGCAAAGCGCGGCGGTAGGCCGCGATGGCGTCGCGGAGGTTCTCGACACGATCGGCCGAACCATCTCGAGCGTGAGCGTTGCCCAGATTGTAGAAGGCGCGGGCGCGCAGCTCCGGTGATTGGGCTTCCAGCGCCGCACCCAGCTGTCCTCTGGCGGCTTCCAGCTCTTCCAGCTGCAGAAGCGACGTGCCCAAGTTGTAGCGCAACCGGGGCGCCTCGTCGGCCGCTCGGTCCAGCGCGGCGCGGTACCGCTCCACAGCCCGGGCGTAGTCACCGCGTCGATAGGCGCGGTTTGCCGCCGCCTCCTGACTCCAGATGCGGAGGCTGAACGGGAAGAGCGCCAGCAGCAGCCAGGCTCCGACGGCCTTGGTCATCGACTCCGCCTCCAGGCCCAGGCCCAGTCCATGAGAAGCAGGACGAGGGCACCGGCGACGAACCATTGAAAGCGCGGGGTCCAGCGGACCCCGCTGGTCACGTCGGCCCGCCCCCGGCGCAGCTCCGCCAGCGCGGAGAGCGTGCGCGCCACGCCACCCTCTTCGGCCCGCACCCAGAACCCACCCGTCTGCCGCGCCGCGCCGGCCAGCGGCTCGCGCATCAGCCGGCTCAAGACCACCTCGTCCTGTGCCGTGCGCTTGTACCCGCCGATACGCTCGCCGTCCCGGTCGTGGCGTGGGATCGGCTCACCGCGCTCGCCGCCAATTCCTACCACGTAAAGCCGGACGCCCGCGTCCGCCGCCGCCCGCGCCGCCGCCCGCACCGAGCGCTCTTCCTCATGCGCCTCGCCGTCGCTGAGCAGCACGATCGCGCGATCGCCGCCCTCGCTGCCCTCGCGCAGCAAAAGCTCCAGCGCCACCCGGATCGCATCGCTCGGCATCGATCCCGGCGTCCCAGCCAGCGTGGGGTCGAGCGCGTCCAGATACAGATGCAGCGCACCGTGATCCGTCGTGAGCGGCGATAGCAGATACGCCGACCCGGCAAACGCCACCAGCCCGATGCGGTGGCCCGCCAGCTCGGTCACGAGACGACGCCCCGCCAGCCGCTCGCGCTCCAAGCGATTCGGCCTTACGTCCTCCGCCCACATCGACTCCGAGATGTCGAGGACGAGCACCACGCTCAGCGCTCGCGTCTGTTCCTCCACCTCCTGCGCCCCCCACTGTGGCCCAGCGAGGGCGAGGCCGATCAGCGCGAGCGCGGTCGCGATCAGCACGCCGCGTCGAAACGGGCCGCCGCTCAAGTCGATGCGGGTGAGCCGCTCGAGCAGACCGGAGCTACCCAGCGCGTCGAGGGCGGCCCGGCGGCGGCGATACCACAGATAAACCAGAGCGCCGCCTGCGCCAGCCGCCAGCAAGCCAATCCAGATCCAGAACGCCGCCTCGAGCCTCACGCGTCACCCCTCTGAGACGGTAGGCCGTTGTCGGTAGACGGTCATACCGTCCACCGTCCACCGTCTACCGTCTACCGTCATACCGTCCACCGAATCGCGCCGATCAAGCGTAAAGTGGGTAGCGCCGCGCACGCAGCAGCCATTCACCCAGCAACAGCAGTCCGGCCAGCACCACGAACGGTCGGAAGCGTTCGCTGAACTCGACGTAGCGGCGCACGTTGACCGGGGTCTTTTCCAGTTCATCGATTTGCTGGTAGATCTCTTCCAGGGCGCGGGCGTTCGTCGCTCGGAAATACTGGCCCCCGGTGATCGCGGCGATCCGACGCAACAAGTCCTCATCCAATCGCACCCGCATGTTGGCGTATTCGGTGCCCAAGGGACCGGGCCCGATGGGAACGGGCGCCACCCCCTCACTGCCAACCCCGATCGTGTAGGTGCGGATCCCGTAGGCCGCCGCGGCCCGGGCCGCTGTGATCGGATCGACCTCTCCGCGGTTGTTCTCCCCGTCGGTGAGCAGGATCACGACCTTCGACTCTCCGGGCGTCCGCCGCAGACGGTTCGTTGCTGTCGCCAGCGCCGTACCGATTGCCGTGCCGTCCTCGAGCATGTCCGCTCGCAACTCGTTGACGGCACGCTCCAGCACCTGGTAGTCGATGGTGACCGGAACCTGGGTCAACGCTTCACCGGCGAAGGCGACCAGCGCGATCCGATCGAACTCGCGACCCTTGACGAACTGCAGCACCGTGCGCTTGGCAACCTCGAGCCGATCCAGCGGCTGCAAGTCGAGGGCGAGCATCGAGCTCGACACATCGACCACGAGCGCGATCGCGATCCCCTCCGCCTCGACTTCCTCGGCGGTTACCCCAGTTCGCGGCCGGGCCAGGGCTATGATCAAGAGCAAGATCGTGAACCCGCGAAGCACCGCCGGGAGCGCGGCCATCCAGCGGCTACGCCGGCGCGCCGCCTCGGCCGCCACGACGCCGCGCGAGTACTTGAAGCCGCCCAGCCTCTTCCCCCGCAGCCACCAGATCGGGAAGACGATCAGCAAGGCCAGGGCCCACGGCGTCTCGAAGCTCATCGCCCTTCCACCCCGGGTGGAGCGTCGTCGTCCGCGTCATCTACGTCGAAGATCTGCGCCAACGCGGACAGCTCTTCCTCGGCTTCGGCCTCCGGCTCGGCCGCGTCTTCGGCGCCCTCGACTTCCACAATCGGTGGAGGGACCGTCACCCGCTCGAAACCCTCCAGCCAGCGGCGCGCCTCTGCGAGCGCGCGCTTCGCATCGGCCGCCTTGGGCCGCCAGCGCGCGAACTTCGCCATGTCCGCCCCACCCAGCAGCGCGCTCAACGCAGCCAGTTCGGCTGGCTTGACCCCGTCCCGGCTCACCGCGGCGACCAGCTCGAGCGTGGTCAGGTCGAGACCCCAGCTTCGGTCCGTTTCGGCCAGGAAGGCGCGGACGATCTGAGACAGCGCGGAATAGAAGGCTTTGAACTCACCCGCTTCGACCATCCCGCTTTCCTCGAGCGCGTCGATGGCGGCCAGCGCCCGCTCACGCGGGGGCCGGGCCTCGGGAACCGGGACGGGACGTGCGGCGCTCCGCCGCCTCAGGTAAGCGGCGGCGATCAACAGCAGCGCCAGCGCCAGGGCGGCGCCAGCCAGCTTTTCCTGAAGACTCCAATTACCGCCGACGACACCGGCGGCCGGTTTCCAAGTCAGCGTGTCATCGCCGGCGGCGGGCAGGATCGACATCACGTGAAGGGTCAGGTCGGGAATCGGGATGCGCCGCTCCGATCCGCCGGAGAGCACCCGGACTTCGGCGGCGGGGATCGGCCGATCGCCCAACGACCAGGCGGCCAGTTCATAGCGGGCGCGCCAGACGCCGGACGCGGCGGGCACCCGGGCCGGGGGCGCCAGGCTGCTCAAGGCTCCGGTGTCCGGCAATTCGGGAAAGACGACCTCGGCGCCGGCGGGCACCTCGCTCACGGTCAGCGTCAGGGTGACGCGCTGGCCGATGCGGACCGAGTCGGGGGTCAGCTGCGCCAGCACCCTCACCCCACCCGGGGTGGCCGGGGTCTGTGCCGCCAGCAACGCCAGGGTCAGCGCCAGCGCGCTCATCGAGCCAGCTTGCGCTCGCGCGTCCGAAAGAAGCCGATGAGCGCCGGGACGTACGAGCGATCGGTCTGAATGTCGATCTGATCTACCGACAGGCGACTGAGCAGACGGCGCAGCCGAATGTCCTCTTCGCCGGCCAGATGCTCGAACTGCTCGCGAACGAACCGGCTGGCAGAATCGAGCACGATCCGCTCACCGGTCTCGGCGTCGATCAGATCGAGGAAGCCGACGTCGGGGAGGGCGCGCTCGCGCGGATCCGATACGGTGATCGCGACCAGGTCGTGCCGGCGGCTGATGACCTTCAGCGATGACTCGAAGCCGTTGTCGAGAAAATCCGAGATCAAGAAGATGATGGCCCGGTGCCGCAGCAGCCGCCCCAGGTAGTCGAGTGCGTTGGCCAGATCGGTCCCGCGGCTTTGCGGCTCGAACGCCAGCAGGTCGCGGATCAGGCGTAGCGCGTGACGGCGCCCCTTCTTGGGAGGAACGAACTTCTCGACGTGATCGGTGAAAAGGAGCAGGCCGACTCGATCGTTGTTCTTTATCGCCGCCATCCCGATGACGGCCGCGACCTCCGTCGCGATCTCGGCTTTGAACCGCCCGCGCGTCCCAAACTGCTCGGAGCCCGACATGTCCACCGCGAACAGAACGGTGAGCTCTCGCTCCTCGGTGTACTTCTTCACGTAGGGGTGGCCCATGCGAGCCGACACGTTCCAGTCGATCGTGCGGTACTCGTCTCCNNCGAGCCGACACGTTCCAGTCGATCGTGCGGTACTCGTCTCCGGGCACGTATTCGCGCACCTCCGCGAACTCCATCCCCTGCCCTTTGAACACCGACTGGTACTCGCCGCTGAACACGGTATTGACCAGACCGCGCGTGCGCAGCTCGATCAGCTTGACCTGCCGCAGCAGCTCGCGCGGGACGGCGCCGGCGGTGGGGGAAGCGTTCATGAGTATCTTATGAACATCGAACAGCCGACATCCAACATCGAACTTCGAAGTTCTGACGAACATCGAACGTCGAACTCCGAACGCTGAACTCGAACGGTGGTTCGCGAGGCCCGGCGAGCGGCTACGGCTCCGCGCAGTTCGTGTTGGATGGTCGGCGTTGGATGTTCGAAGTTCTCAAACACTTCGCACTTCGATGTCGGCTGTTCGATGTTCGATGTTCAATCCCCCGGGCCGCAGCCCCTGGCCACGCACCCTCACGGCACCTCCACCGCCTCCAGGACCCGCCGCACGATCTCGTCCGACGTCACCTCTTCCGCCTCGGCCTCGTACGTCGTGATGATCCGGTGACGGAGCACATCCGGCGCCACCGCTTTGACATCGTCCGGGATCACGTAGCCGCGGCCACGAAGGTACGCGTGGGCCCGGCCGGTCTGGGCCAGGTAGATGCTGGCGCGCGGCGAGGCGCCGTACTCGATCAGCGGGACCAGCTCCGGCAACCCGTACTCGGCCGGCTGCCGTGTCGCGTGCACGAGATCCACGATGTAGTCGGCGATCTTGTCATCCATGTATAGCTCGACGATCTCGGCCCGCGCGCGCAGAATCTCCTGGGGCTGGGTCACGGCCTCGACCGGGATCGGCTCACCCGCCGCCATGCGATGCATGATCTCCTTCTCCTCCTCGCGACTCGGGTAGTCGATCCGCACCTTCAACATGAAGCGGTCCACCTGCGCTTCCGGCAGCGGGTAGGTGCCCTCCTGCTCGATCGGGTTCTGTGTGGCGAGGACGAGAAAAGGCTCCTGCAGCGCGAAGGTCTGACCGCCGAACGTCACCTGCTTTTCCTGCATCGCCTCGAGCAACGCCGACTGCACCTTCGCCGGAGCCCGGTTCACCTCATCGGCCAGGACGATGTTGGCGAACAGCGGGCCGCGGCGCGGCTCGAATTCGCCGCTTCGCTGATTGTAGATCATCGTCCCGATCAGGTCGGCCGGCAGCAGATCGGGCGTGAATTGGATGCGCTGGAAGGAGGTGTTGATGGTCTCGGCGATGGTTCGAACGGTGAGCGTCTTGGCCAGTCCGGGAACGCCCTCCAGCAGAACGTGCCCACCGGTCAGCAACCCCACCAGCATGCGCTCGACCATGTATTCCTGGCCCACGATGCGCTTGCGCACCTGACCGAGTATCGATTCGGCCAGCTCGAAGCCCGGCGCACTTGCGACGGTATCGCCGGCCACGGCTCCCTTGAACTCGACCTCTTTCGCTTTAGCCATGCGTCGAAGCGCGTCCTCTCTCGCTCGTGACAGCTCGGCGGCTCACCGCTTGACCCGCTCGCCGCCGTCCTCGCGCTTGAATACCCAGGCCGCCGCCGCCCCAGGACGAATAGACTCGCCTCGGGTCGCCAGGTCGGCGTCGGCGATGGATCCTTCGTCGGGACCCGGCGCCGACGTGACCTCTTCGATATACCGGCACACCCGCTGGCGCCAGACCTCCCAATTGGACGGCCGCAGGTCGATCCAGCCGCGCGAGATCAACCGGTCGTCCACGGTCCCCCCTGCCTCGGGCCGCGCCTTGATCTCGGGCCCGCGCCAGACGCGCCGGCCGTCGGCGCTGACGATGGGCAATCCGATAGACAATATCGCTACGCGAACGTCTTCCTGCTCGCTCAGGAACGCCTCGGCGTCGGCCGCCGTTTTCCGCGGCTCGAGCTTGGCGGCCGCGCCCAGCGTGCCGTACAGCCGCTCGAGGATGTGCGCCTCGAACAGCAGCTTCGAGAGACGGGGCGGGCCCAACATCTCGAAGGCGACGCTGCGCAGCCCGTGCTTCACCTCCAGCTCCTCCAGCCGTCTCAACGCCAGCTCGCGTAAGACACCGCCACGGTAGGTCGGGCCCATCGAGGCGCTGTCGATCGCCGACACGACATCGAGGCCCGTCGGCTGGCCGCGGATCTCGCGCAGCACGGCAGTCGCGATCTCCTCGGGCGTCACCAGCTCCATCAATCCGAGGGCCGAGATGGTCTCGAACTCATCCCGGCTGAACAGCCCGTTCTCGCCCATGTCGATGTACACCGACTCCAGCGTCCCCTCCAGCTTCTTCCACGTCGGCGCGCCATCTTCCAATGCACGCTCGAAGGGGACCGAGTCGGACGCGTCGTACCGCTGGATCAGCCGGCCACCCCAGCCGATCGGTCCTACACCGATCCGCTTCCAGGCGATCGCCGCCATCGGCTTGATCTCCTTCACCGCCGGCGCCCCCGGCGTGCGGGCGGTGAGGAAGAGCAGCAGCGAGTGGGCGCCCGCCACGCTCGACTTCGCCAGCAGCATGTCGGACGGCCGCTGCTCCGAGTGTGTGAACGGAACGTTCAGCCCCATGCCGCCGGTCCCCGACGTCCCGATCTTCAGGTAGAAATCGACCCCGGCCTCGCGAAGCGCTTCGAGCAGGATGCGCACGTGCCGGATCAGCTGCGGCAGGTAAATGCTCGCCAGGTGCCGCTCGACGCTGTCGGTCACGTCAGCGGCGTCGCCCAGTGCGGCGCGCACGCTCGCGACGCTGCCGAAGACGTCCTGATAGGCGATGGCCGTTGCCGTGTTGACGCAATCGACGACGATATCCGGTTTCTCCTTGACCAAAACCTGGTAGAGAAAGGACCGTTGGAGCCGCTCCCGGTCCAACGGACCGTAGATGTCGTCGAGCAACCGACTCCGGTGTTCGGGTGACTCGATCAGCTCACGACGGCGCTCGTCCTTGAACTCCGCCGCCACGAACAGGTCACCCCACACCGCTTCGATCTCGGTCTTTCCGCCCGCGCGTTGGGGCAGCTCGGCCAGGCCACGCTCGGTCTCGCGCTGCGTCAGGGCGGTGATCGTCAGCCGCGCCGGCTCGTAGCGCAGCATCTCACGCGCGATCGCCATCCCGACCAGCCCGGATCCGCCCAGGATCAGAACTCGTGTATCACGGATCTCCATCAGAATCTCGCAAGCCAACCGCCGCCCGGAGTGCCTCGACCTCGGCGGCGGACAGTTCTCGGTGTTTTCCCGGACTCAGCGATCCGAGCTCGATCGGACCGAACGACGTCCGCACCAACCGACGAACGCGCAGATCGACCGCGGCTAACATGCGGCGGACCTCGCGCTTCCGNNACACGCCGGCGCCACCGTCGCGCCCCTGCTGCGCTGCGACCTCCACCGCCTCCGCCCGGGCGACTCCGTCCTCGAGCCGGACTCCGCGCTCCAACCGCCGCACCTCCGCCCGGCCCACCGGGCCGACGACTTCCGCAAGGTAGCGCCGTGGGATCTGGTAGCTGGGGTGGAGCAAGCGGTGAGCGGCCTCCCCATCGTTGGTGAAGATGAGCAGGCCTTCCGTCAACCGATCGAGCCGGCCGACATGAAAGAGTTCGTCCAGACCTTCCGGCAAGACGGCGTACACTGTCGGCCGCCCGCGCACATCTTTCCGCGTCGTCAGGTACCCGGCCGGCTTGTAGAACGCGATCCAGCGCGCCGGCCGCAGATCGACGCGTACGCCGTCGATCCGTACCACGTGCCGGCCCGGCATGACCCGGGCGCCCAACTCGGTGACGACCACACCATCCACGCTGACTCGACCGTCAGCGATCAGCCGTTCACCTTCACGCCGTGACGAGACCCCCGCCCGCGACAGGTAACGCTGCAGGCGCAAGCCGGTTCGCGGATCCACTCCCCTCATTCTTCGCGGCGAAGGCTGATCTGGAGGTCTTCGGGCTGGGGCAGGTCCTCGAGCGATCGCAGGCCAAAGTGCTCGAGGAACTTCCGCGTCGTCCCGTACAGCATGGGGCGGCCGAGACCCTCGGCCCTCTCCACCACCTCGACCAGCTCACGCTCCTGCAGCGTACGGAGCACGCCGGCCACGTTCACGCCGCGCAGCTCTTCGATCTCCAGGCGGCTGACCGGTTGCCGATAGGCGATGATGGCCAGGGTCTCCAGCGCCGCGCGCGAGAGGCGGCTCGTGCGGGTGATGGAGTCGAACTGCTCCAGGTACGGCGCAAACTCCGGCCGTGTGAGGATCTGATAACCATCGCCCAGCGGATAGATCTGGAAGGCGCGCTCTTCCCGCTCGTACTCTTGGCACAGCTCGTTGATCGCCGCCTCCACGGCCGCCGTCGTGAGATCGCCGCTGGCCCGGGCGATTTCCGCCGGGGCCAGCGGCGACTCGCTGGCGAAAAGCACGGCCTCGACGATCCGCGTCGCTCTCACCCCTTGCCTCCGTCTTTCCGTCGCAGGATCCAGAGGCTGCCGAAGTGCCGCTCCTGGCGGAGCCGCACGTCACCCCGCTTCGCCAGCTCCAGGCAGGCGAGGAACGACATGACGGCGTGCACGCGGGTCTTCCAACGCCGGACAAACACCTCGAACGGTATCCGCACCCGGCGCTTCAGCTGCTCGAGCCATAGCTCGATCTTCTGATCCACCGTCACCGGTCTTACCGGCGCCCGGTGCGGTCGCTTGAGCGGCGGCGGTGGCAGCGACAGCGCCGCCTCGACGAACTCGTCCAGGTCGATCTCCAGAGGCAGCTCCAGCCGCTCCGGCGGCGGACGCGGTTCCACATAGCCTTTGGCGAAATGCTGGGCTCGCTCGGCCTCGGCGTTCGAGAGCGTGTGAGAGATCTCACGAAACAGCTCGTATTCCAGCAGCCGGCGCACCAGCTCCGTTCGAGGATCCTCGTCCTCCCAAAGGTCGCCGTGCCGCGGCAGCAGCAGCTGTGCTTTGATGCGTACGAGCGTCGCCGCCATCTCCAAGAACTCGCCGGCGCGCTCCAGGCTCAGTCGTCGCTCCACCCCCTCGATCGCCGCGATGAACTGACCCGTGATCTGCGAGATCGGGATGTCGAAGATGTCGATGTCTTGAGAGCGGATCAGGTGGAGCAGCAGATCGAGGGGGCCCTGGAACGCCTCGAGATCGACGACGAACTGGTCGTGGCTCTCCGCGATGCGGGAGCTCGTCGGCGTGGGTAGCCGCATCCCCTCCCCTTCGGGCTCAGGCCCGCCGGCCGACCACCGCGGTCGGCCCATTCGTTGTGGAAACGATCACCGCTCAAGAAGTTAAGAGCGGCGAAATTGCCTGTCAAAGCTAGGGTTTCGCGGCTTGACACCCCTCCGCCGCCTGAATATGGTTACGCCGCTTCTCGACCGAAGCTGGCGAGCGAGTTGGGCCTCCGCGAGGCCCGTTTGCCGCCATATATCAGGACACGCGAACTGGAGAACACGTGCCGAATACGAAGTCTGCCGCGAAGCGCCTGCGCCAGAATCTGCGCCAGCGCGCCGCTAACAAGGCCGTCCGCAGCCGGCTGCGGACGGCGGTCAAGAAGGTGCGGGCCGCCCAGGAGTCCAGCCGGGCCGTCGAGCTGTTCCGCGAGGCCGCGAAGCTGCTCGATCGCGCCGCCAGCCGCGGCATCATCCACCAGAACCAGGCCGCCCGCTCCAAGAGCCGCCTCGCCGCCCACGTGCGTCGTCTGGGCGGAAACCCCTGACAGCCACTTCGATCATAATACAGCCGGCCCGGCGCTCGCCGAGCCGGCCGAAGGTGCGGCGCTTGGGGATCGTCCACCCCCGGTGTCATCCACCCTCCCCTGAGCGTCCCGAATAACGTCCGTTCACTCCGCCGGTAGCTCTTCTCCGCACTCCGTGCAGTACCATTCGGCGGGATCGTTGGCGGCCGAACAGTGAGGACAGATGATCGTCTGCGGCGTGCCGCTCCCATGCCGCTCTAGGAACGAGAAAGACTCCGACTCTTCGCTGCCGCCCAGCGAGAGCGACTCCAGAAAGGCAAGCTCGTCACCGACGGCGCCGCCCTCACCCTCGGGCGCCTCCTCCCCCGCCTTCTCCTCTCCACCGACCCCGGCCTGCTCGCCGCCTTTCGGCCGGATCACCGCCTCTTCGGGGCTTTTGTCCTCGAGCACCAGCTCTTCGAGCGAGAGGTACCCTTCCTCGGCCAGCTCGGGCTCCGCCGCGGCCTCGGCCGCCTTAGGCTCCGCCGGTTTCTGCCGCGCCGGAGGCGGTGGCGTCGGCGGCGGCTTCGCCGCCTTCGCCTCGGCGGCCGGCTCGGGCGGTTTCGCGGGCGCGACGGGCGGGGCCTTGGCTTTGGGCTCCGGCTCGGCTTTCGCCGGTGTCTCGGGCTTGGCCGGAGCGCCGGCGCCCTGGACGGAAGCCAGGATCTCCTGGAGTTGCGCGATATCGGCGCGAGCCGCCTCCAGTTCCTTCTCGGATTCGCGAAGCGAGCTGAGCAGCTGGCCCTCCAGGTCCTTCCACTCGCCACCTTCGCGGTACTCGCCGACGGCGTGTCGCAGCCGGGCCTCCTCCAGCTTCTCCGACTTCGCCTCTCGTTCCTTGTCCACGTCCGTGACCTTGCGCTCGGCCTCCTTGAGCTTGGCGCGGATCGTGTCGCTGTGGGCCCGCAGTTTTCCGACGACCTCATCCAGGCGCTGCTGATAGTCCTGGCGAACCCGATCGAAGGCCTGCTGTGATGCCGTCGCGTCCTTCGAAGACTTGAGCCGCTCGAGCCAGCTCTCGTACTTCTCGCGGTCTTTTAGAAGCTCATCGACTTCCCGGGTCACGTCCTCAGACATCCTTGCTCACCTCGACACCGGCGCGGCCGCCCGCTTGCTGCTCATCCGATCGTACACCGGCCGACCGCCGACCAAAGTCATAACCACCCGACCCACGAGCTCCTGGCCGGCAAACGGCGTGTTCCGGCTCAGGCTCCTGAACTCATCCGGTTCGCACACCCAGCGCTCATCCGGATCGAACACGACGACATCGCCCGCCGCGCCCTCCGCCAGCGTCCCTCCCGGGAGCCGGGCGATCGACGCCGGCCGGCACGACAGCCGCTGGATGAGTTCCGGTAGATCCAGGCGGCCGCTCAGCACCAGCTCGCGTATGCAGACGCCGAGCGCGGTCTCGAGCCCGACGACGCCGAACGGCGCATCGTCGAACTCCCGCTCCTTGTCTTCATAGTGGTGCGGCGCATGGTCGGTCGCAATGCAATCGATGACCCCCTCGACCAGCGCGTCCCGCACGGCGCTCATGTCGGCCGCCGACCGGAGCGGCGGGTTCATCTTGGCGTCGGTCCGGTAGCCGCGGACCGCCTCGTCGGTCAGCGCCAGGTGGTGCGGAGTCGCCTCGGCTGTGACCCGCGCCCCGCGCGCCTTGGCCGCTCGGATGATGTCGACCGCGCCGCGCGTCGAGACGTGCTGAACATGCAGCTGGCCACCGGTGACCTCCGCCAGTATGCAGTCTCGGGCCACGGCCACGTCCTCCGCCGCGTTGGGGATGCCGCGCAACCCCAGCGCCGTGGCCACCGGGCCTTCGTTCATGACACCGTTGCCGCTCAGTCGCAGATCTTCGGCGTGCGAGAAGTAAGGGATCTCGAAGGCCTGCGTGTACTCGAGCACCCGGCGCGCCAGGCTGGAGTCCCAAACCGGACGGCCATCGTCGGTGACCGCCACCGCGCCTGCCTCGACGAGTTCGCCGATCTCGGTCATCTCCTCGCCCGACAAGCCCACCGACACCGCACCCACCGGATAAACGTGGGCGAAGCCGGCGCGTTCCCCCTCGGCGCGCACGAATCCGACCGCCGCCGGGTCATCGATGGGCGGCCGCGTGTTCGGCATCGCGCAGATCGAGGTGAAGCCGCCGGCGACGGCCGCCCGGGCTCCCGAGGCGATCGTCTCCTTGTGCTCGTCGCCCGGCTCGCGCAGGTGCACGTGCAGATCCACCAGGCCGGGTGCGACGACCAGGCCCGGCACATCGATGACGGCGGCGCCCTCGGGCGGCTGCAGATCGCGTCCGATCCCCGCCACCCGCCCACCCACGATCAGCAGGTCGAGCCGGTCATCCAGCCGTTGCGATGGATCGATCAGCCGGCCGCCACGCAACAGGATCGGGCGCGTCATGCGCGGTTCTCCTTCTTGGCAGCCTCCGCCCGCTCCGGCGAGCCGCCGGTCAGCAGGTAGAGCACAGCCATGCGAACGGCGACCCCGTTCGTGACCTGCTCGAGGATGACCGAATGGGGTCCGTCGGCGACGTGCGAATCGATTTCGACCCCGCGGTTCATCGGGCCCGGATGGAGGATCAGGATCTCCCGCGGTGCGCGTTCCAGCCGTGCCAGCGAGATGCCGAAGAAGCGGTTGTACTCACGGAGCGAGGGGACGTACCCGGCCTTCATGCGCTCGAGCTGAAGGCGGAGCACGTTCAGTACCTCCGCCCACTCGATCGCCTCCTCCACCCGCTTGAAAACGTGCACGCCCAGCTCGTCGATCCCCGGCGGAATGAGCGTCGGCGGCCCACAGACCGCGACTTCCGCTCCGAGCTTCAGCAAGCCCCAGATGTTGGAGCGGGCGACGCGCGAGTGCAAAATGTCCCCCACGATGCAGACCCGCCGACCCTCGACGTGGCCGAGGTGGTCGCGGATGGTCAGGATGTCGAGCAGCGCCTGGGTGGGGTGTTCGTGCTGGCCATCGCCCGCGTTGATCACGTTCGACGGGATGCGCTCGGCCAGGAAGACCGCGGCGCCCGACGAGCCGTGCCGCATCACGACCATGTCGATCCGCATCGCCTCGAGGTTACGCGCCGTATCGACCAGGTTCTCGCCTTTTTCCACCGACGAGCCCGCTCCCGAGATGTTCACGGTGTCGGCCGACAGCCGTTTCTCGGCGAATTCGAAAGACACGCGCGTCCGAGTCGAAGGCTCGTAAAACAAGTTCACGATCGTCTTACCGCGAAGGACCGGAACTTTTTTGATCGGTCGCTCACTGATCTCTTTGAAGGGCTCGGCCACATCGAGGATAGTTTTGATCTGCTCGGCGGTCAGCCCCTCGAGCCCCGTGAGATCTTTGCCGAAGCTTACCGTTGTCGTCA